>Ga0209862_1000101_pt1 | contig 31168 bp, 29 predicted proteins | sample OrgsoiDNA_201061_FD_185809 | JGI IMG/M metagenome (GOLD analysis project Ga0209862, IMG submission 185809) | Permafrost soil microbial communities from the Arctic, to analyse light accelerated degradation of dissolved organic matter (DOM) -... | ecosystem: Environmental > Terrestrial > Soil >... | reverse complement strand
AGGGTCGAGGTTGTTCATCAACATGCGCAGCGGCGCTTCAGTCATCCAGCTCTTGGCGGTCAACTTGTTACCGCGGGCAGCGCGGATTTCGACGTCACGCCGCTTTGTAAACGTAGGCGTAGGTTTCTGGGTATTGTCAGTCACGAAAAAGACTCCTCAGCAATCAATCCAAACCAACCCTGGCAGTGGGCAAACAGTGGACGATGGTCGAGTCTCCGTGACTCATACTCATACGTCTTTACTTGTACATACAAGCATATGCAATCAAGCGGCCAACTTGTTGGTGTGGCGTTCAATAAAACTCGGGTTTTTGCTGAAACGCCCTTGATACAAGGGTTTGCCGGGAGGCGTTTTTTTTTCTGAGGTTTTTTGCGGCGGGGGGCGATTGTTACTTGAGCCTGGAATTGCGCCACTCTGGGGCGCTCGGTGACAGTTTGGGAGAATTTAGTGCGCGTTGGGAAACAGTTGGAGCCCATGAGTGTGTGGCGAGGAGGGAGGGTGCGCGGCACTGCAAAGCCCGGATTCGGTTCCAGGCTCGGCCCCAAGGCAATCCTTCAGTCGTCGAGAAGCCGCGAAACGCATCCTCTTGACGGCCAAAGGACAGCCCTGGAGTACAACCGTTTTACTTCAGGGTTTTCTGCACCGTGGCCAGGATTTCACCACTGCGTACCTGTTCGGTAACACTCACCATGTCCAAATAGAATGCACGATCATTGTCGGCGACCGGCACTCGGCTACGCACCAGATCATAAACGGCCTTGGTGACACTGGAAGCCTTGTGCACATCATGGAAGTCCAAGGCTTGGCAGCCCACCAGCAGTTCAATCGCCAGCACCGACTCAAGTTTTTCGGAAACCTTGTAAGCCTTGATGACGGCGTTATAGGCGAGGCTGACCAGATCCTCCTGGTTGCCGCAGGTCGAGAAACTGTCAACAGAAGAAGGGAACGACAGCGTCTTCATTTCCGCATACAGGCCAGCGGCCGTGTATTGAAGGATCATGTACCCGCTGTTAAGGCCCGGGTTGCGTACCAGGAAGGCCGGCATTTCACTGAAGTGCGAGTTGACCATGCGGTCGATACGGCGCTCGGAAATCTTCGCCAGGCTGGCCAGCGCCACGCACAACGAATCCGCTGACATGCCGATGTAGGTGCCGTCGAAGTTGGCGCCTGAGATGGCAATGCCGTCGCCGTCATCAAGCGGGTAGATGACCGGGTTGTCGCCCGAGGAGTGAATTTCGTTTTCGATATTTTCCCGGGCGTGATCAATGAATTTTTTCGAAGCACCATGCACCTGGGGAATGGCGCGCAGGCTGTAGGCGTCCTGAAGTCGGTAATCGATGTTTTCGGCGACCAGTTGGCTATCGTGCAGCATTGCTTTTATATGCTTGGCAGTTTGCGCCTGTTCTTTGTGTGCCTTGACCGAATGATAGCGAGGGTCGAATGCGCGAATCGTGCCCTTTAACGCTTCAAGCGAAAGCGCCGCGGCGACATCGGCAACGGAGGCTGTCTGCATGGCGTTGTAGAGCGCCAGAATAGCGATAGCTGTAACTGACGTGGTGCCATTGAGCATGGCTAATCCTTCTTTGCACTGCAGGTCTGTCGGTTGCAGGCCGACCTGTTCAAGTGCAGTGGCGCCATCCACCCATTCGCCGCCGTTGACCCTGGCTTTGCCTTCGCCCAGCAGTACCAATGCCAGGTGCCCCTCGACTGCCAAATAGCCCACCGAGCCCTCGCCTGGCGCAAACGGCACCACTTCATTGTTGAGCAGGCTGGCAATCAGCTCCAACAACTCCAGGCGCACCCCCGAAAAACCTTTGCCAAGACTGATCAGAATCATCAACTGGATAGCACGAACCTGTTCACGCTTTAGCGGCTCGCCCACTGCGACGGCGTGGGAGCGCACGATGTTGACCTGAAGCTCCTTGGCATTCTGCGGCGAAATCACGTGCCGAACGTTATCGCCGAACCCTGTGGTCACTCCATAGACCAAGCGATTCTCTTCGAGGAAACGCTCAACCAAACCACGGGATTTTTTCACGCGGTTCTTGTAGGTCTCGGAAAACGACACCTTGGCTGAATAACGGGAAACAGCTACGAACTCTTCGATGGAAGGTTCTCTATCACCGAGGACGACCTGAGTGATCTGCTGAGGATGAGCTTTCATTGCGAACTCCCAAAAAACCAAATGATTGAGGGTGCCGGGCCGACTGAGCTGTCAGCCCGATTGAGTGCGCAAGAAGACTAAAACGATTTAATAATTAAGAAAATATGGTAATTTCTGTCAGTTTTATTAGAAAAACTAAACATAAAATACTTTCGAGACCTTCGCATCGCCATGAGCCGCTTACCGCCCTTACGAGCCCTCCAAATATTCGAAACCGTTGGTCACTGCGGCGGTATATCCCAAGCCGCAAAGCGATTGAACATCTCTGTGGGCGCGGTGAGTCAGCAGATGAAGTTGCTTGATGAGGCGCTGGGCATGAGCTTGACGGTCAAGGACGGACAGCGCTTGCGACTGAACGCCATTGGCCAGCGTTTTCATGCGCGGTGTTCTATAGCGTTTGAAGAATTGAGAGCCGCCGTTTCCGAAGTAGAGCGTTCGAAAAACCCCAACAATTTGTATGTCAGTGGCCTGCCTTCGCTCATGACCAAGTGGCTGGCGCCGCTCACTTACGAATGGCGGCACGAGGATGGTGATCTCGACATCTATCTTGATGGCACGCTGGCAGATACTTCGGAGGAGGAAAACGCAGATTTTCGTATCGGCTATGGCGAACCTGGCCAATATGCCGGGCATAGCGTTGTGCTGTTCCGCGATTGTGTGGTGCCGGCATGTTCACCGACGCTTTTAGGCCATCCGGGCAATGTGGAACACGCCGGTGACCTGCTCCAATACCCACTTATCCGTATCGATTCGCGGCCGAAATTTGACTCACCCCCCTCATGGGCCGAATGGTTTGAACTGGAGGGCGCTGCCGTCGAGCAGACGATTGCCATACGTCGTAGCTTTTCTTCGTCCAGCATGGCTATTCAAGCCGCCATCGATCACCAGGGAATAGTGCTGGCGCAGTTTTCGATGATTGCCCGTGACATCGATGAAGGGCGCTTGATCATTCCTTGGCAGCGAGCCATGCCGCTGCCCTCGCCGTATTACCTGAGTTGGCACCCGAATACTTTGCAGAAAGCGCAATGCCGGGCATTTCAACGCTGGCTGATTGGCCGAGGGAGAGCACAAGAGAACATTACCGACGCCTTGATAGCGGCACAGCCCGCTGGCAAAAAGTGATTCGCAACCACAGGGTGCTAGCGGGTTTCGAGCTTTGACAATCAGGGCCGATTGCACACTGGGCCAACACGCGTGAGCGCAACGGCATAAGTCAGCACGTTTGATTATTGGACAGGGAAAGTTCACCCGGTCGATGCTGGGGATCATCTTGAATAGGGAGTGTTTGCCGACCCGGCAACCGCCGGCACCACCGATCGGGAAAAGGCCATCGTGCAGTTCGCCATTGACCTGCCCCTGGAGCCGGCGTCGCTGAACGCCAGTCACATCCTCACGCTTCGCGATCAAGGGCTGGACGATGCACATGTTTTGGATCTGATCCACGCGATCTTGATTTTCGTCTGGGCCAATCGACTGATGTTGAATCTCGGTGAGCCGGTGTTTACCTCTCCATAGCACCCATCAAGCGGATTTTTGCTTAGAACAGCAAACCCATCAAGGACGCTTTGACTGCTGCTTCGGCTTTGTTCGATGCTTGAAGTTTGCGCATGGAATTAACCAAATGAAATTTCACGGTCCGCGTGTCGATATTTAGAATAATGCTGATTTCGACATAGGTTTTTCCAACGGCCGTCCATTTCAAGGTTTCTTTTTCGCGTGCGGTCAGTGGCCTATACATCTCAGGTATGCTTTTTTCGGAAAAAAAACGCGTCATGGACTCATGCACTAACTGGGTCAGCCAAATTAACTTGGTTTCTTTATTTTCCAGTTCTGTCGGTGAAATATATTCACTGGAACGGGAAACGGAGAGTAAGCCAATGCTGTTGAATCCGCGTTGCGAAGAAAGACACCAGCCATGATTGAGGTTGTAATGTCGCGCTTCTTCCCAGAATTTCAGACTTTGACTTTGCTGTTCAGCAGACCAAGTCATGGGGATGGAGCGTGTTAGCCCATGTTCAACGGTGGGGTCTTGGGAGAAATAATTTTCGGCTACATATCTTTTTTCCCAAGGGGCGGGATAGTTTGAAAGTAGAAAGTATTGCGGGGATGTTAACGGCAAGTGGGTTTTTAGTCCGTAGGAACAGAACTCGAACCCCAAGTTGGAAGTTATTTTAATCAGTTCATTGAATAATTCATTTTCTGAGCAGCAGCCAGAAACTAACTCAATGAAGTCTTCGCGCCATTCTTTCACCAATATTACCTTCCGTGGTCAGCGCCCTTAGTGAGAAGGGCGGCGGCTATTATACAGAATTGGAGCGCGGCAGGGAGGTAGCCCTGATTTGTATCGGTTTTGATGTAGGCATTGGCAACACCACGTTCGGTAAGGGCTGTAGCCCAGATGACTCTCCTGCAAGGGCGCAGTAGTGCGCTATATTTTTTAGTACTGAAGTACTAGAAAGTCTGTATTTTTAAGTTTCGGAATTTTTGTCCTCGCCACGGGGATGACAGACTTTTCAATTCGTCCAGCTAAAAAATTAATCATTACCGAGCGATCGGTGTTGCTCGTTATTGGATGTTGATTTAATTAACCTGCCCATTTGGGCAGCTACTAACACAGCATTCGATTTGTTGTACTGGTTAAATAATATTTGCTGAGTGACTGTCATGCTAACTGCGGTAACAGGGGCTGTTAGTGATCTATTGCCTGGGATGGCTTTTGCGCTCGCTAAATATAGATGTCAGGTGTTCGTTAAAGAGTTAGGGTGGCCGTTGCATTGTGAAGCTGGGGGTGTAGCCCCGAATCCAAAGAACAGTTTGAAATCGCTTCGCGCAATATATGAAAACATATCGGCGCTGATTGCCGAGCATGACGCTAAAATTGTCGGCTTTACTATGTTCGCACCCGCCATGAATGAGCACGGGTTGTACGGTCGCGCTTTTTACGGGCGTCGCGCCTGAGTATCAACGAAAAGGATTGTCGATAGCGCTGATCTTAAAGTTGTCTGCTGTCGCGTTGAACAAGGTCGGTCGTAGCAAAATCGGCCTGCCCTGGATGGTGGAGGATAACGTCATGGTTCTTCGAACGATGCGCCATCTCACCCGGGACGGTATTTGCAGTGAAAGAGCCTATCGCATTTATAGATATACCGCGCCGGTAGAATGAGAGCCTTATGCGTATTGATGACGTTGCATTAAAATCGAAAGAGTTGGGTTATTACACATATTTTCCTCAAGTCCGTTCAGCCTGTGGTCGGGACATGACGCTCGCTGATGGTCGGAAAATGTTGAGCTTTGCATCGTGCGATTATTTAGGGCTTTCAAATCACGAGCGCATGAAGGAATCAGCTATTGCTGCCATTCGGGAATACGGTTCAAACATCGGCGGCCCCATGATTTTCAGTGGTTTCACCGAATACCACGAGCGTCTGCAAAATGGCTTTAACGAATTGTATGCAGGACGTACATCGCTCATGTTTACTACCTCATATCAGGCGAATTTTGGTGTTATTCCATTGGCCGCCGAGCGTGCTGACCTGATTTTATTGGACCAGTTGTCACATGTGTCGATCTGGGACGGCGTGAAATTGTCGGGCTGTCCATTCAGGGCCTACATTCATGCCAATGTCGAAATGCTCGAGCAATTAGTTCGACTGAATCAAGACAAGAGAATTTTGATCATTACCGACGGGGTTTTCTCGGCAGACGGTGATGTCGCCGACCTCAGAAAAATCACCCGGTTGAAACAGATCCATCCGAGCCTCGAAATCTACATCGATGATGCTCACGGTGTCGGTATGTTGGGCGGCTCAGGCCAAGGGGCCTGCGAATCGGCTGGAGTGGTCTCGGATATCGATTACATCGTCGGCACCATGAGCAAAGCCTTTGGCTCATCCGGTGGGTTCGTTGTATTCAAGGATGAGGCGTTCGCTGAAAGAGTCCGGTTCCGTTGCCCTACCTACAACGGTTCCCAATCGGTTTCACCGGGTGTCGCTTCAGCTTCATGCACGGCACTAGAGATCAACGCTACGGAAGGGGTTGTACGTCGGCATCAACTTGCTGAACTCACCCGCTATACACATGAGAAAATTGACTCACTTGGCGTTGATAAGCTCTATTCGAAGACTGCCGTGATCCCGGTGATATTCAAAGATCCGATGGAGGCCGCCCGGGTCAATGCCGAGTTGGTTGGTAAAGGGATCATGGGTTCACTGTTCGTGCCGCCCTTTGTGCCGAATCATCAATCCAGGATCAGATTGTGTCTGACGTACAACCACACCATTGCCGACGTGGATTACTGTGTTGATGCATTGGGAAAAATTATTTAAGTAGCCTATATTTGTCCGCTAGTCGTAACGGTGCGGTGCAGATCCGCCTATTACTCAAGCTATCGATGAAGTGGTAACAAAATGGTCCAGGTGGGTTCGGCTCTGTTAGGTATTGTTTTTTCTATTTTATGCTGTGCAAAGGTTTGGGGCTGTTAGTCATCAATAAAAGAGTGCGGGGCAACTATACGAGCAAGGTTGGGCATTTTGCGATGTTTCTGCTGCCCAGCCTGTTTTTCGCGTTATTCAATATTTAGAGTACTCATGAGTGATTGCTGTTATCTGTGGTGTCCACCGCTATTCTATTCTTGGCCATGTGTGGATGGTTGCGTCGGCGCTATCTTACGGCTCAGCATATGTTTGCGAGTATAGATCGGCCCGAAGACGCACCGCATACACTTTCCTGGTTGGTGAGCCCAACCGTGCTGTGTGCCATTTTTCTTCTTGCTCTTACCCTGACGGAAGCAAAGTCCGCTAATACGTGGGATACACCGTTTCTGTTTATTGTCGATAACGGGATTGTAACGGGGGTCTATTTGCTGTGATTTATTTAATACGACACGCCTCACCGCTGGTCAATTACGAGCGCTGCAACTCCGCCTCGGCCAAAGTGCTTCTGGATGAATATAACCAGACCTCACGTATCGATGAGGATGAAATTACCGGTTTCTTGAACCAGCCGGACTTGTCGCAGCCATTGTTAGCATCTGAGGCCAGCGTCTTTTCCTCCCCGGTCAACAGAGCCTATGCAACGGCGTGCAGGCTGTTTGAGGTTGCGCGTATTCAACAGGATAGCCGGTTACAAGAATACGACCTGCGGTTAAGCGCCATTCCCTTCCTGAAAATGGGGTTAAGGCAATGGTTCGCGTTGCACAGAATTCTGTGGTTGCTAGGGGTTTCGCTGGGAGCTGTTTCCCGAAAAGCAGAATACCTTCGGGCTGTAGGTGTCGCCGAGGAGCTTTACAAATCCAGCGCCGAGGCAGGGAAAACGATGATTGTCATATCCCACGGTATGTTCCTTAGAACCGTCAGGAAAACACTGCAAAAACAGGGCATGCAGGCCCGCACGATTTATCGCTCAGGGTGTTTCACGGTTGAATCTTTAACACCATGAAAGGGATTGCGCGCACGTGAAGAAGTTACTGCTTTTAAGGGCCAGTGGTTTTATTGGACGGGGTGTCTAGGAGGCTCTGACTCTGTCTTTGGTGGGCGCCTATCAATTGGCCGAAATCGCGAATGGCCTCCGGCCCCAAAGTTTTGGGGTGATGGTGTGTGTTGATGTTCTGATTGTTGCTGAGGCGCTGAAACCAGGTACGGTTATTGTCGGTAAAAAATCACTCAAATGGTTGCCTCTGGTTGGGCAACTGTATTGGCTGACGGGCAGTCTGTTCATTGACAGAAATAGCCCCCGGGCTTCTATTCTGAGCTTGCGCAAAATTAGCAAGAGTGTGGTTGCAGACAATACTTCCATCTGGATCTTTCCTGAAGGTACCCGAAACAACGGTGGGGAAATGCTGCCTTTCAAGGCAGGGGCCTTTCGGATTGCCAAGGACATGGGCGTGGGGATCATTCCCGTTACGATCAGTCCTGCTGTTGGGAGCATCGCTTACAACTCATTGCGCTCTACTGAAGTCAGTATCGTCGCCCATCAACCCATTGAGGCGGATGAGGTCGCAAGCATGAGTGCCAAGGAACTGGCTCGTTACACACGGGAGATCATCAACAATATGATCCCGGTCATTTAGTTGGGCGGCCCCCGCAAACCTATCCCTAAACCCTCTATTTTCGGGCTGTAAGAGCCTTGATGAGCTGCATCCCAAAGGTTGGATGCAACCGAAAAGCGCCCACTCAATCGAGTGGCGCTTTTATTTGCGCGTTTGGCGGGATTATCAGCCAGCGACTTGTGGCTGCATCTGCAGGTTGCCATCCACATCCTTGACCAACCCGCTGGCCAGAAACAGTGGGGCCAGCCGCTTGTGCAACTCGGGCTCGACAAACTCTTTGACGGTCGCCAGCGCCAGGTGGCCGTGAAGCTCCAGCTCCGCTTTGGTATACGACAGCCAGGCCTTCTTCAGCACCATTAGCACATCGCTACCGGCGGTGGATGCGAAGCGGCGGTTGAGCACTTGCCCGGCGAGGTTGAAAGTATGCGCGTTCTCGTAGCCGGTCTCGTCGCCAACGCTGTCGACACAACGGATGCAGGTACATTTACCCTCGCCGAAGGCCGCGCGCAGGTAGGTGTTGAAGTCCACGACAGGTTTGAGCCCCAGGCGTTTATCGACTTCGAACAAGTCCCCGGTCAGTTTTTCTTCAGTGCTCAACGTCAAATCCTCACAGTCATACGGCGTATTTTTACAGCGCTGCACAATACCAGCCGGATCGGCTTTGCGGGTATTTTCCGGGCGGCCAAAGGATCGCGAGCCAAAAAAGCCACTCAAGTGAGTGGCGTTTTTGTTTGGGCTACATGGGTTGATCAGCTCAACCAATTCCCCCCATCAACGTTGTACGTCTGCGCGACGATGTACTCACTCTCGGACGACGCCAGGAATATCGCCATGCCCACCAGATCGTCTGCGGTGGCCATGCGTCCAAAAGGCACTTCCTCGCCAACCAGTTTTTTCTTCTCCCCGAGCGGTCGGCTTTCATATTTGGCGAACAACGCATCGACGCCATCCCAATGCTCGCCGTCGACCACACCCGGTGCAATGGCGTTGACGTTGATCCCATGTTTGATCAGATTCAGACCGGCCGATTGCGTGAGGCTGATCACCGCCGCTTTGGTCGCGCAATACACCGCCACCAGCGACTCACCCCGGCGACCGGCCTGGCTGGCCATGTTGATGATCTTGCCACCGTGCCCCTGGGCAATCATTTGCCGGGCGGCGGCCTGCAACGTGAACAGGGTGCCGGCGACGTTGATCGAGAACAGGCGCTCGTAGCTGTCGCGGGTGATGTCAGTGATTGGCGCCAGATCAAACAGCGCGGCGTTGTTGATCAGAATATCGAGCTTGCCGACTTTTGCGACGACGGCTGCAATGGCGGCGTCGATGGATGCCTGATTAGTAACATCCATCTCCACCGCATAGGCCTGGGAACCCAATTCGGCTGCGGTCGCTTGCGCCCGTTCCAGGTTGATATCGGCAATCGCGACGTTAGCACCCTCGCGGATGTAAGCCTGTGCGAAGGCTTTGCCGATGCCCCTGGCGGACCCGGTAATCAACGTGCTTTTTCCTTCCAGACGTTTCATTTCTTTCTCCGCTTATTGAAGCCATAGAGACGATCCAATGTGGGAGCGGGCTTGCTCGCGAAAGGGCCCCGTCAGTCAGCATTAATGTTGAGTGACACACTGCTTTCGCGAGCAAGCCCGCTCCCACATTGATTGCTACTTGGGGTACCCGGCGCGTTTCATCTCGCGTTCGGTGCTCTGTTGGGCATTGGCCAAGGCCTGTTCAACCGACATCTGCCCGGTGAGGGCCGCAGACATCTGCTTGCCGACCGATGTGCCGATGGCCTGGAACTCGGGAATGGTCACGTACTGGATGCCGACGTAGGGCACAGGCTGGGCGGACGGATGCGCCGGGTCGGCGTTCTGCATCATTTGCAGCGTGACCTTGGCGAAGGGCGCGGCCTGCAAGTAAGCGTCGCTGTAGGTCGACTTCCGGGTGCCCGGCGGTACGTTGGTGATGCCATCCTTCTCGGCGACCAGCTGGATGTATTCCTTGGAGGTGGCCCAAGTCACGAAGGCTTTTGCAGCTTCTTTGTGTTGGGAACTGGTCGGGATGGCCAACGACCAGGCATACAGCCACGATGAACCCTTGTCCGTGACCTCGGTGGGCGCCGCAACGAAGCCGGCCTTGTCGGCGACATTGCTCTGGGTTTTGTCGGTGATGAAGGAACCCGCCACACTGGCATCGACCCACATCGCGCACTTGCCGCTGTTGAACAGGGCCAGGGTCTCGTTGAAACCATTGCTCGAGACACCCGGCGGGCCGTAACGCTTCAGCGTATCGACGTAGAAGTTGGCAGCGGCGGTCCATTCAGGTCCGGTGAGTTGCGGTTGCCACTTTTCGTCGAACCAGCGCGCACCAAAGGCATTGGCCATGGTCGAGAGCAACGCCATGTTTTCACCCCAGCCGGCCTTGCCGCGCAGGCACATGCCGTATTGCTCTTTGTCCGGATGGTTCAGCTTGCCGGCAAACTCGCCGAGCTGGGTCCAGGTCGGGTGCTCGGGCATGCTCAGCCCGGCGTCCTTGAACAGGTCGGTGCGGTAATAAGTGACCGTGCTTTCGCCATAGAACGGCAGGGCGTAGAGCGTGTCGTTGAGCGAAAGCCCCTGGCGCACCGAAGGAAAGATGTCCTCGACGTCATAGCTGGCGGGCAGGTCCTTCATCGGTTCCAGCCAGCGCTTTGCCGCCCACAGCGGCGTTTCGTAAGTGCCAATGGTCAGCACGTCAAATTGACCGCCCTGAGTGGCGATGTCGGTGGTCAGGCGTTGGCGCAAGACATTCTCCTCCAGCACCACCCAATTGAGCTTGATGTCGGGGTGCGAAGCCTCGAAGGTTTTCGAGAGCTTTTGCATGCGGATCATGTCGCTGTTGTTCACTGTGGCGATGGTGACGGTTTCGCCGGCCTGGCAGAGCAGGGCGAAGGAAATACCGGCGGACAGGAATAGGACGTTGGGCAATAGCTTCATCGTGTTCTCCGCTCTGCGGCGTGGGCAGCAGAATCTTTTATTGTTGTAATCCGGGATGGCGAACCGATTACAACAGCTACCCACGTGCCCAACAAATGAACGGCATACGCACTACTGATACTTTTTTAACCGAGCACTTGCGCGGCAAAAAAGTATCAGTCACCACCGCTTATAGGGCTAGGCAACCCATACGCTTTGGTGTGAACCTTGGGCCAACGCTTGCCGGAGACTGTCCACAGTGACGAGCCAATACACAAAAACGGACAAACCGCCCGCGCTCGAAGTCATTCTCAACGAGCCACAGCACAGCTTTCGCTGGTATCAGCATGACTATCCCTTCGATCTGGCGCGCTGGAATCATCATCCCGAGTTCGAGATCCATCTGATTCGCGAAGGCAGCGGTCGGCTGTTGGCGGGTGATTACATCGGCCTGTTCGAGGCCGGCCATGTGGCGCTGATCGGGCCGGGCCTGCCGCACGACTGGATCAGCGATCTGGGTAAAGGCGAGCTGATTGCGGGGCGTGACGTGGTGTTGCAGTTCGACGGCCAGGCGCTGATGCAACTGCGCAACCTGGTGCCTGAGCTCAATGAGTTGCAGAGCCTGTTCCGGCAAGCGGCCCGGGGAATCGAGTTTGGTGGCGTTACCCGAAAGAAAGCCGCCGAGCTTCTGGAACAGATCGGGTTGAGCCAGGGGTTTGAGCGGTTGTGCCTGTTTTTGTCGTTGCTGCAACTGCTGGCCTCAGCGCCTGAAGCCGAAAGAAAGACCCTCGCCAGCCTGCAATACGCGCCGATGCTCGACGCCTTGACGGCCCAGCGCATGAGCATCGTTTTTGACTACATCCTCAACGACCTCGCCGACGAACTGCGGCTGTCCGTCATCGCCCAGCGTCTGGACATGAGCGAACCGGCGTTTTCCAAGTTCTTCAAGCGTGCCACCGGCCACACCTTCGTCGACCTGACCCGCAAGCTGCGGGTGCAGCGAGCCTGCCGGTTGTTGGCGCAAAGCGGCTTGAGTGTCGCCAACATCTGCTTTGAGGTGGGTTACGCCAATCTGTCGAATTTCAATCGGCACTTTCGGCATGAAATGCAGGAGACGCCGAGCGAATATCGGCAGCGGTTGCAAAAGGCCGTGGCGGCCGGTTAAAGAATCCCGGCAATCACGTACTGGATCAGCGCGTAAAGCTCGCCTGAATCTGGTGCATTGCTCACAGCTGCTCGCGGGCGTGTTGTTTGATCCAGGTTATATCAAGGCCGCGCAAATAGAGTGCAGTTGTGGGCATTTTATAACAACTAGATAAATTCGATAGATAACGCGTTTTAATTCTCCGCGGTCATAAATTCAATCGCGAAAAAAGAGAATAGGGCGCCCGCGTGCCCTCATCAGTTTAAATACTCAAAATAATTATCAGACCTTTCAGTCGAGAGCGTCTAACGGAGGATTAATGGATTTTTGGACGACCCTGCAAGTATTGATTTTAGGGACGGTTGAAGGCCTCACGGAATTTTTACCCGTCTCCAGTACAGGTCATCAGATTATTGCCGCGGATTTGCTCGACTTCGGCGGAGAGCGAGCCATGGCCTTTAATATCATCATTCAGTTGGGGGCTGTCCTGGCTGTCGTCTGGGAGTTTCGCCGCAAAATTCTCGAGATCATCACGGGCTTGCCAACCGAGCGTAATGCTCAACGTTTCAGCCTGAATGTGTTGATCGGATTCTTGCCGGCCGTTGTACTGGGGGTGATGTTTGCCGACAGCATCCATGCACATCTTTTTAATCCGATCACGGTGGCCATAGCGCTGGTGGTGGGCGGGATTGTCATGTTGTGGGCTGAACAACGTGAACATGTGGTGCGCATCGTTCACATTGACGATATGCGCTGGACCGATGCCTTGAAGGTCGGTTTTGCACAGTGTCTGGCGATGATCCCCGGCACTTCGCGCTCCGGGTCGACGATTATCGGCGGGCTGCTGTTTGGTCTGTCACGCAAGGTGGCTACCGAGTATTCGTTTTTTCTGGCGATGCCGACGATGGTCGGGGCCGCGGTTTACTCCGGCTTCAAATATCGCCATTTGTTCCAGGCCAGCGACCTGCCGGTGTTTATCTTGGGGTTTGTGGTGGCATTCTTCTTCGCGATGATTGCCGTACGTGGTTTGCTCAAATTCATCGCTAACCATAGCTATGCCGTGTTTGCCTGGTATCGGATCGGGTTTGGCTTGCTGATTTTGGTGACCTGGTGGTTGGGCTGGATTCAATGGTCTGATCAACCCTAGGCAGGCCGATCCCCTGCGGCTGGAAGAGCAGGGGGGTTATCTGCCGTTGCAGGACGCCAGCCGAAGCTTGCTGATGCCTGCCAGCGGCAGGCTGATTCGCTGTTCACGGTGCAGAAAGTTCATCAGCAGCAACACGCGTTCCTCACCCTCCATGGCCAGGAACACTGCTTCGAGTTCGGCAAACGGGCCTTCATTGATGCGTACGTTTTCCCCAGGTTTCAATAGTGTTGTCACGATGGCCTGGTTGTCCCGCTCCTGGAGATCGTCGATCAGCGTATCGCTGATTGGCATTGGATGACCGCCGAATGCGACGACTCGTGACACGCCACGGGTCGAACGCAGAGGGCTCCAGCTGTCTTGCTGGCTCAGTTGAATAAACAGGTAGCCAGGAAACAGCGACTCGCTGATCAGCTGTCGCCGCCCCTTTAAAATGCGCTCACGTTTGTAGGTCGAGCGAAAACAGGCATAGCCTTGGCGCTGCAGATGTTCTTCGGCGCGTTCGTCTTGCCGGAATTTGCACTGGACCAGATACCAGGCTTTGGCGGCGTGTTGTGCATTGGCGTTCATGCGATGTCCTTCGTGTCTATGTGTCGATGTTCAGTCGACCGGAGTAGCAGGCGGGCGACAGGGAACCCCATCGTCAGCCTGCGCCGCCTCGTGGTTTCAGTCTGTTGCTGCGTCGATCTGCTCCAGCAGTTCGACAGTTTTACGCTGCATCAACGTGATGTCGCCGCGACTTTCCACATTCAGGCACGTCGTGCCGCCATTACCCGAAAGGCACAAGCTGAAGCGCCAGTCTGCAAAAACCAGGCTCAGCCCGTCGTCCTCGTTGATTTCCAGCGCTTGGGTGATGTAGCAGTTCTTGATACTTGCCAGCAGCGTGGCGCCATCCTTGACCTCACGGCGAATCTCCCCGGAAGAAGGAAAGACGCCGATGCGCTCTACCAGCAACGCCGGCGTTTTCGGCGCGCGGGGGAAGATCAGCTCCGAGGCGTAGGCACGGACGATAAGGTACGCAAGGTTGTTTTTAAGGTCAGCGCCATACGGCTGGCGACTGTCACCGGCCTTGAAACCGCTCAATGTCTTCATAGAGGTTTCATTCCTCGGGAAGAGAGGTCGCGTTGATGGCACGCAATCTGACGCGGGGCCAGATCCATCACAGGTTGTTTTGATGCAGGTTTTCGAAGCAGAAATTGGTCGCTTCGATATACCCTTCGGCACCTCCGCAATCGAAGCGTCGGCCCTTGAATTTGTAAGCCAGCACACAACCGTCCTTGGCCTGTTTCATCAGCGCATCGGTAATCTGGATTTCACCGCCCTTGCCAGGTTCGGTGTCGGCGATCAGGTCAAAAATGTCGGGAGTCAGAATGTATCGGCCGATGATTGCCAGATTGGAAGGTGCGTCCTCCGGACGAGGTTTCTCAACCATGCTGCTGACCCGATAAATGCCCTCACTCAGCAACTGGCCGGCAATCACACCGTACTTTTGAGTCTGCTCGAGGGGGACTTCCTGGATCGCCACGATTGAACAGCGGTACTGCTCGTAGAGCTTGAGCATTTGCGCCAGTACGCCATCACCACCTAGGTTCAGGCACAGGTCGTCCGCCAGGACCACCGCGAAGGGTTCATCACCGATCAGCGGGCGACCGCTGAGAATGGCGTGCCCCAGGCCCTTCATCTCTACCTGACGGGTATAGGAAAAACTGCAGGTGTCGATCAGCTCCCGAGTACCGGCCAGAAACATCTCCTTATCGGTGCCGCGAATTTGATGTTCCAGCTCGAAGCTGACATCGAAATGGTCTTCCAGCGCTCGCTTGCCGCGACCGGTGACGATGGCCATATGTTGCAGGCCGGCATCGCGCGCTTCCTCGACGGCGTACTGGATCAGCGGCTTGTTGACGATCGGCAGCATTTCCTTGGGCATGGCCTTGGTCGCGGGTAAAAAACGGGTTCCATAGCCGGCAGCGGGGAACAGACATTTACGAATCATGAAAGCGTCCTTGAAAGTAGACTTATGTATTGGCTAGTGGCAGTAAGAAAATTCGATCCAGGCTGGCGGAACCGGCAACGCTGGGTGATTGGGAGCACTAAGCACGACCAATCAATTGACAAAAAATGCTCGCAACGCGAACTGCTAGAACGGCTATACATTATCCATTCGCTAAGTACCGGGTAATTTAGATGGATCGCCCGCGGGAAAACCGCAACTGTTAGAAACTGTCTGAATAAATATCGGTGATTGCTAACTTCTGCTTGTCTTCAGGCTGAGGTGTTATTTTTTGTCCGGAGAAAAACTTGGGTGCAACTCAAGTGTCGTGGTAATAAATATGTCCTTGGTGTTGTAAAGCTGATGCTGCAATTCCTGGGCTTATAGAGGCTCAGGTTTATCCGTGGTTAAAAACTCTTATGTTCGGCAAGTGCATGTCACCGCCAATGTTGACAAGACGGGGAAATTTATCTTGCTTAAAAGGGTTTTGATTGTCTGTGTTGGCAATATATGCCGAAGCCCTACCGCGGAAAATCTACTGCGCGGGGCACTCGCTCATTCCGATATCCACGTCAGTTCAGCCGGTCTTGCCGCTTTGGTCGGTAAACCGATCGAGCCAACGGCGCGTGCGGTACTTGAAGCGCATGGTCATTCGCCCGATGAACACCAGGCCATTCAGCTTGAGCCTCAAGCGATCAGCGAGGCCGACCTGATTCTGGTCATGGAACGACAGCATGTCAGCGGCGTGCTCAACCTCGCCCCTGAAGCACGGGGCAAGGTGCTGATGCTTGGGAAATGGCAAGGCGAGCGCGAGATCGGCGACCCCTACCGGCAAGGCAAACCCGCTTTTTTTCACGCTTATGCGTTGATCGAAGAAGCCGTAAACGCATGGGCACAGCGCCTAGCACGCTGACGCCACTACTTTTTGAATCGTAATAAAGGCAAAGAATCCGACTTATGCAACAAGCGCCAGTAGTCACCGTACGGGAAGACGACAACGACGAGATCGATATCCTCGGTCTGTTTGGAACACTGATCGACCATAAATGGTTGATAGCCGCGATCACTGGCGCCTTTATGGTGGCAGGGGCCGCTTATGCGGTGCTGGCAACGCCGGTTTTTCAGGCGAATGCACTGTTGCAGGTCGAAGCAAAAAAGAATGACCTACTGGGTTTTTCGGATATTGGCAGCATGCTCGGCAAGGAGTCGCCGTCGGCCACCGAGATTGAGTTGATCCAGTCGCGCTCGGTGATTGGCAAAACGGTCGATAACCTCAAGCTCGATATTGTCATACAGCCCATTTACTTCCCCGTTATAGGCGAGTTTCTGGCACGTCGATTCAAAAATAACAACCCGGGTGAAATAGCCGATGCCTGGCTGGGACTTAACAGTTTTGCCTGGGGAGGGGAGTCGCTGAAGATATTCAAGCTGGACCTTCCCGAGTCGCAACTGGGCAAAAAGTTGACGCTGACGGCGGGTGAAAATGGTTATTTCACCTTGGTCGATGAAGATGACAAGTTACTGGCCGCGAGCCAGGCTGGTCAACTGTTCGAGAAAAACGGCGTCACGTTTCAGATCGAGGAAATGCGTGCCAATCCCGGGACTCGCTTCAGAATCGTCCGTAATTCTCGCCTGACCAGTATCCTTGACTATCAAGAGGCACTGGATGTCCTGGAGCGCGGAAAAGAGTCGGGCATGATTGGCTTGGCACTGGAAAGCACCGACCCGGACCAGGCTATAAAAATCCTCAATGAGATCGCCGACATCTATGTGCGGCAAAACGTCGAGCGTACTTCAGCAGAGGCAGCACAGAGCCTGGCTTTTCTGAAAGAGCAACTTCCAGTGGTCAAAAAGGACCTGGAAAGGGCTGGAAACGCCTTGAATGAATACCAGACTCGCAGCAAGTCGGTGGATATCACCCTCGAAACCAAAGCCATTCTTGATCAAATTGTCGGCCTGGATACCAGCATCTCCGAGTTGAAATTGCAGCAAGCCGAGATGGACCGCAAGTTCACCCGGCAACATCCGGCTTATCGCGCGTTGTTGACTCAGATCGGCGAGTTGAGCAGTAAGCAGAAAAGCCTGGCCAGCAAGGTCGAAAGCCTTCCGTCCACCCAGCAGGAACTGCTGAGCCTTACCCGGGATGTTGAGGTCGGCACCGCCATTTATACCCAACTGTTAAACAAGGCCCAAGAACTGGACGTGATGCGGGCAGGGACCGTGGGTAACGTGCGTCTGATCGACACGGCGGACGTCAATTTCCTGAAACCGGTCAAACCTAAAAAGGCCTTGATTGTATTGGTCGCCACGATTCTCGGCGGCTTCCTGGCGGTAGCTCTGGTCCTTGTGCGCAAGGCATTGAACCGTGGTCTTGAAAGCCCGGAAGCCATCGAGCAACTTGGCTTGCCGGTATACGCGTCGATTCCCTACAGCATCTTGCAGAAGGCCGAAGAAGAAAAAATCGGCCGCGCAAAGGGACGTGCCGCTACAGGTTATCCGTTGCTGGCCATCAACCACCCCACTGATTTGGCGGTCGAAGCACTGCGCAGCCTGCGTACCAGTCTGCACTTCGCCATGCACGAGACCGACAATAATCGGCTGATGATTTCCGGTCCAAGTCCGCAGGTGGGCAAAACGTTCGTCTCGGCAAATCTCGCTGTGGTAATAGCGCAAACCGGCCTGCGGGTATTACTGGTCGATGTCGATATGCGCAAAGGCTATCTGCACAAAGTCATGGGCATTTCTTCGGATAACGGGCTCTCCGATATTCTGGCGCGTCGCTGCGATTTGGCCACCGCAATCCATAAGACCGACATCGAGAATTTTGACTTTGTCAGTCGAGGGCAGATCCCGCCCAACCCTTCAGAGTTGTTGATGCATGCCAACTTCAGCGCGCTGTTGGCGCAGGTGAGTGAGCTTTATGACCTGGTGATTCTCGACACGCCACCTCTACTGGCGGTAACGGATGCGGCAATCGTGGGACGCCAGTCAGGGACCAACTTGATCGTTACGCGCTTCGGTCTGAACCCCGCGAAGGAGATCGAATTGACGGTCCGTCGGTTCTCCCAGAATGGCGTTGCCATCAAAGGGGCGATTTTCAACGGTGTGGAGAAAAAGGCCTCCAATAAGTATGGCTACAACGATTATGGCTACTATCACTATGAATATGCTTCCGACAATGCTTGATGCTTATTGATTAACTCAGCACGACAGTTGCTCAAGATGCTGAAGTTATAAACGCTGTCAGTGGTTATTGCCGAACGGGTTCAACAGCCTTTTAGGCACGAATAAGCCGACATTTCATAGATGCACCACGTCCTGAGGAATATGACGAAAAATCCTGGGGCGGTAGCGTGATCACAAATGACATAGGTTAATGAATAAGACAACAGCGTTCAAAGCTATATCGCTTCTCTGGATGGGCTCGCTGGCAGGCGCCGGATTTGCTTTTTTAACTCAGGTGTTACTGGCCAGGAAACTGGGCAGCAATGATTTTGGTGCTTTTTCGTCAGCACTCACGACCATTACCTTGCTCGCGCCACTGGCGGGCTTCGGAATATCGCAATATTGGCTCAAGGCTTTTGGCCAAGAGGGCTGGGCAGCCAAACGCTGGTTAAAGCCTTCTTTCGAATTCATTGCTCTGAGTACCTTGTTTCTCATCTGCGCCATCGTCGCCTGGGCTCTGCTTACAAACCATGACCGGTTAACGCAGCACCTGCTTCTGATACTTTCCCTGTACATATTGGGGCAGCTGTCAGTGGAGTTGGTAAGCAGTAAATTACAACTTGAAGAGCGCTATCTGCGTCTGGCTCTTTGGCAGTTTTTGCCGCACTTTCTTCGTTGCTCGATGGTCTTCATCGCCGCGGTCGTAAGCGCTACGCCAATCGCCGCGGAGCTTTATGCGGTATTTTTCTCCGTTATTGCCCTGGTGTTTTTTTTGTTGGCAATCCCCCAGTTGCTGCAGATGATCAATGGGCGTTTGACCTTGAAGGGGCACGAGCTGACCGCTGAATTAAAGGATTTTGCTGCAAGGCCGGGGATGTTAAGTGTTGCCAGTGCCAGTTGGCCATTTGGGATCGCGGCGTTCTCCCATCTGATTTATTTCCAAAGCAACATTATTTTGCTAAAACACCTTTCAAGTAACAGCGCCGCAGGCATATACAGCGTTGCCTTTACCATCATGACAGCGGTGTACTTGCTGCCCAGTGTGATTTATCAACGCTTTCTACTGCCGAAAATGCACCGTTGGGCCAACCACGATCCAGACATGTTTTATCAGATATACCGTAAGGGTAACTGGATGATGTTGCTGCTCGGAACGCTGGCCATGTTGGTTATTTTATTATTTGCAGACTGGGCAGTCCCTCTGCTGTTTGGTGAGGCGTATCGCGGCGCCGCAGCGGTGTTGAAAATTCTTTCCATTTGCGCGCCGGTTATATTCCTGGCCTTCAGTGCGGGGGCTACATTGGTAACCCAGGAACACATGAAAGTGAAAGTCAAATACATGGCGCTGGTTGCGGTCATCAATGTGCTGCTCAACCTTACATTAATTCCCCTGTTTGACCTGCGTGGCGCTGCGATCGCGACGGTTGTCAGTAATGTACTGTTGTTGTCCTTATATTTTTATGGCGCACAACGACTGGTTTTCAAAAGCAGACTTCGATAGCAGGTGCAGTCCCATATTTAAACTAACCATGACTATCGACTATCTGGAGATCAATTTACATGATGGATAACGTAAAAATTTATGCCCGGACAGTATTGGCAGGGTTCGGCTTTTTGTATGACCTGAGCCGATATGTAAGGTACTCGGGATGGCGATCTTCACTCAGTTCGGTGGAGGCCAGAAACTATTACATGGTCAAGGTGTATCACACACTTGAAAAGAGTCTGAGCTTTACCAATCGCAAACCAGGTTCCGGTTGGGCGGGTGCCAATACGCTTATTCATGCATTGGAACGTTCATTCATGCTCAATGGTGCGGGCTACCACGATCTGGTAGCAATCACCGTATTAAAGAAGTTTGCTGAAGCCGAAAAGGCCCACCAGCCGGAAAAAACCGCTGAACTTATAAAGCGTCTGGTAAAAGTTGAGAGTCTTAGCAACAACGCCGTTCCTTTTTTCTACAACAGTGGTGCAATCAACCATTCCAAGTCGGAATTCAATCAGGGACGACTGCTGGTTCCGGAGAGTTTCTTCATGTCTCGCTATTCGCTTCGTGAATTCTCTGATGCAGAGATCAGTGCGCAAGAGTTGAGAAGGGCGATGGAAATGGCCATGAAATCACCTTCTGCCTGTAACCGGCAATCGTGGCATGTTTATCATGTGGAAGGTGAATTGGCACAACAGGCTCTGGCGTTCCAGGATGGTAATCGCGGCTTCGGGCATAAAATAAAAGACTTGCTGATTATCACCACCGACTTGCGTGCCTTTGTTTCTCCGCGAGAGCGCTACCAGCACTGGATCGACGGCGGGATGTTCTCGATGTCGCTGATTCTGGCGTTGCATTCAATAGGCATAGCCTCGTGCTGTTTGAATTGGAGTCAGTCGGGCAGCGCGGATATTAAGTTTCGCAAGGTGATCAAGATAAGCCCGCAACATACAGTGATGATGATGTTGGCGATAGGTTATCCGAATGCGCAGAATACCGTATGTGCTTCTCCGCGGCGCCCTGTTGATGAAGTTTATACAAAACTCTCAAGTTAATACGTACTCATTCCGGGTTACAAAGGATTCAGCACCTTGAAAATTGCATTGATTACGATTCATCACGCCAACAGTTATGGCGGAACTTTACAAGCGCTCGCGAGTCAGGCAGTTCTGTCAAAATACGGTGATGTAAAAATTATTGATTACAAAAGCAAGGAGTTGGAACAGACCTTGAATTTGATTCGGATTGACCGTAATCCTCGCAGCATTTTTAGAGCGGGCAAGGATTTCTTTCGACTCCTGCCCAGAAAGAGACTGATCGCCAAGTTTAAAGAGTTTATGCGGGTCAACTATAAGCTGACCCCGGCATGTCCCGACTTACAAAGCCTTCAATCGATATCCAGTGATTTCGATTGCGTGGTGTGTGGTAGCGATCAGATATGGAACCCGAATATTACGGGGCAACTGGACCTGAACTACATGCTGGCGTTCTCCCGAGCGAAAAGGAAGATTTCGTTTTCCTCAAGTGCAGGCTCCTATAGCTATTCCGACGAGGAGACGGCCAAGGTCAGGAAGGCGCTGTCTACTTTTGACAGTATTTCCGTGCGCGAAGAAGACACGGCGCGCAAGTTGCGCAGCATGCTAGGCAACCAAAAGGTCGCTCACACCCTCGACCCTACTTTGATGCTCGACAAGCGCCAGTGGATGCAGGGTTTGCTGCTTACCGAAAAAGCGCCGGTACCTGCTGATCAATACATTCTCGTGTACACGCTGAAGAAAGACGCCTTGGTCAGGGAAACAATCAATCGGATAAAGACCCTGTTGGGGCTGCGAGTAGTGGCCATCGATCAGGACCCTTTCCTGGGATACAAGAGCGACAGGCATATCATGGATGCCAGCCCTGTTGATTATGTTTCGTTATTCGCCAACGCCTCTTTCGTCATCACCAATTCGTTCCACGGCACTGCATTTGCGTTGAACTTCGCCATTCCCTTTGTCACGGTGCTGCCCGAGAGCGGGTTGAATAGAATCAAGGGCCTTCTGGATAAAGTTGATTTGGCCGATCGCTTGGTCAGTCACCTGAGTGAAGTCGGCTCGGTAGTGGGGAAGCCCATAGACTTTACCTCCAGCCATAAAAAGCTGGATGCGTTGAGGTTGGTAACTTGGGATTACCTCGATGGCGCATTTTCAATCAATACAGTTAAAAAGCCCGTTAAGACTTCATGATGAATCAGCGTTCCGCCAGCTTGAAATTCCCGAGTGTCAGCCCACGTTACGTGCTGGCTGTCATCATCGGCATAACAGTGGTTTTTAACAATATTGAATGGTCGTTGGGCGGCAATAACCTGACGTTGGAACGATTGCTGGCTGCGCCTATATTTTTGATGGTCGTATTGCTGTTGGTTAGCTCGAACATCCCCCTGCGCCTGCCAAAAACAGGGGTTGTCCTGACCATCTGGATTGTACTGGCTTTTTACGCGTCTGCTTCGGGCCCGGTTGCGGCCTGGTCGCTGAAAATGTATGCAGGTTTACTGTTCGCGGCCTCGTTTTATTATGTGGTTATCTGGTTAAAGGCTAATCCCTTTACGATTTTTAAATCCAGGACCTATCTGCTTCTGGCATGGTTTTGTGGCCCATTTTTGTCGTTGATTTATATTCTTTCAATCTTGAAATTTCAACTTCCGGATTTGGCCGTTCACTGGTTGCAGGAAGGCAGTGGGGGGACTCGCATCCGCGGCGGGATTTATGAGGCCAATCTGTTCGGGGTATTTATATCGCTGATTACGCTGACGGTGCTGGCGCTGGCTTACCACCGAAAATTGTGGTGGTGGGTCCTCGTTATCGGTTTGCACACCTCGCTACTGTTTTCGTTCTCAAGAGCACCGTGGGTTTCCTACATTATTTCCGTCTGGCTTTACCACGGGCTGAGTTACCCAAGGAAATACAAAAACAGGGACTTGGTGAAGTATTTGCTGGGCGCTGTCCTGTTAGTCGTCGTCATGATGTCCTTGTCTTACTTGATCGTTTCTTCTTTTGGCGATTATGAGCTGATCGGCAGAACCCACTCGGTCAAGACGCGGTTCATCATGTGGGCGTTGGCGGCGAATTCCATTCTGGAAAACCCTATGTTCGGAAATGGTATCTACAGCTTTAGCGAAATATATTCTTTTGCACCGGAGTTGGTCGGCTCGGAGAATCATCGCAGTGCATGGATATCCAACCTGCCCTTGGCAATACTTAATGACACTGGCGCTGTTGGCTTCATCGTCTTTTTCACGTTTATCATTTTGGTGATCAAGCGCAGTTGGACCGCGGTCAGAAGAATAGCGGTTGATCCGGATGTCGATCGCTATCACGTCAGAGTGGGGGCGGCCCTAGTTGCATTTTTTCTGGCCATGGGTTTCTCAAGTCAAACCATTCCCGCGCATTCGATCGCTATTTTTTGGGTGTGTATGGCCCTTACCGAGCGATTCTCAACACTTAGTCGCTCCCTCATCAAAAGAGCATAAGCATGCCTGTAAAGAAGATGGTTTTCATTCATCTGTTCAACGACAGAAGTGGAAGCCCTAAGGTTTTGTCGCAAGTGATCAAGGCCGCGGCTGATAACAATATAGCCACCGAAGTGATTACCAGTGCTCATGGCGACGGCTTCTTGTCAGGGGTGGCGGATATCCAGAGCAAGCTTTTTTATAAACGATCGGAGAATAAGCTGCTGACCCTGGGTTATTACGTGATTTCTCAGGCATTATTATTTATTCAGTGCTTGAAGTACAAGAAGCAGGATGTGGTGTTTTATGTTAATACCATGATGCCTTTTGGCGCGGCTCTGGCGGGGAAGTTGCGAGGCATACCGGTTTACTATCATGTGCATGAGACATCGATAAAACCCAATATCTTGAAGAAGTTTCTCAGATTCATCATTGAAAAAACCAGCACAAAGGTTGTCTTTGTTTCGCATTACTTGATGCAGGCGGAACGCTTTGCCAGGCTCCCCCAGATAGTTATTCATAATGCTTTGGATGCGCTGGATGCAACGCCATTTCCGATCAAGGAAGAGGCGGGCTTTACTTGTTTAATGATCTGCTCCTTGAAGGCTTACAAGGGAGTCCATGAGTTTCTGGCGCTTGCCCGCCGCAGCCAGAATGACAAAAACCTGAACTTCACCCTGGTGCTCAATGCCAGCCGAACTGAAATCGATAGTTACTTTTCGGGTGTCGATGTTCCGGGCAATCTGGCGATTTACCCGCGTCAGATCGATATGTCGGACTTTTATTCAAGATCCGATTTGCTGCTGAACCTCTCCCGGCCGGATGGCTGGATAGAAACATTTGGTTTGACCATTCTTGAGGGGATGTCACATGGCTTGCCCGTTATCGTTCCCCCGGTGGGTGGGCCTGCCGAGTTGGTCCGCAGCGATGTCGAAGGTTATCTGATTTCTTCATATGACATAGAAGAACTCTACCGCACGATTTGCAGAATCTCGTCGGACCCGAAGAAATATAAGTTGTTATCTGATAATGCCTTGTCCCGCACTCGGGATTTTAGCCTGCAAGCTTTTGAAGATAAATTCTTGAAATTATTTAACGAGATGCAGCATGACGTCTAAAAAACTTTATATTCTGGGCATAAGAGGCGTACCCGCCCAGCATGGTGGTTTCGAAACCTTTGCAGAAAAGTTATCTCTTTATCTGACAGCGCAAGGCTGGCAAGTCTTTGTCTACTGTCAGGAAGAGGGGCGCGGGGGAATCACCCACAGTACCTGGAATGATATCAACAGGATTCATATTCCGGTTACCCAGGGGGGCGCGTCAGGCACGGTTGTTTTTGACTGGAAGGCTACGCGGCATGCGACATCGCAACAGGGGTTGTTTCTGACCCTTGGTTACAACACGGCTGTCTTCAGCTTGCTGCAAAGGCTTAAAGGGCAAACCAACATTATTAATATGGATGGTATCGAGTGGCGGCGCGACAAGTGGGGAGTCATCGCCAAGACCTGGTTCTGGCTCAATGAGCGAGCGGGCTGCTGGATGGGCAATCATCTGGTCGCGGATCATCCCAAGATAAAAGAGCACTTGGCGACGCGGGTTTCTGAATCCAGGATCACCATGATTCCCTATGGTGGCGATGAGGTCAGCGGTGCAGACGCGACGTTACTGGCACGTTACGCCATAGAGCCCGGCAAGTTTTCGGTCATCATTGCGCGGCCGGAGCCTGAGAATTCGTTTCTGGAGATGGTTCGCGCGTTCAGTTCCAGGCCTCGCAATCACAAGCTCGTTGTACTGGGCAACTTTCAACCGAACAATACTCCATACCATAAACAGGTCATGGCAGCGGGCAGCGCAGAAGTCATCTTTCCGGGTGCTATCTATGAGACCGCGGTGGTCCAGGCACTGCGTTACTACTCTCGGTTTTACCTGCACGGACATCGTGTCGGCGGGACCAATCCATCGTTAGTGGAAGCGCTCGGTGCGGGTTGTGCGGTCATCGCCCATGACAACCCATTCAATCGCTGGGTGACGGAAAGCGCTGCTGCTTACTTTAAGGATGAAGCGGCTTGTGCCGCGTTATTTGACCAACTGCTTACCGACGATTCAGCGCTGGAGCAAATGAAAGCCGCCAGCGCTGCACGCTTTCGTCAGCGCTTTACGTGGAATCAAATCTTGCTCCAGTACGAAAAACTATTGACTGACTGGTATCCGAACAATCGATAGAGAGGCCGTTATGACTATCCGTATCCTGCTGACTGGCGGAGCCGGTTTTATTGGTTCTGCGGTCGTTCGTCATCTGATCCAAAATACTCGATATGAAGTTGCCAACCTCGACAAGTTGACCTACGCCGGTAATCTGGAGTCCTTGGCCAGCATCGCCGAGTCGCCGCGATATCATTTCTTTAGCGTCGATATTTGCGACGCTCAGTCGCTGGATCGTGTATTCACGGAGTTTCAGCCGGATGCGGTAATGCACTTGGCCGCAGAGTCGCACGTTGATCGTTCCATCGATAGTCCCGCGGACTTTATCCAGACCAACATCGTCGGGACCTATGTTTTGCTTGAAGCGGTCCGGCGTTACTGGAGCGGATTGCTGCCGGAGATCAAGCAGTCGTTTCGCTTCCACCATGTCTCGACGGACGAAGTCTATGGCGACCTGGAAGGCACTGACAGTCTGTTCACTGAAACCACGCCCTATGCGCCCAGTTCCCCCTATTCGGCGTCCAAGGCCAGTTCAGACCATCTGGTTCGGGCCTGGCAACGTACTTACGGCCTGCCAGTGCTGGTGACCCATTGCTCGAATAACTATGGTCCTTATCACTTCCCCGAGAAGTTGATTCCCCACGTGATTTTGAATGCCATTCAGGGCCGGCCTTTGCCGGTCTATGGCGATGGTTTGCAGGTTCGTGACTGGTTGTTTGTGGAAGATCATGCGCGCGCGCTGTGCGAGGTTCTATGTCGGGGCAAGATCGGCGAAACCTACAATATTGGTGGCCACAACGAGAAAACCAATATTGAGGTGGTGGAAACCCTTTGCGATCTGCTCGAAGAATTGGCTCCCGACAAACCTGCTGGCGTCGAGCGTTATCGTGACCTGATTACCTTTGTTGAAGATCGGCCAGGTCATGATCTTCGTTATGCCATTGATACCAGCAAAATTGCCCGCGATATCGGTTGGCAGCCAGAGGAAACCTTTGGAAGCGGCATTCGAAAAACCGTTCAGTGGTATTTGCACAATAAAGAATGGTGGCAGCGCGTACTCAACGGCCAGTATCGGCCAGAGCGCTTGGGCCAGAAACACTGTCTCCCCAGTTCTCGACATTCATAGAAGGGAATCCTAGATGAAAGGTATTATTCTCGCGGGCGGCTCCGGCACTCGCTTGCACCCCATTACACGCGGTGTGTCCAAGCAGCTGCTACCGATATACGACAAGCCGATGATCTACTACCCATTGTCGGTTTTGATGCTCGCGGGTATTCGCGAGGTCTTGATTATCTCCACCCCGCAAGACTTGCCCAATTTCCGCAATTTGTTGGGTGATGGTTCTTCTTTTGGTATCGAGCTCAGCTATGCCGAGCAGTCCTCCCCAGATGGTTTGGCACAAGCCTTTATTATTGGCGAGAGTTTTATCGGCGACAGTAATGTCGCACTGATTCTGGGCGATAACATCTTCTACGGTTATGGCTTCAGCGCCTTACTGCACGAAGCCTCGCAACGAAAGACCGGCGCTACCGTTTTTGGTTATCACGTCAGCGATCCGCAGCGTTTTGGCGTTGTCGAGTTCGACAGTGACGGCAAGGCGGTTTCAATCCAAGAGAAGCCTGAGCGTCCGAAGTCCAATTACGCGGTCACCGGCTTGTACTTCTATGACAACGATGTGGTGAGCATTGCCAGGCAAGTCAAACCGTCGATTCGCGGCGAACTTGAAATCACTGATGTGAACAATGCGTATCTGCAGCGCGGGGATCTGCACGTCAGCGTGCTGGGGCGCGGTTTCGCCTGGCTGGACACCGGGACCCATGATTCGTTGATGGAGGCCGGGCATTTCGTCCAGACCATCGAAGCGCGCCAGGGAATGAAAGTGGCCTGCCTTGAGGAGGTTGCTTACCGCCAGGGTTGGTTGTCGGCTGAACAATTGGATAGACAAGCCACCGCTTTACACAAAACCGGTTACGGCCAGTATCTGGCACAGGTGCTATCGACGGAGCCTGCGAAATGAATGTGATCAAAACCAGGTTGCCAGGCGTACTGATAATCGAGCCTAAGGTGTACGGCGATGACCGCGGGTTCTTTCTTGAGAGCTATCACCACCAGCGTTATCGCGACGCCGGTATCGAGTTGCCGTTCGTGCAGGACAATCACTCGCGCTCCCAACGTGGCGTATTGCGCGGTCTGCATTTCCAGCGCACCCGGCCTCAGGGCAAGTTGGTCCGGGTCACTCGCGGCGCGGTTTACGACGTCGTCGTAGACATCGATCCGGCGTCTGCAACGTGCGGTGAACACGTAGGGATCGAATTGACCGCCGAGGACCATCTCCAGCTGTGGGTGCCGCCGGGTTACGCCCACGGTTTCTGCGTGCTGACTGATACCGCCGATTTTCAATACAAGTGCACCGATCTGTATTACCCGGAGGACGAGGGTGGCTTGCTCTGGAATGATCCGGATCTGGACATAGCCTGGCCTCTGAGTTCACCACAACTCTCGGAAAAAGACCGGCAGCATCCGCGCCTGCGCGCGCTGTTGAAAGGGGAATGACCATGCGGGTTCTAGTGACCGGAGCACAAGGGCAGGTCGGGCGCGAGTTGCTGCAGAGAGTGCCGTCCGGGTTCAGCGTGATTGGCTATGGTTCGGGCGAACTGGATATCAGCGACCCGGCTCAGGTCCAGGATGTTTTGGTCCGGACCAAGCCGCAGTTAGTGATCAATGCGGCGGCCTATACCGCAGTGGACAAGGCTGAAAACGAGATCGAGCGAGCTTATGCGGTGAACCGCGACGGTGTTACGCACCTGGCGCTTGCAGCCGAGGAGCGGGGTATCGCGCTGCTGCATATTTCCACCGATTACGTGTTCAGTGGCGACAGCGATTGCGCCTACAAACCCGACGATGTCACTGCGCCTACAGGCGTGTATGGGTTGAGCAAGCTGGCTGGTGAGCAGCAACTGCAGCAACACTGTTCACGCCATTTGATTCTGCGAACCAGTTGGGTGTTCGGCGTCCAAGGCAACAACTTCGTCAAAACCATGCTTCGCCTTGGTCGCGACCGCGATGAACTCGCCGTGGTAGCGGATCAGCGTGGCTGTCCGACTTCCGCTGGCAGTATTGCCGATACCCTGTGGGCGCTGGCGGCGATTTTTCAACGTGATGGTGCGCTCAAGTGGGGCTTGTATCACTACAGCGGCGAACCCGCCTGTACTTGGTACGACTTTGCAGATGAGATTTTCAGCCAGGCCCAGGCGCTGGGTTTGCTTGAAAAGAGCCCAAGTTTGAAGGCGATTACCACCGCAGGTTTTCCGACTCCGGCCAAGCGACCCGCCTGGTCGGTGCTCGATTGCCAAGCCCTGGAACTCGACTATGGTTTGGCACCGCGAAGCTGGAAGCGCGAGTTGCATCAGGTATTACAACAACTGAGCTGAACCGCCTCCGAATTTTAATATATCGCTCACCGTCACAGCTCTGAATATTCAGGCTATTGTTACTAATGGTCTATGTTTATTCGGCGGATGTTGTTGTCAGTCGCTGTTTTTTTCTGAAACTTACGGCTGTGCAAACACTTCAAGGGCCATTGGCCAGAAAGAATCCTGACGAATAATAACAATCAGTGCCGGGTTCGAATGACGCCCACTTGAAACTTTGCACGGAAAACGCCTTGTCAGGGGGTGGATGTCGTAAAACGTCGCCAATATCCTCCAATAAGCCCGTTCGTGCAGCTATTTTGCTCCAAGGGCATGAGGCGGGCGGTCTATGGCTTGCGACACCTATAAATGACATGCTCCAAAGGAGGAAAGTGCAGGGGCTGGCGCATTCGACCCTTGGGTTTGAGTCCATATACCTGCTGTTCCATTACTAGTCCCTTAGTATCAAATCTTATATAGAGATGATGTCGAGAAGGAGTCTGATATGAAAAAACTGTTTGCTGTCGGCTTGCTGGCGTTGATAAGTACCGCGGCGCTGGCCGAAGAGCCTCTGAGCTTGAACACCCCGTTGGTCGGGTCTGTCACTGTCGGGCATGGTGTCCTGGCAGGCGTGGCCATTATTGGTGGCGCGGTGGCCGCATCCAACTCCGGTGGTAGTTCCAATGGCGGGACCACTGGGTCCACGGGCACTACCGGAACTACAGGTACTAACTGATTCTCCCTGCGAAGTGTGTTGTTCAAGATCACTCAGAGTTCTCTGGGTGATCTTTTTTTAGCCTTGCCCTCGACTAGCGTAGTGCCAATATGATCCGTAGGTTTTCTGTTGTGATGCTGGCAAGTATTACCTTGCACGGTTGCATGTTTTCCCCTGGCCAACATATGGATACCAGCCAACTGGTTCGTGACGGTTCTCCCGAGAGTAGTCGGGTAGAGCTTATTCCCATCACGCCTAAATTGATTGCCATGGATGCCGCCTCGCAAGTTCGCGAGTCGGTGCCTTCTGAGTTGTTGTCCTATACGCCGGGTGGTTATCGCGTAGGCGCCAATGACTTATTGTTTATCACGGTTTGGGATCATCCCGAATTGACGGCACCTTCGGGGCCGCAACAACAAATTGATGCCAACGGTCGTCTGGTTCGTCCGGACGGTACGCTGTTTTACCCCTATATCGGTAATGTCCAGGCCGCCGGTAAAACCATCGAAGAGTTACGGGCCTTTATCGCCGAACGCTTGTCGCAGTTTATCGAAAGCCCTCAGGTTGACGTCAGCGTATTGCGTTTCGCCAGCCAGACCGTGGTGATTTCCGGTGCGGTGGCGAGAGCGGGTCAACAGTCGATCACCACCAATCCGCTTAGCCTGGTGGAAGCCATCGGCGCGGCCGGTGTGGATCCGCTGAATGCGGACCTGGCAGGGTTGACGCTGACGCGCGACGGGCGCGAGTACCGGCTTGATCTGGACACGCTCAATCGACGGGACTCGCAGTTGCACAAGGTCTACCTCAAAGGGGGCGACCAGTTGTACCTGCCCTATAACGATCTGAAGCGGATTTATGTCATGGGCGAGGTCAACCAGCCACGTGCCCTGAGTTTCAAGAGCAAATCGATGAACCTTTCCGATGCCCTGGGCACGGTGGGTGGCTTGAATCAGACCACCTCAAATGGCAACGCGGTGTACGTGATTCGGGGCGCGGATAATCTGGAAACCGAGCCGGCCAAGGTGTTCCAGCTCAATGCTGAATCACCTTCTGCGATGGTATTGGCTACTCGTTTCGACCTGCAGCCGCAAGACATCGTCTATGTCGGCCCGGCCGGCGTAACGCGCTGGAATCGCTTGATCAGCCAGCTTCTGCCTACGGCCAGTGTCCTCGGGACCGGTGCCAGCTCTGTCAACAATCTCAGTGAAGCCAACAGCAGATAAGGCTCAATCAATCCGTGAAAACTTTGCATACCTGCGCCTATCT
>Ga0209862_1000099_pt1 | contig 31407 bp, 57 predicted proteins | sample OrgsoiDNA_201061_FD_185809 | JGI IMG/M metagenome (GOLD analysis project Ga0209862, IMG submission 185809) | Permafrost soil microbial communities from the Arctic, to analyse light accelerated degradation of dissolved organic matter (DOM) -... | ecosystem: Environmental > Terrestrial > Soil >... | reverse complement strand
GCTCAGTATCCAAAGGAAGCGCACATCGAAATGCTAGACTACCTACGCATCGTCGCCGACGCGCCGGACGTCGAATACTCTGTGTTGAAAGATGAACCAGAGGGAGATAGCGATGAGTGAGGGCTTCAACGTTCCGGCTGAACACGACGGCACGTTTCAAATCTACGCACCCATCTGGAGAACGCCGTGAACTCAAAAGAACTTTTCGCAATCATGAACATTTCGATGAAAGTAGAGAACAACATTTTAAAAGCCATCGACGCGGCGTCCACTGTTTTTCTTCCTTATGTACGGCAGCGAATGAAAGCACGTCTGCACTCTAAAGAAACCTTAGGTGCCTGCATACGCGAACTCGATCAACTGTGGGGTGCTACTATGCGAAAATTCAATGCAGCTTATCCGCAAGCCAATCTGCCTGATGACGCATTTCGTAAATTCATCTTGCTAGAACTAGGCGAAGAAGCCTGGCGCCTGGCGTTCGCACACAAAGACTTGCAGTTCGGCCGCCCGCGTCGCTTCGATTAACGATATAAACAGTTTATATCGTTTGTACCAAAATGCTCAATAAATAAGCAGTCACTGTCTTTTCGCTACTGTTGAGTTTGTGTTATAATAGAAGCGTAGTACCTCGTCAAAATCCCTATGTAAAGGATGCTCAAAAATGAAGCAACAAAAAGACAGCAAGTTGTACGCACCGTCCAAGGACCCAACATGAACAACACATTTCCAATCAATAACGGTATACCAATGAAAAGGTAAAAAGATGAAGACAGCAGCAGAAACAGCGGCGGCGATAAAAGCTTTGTTCAATGAACATGACGTACACCGCGCTCGCATTAGCGAAAAGACGATCAAGGCGATAGCCTGTATCGAGCCAGAGGCTGAAGAAATTCTTCATGTTCGCTACATGACCGAAGTCATCAATGAGCTTTCGCTCATCGGTATACTTTGTGGGCAACTTCCCAGAGGTGGCTACGGTCTTATCACAACTTCAAACCTTGAAGGTGCGAAGGTAATCCTTTTTAAAACAGAGATATAATCATGTTCCCAATTAACCCCGGTACTCAGAACTGGCAGCGTGCCAGCGACAATGCAATCGCCGATGGCCATAAGCCAGGCTCCGGCGACTACTGGAATGCAGTTCGTTCCTATCTCACTAAATTCAACGAGCAGAAACCACAGGAAGAAACCAACTGGTTCGACCGCCTTACGTTCGCAATCGGTGACGCAGTGCTTTACAAAGCGCGTCAGCTTGAGTATAAAGACGGCCAAATCATCAATCCTGAACACGGGGAACTCTACGACCCCAAGGTTGACTTGTGGGACCCGGAACAGTACGAGCGCGAACAGAAAAAGAAAGACGGCGTGCAGCACATCATCATGCAAACCGAAATCCACAATGGTGAAGTCCATTATGGAACTAATCACGGTGCATGGTTCAAGTTCAGCGATTTTACCTTCCTTCATGCAGCGACGAAAGCCACATTGGCAAAAGCTTACGCACTTGATGCGGAAGACGAAGAAGACGAGTTCGCCAAGAAGGCCAAGGTTGAAATCGATGAAGACGGCGACTTCTAAGTAGCGGTAATCAAACTCCGCCGGTCCTAGTGCCGGCTTTCACTTTCCCTATGTAAAGGAAAAATTATGGCACTCATTAGTGTTGAAATCAGCAACAAGAAGTTCATTGAACTATTAAACGACAACGCGGAGACCTTCACCAAAACTCAATACGACCAAGCCATTTTACAACTGGCTAGTTGCACCGAACTCACTCATTCGCCAGCTGAACAGGCTGCTTTGCTGTCAAAGCTTACTAAGATACTTGGTTCTCCGCCTTTTGCTAAACTTAGCTCCCCGCTTTTTAACAAAAAGCAAGGCAGCGAAAAAGGCATCAACGTCAATGACCCATCTTGGGCACCGAACGACTCTAACCTCTAAGGAACCAAATGGATACGCTCATAGCTCCACCAGTAGTAGCGCCTGCAATCGAAGTGAAACAAGAGGTTGCGCAGCCTCCAATGTACGCGGTCGTCCTTCACAACGACTCAACGACAGAAGCTGGATTCGTCCAGCGTGTTTTGTGCGAGGTCTTCAAGTTGAGCGAAGATCAAGCTTGGTCCCTAATGATGGAGGTCCATCGTAGTAACCGAGGGGTCGTCCACGTCGTTACGAAAGAAATCGCCGAGCAAGAATTGCACTTGGCCAAGACCATGATCGATGGTCCGAGTGCAGTTTTCGACGATGAATCCACCAATCACTGCGAACTTACTTTCACCATGGAGGCTGAATAATGAGCGACGGACGCAACGTTATCAACGTAGACGAGGTAGATACCTACGTCAAGAAACTCGGCAAAGGAAAGCCGGAGCATGTGCAAGCATGGTTGGCTTCGACGTTCCGTCGGTGGCTCATTAATGACAGCCCGTGTGTACGCACTGTGGTGACCAAACGCGACATGAATCATCCGATCATGTCTATGATGTCCACGCTGTTGTCGGTCGTATTAACACGGGTTGATGACCGTCGACCTGGTCAGCCTGACTTAGAGCCTCAGGCAATGAAATCTAACCGTGAGCGTCTTGAACATGCTTTGCAATCGCAATTCTTGCCGGTCAATCCAGGTGACTACCCTGACTGGGTGGCAGTAGCACTCGACGCTGGAACTCTGATAGTTGCCGTCGATGTCAAGGCGTTGAAGACGGACAGTCATCGACATATGATCGATTTCATGGAGACTCTGCCAGAGCGCCAGATCAAGCATACGGTAAAAGAAATGGTTACCGCTGTCCGAGTTTGGGATGCTCAATTAGCCAAACAAAAACTTCTGAACGACCTTAACGATGGCATTGAGGTCACTACATCTGACGTAATAGATGCCCATCCAGAAGGTTTGGTAATGGTCAAGCTTATTACGAAGCCCTCGTACATTGCAGAGGGTGCGATAATGAAGCACTGCGTTGGTGGTAAGGCGTATTTCGGCAAACCCAACAAGTTGATTTACAGCCTGCGCCGAAAAGCTCCATTAGAAGGTGTGGAAGGTGAAGATGCAGTGATGCCAATCGCAACCCTTGAAATACGCACGGAAGTCAGGAAAGGTAAACCCAATGTGTTGGGTAAAGTCACCACACTAACGATACACGATATCGTCCAGATCAAGGCGCGCCGAAACAAAACGCCAGACCAAACGTACCTCGACTTAATCGCTAAGTGGGCAGAGGAACAAGGCTTCCGTGTCAGCGATGAAGATGGTGACGACGACGATGAAGAAGAAGGTGTCGATGACGATGAAGATGGTGACGACGATGATGAAGAAGAAGGTGTCGATGACGACGAGGAGGAAACTATGAAGAAAAAGAAACGTGAACCGAATTACGACATATAGGAGGCTGCAATGAAGCTAAAGTTCGTATCGGCTACCAAGCCGTCAGAGTATGCAGAGCGCCTGCATACTATCCAAACAGCGCTTGCAAAGGCAAAAGCCGAAGTCGCTTCTTTGGAAGAAGAGAAAAAGGCGCTGAGTAAATTCTTGCTGCAAGTATCTAAAGGCAAGTCGTTTGAATTCGACGGCCTGAAATATCGCAAGGTCGTCAAAATTAGGCATCACAGCCGGATGATTCTCGATCAACAGAAGGTTCTCAAGCTATTGAAAAAGAAAACGCCGTACATGCCGTCAGAATGGTACACAGTAGAGGTGGATTTCGTCTATGACTAAAGAGCAAAAGAAGGCTGCAAAGCAGCGTGCTATGCGAATCAAGCACACGATGGAAGTCATTCGCACCACGTGCAGCGCCTGCGCGTTGAGCGCAAACCTGTGGGTAATCTATCACGTTTACCTTAGTAAATAACTGTTTTAAACGGAGGTCTAGATGAAGAAATATATGCTGCTGCAAGAGGACACGAAAATGCTTGGTTCGGCTAAACTGTTCCGTATACGGGCAGTTACCGAACTATGCAACGCCGCAGGTGACGTTATTGTAGTCAACGGTCAACTCGGTGGCTACGTGCAAGCCGAAAAGAATCTGTCGCATGAAGGCAGTTGCTGGCTGCATGACCAGTCCATTTGCTGTGGCAAGGCTGCAATCACCGGCGACGCGCAAATATACGGCACTTCGGTAATCAGCGGTCGTTCCTCTGTAAGCGGCCCGGCGACTGTGAAAAACAGCGTCATCAAAGAATGCGCCAAAATCATTGGCCGTACCTGGGTGGAAGATAAACACCTGGGTGGAAACACTGTAGTTCGGTAGGGTAGTAAATACGTTGTGCTAACCGAAGTTGATCCCTATGTAAAGGACAAAACCATGCAACTCACAATTAAACACGCAAACAACCCTGATATCGTACACGCCGTAGTTCGTATGAATCAGAAAGAATTTTTGAGCCTCGCAAAGTACATGCACACGCCTGTCGGAAGGACAATCGAATTCCCGTACCGCACGAAGTTGACAGTGCGCGGGCGCGGCTGGTACAGGCTCGTTGTTGACTCTGCACACAAGGCCGTCGAAAACATCAGGCTTGCGGTTAGCATATGCAAACGCTTCCTAAAAGAAGAGGAAGAGAAGGTGGAAGCCGCCGTCAAATCTCTGATGCCGCAGGTGCTGCACAATACGCAACTTGTCGCATTCTCCAATTATCACAGTAACGGTGACCGGGTGTATATTGCGCAAGCAGCGCGCCCGGCCACACAAAATCAACTGCAGGCTTTGGCCTCTAAATTCGGGCGATAACATAATGGAGCTTACCATGAACCCCCGGGTCTTAACTTCTCACGTAAAGAAGTTCCGAAAGAACCGTGCATCTATACCCAATGTCGGCGACTTGATTGAGTGTGACGTCGCCTTAATTCGTCAGGACGAACCCACCGAAGGACGTGCATCTACCCCGATGGGTAAGATTCGCTACATTGATGGCTGCTGGCAGCAAGTACGGCCGAACGAAGCTGGCATGTATGTGTTCTTCAATCAGGAGCCAACTGTGCTGCATACACATTTTAAAATCACTTGCATCATTCCTTCCAAGGTAGGGTGTTACGCCGATCTTCTATGAACCTACAAACATTCGGTCCAATCGACCTCGTTAATCTTTGGCTACATCACAAGTTAATGGATGGGTGGCGTAAAGAGAAAGCGAAGTTTGCAAAGCAGGTGGATCAATTCAATACCGTCGTCACTTCGTATCAGAAGCTAAACGCCGATCTTGTTGACCGCCGCACAGAGTTACAGCTTCAAATACGCCTCCTCACACGAGGTACGCCAGTAACCGAACCGATGACTGTAGCTGACGTAAACAAGATCGGGTTGGAGAACGACGCATTTGCCGGGCTTTCCGAGCAGCAGCGAATAGCGCATTACGAGGTAGTTCAGAGAGCCTATCGCAAGTGTGTTACACTATGTCATCCAGATCACGGCGGCAGTAAAGAAGACTTTGATGAGCTTCAATCGGCCTACAAAGCACGCGATATCCAACGAATCACGGACCTCTATATCCTGCTTTCTAAGCAACGCAATTTATATTGGCAGGCTTCAGCGGACGGTGTTGATTATGCCTCGACGCAACTCGGTCGGGTAAATCTTCAAGTAATGGGGCTACGCAACACACCAGCATTCAGGGTAATGCAAATGCATATCTTCGGGCGCTTCGCCGAAGCCTCCATGTTGATGCGCAAAGTATTAGCGGACCAATGCATGAGTCTGGAAATGGAACTACATAACCTAAGGAATCAAAATCATGGCCAAAGCAGCGAAAGCAGAAGTGAAGTCGAAATCGAAGTCCAAAGACGAACCGAAGAAAAAAGCGAAGGTGATACCAATCACCAAGGGCAAGAAATCCAAGGAAGAGGACGCGCCGAAATCCAAAGGGAAAGCCAAGGTAGTTCCGATCAAGGACAAGAAGGATATGTCGCCGCTGGAAAAGGCGCGGCTGGCCCGAGCGAACGGGACGTCGAAGAAATCGAAGTCCAAGAAAAAGGTTCTGCCGACGTTCAAGGCACCTGAGGATTTCAAGCCGCACTTCCTTGAAGTTCTCATCAAAACCGAGAAAGACGGGCTGTTGTCTAGCCTCATCAAAGCAACGCGCTACCAAGGTCGTTACGACCCGAACGTCGATGACAAGAAAAAGGCTGACCTAGGTTCCTACGATCCGCGCACGCTCGCCGCAATCCTGAGTCGTCTGTCGATGACGAGTTACGTCACGAACCCGGTGAAGCGTCTGCCGCCGAACACTACGTTCAAGGTCCTGCTGCGCATCACGAAGAAATCGAAGGATGGTACCATCGGCGCCGCGTTCAAAGAAATCTGGATCGCCAAAAAGAACGAGAAATCCGGCAAGATCAAAGCGGTGTCACTCGACAAAAAAGACCCGATGTATCGCTTGATTCGCAAAGCGAGCCGCATTCTGCCTGCGGCGTTCAAAGACGTGCTGATGCCGCCGAAGAAAGTGCGTGGTCAGAAAGTTAAGAAGGAAGACGAAGATGACTGATTACAAACGAGGCGAGACGCCGCATTTCCAGCACATGGACGACAGCGGCTTACGGGAAACTGGCAATAGCCATGAAGAAAATGCAAAGCAATTCCTCGACGCTGGCATGGCTCAGTTTCTGACTAACGAAACGGGTCGTTCCTCTTCGACAGTAAATATGTCGAAAGCTATGTGGGAGGTCTTCGTTCGCGAGGCAGCCAAGCTCAAGAACGTACACCTGCCGCGCCTCAACCTGATCTATCGCAATATCATTTCGCTCTACCCACCGAAGCGCGAAATGCTGTTGCAGCTGGCGTACCCAGCTTTTACCGAAAACGGTTCGATCACTGTTCCAGACCTGGGTGTGCAACTCGGCTCCGAAGGTGACCTGCGTGGTCAACTGGTAACGGCGATCATCAACAAGTATTTCCAACAGACGCCGGTCGAAATTCCTTGGCCGTCGACCACGCACGCTAACGAGGAATTCAAAGTCCGCCTTCCAGAGCATGTAAGTCTGGCTGTCCTGCGCCGCAATTGGGAAATCGCACAGGTTCACATGGAAGCACGGTATCGTGTGATGGAAAACCTGAAGAAAGAAAAGAAGCGCAAGGCCGATGTTGAGGTCCCTGCGTCGGATCAACTTCAACCGGAGTAAATAAGATGAAGAAATCTCTGTTGCTCGCCTCGCTGTGCGCTATTGCGCTGACGACTACTGCCTGTTCCGACGTTACCAAAGCGCAACTGACGGCATGGGGTAGTGCGCATCGCATCACGCTTTACGCGGCTGACGGTACGGTCATCAAAACCTGGGACACTGACGGCAAGATCACCAGTGCAAGCGGTAGCGATGGCTACGAGTTCAAAGATAAAGCAACCGGCAAACTCGTGCAGTGCAGTGGCACGGTGATTGTCGAAACGCTGTAAGCACACGGTGGAGCTAAGGAAGAGGCAAGAGACGGGTAGAAGTCAAGAACCCATTCTTTGGCAGTAGTTCGATTCTACTCTCCACCGCCCTAGTAAATAAGCAATGTAAGATCATGGACCTCTAGCTCATGTTTGGTTAGAGCAGCGGACTCATAATCCGTTGGTGCCGTGTTCGACTCACGGGAGGTCTACCAGTCGAGTAGTAAATAAGTAGTGCAAAGTTTGTGAGTGTCGTAAACTCTCAACCATGGTTCGTAGTTAAACTTAAATCTAAGGAAATTGAAATGCCAGCTAAATCCGCAAAATCCAAAGCCAAATCGAAATCGAAAGACGACGTGAAGAAATCGAAAAAGGCTGCGAAGGTCGAGTCGAAGAAAGCCGACAAGAAGGTCAAGGCTTCCAAAGGCAAAGACAAGAGCAAGAAGTCGAAGAAAGCATCGGCGCCTGAGGTCAGCAACGGCAATCTGTTCCTGAAAGTCACGACCGCGACGACCGCCGATTCCGTCAAAGAAATCAAAGTCACCGACACGCACTACGAAGTCGCCGGCAAGCTGATTCCGAAATCGACTGTCAAGGCTGTCGTCGGCCTGACTGTTTACCACGACGTCATCATCAACCTCGGTGAAATCGAATCGATGACCGAGAAGAAAGGCATCCAGTGCTACGTGCTGGGCAACGGACAGAATGTCGTCGCCTGGGATCAGGGCGCAGTGTTCGTCAGCGCAGGCGCCGTGAGCGGTGCACCAGCAGCCGATTCGGACGACTCCGATGAAGATGACGACGAAGACGGCGTCGAAGTTGAAGACGACGAGGAAGAGGAAGACGACGACGCCGATGAAGATGAAGACGGCGACGAGGACGGCGATTCCGACGAGGATGAAGACGAGGACGAAGAGGAAGAGGAAGAAGACGAAGAGGAAGAAGAGAAGCCGAAGAAAGGCAAAAAAGGCAAGGGCAAGAAAGACAAAAAAGCCAAGTCCAAGAAATCCAAGAAGTCGAAGAAAGATGACGACGACGAGGAAGAAGAGGACGAGGAAGACGAAGAAGATGGTGACGACGATGACGAAGACGAAGATGGTGAAGGCTTCGACATCTAAGTAACCCAGACAGGGAGCCTAGTGAGTTAGGCTCCCTGTCTTCATTAGTGAGGGCTAAATCTTGGCTACTAAACGTAGAAAGGAATACCTCGGACTGTTCTCTGAGAAGTGCATCACATGCAAGCACCTCGTTGAACATGCAAAGGTAGACAACAGAGAATGCCATTTTACCCAGGGTAACGTTCAGTGTCCTGCGGTTGAAGTAAAGATCGTATTTGTAGGCGAAGCATTAATGTATGCACGAAAGGTACTGGCTGCGCGTGACAAGCGCCATGCAAAAACAGAGGCGCGTCTGATGGAATACATCGGAGCGCAATCCCAAGCCTTCAGAACCAAGTTCTATGAGTACCTAGAACGTGGCGGAAAAATCGATTAAGGTCAGCATAATGAAAAATGCAATCTGCACCCTCACAAAAATAAAGTCATGGTATATTCCCGTCGACCCGGAGAGCTACAATATACTAAAGAAAGCTGGCGTCCCGCTGGTAAGAATCCATGAGAATATGTTGCCTACGTTGGCAATGTTATTCAAGAAAAACAAATTCCGTGCCAAGTCAGTAGATTTCAAGGAGACAATCCTAGACCCATATCTTGAAGAGATTGGGCGAAGGTGGAATAAGAAGGACCACAGGAAGGCGACTATATCATCATCGACTATGCGCTTTGAGACTGACCATGCGTCTATCGCAGAAGCCACTCGCAAGATCATCCCTGACCTTGAAGCCTCGTTACGCCGGTTCTTTCAACGGTGGGGCTACAGCGCAACATTTGAACTCTCGGAGAACCGCGGTAAGATCAGGTTCTTCGTCACGTACAAATTTGACCAGTCAAAAAATCCAATCATTCCGCTGGTGGAAGACCCAGCAGCATTACCAATCATAAGTCTTGACCTCGGGTACGTGCGATTACGCATGACCTGCGGCGAGAAAGAGGTAGAAGTAAATATCTCGGTAGCGGCCGGTACGACGTGGACGTCGTTGCACACATCACGATGCCTCTACTCGCAAATATCCGACGTGCGACCAATGCTCGGTGCGTTGATGGGTATCGTGTCGAAAGACGAACACAACGCAGATAATAGGCCACGTTAATGGAACTCCGACCGAAGTATCGTCTCAGGCGAGACCATCAGTTTCATTTGTCAACGGATGGGAAGACTACATTGTGTGGTCTATCCGGCCCAGCTTTCAAGGTCGCGGGTAGCGATCATTGCGGACCATGCAACTGCCGTAAATGCCGTAGGGAGTTGGGCAAACAAGTTCTCGAGGTGAATGATGGCAAAAGAAAAGAAGGATAATTACAACAGTAGCCACATCGAAGTCCAAGGTGGGCTGGAAGGTATTCGTAAAAATGCCTCCATGTACCTCGGCTCTACCGGGGTTGATGGCGTGTACAAATCTGTCGGCGAACCGCTGGACAACGCAGTTGACGAATACCTTGCAGGGCGCAACAAAGCGATTCGTCTTCACATTGATGAAGACGGATCGTATTGGGTCTTGGATCAAGGCTCTGGCATACCACAAGGTATAAAAGAAGTACACATGCACGTCAACGGCAAGGACATCATCAACAAGTTGCCAACAATGCAAGCGGTGTTCGGTGAACTGCATACGAGTGGTAAGTATCGCTCGGAGGCTTACAAGACTTCGATTGGTACGCACGGTATCGGATCAAAGGGCACTAACGCAACGTCGGAGTTTTTCGACGTCAATACCTTCTACAAAGGTAGCTGGTATTCTGTCGGTTTCAAGAAAGGTAAGCTGACTTCTAAAGTCGCAAAGTTGTCGAAGGCACCGAAGGGACCAGACGGAAAGCTCAAGCTCGGGACTTGCATTCACTTCAAACCAGACCCGAAAATCTTCTCAGTCAAATCGTTTCCAGCTTCGATGGTAGTTGAGTGGGCCAAGGTGACGACGTACTTGAACCCGGGTTTGACCATCGTACTGTCTGGCGTTTTGAAAGGCTACAAGACGAAGGCTGGTCGCCTTGTCTTTATGTCGAAGAAGGGTCCAATCGAATACGTTGAGAAACGCATCGAAGAACTGAAAACCAGTTTGTTAGGCAAGGGTAAGATTTTCGAGTACAAGTCGGACATCTGTGACGTTGTGGTCGCCTTTACTGGTTACGAGAACTGCGATATTCGAGGCTTTACTAACGGCTTGTCCAACAAGGAAGGTGGCACGCACGTCACATCCATAGTTGATGCGCTGTACGCTGGGCTAACAACAGAACTCGTGGCAGCTGGCAAAGAGAAACTGGTATGGGCGAAGCCTAAGAAGGGTGAGAAGGGCAAGCGTGCTGTGTTCAAGACATCCGATTTTAAAGAAGGACTTGTTGGTCTCATCAATGCGAAGTTGCACAAAGCAGAATTTTCAAGTCAAGACAAGGGTAAGTTGACTGACGCGCGTATGGGTAAGGATTTCCTGGCCTTAGCCACAAAAGCCGCCGCGCAGTTTTTCAAGGACAATCCAAAAATGGCCATCATGTTGGCCGAGCGCGCTGCAAAGCTTGCAGCCCTCAAGTTCAACTTTGCGAATTCCAAGAAACTGGTTGCATCGCTCGGTGCGCTGAAGCGTAAGGGAATGCCAACGAAGTTCATGCCAGCATTGAGCAACACGAAGGTCGCTGACCGCGAGTTGTTCATCGTCGAAGGGGATTCGGCTGGTACGCCGGCGAAAGAGGCGCGATATCCTTGGCAGGCTATTCTGCCGATCCGTGGCAAGATTAGCAACGTCATCAAGATGAAGGGTGACAAGGGATTGGACTCAGAAGACATTCTACATATCCTGGCGGCCTCTGGTTTTGATCCGAAGGCGCCCGACCCGTATGCGAAAATGACGGTCTCCAAGGTAATCCTGTTAGCCGATCCAGACCCAGACGGGTGGCACATCAATAGTTTGCTGCTGAGTCTCTACTACAAGTTTATGCCTGATGCGTTTGCGCGCGGTATGATCTATGTAGCACGCACGCCGGAGTTCTACGCGATTCATAACGGCAAGCTGTACCTGGATAACGGCGCGCAGGCATTGCGCAAGAAGTTGAACGAAGCGAAGGTACCAAAGACTGTGGTACTAAATCACATTAAAGGGTGGGGTGAAATCAATCCAGTGCTGATGAGAATCTTGGCGATGAATGCAGAAACCCGTACGCTAATTCAGATCGATCCTTTAACTGTTGACGACGACAAGTTCCGCAAGCTCATGGCAGACGACGTGGCTGAACGAAAACTTTTGATGGGGGTTCAATAATGGCTGGTAAGAAAGAGAAAGTGAAGGCCATCAAGGTGAAGACAGGGCTTAAAGCCCGCACTCTACGACAGACCATCACAGTCTTCGGTATGCGGGCTTTAAAACTCTACGGGGACGAGGTTAATCTAGACCGAGCAACACTCGATCTTATTGACGGGCTAAAACCTGTGCAGCGCCGCATCACTTACGGAACTTCGCAGGTGGCGCGTGAAAAGTTCGCAAAGTCTGCGCAGATAGTTGGTCACGTGATGGGTGTCTATCACCCGCACGGCGATAGCTCAATCTATGGCGCAATGATTACAATGGCGAATTCCTGCGTACCGCTGTTGCATGGCGATGGCAACTGGGGATCGATGATCGATGGCGCGGCAGCTATGCGATATACCAATGCGCGGCTGTCCCATTTCGGGCGCGCCGGCTTCGATTCGGACTACATGAATCCAACCGTCACGTCGATGGTTCCGAACTACGATGACAAGACGCTGGAACCAGTCAGCATTCCATTCCCGCTACCCGTTATTCTGTTTAACGGTGGAGAAGGTATCGGCTACGCGACGGCTTCAAACTTGCCATCCTTCACACCAGAGTCCGTTGTCGAAGTATTGACGAAGCTCCTGAAAGGTGAGAAACTGAAGGCCCTCGATTTCGCCAAGATATTAAAGCCGACATACAAGTGGGGCGGCGAATTCGTAAAGACGAAAGAGAACAAGGCGGCGTGGTTGGATATGTTCACGACGAACAAAGCTTCGGTTCAGTTTCAAAGTCCGTTGAATGTGGATACCGTAAAGCGTACCATTATCGTTAATGAGTGGCCGAACGGACTCGACGTTTTGAAGTTCATCGATTGGGCCAAGTCGTTACCAGAGGTACAAAGCGCGGACCCAACGAAGGGTACGACCGAGTTTACTATCACATGCAAGAAGGGGTACAACTCGGTGCAGTTCGATACGCTGGTCGAAAAGGTGCAGAAGAAGACGCGGTGCAAAACCTCCTTCAACATCAACGTGACTTCGCGGAAAGCCATCATCGTCGACGGTGTTGTTGATTACGAAGTCGCATTGATGAGTCTGTCGGTACCACAGCTTGTGGTAGCGTGGCTGCGCGCACGTCTTGATACGGAGAACCGCAGTCTTGATTATCGGATTGATAAACAACTGGCAGCAATCGCCTACAGCGAACTGCTCATCTTCGCCGCAAGCAAGCTCGACATCATCGTACCAATCATCAAGACGTCGAAGCAACCACGCGAAGACCTTAGTAAGAAGCTCAAGCTCACCTTAGAACAGGCGGATCAAATCCTAGACCTGACTCTGCGCAAACTGACTCGACTCGACCAAGCAGCAATCGACACGAAGCGCAAAGAACAGGTCAAGTTTCTCAAGCAATTGCGCGAGTGGCTGGCAAAACCGAAGCGTAAGGTCTTGCTCGATATCGAGGCAGCGATGCAGGCTATCAAAGCGGACCGCGACTATGCGGACAATCGCAAGAACCAAACTCTAACTGTTGCTTAATCTTTGAGCACCTAGCTGCTTACTTTTTGAGCAGCTAAAGAGTTTGTATTTCGGAAATGTTTCGTGTTATAATAGAAGCGTGTACGAATGCGTTTTATACCGTAATCGTATAAACGATTTATACTGTTTATATCGAAGGAGGCAACATGCGAATCGATGCAGCAAAAAGATTGGGGGAAGCATTCGAGACGTTTGCAATGTCGAACTGCAAACCAGAGGTGACTGGCCTCCCGAACTCTATTTTCATTTGGATAGAAATCGGGGGCGATCAGGTTGCGCATGGTCCACGTATTAAGGTTTCCAATGTGCGCGGCAAGTTTCGCAAAGAAGACACATTCAGCGTATCGATCCCTACGCGCGCAAATCAGAAACCGGCTGTCGTCTTTGGTGAACCAAAAGATTTTACACCCGCAGAAATGCGAGCGATCTTTACGTGGGTGACGGTCAACCAAACGGCATTGGTAGAAATTTGGCGATCCGATATCATGGACGACACCGACGCTAGAAAGCTTCTTAAAAAGATTTAAGATTCAAGGGCTTCGCAGGGGCTCCCTATCCAAATGTCCCTGCACATGAATGGAATCGAAAATGGAAAACACCTTGCACATTGAATCGCGCTCTGGACACTTGCACTTGGCGACTATCGACAATGAAGGAAAAATCTACTTGCTCGGTAAGCCTCTCGGGGACCGCGTGACGAAAGAAATGAAAAAGCAGTTTAAACGCGACGGCACGATGTTGAATGCTACCGTGAACCTGAATGGGGCGACTGGTAGTGACGACGATCTTCGTCCTGCTTGGTTTGCGAACACTAACGTGGCAGCGCGTGCTAATGCAGTAGCCGCCGCAGTGCAAGTCAGTAAGCGACCAGTCGTTAAGGGCCACGATCTTCCACCAACCGAATCGACAGGCATCGCTGTTGAGCATCCCGTCGAAACAGGTAAAGCTACTACGTTTGCCGAACTCGATCTACTGACGGCTTTCAAGTTCGTTAATGCTGACAACGACTTAGTGACCGCAGTCAAGGTCGGCCGCTCTACTGCAATCGCGCCGGTAAAAGTGCTTAACAGAAACGGAATCGTTTCTGTTTTCACACGAACTTACGTTGGTGTGAGGGATGGTGACGATCACGCTGAAAAGATTCGCCTCACAAAGAATACGCAGGTCGCAATTATATTTCCTAAGAAGCGGGAGGTAGAATGACGATCCAGCAGATTAACGCATTAGTGATGGTATCGGTAGCGGGTACAGCTTACACCGCAGAGATAACTCTGCGCGAAGCGTGGACCAATATTCGGTATCGTTCCATACACCGCGACTACATCGCAAAGAATCTACCAGAGCTTTCCCGCGACGAGATTACCGATATCATGGAATGGTCATTCGATTCTCTGTTAGAATAAGAATCAAGTTAGTGGATGTGGTTTGCTCATTGTTCACATCCACTAATTTTAAGCAGCACCGTAAGCTAGTAAATAAACAATGTGCAATGCACACAACCCTTCTATACTAAAAGGAAACATCATGGCAAAGTCCGACACCGTAGCAAACCTGAAAGCAGCAGCCTCCGAATTGGCAACCGCTCTGCGTACCATCGCCAAGCAGGCAGCAACCATCGAAAAGCTGGAAGCCAAGCTGGAAGGCGGCGGCAAGAAAAAAGCAAAGGCTGACAAGGCCGAGAAACCAGCCAAGAAAGAAAAGGGCGAGAAAAAAGGCAAGGGCAAAAAAGACAAGGCCGAGAAATCGAGCAAGTCGAAAGCCGAGAAATCGGAGAAGCCAGCCAAGAAAGGCGACAAGAAAGAAAAGTCGAAAAAGGCTGACAAGAAAGAAGGCAAGAAATCGGGCAAGTCCGACAAGCCAGCCAAGAAAGGTGACAAGAAAGAAAAGTCGGCAAAAAAGGCTGACAAGAAAGAAGGCAAGAAATCGAAGAAAGACGACGGCTTCTTGCTGTGATGTCTGACTTCATCAGGTATTGAAGAGGGAGGCACTATACCAAGTGCCTTCCTTTTTGTCATTTCTGCGTTATGAACCACGCCCCTTCCTATATGTCAAACTACCTCGCCACCTCAAAAGGATTCGTCTGCAACCCGGAGACGCATACCTTCACCAAGAACATTCGGTACGCCCATAATTTCACATCATGGGCAGAAGCAGACCGTATCGGTAACATGCTTACGAAAAATAGCAAAACACTTCGGCCCTATTACGCAATCCTCAGTCCTGATTCAACAACCAAGGAGTAAGCTGTGGCCAAATCAGCATTTGGAAAAAACAATTTCGACCGACTTGAGGCTGCTGGTCTCGTGTCGTCCGCCGACGATCACGTTCTGCGCAAAGATAAGTTGCAGGCACGCGCTCTCGCTCTCCGAGAACTTGCAGTAAAGTTTCAGAAAATCGAGCAGGGTGTAATCGAAGCCCACTTGATGGAAGCACCGAAACAAAAATCACGCCTCAATGCCGTATTGGCTGCTGTGCAAAAGCTGCACGCATCGCCACTCCCAATGGGTGCCAAACGCCATGTAGGTGTATGTCTTAATGAGCTGGTATCGATTCGTGAAGGCATCCACTCGTCGGCAAAGAACGTTGACAAGAAAACGTTGACCATGATTGCGACGTCCGCCGCACGCAAAGAAATTCTGGCGATGGCTGCATCATCCGAGAACCGCATGGAGAAAATTCTGGCCGAATCGTCGTCAACCGACGATATGGAAGAGTTCTTTAAAAACGCGGCGGACGTAATCCAAAAGCATGCGCCTAAGGCTGAGCAGTTGAAAGCCATCGCAACAAAACCCTTTGTTATTGCGCGGGTTCCTGTTGTACCTGCAGACGGCGGTATCTCTGCTGAACGATTGGCTCGTGTTGGTGTCGATGCAGAGTCGTTGGGTACGTATCCAGTAATCAAGAATCAGATGGTCATCGGTATCAATCCGCGCTTCCTGCTGGGTGAACACAGTGGGGAAATCAAAGGTGAAAAGGCAGCCAAATCGATACGCGAAGAGGCGACACGTTTGCTCAAGCGTCTTGAACGTGAGACGAAGACCAAACTGCAATTCGTTTGTGACCGTTCGTACTCTTACAAAGGCGGCACATGGTACTGGTTAATGACTGACCGCGACCTTGATCTGGTTGCACGGGTCAGTCCTGGCAATCGAATCAAGATTTCGCGGTGGGGTTTCGCTTTTAACTAAGGAGCGTGAAATGATCTTCAATCAATTAAATACCTTGCCCACCGAAGAGACAATGCATTACCTGTCCTCCGTGATGGCCGGCGCTCCGTTAGACATTGATCTTACCTCATTTAAAGTCGAGGTCATTACGACGAAGGATGCGCTAGAGTATCATCCTGACCGTGTGTACCAGGCCGAGGCAACAAGTGTAAAGGTCTGGTATGATGCAGCGCTTGGAACCTCGAGTTTAATTATCAGCTTGAATTCACCAGACCTGCAACGACGTGGCTTAGAGTTGGCGGAAGAAGGCGTTCTGCGCGAGTTCTTCGACTTCTACAATCCGTATCTGCGGGTTCGGCCTAACATGCCAGCGCTCAGTAAGCACTACCGGACCTTCATCTACGGTTTGGCTAACGCGCTGTGCAGCAATCAACGTCCGCTTGAATTCACGTCCGAGTACGTCACGCAGGTGGACCTGATAAATCCCGTAGACTATGACTACAACATGGCGATGATTGCTGAACGAGGCCACCGTCGGATTTAGTCATGGGCCAACCTACCGATCATCCAAAGACAATCAATCTCGATTTTTGCTGGGTGTGCAATGCGAGGTTCGTCGGTCAGGGCGGCACAGAGACGCGGCATGACCATCATATGGTGCCGCGTGCTTACGGTGGTAACGACGGCCCCACCGTAACAGTGTGTACGAAACACCATACAAAACTGCATGTAATAGCAGTGTGCATAAAAGCCAAGAAGCCATATTTTGAACAACTGAAAGGAGAACCGCAAGAGATAATCAAAAAACTAATGTATCTGGCCACGATTGTTGTTGACGCCGAAATGGCGACACGCAACGACCCCAACAAGCAAGCACAGGTCAACATCACGTTGAATCGCAAACACAAGATTATGATTGATCGCCTAAAGACCGGCACCAATTGTAAATCACGAGAGGCAGTGCTACTCTATGCGCTGGAAGCTCTATACCACAAGACATTTCCACAATAGGTTCAATGAACAGTTCCTAGTTTACCCAAGTAACCCGAACAAACGGTTAGCATTTACACTTCTCAATTCATAAGAGTCCAAAAATGGGTCAACAGAAAAAAGACACGCTGGAATCCGCTAACAAAGCGGCGTCATCCGATGTAACTTACAAGTGCGGTGATTGTTTGCACTACGAGAAACATCAACACTTGCAGAAAAGTGGTCTTTGTAAAAACCTGGGGGTACGAACATTCGCCATAGCTCCGCGATGCTTCTCCCCAGACATTACCCAGATTGCAGGCAACAGCGAGACGTTCGCGCAGGTCGCTATGCTGTACTCTGACTACACACCGAAGCAGCGTCGGATTTTACTTGCGGTCCTGAAACAGCCGCAGAAGAAATTCAAGCGCGAATTACCATTCGGTACAAGGGTCTTTTTCCATGGACTCGGAAAAGACTATATCTCCAACTACATGAGCGGGTATGTAGCTGGTACCACTTCCAGTGGTGAACTCATCGTCACTGGATCGCCTGACAGGAACGCACGCGGCAGAATGTACTTTGCGTATATGAACGACGCAGAGAATCTGATGACCTTCAAGGAGTGGAAGGTTAAGCGTAACGAACTGAAAGAGGCAGGGCGTGTTCAGGACCCGCAATCGATGATTATCCCTAAAGGATCAGTGTTACCGGAGTTGCCGGTAACGATTGATTCGGCTCCAGACGCTTGGTACTCCAAGCAGGAGAAGACTAAGAAAAAGCGAGGCGTCCAAGAGTTGGTCATTAAGATTTCCTGACCAGCGAGGAACCAATGCTAAAACAAATCTTAGGGATAGACAACGCTGAGTACAAATCAATAGTACCAGCCCTCTTCGCGTACCTCTTTCACAAGATTGATATGCGAAAATTCATCGACTATGTTGGTGACCGTAAGCAAGGGCTACGTATAAAGGACATCGCCAGGCAGAACGGCTATATCCTGAAAAACTGCAAGCTCTATGCATACGCTTGCTACGTGGCGCGCGTGAAAGGAACAAAGTTGCCAAGCTGCACGGACTTCGGTGTGGATCGCGGCGACAGCTTATTGCTCAAGCGATTGAACTTGAAGCATTTGAATGTGAAGCATTTCAGGGTCTTCACTCTCAAGGAGTTTGAGGCGCTTGTTGACGAAATGGCGAAGTCCGCCGAACTGAAAGAGTTCACGGGCAAATTCATTTCAAAGAAAATGAAGTTCTTGATGGACTCCTATGGGGAGAACAGAGAGGACATCGAAGCTCATCTGCGCGAAATGGCGCTGGTGGCGGTGTATAAACAGTATCCGCGATTTATGAGCTACCTCCACATGCTGAACGTGGCAAGGGCACAGATCAAGAACAAGGGGCAGACGTTCATAACGGCATCTACTTCAAAATCGCGGCAAAAGTTGACGGTCCAAGAGGACGGGCGCTTCGAGGCAGTGCATGTGGACATATCGACGTGCGTAGAACTTCCGGCGGGACCACAATATGGTCTTGAACTGAAAGAGCGTATAGCGGCATTGGCCACCATCGAATCGTCCTTCCCACCGCGCACTAAGGAATTCCTCTTGTGCGCAGCAGGCCAATATCATGCGGGTCTATCCGAATTCATGCAGGTATCGAACTCGGATGCAATCGACACGATTAGCTATGAACGCTACATGGGATTGGTACAAAAGTATTTCAACACTAACCAGAAGAAGGTAGACCAACTGTACAGAAATATTCGGGCACGTATTCATCAAACAGGATAAGCTATGGACCTCTCTACACGTCAAACCGAGTTTGCAATGAAGTTTCGATTGACTTACGAAGAGTACCAGAAGATCGTAAAGGCGATGACGTTAGATGAGGTCATCACATGCTTGGAACTCTTACGGTGTGTAAAGCACCGGTCGATGTACAGATCAAGGATGGAGAAGCGTATTAGGGAGTGGCTAGTTGACCAGCGCTTTCAAAAGCCTTTCCGTCCTAAAGAGTTTGAAATCCTGACGCCGAAGTGGCCTATCAAGTATCAATTACCGTAGTAAATACCGAGGACAGGTGTCTGTTAATTCAGCCCTGTCCTCTTTTCACGAGGATACGAAAATGAATTCACCTCATGTGAGTAAATTGCTAAAATCTTTGGCACGTATGAAACCTCTGGACGATGAGGATTCGACCCCATACAATCTACGTGAGCATAGACTCAATTCACTACCGGTCCCGCGCATTCGTGAGGTCACGAGGCAATCGATTTACGACCGTACTCAAGCAATACAGCGTGCGCTGTATAAAGAGTTTTACGGTATGGGTGTCAAGGTTATTGACTATCAGCAGCATGAGTACAATGTACCGCACAGTGGTCATCCTCCCGGTAACCAACCAAACCCTCGCTGTTTTGCCTGCGCAATAGAAGAACGCCGAACAAAAGGTATTCACACTTACTATTATCTCGTGACGTTGAAGCGAGATATTCCATTCGGTGAAATGGTTGAGGTCCCGAAGCAAGCACTTCGTCATAAGATGCGACGCAACCAAAGTTTGCAATACCACAGACGCATTCAAAAGAAGTGGGATAAACGAACGCTAGGTCAAACTGAATTCGTGCCAGAACAAGAAACGATGCTCTGGCGTTTCACTGCAATGCAATTCAAACTGTTTCAAACATTCACCTTTCAAAGGAAATAAAATGCCAGCCAATACTCACAAACAACGTATTCTAATCGAGCAAGTTCTCGCCAGTCGCTACGAAGCCGGCGATAAAATCGCTCTGAGCGAGGTCCCTGAAGGCAGTCTGTTCATCGTCCAGTGGTACGATACGGGGGACACTAAATACAGGTACGCAATCATGTTCTCATACCGCAGGAACAAAAACGAAACCGTTTGTACCTACTATAATCAACACGGTGAAGTAGGTCGTGACCGTGCTTATGAAAACACGGTAGAGGTCGTGCTGTTGATCCCAGTAAGTGATAAGCTGCAAGGAGAATAAGGTGCGCGTTGAATGCCGACTCTTCCTGCCATATCGTGGGCAGTATCGATTCGCCATAGTGCATGGTGTGGTCGCTATCTCAGATATGGAGTACGATTACTACTGGAATGTACCACGCCCAATAACAACCAATGAATTGTTATCAAACACTGCAATGTACGAAAGCTGGAAATCCAAGATCATGGAAGAGTTTACCAAGTTTGGTAATCTCAACACGGGTGCGTTCATGACTTGGCGCCAGCAATCACTGTATCACCTTACGGCCGTATCAACTTTTGAAACCATAGACTTCGTGAGAGTAAAATGAATGACAAAGAAATCGCTAAATACCTGTTGGCCAATTCTATTCTGGTTAGGGGTCCGACGCAAGATCAGGCGCAAGTTATCAAAGCTGCGCTCAGGCAATTCGTGGCCGACAAGCCTACCGTTCACCTCGTGCATATCGACGGCGACGACGGTGGTGGCGTGGTTATATCCAAGTACAAAGAAGGTATCGATCCTGAATTTGAGAACAACCACATCGTCGTTGCAGACGTGTCGCGCTATCCCAAAGTGGACCGAGGACCACACGTCCTCAACATACTGCGCAACATCTTGACGCAATGCGGTGTCTTCGTAACTTACGAATAGATAGTCGCTGCTGTGAATTTGATGATGGCCCCTAAACAATGGGTCTTTCGTCAACCGGAGAGTCATTATGTCTACCACAGTCAGCTACATGGGTTTACCTGTTACTGTACCAACAGGTTTCACATACATCGCAATGGACCAAAATTTCTTCGTCTATGCTTTCAAAACCCAACCCACATTTGATACGAACGCCAATGAATGGGTATTTCCGACGGATACCTCGCAGGTCCAGTTCTTGGGGACCTTACATCAACTATCACTGGCTCAAGTATCGTTACTCACTGTCGTCTTGAACCTCTAGGAATCCAATGCTAGATATACGCGCTGAGTCTGTTGTTTATGTGATGCGGCAAATGTTGTTGCCTAGCGCACCGAACAACGAGTACACGAACACCATCGACCGAAGCAGACACATGAAAGGCCTGGTGTTCAGTTTTGACGTGATGTTCTTCGATCAGGTTGAGAGACCTGAGCGTGGCGTAAAGTTGCCACGTACCGAACTTCGTCGTCGAATCCATATTATGGTAGCCGGGTATTCGTCGGTCTTCGTATCGAAATCCAATAACCATAATTGGGAAGATCGTGAGTGGCTGAATTTGAGCAATCACGATTCCGAATGGCTGTCAGCTTTAGGTGACGAGTTCCGCCGTACCTATTTTGATATGTGCAGCGCCGTCGATAAGAATCAAAGTCCTTGTGATATAGGAACCTACAATTCGTTTGATCTTATACCAATCAGATACGTTGACGTAACGTGGGTGCATGAAGGACGAATGCAACCGCAAGATTATTACCGCAAGGTCGTGGCAGTACGGAAACTTTCCAAGGAAGAATTCGATAATCTCTAGGAGACGCAAATGAATGGCATTCAACTCGCGGTAGCGGTCGGTTTGTATTTCGTTTTGGCCATCGCCATCTTTCCCTCACTCATAGGTTCAGAATGAAACTTCTTACCTTCACGCAATCCGCCTCAGTAACTGGCGCAGGCGCCGCAGCTTATCATTTGCTTCGTACGGGTGTGGATAGCTACAACCTCACTTACGGTAATCAATCAAACATGGGGATCAGCATCCATATGTTAGTCAACGCGGAAACGCACGATGTAGTAGGTGCCGTGTTTGGCACATCGGTGGCCGAAGTAGAAGCCAATCACCAGTGCTTGACCGACACGATGAACGTACCGGAACTATTTATCCGCGCTGGTCTCGCCGCGCAGAAGTATTCCCGTAACGAAGACCTAACACTGGCGGAGTTAGCCTCCATACGCGAAGCCGCCGATTATTTTCGCACTATGGAAGACTTAGTAAATACGATGTGAATCTAACCGGAGATTGCCATGGAATCGATTACGTTGACCGAAGACCAGAAGACCAAAGCAAGGGCACTAAACGAAGGCGCGATATTGATCGCCTATCGTGATGGTTCCGTACTCCGAATGGAGACCGCAAAAGGCGTCGATCCATACGTCTGGCGGGAAAATCAGTGGCGCGCAATGGAAGTCACTCAAGAGCGCTAAAACGTGCGATTGCAGGCTGTCTGTGCTATCGTAGCGGTGCGCAATGGTGACGTTTTTGAGCTAAACAATATAAACGATTTATATCGATTCCGACGCCTTACACCAAAGTGCGTCGGATTCGTCGTTTTTATGCTCATTTTTTAAGCACCAAAATAGTGTGTTTCTGTCAATTTCGTGATATAATAGAAGCGTAGGACCAGACTCGAAATCGCTCAACTTGAGCACCTAAGATGCTTAAAAATTAAGCACAGAAATTAGTCGATGAAAGGACTAGCAAAAATGACCTACTACTGGAAAGTTAAAGTCGTGCGTCAAAGTGGACGTACCGTACTCAAGAGTTTCGCCGGCTACGATTACGAGAAAGAATGTCTCAACGCTCGGCATGCGGTCAGCGACTACGTTCGCAAATGCATTGGTATGCCGGCGACGGTGCGCGTCGAAGTCGAAGAGGAAGATACGCAACTCTTCGCGTATCCACCTGAGCAACGCCGGTATCCGAAGGCTGTGGTTCTGAAAGATGGACGCGCCTGGCAGTTCTACGGACACGCAGCGAATGCCGCTTTTTTGCACGCCGGCCCACTTCGTTCATTCAACATCGATTGAGGAAAAGAAAATGAAAAACTTAAAAGCCAAAGCAATCCGTTTCCTGCGCATAGTGGGTATCGAAGTCGAACACGGGTTTAGCGAGAGGTCCAAATCCGTTTTCCGAACGCGAGACTGCAACGCTAAATTAAAGTTGGCAAATGCGTTCGGTAATCCTATTGACGTAAAATCGTCCTTTGGCAAAGACCGACGTGTAACGTCATGGTTTCGTGTACCGGGTGCTGGCTTGATTCAACTTCTCAAAGAAGTCGACGGGTACAGTATCATTCTGCTAGATTGGGACAGACCGCTGTTCGCAATCTATCGAGGTAAGAAGTTTGTAACTCTGTTAGACTGCGCAAGCCCGCAGGATGCACACGATAGCGCGCTGATATCCTACGGGGTACCGAAAGACGAACTCAAAGTATGTAACTTCTAAACGGAGAACAAAATGGCAGACGTAACTCCACCTATCAGCACTCTTCCCGGCGCTCTTCATGGCGCTCCCACAGACTCTACTTGCGACGATCACCCAGATCGGCCGACTTACCGTCGCGTGCAAGGTGAAACCGATTCGTTCGGCAGCGAAATGCATGATATGTGCAAAGAGTGCTACGACGAATATAAGGCTGCGGTGGCCGTAGCTGACACTAGCGGCACCTGCGACTGGTGCAAGAACCACGCGGACAAACTCAGCAAGCGCCGCGACTTTGACGAAGGATCATGTGGTCCCGTCTACGAAGTCTGCGACTCTTGCATCAAAGTCCAGAACGACGAGGCTCGTGAAGAACGAGAGCGCTACGAAGATGAAATGGATTGGGACGAATGATGAGCATATATCACACCGGTTTTAACCCGCTAATCAGGGATCACCGTAGCTCGGTGGGTGGTTATTGGGTCACGTATATGTGTGAAGGCGCCTGGCTTTTCATAATGGATGATTTCGGAACCGCAATTCCGTATAAGGAAAAGAAATGAATACACGTAACGATCAGGTTTGTACTCTGCGCGAGGTGATGATGGCCCACAAAGCGTATCAGCGATCTATGGCCGAATTGACAAAAAGCCTGGGGCATCGCGTAACGCCCCAGGCGCAGGCATATATCCATGCTATCGCAACAGCAGCCGATGATGTACGCGAATTCGGTGAACAAGATTTCGACAACCTCCTTCATATCGTCAAGAAGGATTTTCAACTGCAGGTAACGGAAGGCTAACAATGGACTCATATCATATCACCGAGCTTATGACGCAGCCGCTTAACTATGCGGTACTCCGCGCACTCCATGCACTGGAACACGATGTCAGCAGGGAGGACATCAACCTGCAACTGCGCATAGATCAAATGGGCAATCCGCACAACGAGCCGTATCCTAATAAGCGGCCGCGTCGTGAAGAGGCTCAAATCGTCAGCGACCTGAAATACCAACACGCCGACAAAGTACTTATGCACCAGCATGGGTATGAGTACAAAGAATGGCTCAAGCGCAACGGCTTTGAGCAAGATCGCTGGACCGAGACTTGGAGAAAGGCATGAGAATCAAAATCGATATTCTGGACCATGTAACTGATCGTCGGCAGCAAACTGCCCCCATCATCAGGTGTTCGATGACGATTAGTGCTTCAACAGAAGAAGCCGCCAACGAAATCGCAGAGTTTGCACGAGGTGGATTCAGTCTCGCAAACACTTCGCTTCCTATGGGTGACTTCTACGTTGGTTTGCGCCAAGCTTATATGGGCCTAATATCCTGCTACGCCTTCTACAGCGTACCGGAAGCCGTAGCGAGTGTAATCGCTTAATTTTTTAAATCCCTATGTAAAGGATGAACCAAATGAGTAACCAAGAACGCGATATCCGTAGTGCCTTCTTCAATCACCGAGGCGAAATCGTCAAGACTGTGCGTTCCATGCACCCGAATTCGGCCACCATGCGGGCATTCAACGCGCTTCAAATGAATACCTACGGCGCTGACGTCGTGCAGGTCTTCGAGCATTCGACGGCACGACTTCTCGCAGAGTTCGTGCGCCGCAAATCGAATCAGATCGTAACAACGTACAGCTACGATCCGCAAGACTTCGCCAACCCATTACAGCGCATCACCATGGCCGCTTTTATTACGAAATAAGGAGCACATAATGCCTAGTCGCAAAGAAGTTCTGATTCACCTCGATAAATTACTCGCCAACTTTTTTGATCTTGGTGAAGATGACGCTGGTCCGCGTGCCGCGTTCTTGGACGAATCCCTGGCAGCTTATGTAGCTGACGAGGAGGAAGACGCTGAATTGTACTGCCAGGTTATCGAACACTTCGGGCTTGAATTTGAACCAATGTCGTTCGACGCAGAGCAAGATAGGCACGAATTTTCAATCTGGTCTAAGTGGACCAGTCGTCGTAAGATCGTTGATTGGTTGATGAAATACGAGGGCCAACTAGATATCGATGATGAGGCTAATGGTTGTAGCAGCAATGACAAGCCAAATGCCTGGGTCGTCGGTAATCCGCATAAGACGAAATTTTTGTCTTTGCGAGAAATTGGCGGTCCTGTTTTTGTAAAAACCATCTTTCAGGCGGAATTCTTTAAAACCAAAAAGGAGGCCGTCCGTTGGATCATCAAGTCTAACTGGCATTGGTCAGAATGGAAGATTTTCAGGAAGACGGCAGTGGCGCATCCGGTACGAATCGAATTTACCGGGGATTAAAAATGACCGAACAAGAACTGAAAAAAGAGTTTGGTGCCGATTACAAATTATTGCTTGTAAAAGCCAGCAAAGAAACTTGTCGCTGGTGCGACGGTAAAGGCTTGGTAACTGGTAAGCTCTGCATTTGTTTGTCGCGAGCCAAGCTCATCAAGCAAGCAGCAAAAGACAAGTTCATAACAGGGGATTAATCATGTACATCATCAACGTAGTGAACTGCATGGGCGACCGTTTCGTATTTGGTCTGTTGGAAAAACCAACGACTTATCTTTCTTGCCGTGCAGAGTATGTCATCGACGTTACCAACGGTAAAGTCTTGAAAGACTGGACCGATGAGCATCTGGCTATCACGTCCAGCCAAGACGAGAAGCTGTTTGAAGGTGGCCTCATCGTCGCTGACGAACAGTGGCTCCACGACAATTACCTGACGTCTCGTATTCTCAATAAAGCCGAGGCAGAACAATACCACAAGTGGATGAAAGAACTTGTTACGGTGTCGGCTTTCGATAGCGCCGGCAAGTCAGTGTACTTCTACACGAATGACCACTGCATCACTGAACGCTGCCGTATCGCGTTTCCACGCGGCTGGGTACCATGTTCGGTACGCATACCATTCAAACGAGCCAACGGCGAGCATGTGGAAACTCTCGCAGAATACGAATCGGTCTTCCATAAAGATGACCGCTACTTGTCATCATTCGACGAAATCGAAGCCTACATGAAAGAGAGTCCAGTATGGAACTGACTGCCCAATCCTATTACGACGAGACGATCAAAGTCCTTACTGACTGTGGTTTGAAATTCCTGGCCCAGGTTCAGATATCGACTAAGGATTTTCCATATTTCGTTTCAGCAGCGGCTGCGCGTGCAACCTCGTTAGTCTTCTACGTGGAAGGTCTAGCCTGTATCGTGAGGCTTTCGCATAACGAACATATCTACGAAGACGGCAAAGGCGACGACCATTGGAATTTGGCACTGGACGCCGAATTCAAATCACATGGTGCGGTAGAAAAATGCACTATGCTGTCGACGATGCATAAAGAACCGCCGCTATACGTTGAGAGCGACCCTTGGGGTGATGAACCCGGTCGTCCGATCTACGCTTTGGAGCCTCAAATCAAAGGCTTCCACCACTGCGGCTGGTCAGCACGGGCCCAACTACACTATCGCTGGAATGCGGACGCGCACACTAATGATGGTAGTGCAGAGACCAGGCAGTTAATGACAGCCTTGGTTGACAGCATCGAGCTATTAAAGCCCTTCCTCAAAGTCGGTGCGTTCACCGAAATGAATCCTGACTTCCCACCTACGTATGTATTTGGAGGTGGATACAGTTCACAGCAATACAAGGCGTGTCAGTCTTTGTATTGGGAGCGCTTCGGTGCGGCCCGCCGGCAACTTGCCAAGCTGATTAACAAAATATACTAAGGAGCCAAAAAAAATGGACTTAGGAGAACTGAAGCCTCCGATACGGCTTGTACTCTGATTATGAAGATGAGCGCAGTAGCTAAACTGGCTTTCGATGAGACGATCAAGAAAGATGGCCGTTACCAAATTTCGGCTCTGAGCGATAAACCTTTCCTAGGTCAGTCGAAATGAAATACATTGTCTTGGGTAAAACCGATACGGCAGTGACTCACGAAGTACCTATCATTTTCCCAAACTTCATGGTTCACAGCTTGGTAGCTGACGCTATGCTGGCCTACCCAAATATGCAAGACTACAAGGTAGTGGCGGCTGGAGACATACACCCGAGCTTATTAACATGCTCAGGAGATTCAGAGAGCCTAGGCGTGGCTTCAAGAGGTAGAGAAGATGAGCAATTGATTGGTTCGATCAATTATACTCACGGTTTCGTGTAGGGAATACCTGAAAGAGATTCCCTCAACTTACTAAAGGATCGACGAATGAACATTTATCTCGGTAAGAACTACGAAGACTTGAAACAAGCAATGCCTGGTATTCCGTTCTTTGAAGAATTGAATCGTTTTAAGACCAGTGCTGAGTACCCTGAATGTTGGGCCAAGGTAGCAAAGGACGCCGACATCATTTGCAAGACTGAGGACGCCGTGCGATGTGCCCCACTTGACGCAAAGCTGATTCGGGTTGTCCGAAGCAAACGCGCAGCAGACGCTGGCCAAATCGTAATGATTGAAATGACGGTTTCCGAATTCATCTTTCTTCTGGATGACGTCGAATCCGGCGACCGCCGCGTAAACTAAGGAGCAGAGTAAATGAAGTTCACAGTCCATTGGCAGCCGGCTGTGAACTTCTACGAATAGCGGTCTTTCACAACAGAAGCTGGCTAAAAAGAAACCAATCTTTAACCCTAAAGGAAATGAAAATGAGTGACGAACTTTGGCGCAATAAAAAGAACGACCGTGTTGAACTGGAAGATAGCTTTACCAAAATGGCTTACAAGATCAGCGAAGGTAATCCAGGTGCACTCGACGCAATGAAGCATGCCTATAAAGCATCGGAGGTTGTGGACACTATGTCGGCATTCAAAGGTCTGACTCCTTGGATCAGTCTCGATAGTTTTGGTATCTACGGTTCCAAAATCTGGAGCCTCTACAATATGTGCGGCAAACGTCCAGTACATTTCTGCGCAGTCCTGCGGTGTGTGCAGATGGGTATGCTTCGCCGCGAGGACCTCATAGCCAAGATCGACACCTGGTACGCAGGTGATAATATCGACGAACTGCGCGAATGGGGTGACGAATGCTTGGTAAAGATGCAGGCGCGTTTGCCGTCGTTCAAGAACGAATATAAAGAAGGAGCTTGAAATGCGTTACCGTGGAATCGAATGTCTTTTCCGATACCAAGCAGACCAAGAATGGAAGCACGCCAAATTCATTTCCCTCAGCTTGACTTTGCTCCCATTGATTGAGGTTCACGATGAAGAGTACACCCAGGTCGTCTGTCTCACCTGGGAAAATGTTAAGGGACTTGATCGTGAAGCCATCACGAAATACTACAAAGAACAGACGGAAACGCCGGCAGCGTGGTGGCGCGCGCATGGTAAACCGGACTTTCATGAAGGCCACTACGATTCGGAACGGTCCCAACTTACGATGGGGCGTTTAACCGACGACGAAGTAGCTAACGGTGCGTTTATGAACTACGATGTTCGCCCGAGCATTGATGCGATTATGAAAGGTCGTGCCTTCAGTCCAATAGCGTGGATGACGGCCGCTAAAGAACGCATTCGCTGGTTATCGCGTCGCCTCTTGCTAGTGACTCATGCCTATCAGAACCTGCAGTCTGAACTAGAGTTAACCAAACAACTTGCGATGGCCACTACGCAAGAAGATCAACAGACGACGGTCAATAAGTTGGTGGCGCTGCGCAGGATGCTGCTGCATGCCGAAATCGGCACGGCGAGTGGCGCTACCGGTGTCTTACAAAAGCCGCTTACCATGGAAGTACGTATGCATCGCGGCAGCCTCAGTGAGTCCATTAAAACCCGTGACAGCATTCTCAACACGAAGGTGGCGTTGCAATCTTACATCAAGCGCATCATGGAAGGTCTGACCGAAGAAGAACTGGAATGTATCCAGGTTGTACCATACAGCTATGTCCGTGACACCCGCATAGGCTGGGCAAAGACTTACATCGTAATGTACAAATCGAGAGACGGCAAGGAATACCCACTCGCATTCACCAACCAACCACTAGAAAGCTAATCATGAGCCACTTACTTACCAATCTGAAAAAAGACGACATCATCTTTTTCCGACCAGAGCATGATGCTCCGGGTACAGCCGCTGTCGTGGAAATTCTCCCTAATCGCCAGGTTAAGGTGCGTGTGCTTGATACCTCCTTGGCAGACAAGACCGTCAACTACTACGATATCGAGAGGGTCAATAATCGCTACGTATTCAATCGGCTACACAGCACGTACGGTGCGATCCCAGAAATCGATTTCATAGTCGAGGTAGCGAATAAACAGCAGCAGGAAGGCAAAGTCCCTGACGAAGACATATTGAGAATGTGCATGGAATTTATCGCACGCAAGGCCCAAAGTTATCGCGTGCGCACAATCGTTCTTCTGCACGGTCAAATTATGAAAGCCGTTGATGAACTCGTCAACATGGGTGAACTCCATGACGTGTTCAATGTTGGGCAGACCTTAATGACGGTATCGGTAGAATCCGCACCCAAGCTCGAACTCCGTAAAGATAACACGCAGAGGACCTTCGAGGAAACGATGCTTGCCTACAGCAAAATTCAGCTACGCCTTGCAAAGATGAGCATGGATGAGCTGCGCAAGGTCTTAACGCCGGAAGCCCAGGCTGACATCATGAGCGAACTCGATGTCAATAATGATCCGAAAGGTGAGGGCTATGACTTCCGAGAATAAAACCAAGGTAGTTTCTAAAAAGAATAAAGTCAAGGCGCTTACTTATGCGCGTAGTCTTTTAGTGGAGGGTAGAAAATCCACAATATGCGGCGCCTTAAAAACTGTAAGAAGAGAAGAACCGCAACTTGCTGAAGCGGTTTGGTACCTTCACGCCTACATAAATGAAGCGTTGAGCGGGTGTACTTTTCTGCATGGTTGGCAGCGTAATGTCGGTATAGCACCAGGGTACGTGCATACTGAAAAGGGCAGGAAAGACCGTATTGCGTGGGTTGATTGGATGATTCAGTGCTACAAAGACGACGCTTAATGGTCAAGTAAATAAGCAGTATGATCGTTGAGTGGAGTACGTTATGAAAACAAAGGCACAGAAACATAAAGAAGCATTGCAGCGTAATCGCTTGGCCTATCCTGCGAAAGTAAAACAGTGGTTCCTAGAACAGCCGGGCGGCGATTGGTATCAAGACGAGTTGAAAGAGTGCGGCAAGGAGGCAGCCGATGCGATGGCAACAGAGGCAACACGGCGCCTCCGCCAAGCCGCGCACGATGCGCATGTAGACATTCACGGAAATCCGCTAGAGGAAGAAAACGGTTTATGGAAATATCCTCAATACCGCGGCAAGGACTTACCATGCAAGTGGGTGTCCAAATGAGCCCGCAAGAAATTGGGTTCGCAGAAACTTTGGGTTGGTTACGGCGTGGAACGAAGGGCGAACGTCCTCTCCCGCCGGAGTCCTACAGTAATGAAGACTACCAAGCGTGGTGGTCAGGTAGCGACAAAGCCTTTAACGAATTCCCAGCGCGCCAGGCCTTAGAAGAAGCGAAGGTCACGTTTTGGGAAGATATGACAATTCATATAATGAAGTGCGCCTTTATAGTCCTTTCGACGTGGCTCATATTCGACGTGGACAGTCTGTTCTTCCGCGGCATAGGTGCCGTGGCTTTATTCCTGCTTTTGAAAAGCATGGTCGTTCGTACAGACACAGAAAAATAACCCGCGCTAGGTCTGCTTCTGGTAGACCTAGCTATTTTCGTTTTAGGAGCTTGGCATGATGCCTGTAATCCCGCCAGAAAAGATGGCTGACCTAAAGATGTACCGAGACCTCACTGGTAAGAGTCTGCGCGATGCGATATATGGGTTCGCCGCCGCCGATTGTGACCTCGATAAGGCCTTAATTGCCTTCGACAAACAGGTCGAACATATCAACGCATCACGCCTTTCGCGTATGAAGGAATAAAAA
>Ga0209862_1000097_pt1 | contig 31615 bp, 38 predicted proteins | sample OrgsoiDNA_201061_FD_185809 | JGI IMG/M metagenome (GOLD analysis project Ga0209862, IMG submission 185809) | Permafrost soil microbial communities from the Arctic, to analyse light accelerated degradation of dissolved organic matter (DOM) -... | ecosystem: Environmental > Terrestrial > Soil >... | reverse complement strand
CAAGAAAGTCGCCGAAATACCGGGCGCGATCATCGAGTGCGGCGTGTACAAGGGCAACTCGCTGATGCTCTACATGCACTTGTCGATGATCCTGGAACCCTATGCGATCAACCGCTCGATCATTGGCTTCGACACGTTCGAAGGCTTCCAGAGCATCGACAAGAAAGAAGACCCGGCCGACGTCAACGAGACCATGTTCTCCGACACCGACCAGTCGCTGATCCAGGACATGATCGACGCCAACGACCTGCTGCGCCCGGTCAACCGCATCCCGCGTTGCGAGCTGGTCAAAGGCGACATCGTCAAGACCGTGCCGGAGTGGGTCAAGACTCGCCCGGACCTGGTTGTCGCGATGCTGATCCTCGACACCGACCTGTACGAATCGACCAAAGTCGCGCTGGAAACCTTCCTGCCGTACATGCCAAAAGGCGCGGTCGTGGTGCTGGACGAAGTCGCGTACCGCAACTTCCCAGGCGAAACCAAAGCCCTGCGCGAAGTGCTGGACCTGAACAAAATCGAACTCAAGCGCCTACCGTTTGATTCGTGCGTAGGCTACTTCCACGTTTGATGCATAACCCTGTGGGAGCGGGCTTGCTCGCGAAAGCGGTCTATCAGTCAACATTTGCGTTGAATGTTATTCCGTCATCGCGAGCAAGCTCGCTCCCACAGGGGATTACGGTTGATCACAGATTTTGTGTACGCCGTAGGTCCATTGTGGGAGTGAGCCTGCTCGCGATAACGGACTATCTGTCGACATCAGTTTTGCAAGTGCCCCAATCCCACAATTCAATGGGTTGTCGGGATGACTTGTCCCAGCCAATCCATGAACGCCCGCACCCGCAAGGGTAAATGCCGTTGCCGTGCATACAGCAGCGACACGTCCATCGACGGCGCGTTGAGTTGCGGCAAGACCGCCACCAGTTCACCGCTCAGCAAGTACAGGTGCATGCCCATCAGCGGCGCCTGGATCAAGCCGAAACCGCCCAGGCACGCCGACTCATAACCATCGGTGTTGTTCACCGTGATGCTGCCGGCCATCGGCACGCGATGCAGCTTGCCCTCTTCCTCGTACAGAAAACCTTCCGAACGCGAACCCAGCACGCCGACGTAATGCACCAGCCGATGCTGCGTCAGGTCTTCGGGTTGCTGTGGCATGCCATAGCGTTGCAAGTAGGCCGGGCTATGCGGCGATGAAAGGCGCGATGGAAGCGCTGACTCGGTATCAGGCCAAGGAGTTGGGCGCGCGCGCGATTGCGGTGAACATCCTCGCACTTGGGGCCATCGAAACCGATTTCGGCGGTGGGACCGTGCGTGATAACAGCGCGGTGAACCAGATGGTGGCGAGCAATACAGCCCTGGGTCGCGCCGGTCAGCCGGATGATATTGGTGCGGCGATTGCGCTGCTGCTGTCGCCAGGTGGCCAGTGGATCAACGGCCAGCGCATCGAAGCGTCGGGCGGGATGTTTTTGTAAATAACCCATGGCATGAGCGGGCCGGCATCAGCCCGCTCAACGCGATCAATGGCGCGATAACAGTTGCCCCAAGACCGTCAACAATTCGACCCGGCCCTTGCGCGGTTCGCCTTCAAACTCGATCCAGCCCTCGTTGAAGCCATCGATCATCTGCATCCGTGGCAGTGGATGGTTCATCCCCTGACTTTCGAACAGCCCCTGCCACGTCTCCCGAGGCACGCTTTGCATGCGCACCGGTTTGCCCAGCAGTTCGCTGAAACCGGCGCCCAGTTGCAGCGGTGAAATCCGTTGCGGGCCTTCCAGTTCGACAATGCGCTGACCGCTCCAGGTTTCCAGCAGCAGTTGCGCCGCCACTCGACCGACGTCAGCGGTAGCAATCATCGGCACTGGTTTTTCCAGCGGTTGCAGGAAGCTCGGAATGACGCCCGAGCCGAGCGCATGCTCGACGTCCCACAAGGCGTTTTCCATGAACCAGGCTGGCCGCAAAAAAGTGACTGGCAGCGCCAGCGAACCCAATGCCAGCTCCAGCAATCGCAATTGATTGAGCAGGTTTGGCTGACTGGCTTGGGCTCCAATGGTCGACAAGCCCACCACTTTGCCGGGGCGTGCAGCTTCCAACGCCGAGCGAATGTTTTCCACCACTTGCCGGGTTTCCGGGAAGCCTGGCGATGGGTCGAAATTCGACGGCATCATCACGAACACCCCTTCTACGCCGGTGAACGCTTCGATCATGGCGTCGCGGTCATCGACATCGGCCACGGCCAATTCACACCCTTGCTGCGCCCACACCGCGCCTTTATCAGCACTGCGAACCACCGCACGCACAGTGTGCCCGGCGGCCAGCAACGTCCGGGCGACCGCGCCGCCCACTTTCCCGGTAATGCCCATGACTGCGTACATCAGCTGTTCTCCTGCTCGAGGGCGACGGTTATCGCGTTGGGCAGATTATTGAGCGCAAGGCAGACATTCTCCGATAGCATGAATGTCATTGAACAAATGACCAGGAATCACCAATGAGCTTTGACGCCAGTCTCGCCAGCGGCATGGGTGTGTTCAGCGCGGTGGTCGATGGCGGCAGTTTTGTCCGCGCCGCCGAGGTGTTGGAGCTGACACCGTCCGGGGTCAGCCGGGCCATCGCCCGACTGGAGAAACGCCTGGGTATCCGGCTGTTTGATCGCACCACCCGCACCGTCACTCTCACCGATGAAGGTCGGCGCTTCCATGGGGAAATCGCGCCGCTGCTGGCCAGTCTGGAAGAAGCCGCCAACTCGGCCTCGACCAGCGCCACTCAGGTGCGCGGCCGGCTGCGGGTCAACATGGACCCCTATTTCTCGCGGCTGATTCTGGGACCGCAGTTGGGGCAGTTCATGACGCGCTATCCCGAGCTGTACCTGGAACTGCAAACCCGCGATCAACTCGGCGACATGGTGGCGGACGGCTTTGACCTGGCGGTGCGTTTCGGTCATCCAACGTCCTCGTCGCTGGTGGCGCGCAAGTTACTGGAAGTGCGAGTCCTGACCCTCGCCTCGCCGGCGTACCTGAAGCGTCATGGCCGACCGCTGGCGCCGCTGGACATGGAGGACGAGCGGCATGTGTGCGTGCAGTTCCGTGACCCGCAAACCGCCCGGCCGTTTGGCTGGGAATTTCATCGCCCGGGCCGCCCGGTGCTGCATGTGCAGCCGCATTGCCGGTTGCTGGTCAATGATGTCGGCACCTTGCACAGTGTTTGCGAAAGCGGCCAGGCCATCGCCCAGGTGCTGGATTTAGGGATTGCTCCGGCGTTGGCCGAAGGACGGTTGGTGGAGTTGTTTCCCGATTGGCCGGATGAGCGATTTCCGTTGTACGCGCTGTACCCGTCGCGGCATTTGCCGGCGGCGAAGGTTCGGGCGTTTTTGGAGTTTGTGAGTGAGTTGTGTGGCGAATAACCCAGGCATCACACAGACCCTGTGGCGAGGGAGCTTGCTCCTGCTCGGCTGCGAAGCAGTCGTAAAACCCTCCAACGCGGTTCCTCACGATGCACCGCGGTTTGCCATTTTGGGACCGCTTCGCGCTCCAGCGGGAGCAAGCTCCCTCGCCATAAAAGCTAGTTGTGCCTCTTAACGCAGCGCTCGGCTCATCAACATCCGCTCCCGCACCACGTCATACCCCCAGTGGTAAACGTAGGTGTACGGCAGGAAGAACAGCAGCACACCGATGTCCAGCAGGAACGCCTGCCACAGACTGACGCTGAGCCACCAGGCAATCAGCGGCACGCCCATCACGATCAGGCCGCCTTCAAACAACAACGCGTGCACCACCCGGACCCAGGCGTTGCGCACAATATCCAGACGCTTGAGCAACCGGTCGAACATGCCGTTGAAGATCACGTTCCAGATCAGGGCAAGCGCGGCGATGGCCATGGTGACGAGACCCATTTCCACCATCGGTTTGTCCATGACCCAGGCCAGCAGCGGGGTGCAGATCATCACGGCGAGCGTTTCGAAACCGACGGCCTGGAAAATACGTTCAGTAATGGATTTGTTGGCATTCATGGCCAGACTCCCTGAGTGACTGTGGTTGCCATGATCTGTCAGCACACCGATACTTCATAACCAATAACCATCGATCAAGGCGATAGTTCATGGCCTCTCACGAAGTGTTGCTCGCGTTTGTCCAGGCCGCGACCCAAGGTTCGTTTTCCGCGGCGGCACGCAAACTCGGGCGCAGTCAGTCGACCATCAGCGCCGCCGTGGCGAGCCTGGAAATCGACCTGAACCTGGTTCTGTTCGACCGCAGCAGCCGCAAGCCCAGCCTGACCCCGGCCGGGCACGTGATGCTGCAACGGGCCGAAGAAATCCTCGCCGCCACCAGTCGCCTGGAAATGACCGCCAGCCAATTGTCCCAGGGGGTCGAGGCAAAGCTGACCGTGGCGATTTCCGACACTTATCAGTCCGACCGTTTCGAAGCGGCCCTGAGTGCGTTCGAGCAGCGTTATCCGGACCTGGAGCTTGAATGCCTGATCGCCGAATGCGACGACCTGGTGGCCTTGCTGCAACGGGGGCGGGCTCAAGTCGCCTTTGCCGAAATGCAGGACAGTTACCCGCCGGACCTGGTCAGTTCGACTGTCGATGAGCGCACGGAAATCGCGTTGTTCGTTGCCCAAAAGCACCCGTTGGCGACGCTCAGCGGGATCGATCAAGACGTGTTGCGACAGCACCGGGAGTTGCGTCTGGCGACCATCGTCAACCCGTATGAAAGCCGCGCCAAGGGCCGGGTCTGGTCGGCGCCGAGTTACTTGATGCTGCTGGAAATGGCTCAGGGCGGATTCGGCTGGGCACCGCTGCCGCGTTGGCTGGTGGGGCGGTTTGGCGCCGGGTCGCTGGTAGAACTGGAGGTGCGGGGCTGGCCAAAACCGGTGTATGTCGATGCACTGTGGTCACGGCTGCATCCGCCGGGGCCGGCGGGGAGTTGGCTATTGAGCAAGATGCTGGAATGAGATCTTTTGATTTTGGTTTTGTTATGCAGCCTCAACCTCTACCGGCCGATTCACCTGAAAATACTCATGCAACCCCCGCAACGCCGGCAACTCCAGCGCCTGCGCCGCGTAACACAACCCGACCCGACGCGTCGGTGCCGGCAGGTGCAAGGCGCGGGTCACGACCCGTTCGTGCCCACTGACCAACGACTGCGGCAACATCGCCACACCGACCCCGGCGGCGACCATGTGCAGCGCCTGTTTCAATGACCCTGCTTGCCCCGCCACCGCTTCCGGCGAACGCCCGTACAACGCCATCAAGCGCTGATGGGACGGATGTTGCGGGCAGGTGATCCAGTCATCGATCGGCGCCCAGGCCTGTCCCGATTCCGCCGATGCCATCGGATGCCCGACCGGCAACGCCATCACATAGGACTCTTCCCACAATGGCAGGAACAATTCGTCCTCGCAGCACATCTCTTCCACCGCCAACCGACCGTCGCCGTGACAGCCTTCTTCCAGCGTCAGCAGCAGGTTGGGCAGCGCCTGATGAGCCATGCGCACGAAGGCTTCGATCTGACGATCTGCGATATCGCCTTCAATGCCCAGGGTTAGCGGCGCACGGTTTTCCCGGCCCCGAAACAAACGGCTCAAGGCCTCGGCTTCGGCCACCATCCGCCGCGCTTGCGGATACAGCACCCGCGCCTCGTCACTGACCTCGACACCTCGGGGCTGACGTACAAACAGCACGGCACCCATTTCTTCTTCGAGTTGCTTGATGGTCACGGATAACGTCGGCTGACTGATGAACAGCCGCTGGGCCGCCGAGGTGATATTGCGTTCCTCGAACACCGTGAGGAAGGCTTTGAGATGACGGATATCCATAGGAAATTCCGATAGCAGACAGAGGAATAAGGCATTTTTCAGCCTGAACGGCGGTAAATATACTGCGCCCCACGTTCAGATATTTGTTTTTCTTATTTCAGGAGTCTAGCCATGAGCAAGCCATTGATCATCATCACCGGGGCCAGTTCGGGCATTGGCGAAGCCGCTGCAAGGCTGTTGAGCGCTGCCGGCCATCCACTGTTGCTGCTGGCCCGTCGGGTTGAACGCCTGGAGGCGTTGGAACTGCCGAACACCCTGAGCCGCCGCGTCGACATCACCGACCGCGCCGCCCTGCTCGCGGCGGTCGCCGAAGCTGAAGCGCAATTCGGCCCGGCGGATGCCTTGATCAACAACGCCGGGGTGATGCTGCTGGGTGAAATGACCAAGCAGGACCCGGCCCAGTGGGACCAGATGCTCGACGTCAATGTGAAGGGTTTGCTCAACGGCGTGCACGCAGTGGTCGCGGGGATGGTCGAGCGCAAACACGGGACGATCATCAACATCAGCTCGGTGGCCGGACGCAAGACGTTCCCGAATCACGTGGCGTATGTCGGCACCAAGTTCGCGGTGCATGGTTTGTCGGAAAACCTGCGTGAAGAGTTGTCGCCGCACAATGTGCGGGTCATCACCATTGCACCGGGCGCGGTGGAAACCGAGCTGTTGAGCCACACCACCGATGAGGCGATCAAGACCGGTTACCAGGCCTGGAAACAGGACATGGGCGGTACAGTGTTGAGTGCCGAGGATGTGGCTTCGGCGATTGCTTATGCGTATCAGCAGCCGCAGAACGTGTGTGTTCGCGAGATCGTGTTGACCGCGACTCGGCAGCAGGCCTGATCCTTTATCGCCGGTCCTGATGACGCTTTCGCGAGCAAGCCCGCTCCCACAGTGGATCCTCGGTGTGCATACAATCTGTGGCACACAGGCGATCAAATGTGGGAGCGGGCTTGCTCGCGAAGAGGCCGGCAATCATAAAGCACCTCCCGAATCATTCCAGATCCCTGAGCCGCCCCTCGATAAACCGCCGCTCCGGCTCTTGCTGCGTCAGTTCAAGCGCCCGTTGATACGCCTCCCGCGCCTCTTCCACCCGTCCCAACTGCCGACAAAACTGCGCTCGCGCCGAGTGCACCAAGTGGTAATCGCGCAACTCCCCGCGCGCCAGTATCCCTTCCACCACCGTCAACCCCGCCAACGGTCCATCGCGCATGGCCAGCGCCACCGCACGGTTCAGTTCGATTACCGGCGACGGCACCGCCCGCAGCAACAAGTCATACAAGCCAACAATCTGCGGCCAATCGGTCTCCCCCGCCGTCGGTGCTTCGGCATGCACCGCCGCAATCGCCGCTTGCAGGCAATACGGCCCGAAGCGCCGCAAAGTCAGCGCCCGCTCCACCAATGCACAACCTTCGGCAATCATCCCGGCGTCCCACAAAGAACGATCCTGCTCATCCAGCAGGATCAGCTCGCCAGTGTCCGAGGTCCGGGCCGGGCGCCGCGATTCATGCAACAGCATCAGCGCCAGCAACCCCATTACCTCGGGCTCGGGCAACAATTCCATCAACAAGCGCCCAAGGCGAATCGCTTCGCGGGTCAGATCTTCCCGGGTCAGTTCGGCGCCGATGGACGCCGAGTAACCTTCGTTGAACACCAGGTAAATCACTCGTAACACGCTGTCGAGGCGCTCGGGCAACTCGGCCAGTGACGGTACTTGATAAGGGATTTTCGCGTCACGAATCTTCGCTTTGGCCCGCACGATGCGCTGGGCGATGGTGGCCGGCGCCGAGAGGAAGGCCCGGGCGATTTCTTCCGTGGTCAGGTCACAGACTTCGCGCAAGGTCAGCGGCACTTGGGCGTCGGCCGCGAGTGCCGGGTGACAGCAGGTGAAGATCAGCCGCAAGCGATCGTCTTCCACGTCTTCGTCACTCCAGTCGGCCTGTTCCAGCGCTTCCAACTGAGCGATCAACATCGGTCGCGACGCGTTGAAACGAGCGCGCCGACGCAACACGTCGATGGCCTTGAAGCGCCCGGTGGACACCAGCCAGGTCCGTGGATTGTCCGGCACACCATCGCGCTGCCAGCGCTCGACCGCGACGAAGAAGGCCTCGTGCAAGGCCTCTTCGGCGAGGTCGAAATCGCCGAGCAAACGGATCAGCGTCGCGAGAATCCGCCGCGAGTCTTCGCGGTAGACCTGCTCGACCCGCGCCTTGACGGCCTCGGCCGACATCAGTCCGGCATGCCTTCAGTCACCAGTGTCACCAGGCGATCGAGGCTCTGCCCCCAGCCGTCGTGGAAACCCATGGCCTCATGGGCCTGGCGATCTTCTTCGCTCCAGTGCATGGCGCGGGCGGTGTAGAGGGTTTTGCCGCCCTGGTCTTCGAGGGTCACTTCGGCACTCATGAACGGTTTGCCCGACGGAATCCAGCCGGGGATAAACGCGTCGGTGAACACCAGTCGCTCAGGCGCGACGATCTCCAGAAACACGCCCATGGTCGGGTACTCGCTGCCGTCCGGAGCGCGCATCAAGGTGCGAAACTGGCCGCCGACCCACAGGTCCATTTCGCACTCCGGCGTGGTCATGCCGTGCGGCCCCCACCATTGGGCGAGCAAGGCCGGCTCGGTCCAGGCACGAAAGATTTTGCGGCGTGGCGCGTCGATCAGGCGGCTGATCGACAACTCGAATGGGGCAGGTTGTTTTTTAATCGGTTGTGGGCTCATGCAGATCTCCTGTTTATTTTTGATTGTTCAGGGATTCAACTGGCGAACGGGACGGACCTCGACGCAGCCGACCCGGGCCGCCGGAATATTGCCGGCGACCTGGATGGCTTCATTAAGGTCTTTGGCATCGATCAGGTAGAAGCCGGCCAACTGCTCCTTGGTTTCGGCAAACGGGCCATCGGTGATCGATAGTTTGCCGTTGCGCATACGCACGGTAGTGGCGGTCTGCACCGACTCCAGCGCCTCGGCGGCGAGCATCCGGCCGCTGCCCTGGATCGACTCGGCATAGGCCATGCATTCGGCGTCTTCGGGGCTGTCGGGCAGTGAGTGCAGCGCCTGCTCGTTGCTGTAAACCAGGCATAGGTATTTCATGGGGCTCTCCGTGATCGGCTGATCAACTATGGCTGCTGTTGGGTGGGGTGGCTGCTTTTCCGACGAATAAGCTCGACGAATTGGCCCGGGCGATCAGGGTTGCAGGCCAAACAGCGCAGTGCCGGTCATCATGTCGAACGGCGCCGACCAGTGCTCATGGATGATCTGCCAGAGCCCCGACTCTTGCCGATAGCACGCGGTGACGCGCATCCAGCAGGCCTGGGTTTCGCCCTTGTCATTGGTGCCACCGCAATGGGCCAGCCAATGAGCGAACGCGACTTCTTGCGACGCCTCGATGTCGAGTTCATGGAATTCGAAGATGTGCGGGCCGGGGCACATTTCCAGGCATTCCTGCCAATGCGCGCGGTACGCCGCTTTGCCCTTGAATTGCAGGGCCTTGACCGCGTCGAAGGAGACGATGTCGTCGGCGTACAAGGCCATGACTTTTTCCAGGTCCTTGGCGATGACAGCCTGGCGGTAGGTTTCGATCAGGTTGCGAATTTGGGTTTGCGCATTCATGGCGGTTCTCCATGTTTTTTGTTGTGAAGACACCCTTAGTCGTTCGGCGAAAAGCCAAATCGACAACCGAAATAAAAATAATCCAACAACGCAAACTCGCTAGAATCCGAAGCTCATTTCTATTGGGAAAAGGACACTCCAGTGACAGCCCTACTTGTGCCATACGAAAGCCTGAATGCGTTGCAGCGCCAACAGGTCGAGGCCATTGAAGTCCATTCGGAACAGATCAAGTTTAGCGGCGACATCCATGGCGCGTTGCACACCCTGCTGTCCAAACCCGGCCCCGGCGTCAAAGGCTTTGCCTTATTGGTCGAAGAGATACCCGTGGCGTTCCTGCTGCTCAAGCGCCCACCGGTTTTACCCGCCTGGGCGAATGAACACAGCGCCACGTTGCACGCCTTGCAGGTCGATCAACGCGCCCAGGGCAAAGGTTACGGCAAGGCCTGCCTGCAAGCCCTGCCCACAGCCGCGCGCCAGGCGTTCCCGGAAATAAAAGGGCTGGAATTGTCGGTGGATGCCGACAATGAAGCGGCTATTGCGTTGTATGCCCGATATGGCTTTGTCGACAGCGGCGAGGCGTACAAGGGCCGGATCGGTTACGAGCGGCGGATGGGTTTGGTTTTCTGAATCGCTTAGGGAAAAACGACGCCGAAGACTACAATCGGGAGGCGTCGGCTCGGGTGCGCGACAGCCTCTATTAGAGATTGAGATCTTCCGATCGCCTTCGCGGGCAAGCCTCGCTCCTACAGGATCGCGCGGGACCTGTAGGAGCGAGGCTTGCCCGCGAAAGCAATTTACGCTGCACCGAATCAATCAGAGCTCAAGCACCATCTCATGCCACGCCATCCCGCCATGATCCGACGCCGAGGGCTTGATGTAGGCAAACCCGAACCCGGCATACAGCGGAACATGCCGTTCCTTGCACATCAGGTGGATGCTGGCCTTGCCCATCGCGCGCATCCGCTCGATGAACTCACCCATCAAGCGCTTTGCCAAGCCAAGCCCCTGATAATCCGGATGCACCACCACCGACATGATCACCACATGGGGACCTGCCGGGTCGTGGCCGATCAGTTCCTTGAACGCTTCGTCCGACATTTCCACTTCAAACGCCGCACCGGAATTGACGAAACCGGCTACAACGCCATCGACTTCAGCCACGATAAAGCCTTCTGGCCAGGTGGCGATGCGGGTGGCGATTTTTTCCCGAGTGGCGGCTTCGTCGCCTTCGTAGGCGACGGTTTCGATGGCGTAGCAGCGTTCCAGATCGGCAGGCGTGACGTGGCGGATGACGGTGTTCATGGCAGCTCGGTTTCAGCGATGGAAAGGTGGGAGATCATAAATTAATAAGGTGTTCATATCGATCACCGCAAGCGCCGTAAAGCCTGCGTATAGGCGCTGTCATTGCTCAATAATTCAGACTATTTGTGTTTCCTGTCTCTGATCATCAATAGGGAAACACACCATGAGCAGCGTTCAGATCGGCCTTCTTATGCTGTTGGGCATCAGCACCTTTGGCTTCATTACCTTGTCTGTCGACCTGTTGCGGGCGCGACGGATGAAGCAAGGTAAATGAGAAGTCGAGAGGCGGACGCGTGGTCCGCCTCTCGCGGTATTCATTCGGGTTTGAGCGGCAGCCAGATTTCCAGCACGCCGGTATTGAGCTTCGGGTTGAAGTCCTCGCTGTAGCGTTCAAACTCCGGGGCATCCGCCGCCGCGCGACCAGACTGCGGCAACCAGGTTTTCCAGATGTACTGAAAGGTCTGCGCCAAGGTGTCCAGTGAACCCTGGTGTTCGAAGACTGCGTAATGCTGTGGCTGAACCTCGACCCAGCGATACTTCTCAGGCAGGTCGTCGAGCTTGCTGATTTCGACGCCGGCGATGTACTCGAAACCGCCCTTGCCGTCGGGATTGCAGCAGATGCCGTAGGTCACTTCGCCTTTTTGACCTGGAATTTTGCCAATCTCGGGAATGAATTTGTCCCAGAGATCGGGGATTTTCTTCGAGGTTTCCTGGGTAAATCGCCCGCCAAACCCGGCAATGAGCAGGAAATGCCCGCTCTCGAATCGTGGCTCGGCCGGTTTGACGCGTGTTTGCTCATCCATGACTCGACTCCTGGTACAAAAAAGTGGGTTCGGCTGGAAGTATAGAAGCCAAACCCGATTCGCCCAATCAGAGGCCGGGAAGCTGCCCGACGGCAGCCTTTTCGATGAACTCGTTATAGCCCGATAGAATCACGTAAACCGCGAAATAGCAGAAGATCGCCGCTGATGCCATGTAGGAATAGCGCAGTAACTTGTCACCCAGCAATTTGCCGCCATGGCTCGCAGCGAAGCACAAACCGGCACTCCAGAGCAGACCGGCACAGAGAAACCCACCAAGGAACAACGCAGAACTGAGTGCACCACCACCGCCGGAACGCGCGATCAGCGTGCCGCCCACCGCGGCGAACCAGAGAATCGCGCTAGGCGACGACATCGCCAGGAAAATGCCACGAAAAAATTCTTTGCGGTGCGAGTTCTGACCGACTTCGGCGGTCTGGGCCAACGCTGCTTCGTGGTGAATCGCCGAATAAATCATCTTCGCCGCGAAGTACACCAGCAGCGCCGAACCACCGATCCACAGTACCCAGCGCACGGTTTCGTATTGCAGCAAAACGGTCATACCGGCCAGAGCCAGCACGGCGTAGATCAGGTCGCCGACACACGTCCCCAACCCCAGCGCAAAGCCTTGAAAATAGCCGCGCTGCATCGCCAAAGTGATCATTGCAATGTTGGCCACGCCGATATCCAGGCACAGCGAAAGGCTCAGCAAGAAGCCGCTGCTAAATTCCATCAACCCGTTTCCTTCGGAAAAAATTGTTCACATAGTCGCTGGACAGTGTGCCACATCAGCCCTTACATTCCGCCACAGGCCACCGCAGTGGCCAGCGTCGCTCGGACGGTTCCGGGCGCTCACGTTATCCGAGGCAACAATGGCTAACCCAGGTTCGCCGCGCCGCTTTGCGCGCATAGATCGACTCCCCCCTTACGTATTCAACATCACTGCCGAGCTGAAGATGGCCGCCCGTCGTCGTGGCGAAGACATCATCGACTTCAGCATGGGCAACCCTGATGGCCCGACCCCGCCGCACATCGTCGAAAAACTGGTGACCGTCGCCCAGCGCGAAGACACCCATGGTTATTCAACGTCCAAAGGCATTCCACGTCTGCGCCGGGCGATTTCCAATTGGTACAAGGATCGCTACGAGGTCGACATCGACCCGGAAACCGAAGCCATTGTCACCATCGGCTCCAAGGAAGGCCTGGCGCACTTGATGCTGGCCACCCTCGACCAGGGCGACACCGTGCTGGTGCCGAACCCGAGCTACCCGATTCACATCTACGGCGCGGTGATTGCCGGCGCCCAGGTGCGTTCGGTGCCGTTGATACCGGGCGTGGACTTCTTCGCCGAACTGGAAAGCGCGATTCGCGGCTCGATCCCGAAACCGAAGATGATGATCCTTGGCTTCCCGTCGAACCCTACCGCTCAATGCGTAGAGCTGGATTTCTTCGAACGAGTGATCGCCCTCGCCAAACAGTACGACGTTTTGGTGGTGCACGACCTCGCCTACGCCGACATCGTCTACGACGGCTGGAAAGCCCCGTCGATCATGCAAGTGCCAGGCGCCAAGGACATCGCAGTGGAGTTTTTCACCCTGTCCAAGAGCTACAACATGGCGGGCTGGCGGATTGGTTTCATGGTCGGTAACGCTGAACTGGTCAACGCCTTGGCGCGGATCAAGAGTTACCACGACTACGGCACCTTCACTCCGCTACAAGTTGCAGCGATTGCCGCGCTCGAAGGCGATCAGCAGTGCGTCAAAGACATCGCCGAGCAGTACCGCCAGCGTCGCAACGTGCTGGTCAAAGGCCTGCATGAACTGGGCTGGATGGTCGAAAATCCGAAAGCATCGATGTACGTCTGGGCCAAAATTCCCGAGGCCTATGCACATTTGGGCTCGCTGGAATTCGCCAAGAAAATGCTCGCCGAGGCGAAGGTTTGCGTCTCGCCGGGGGTAGGATTCGGCGAATACGGGGATGATCATGTGCGCTTCGCACTGATCGAAAACCAGGACCGGATTCGTCAGGCCGTGCGCGGGATTCGCGGGATGTTCCGGGCGGATGGGTTGGTAGCAAAAACCAACGCCTGACACACACCAATGTGGGAGCGGGCTTGCTCGCGAAGAGGGCCTGACATTCAACGATGATGTTGACTGTCAGACCGCTTTCGCGAGCAAGCCCGCTCCCACATTTGGTTTTGCGGTGTACTTAGACCACCAGCGACAACAACATAATGAAGCCCAGCGCGACCACAGACAGGATGGTTTCCATCGCAGTCCAGGTCTTGAAGGTTTCCGCTACGGTCATGTTGAAGTACTGCTTCACCAGCCAGAAACCCGCGTCGTTGACGTGAGACAGCACCAACGAACCGGCACCGGTGGCCAACACCAGCAGCTCACGGTTCACACCTGGAATCATCCCCACCACCGGCACCACGATGCCCGCGCCAGTAATGGTCGCCACGGTCGCCGAACCCGTTGCCACGCGAATCACCGCCGCTACCAGCCAGGCCAGAAGGATCGGCGAGATCTGCGCGTTCACTGCCATGTGGCCGATCACGTCACCCACACCGCTGGTGACCAGCATCTGCTTGAAGCCACCACCGGCACCGATGATCAGAATGATCGCCGCAGTCGGCGCAAGACTCGAATCCAGCAGTTTGAGAATCTGTTTGGAGCCGATGCCCTGACGATGGCCGAAGGTGTACAGCGACAGCAGCAACGCCAGCAACAGTGCCGAAATCGGGTGACCGATCAGGTCCATCCAGTTGCGGAAGAAATGCCCGTCCGGCAGTGCCACGTCGGCAAAAGTCTTGAGCAGCATCAGGAACACCGGCAGCAGCACGGTGATCAGGGTGATGGCGAAGCTCGGCAGGGTCGTGGCTTGTGGCTCGCGCGCCAGTTGATCCACCAGTTCCTGGTTAGCATGGCCGGGAATGTACTTGGCGATGAACGTGCCGTAGATCGGGCCGGCAATGATGGCCGTCGGCAACGCAACGATCAGACCGTACAGAATGGTTTTACCGATGTCGGCACCGAACACGCCGATGGCCAGTAGCGGACCGGGGTGCGGAGGCACCAGGCCGTGCACCGCCGACAGACCGGCCAACAGCGGGATACCGATCTTGATGATCGACACGCCGGTACGCCGGGCAACGATGAACACCAATGGAATCAGCAACACGAAGCCGATTTCGAAGAACAGCGGAATACCCACCAGGAACGCCGCGAACATCATGGCCCATTGCACGCGTTCTTTACCGAACGCGCGAATCAGCGTCTGGGCAATCTGATCCGCCCCGCCTGATTCGGCCATCATTTTGCCGAGCATGGTGCCCAGCGCCAGGATGATCCCGACAAAACCAAGCACACCACCGAAGCCGTCCTGGAACGCCTTGAGAATGGTGCCTACCGGCATGCCGGAAGTCAGGCCGAGGAAACCGGCGGCAATGATCAGGGCAATGAACGGGTGCAGCTTGAACTTGGTGATCAGGAAGATAAGCCCGATCACGGTGACCACTGCATCTAGCAGTAGAAAGGTTTCATGGGACATGCCAAACATGGGGGGGTGTCTCCTGTTTGTTGTTGTTATGAAAGCAATTATTCAAAAGCTATCAGGACAGCGCTATCTCTTGGAGCAAGACTTAACCGGCGAGTTTCAAACCGTGTTTGAGCCACCAGGCTTGAGCTTGTTGAGCCAATTCGTCGACGCTGTGATTCGAGGCGTCGAGGGCCAGGGTCAAGGGTTCGCCGACTGGCGACTCAAGGGTGGCGAACTGGCTGTCGATCAGGGTCGACGGCATGAAGTGGCCCGGTCGATGGGACACCCGCTCGGCGGCGACTTCAGGGGTCAGCTCAAGGAACACAAAGCCCAGGCCCGGCAAGGCACTGCGCAGTACTTCGCGGTAACTGTGTTTGAGGGCCGAACAGGTCAGCACCGGGCGTTCGCCCTTGGCATCGACGCGGCGCAGTTCATCGCACAGGCTGTCGAGCCAGCCGGCACGGTCTTCGTCATTCAGGGGAATACCCGCGCTCATCTTTTCGATATTGGCGGCAGGGTGGAAAGTATCGCCTTCAATGGCAGTCGCGCCGCTGAGTTGGCACAAGGCCTCGCTGACGCAAGTCTTGCCGCAACCGGCAACGCCCATGATGACCAGGGCGGTGATGGGATGATTCATGAAACACCTCAGCGCGCAGACAGCGCTACCTTTGCCAGTTATGACACTAGACCAAAAGTAGAAGTTGCCGACGCCTTCTTGTCATTTTTGTGGGTTGCAGCATGTTCGTTCCCAACGCCAAAAAGCGAGGATCAGGCAAAACTCGCTTACGCATTTGCAGCTGCTTCGGGACAGCGCTACCTTAGTGCCTTGAATTTTGTTTGGCAAGCCGCCCGATGACCTCCCCTAAAAACGACAAAAATACACGCACCACCGGCCGCCCTACCCTCAATGAAGTCGCGCGCCTGGCCGGCGTCAGTCCGATTACCGCTTCCCGGGCCTTGCGCGGTGTCAGCACCGTGGCCACCGAACTGGTGGAAAAAGTCCAGAAAGCGGCGCTTGAGCTGAACTACGTGGTCAACCCCGCCGCCCGCGCCCTCGCCTCGGCCCAGAGCCATTCGGTGGTGGTGTTGGTGCCGTCGCTGTCCAACCTGTTGTTCATCGACACCCTGGAAGCCATTCATCAGGTTCTTCGGCCCAAGGGCTTTGAAGTGCTGATCGGCAACTTCCATTACTCGCGCGATGAAGAAGAAAACCTGCTGCGTAACTACATGGCCTATCAGCCACGCGGCTTGCTGCTGACCGGTTTCGACCGCACCGAAAGCTCGCGACGGATGATCGAGGCGAGCAATATTCCCTGCGTGTACATGATGGAACTGGACAGCGGCGCGGGCCTTAATTGCGTCGGTTTCTCGCAACTGGCCGCCGGCGAAACGGCAGCCGAGCATCTGCTGTCCCGCGGTCGCAAACGCCTGGCCTACATCGGCGCGCAGCTCGACCAACGCACCTTGTTGCGCGGCGAAGGTTTCCGCAAATCCCTGCAAAAGGCCGGCTTGTATGACCCGGACCTCGAAGTGCTGACCCCGCGCGCGTCCTCCGTCGGTTTGGGCGGCGAACTGTTCCTGCAACTGCTGGCCAGCCATCCGGACGTCGATGCGATCTTCTTTGGCAACGACGACCTGGCCCAGGGTGCACTGCTCGAAGCCATGCGTTGCGGGATCAAGATCCCCGAGCAAGTGGCGATCCTCGGCTTCAACGACCTGCCGGCCTCGGCGCACATGGTGCCGCGCCTGAGCAGCATCAGCACCCCACGCGAAGCCATCGGCCGGCGCGCGGCGGAACAGATGCTGACGCTGATGGCCGGCAATGCAGTGGCCAAACCGGTGCAGGACATGGGGTTTGAGTTGAAGGTGCGGGAAAGCACCTAAGGCCAACCGCAGTCCATTGTGGCGAGGGGGCTTGCCCCCGTTGGGTTGCGAAGCAGCCCCAGAACCTACGACCGCATTTTTTCAGGTAGTCCGCATGCACCGGTCTACGACTGCTTCGCAGCCGAACGGGGGCAAGCCCCCTCGCCACAGGTTAACTCTCAGCCCTGGATTCAGCGGTTAGTCTTGCGAATCGAGGTTATCCAGCACCCGATTCACCGCCAGTTCAGCCTGCATGATGATCTGGGCAATCCCCAACGCCGTGTTGCGCTGCGTACCTTCCAGAAACACAGCGAAGTCATGGGCAATGACACACGCCGAGGCCAGTGATTCGCAGGCGTGGGCCAGCAGGGTCTCGTTGTCGATATTGGGGTTGATGGCGAAGATTGGACTGGGTTTGCGCGGGGGGTTGGGAGTTGGTTTGAACATGATCACGCTCCTAGAGTTATGGAGCTGCCACGATTCGCTGCTAGACGAAAATAAGGTGACAGCTGTGCGCGGGCTAGCAGACCGGGACTCTAGAGGCCGGTAGACCCGAAGGTCTTCCCACGCACAGCCGCCATAACGTGAACGGATCACGAACGGTGGACGCTATGCGTCTAAAGTACCCAGGCTGCTAGACCCGATCGCTGAATTGCAGCGACACGGGAACGATAGAGTCCGGATACCAGGCACACAAGCCGGCGGATTCTGGCGTAGTTGTAGGCAATGGAGCAAGAACCTGTAGCCTTCGGCAACCTGCTGAAACCTCTTTCCTACGGAGCATTCCTACATGCTTGTCTGTGGCGAGAGAAGCTGAGACCGGCGACTGATCATCCGCATTCTGAAACACCTTTTATCGGACACTCTATCGGCACGCGTGCAGAATCCTCGGCACTCGTGACCTGACTCAACGACGGCCCCCGGCACTTCCCCCCGGACACCTCCATGCGCAAAACATCCCTTTTTAACCCACTCCTGCTGCTCTGCATCAGCCAGCCACTCCACGCCGCAGAGCCAGACAACTGGACGCACCTTTTGAACGAACCAGGCTTCATGCCGGCGATCAAAAGCTGCCTCGCCGTTCATCCGCAAGGTCAGGGACCGGCCGTTGTCATGAATGTCTGGCATGCCAGTCTCGAAGAGGCCGGCGTCATGACCACCGATCTGGGCGGAGGCCGACAGGTATGTTACGCCAGTAAACAAACGGGCCAGGTCAGTCGATCCGAGACGTTGTTCGATCTGCCCGGGCCGTTGTTTGTTTCCGTTGATCAGGTTTCGGTCGCCCCCAAGGGAACGTGCATCGAATCCACCCCGGTGTACGTCAACCTAAAACTCCAGGGCTGGATTCTCAGGCAACCCGTACTCGACCCCAACCTTCCCAGCGCCTGTTCGTCTCCAATCTGGGACGAACTGCTCAACACTGAACGGGCTAAGTCCGCCCCATCAACTCAACAAACGCCAACGCGCCCTTCTGCAACGGCTGGCTCTTGAGCCACACCGCATGCACCGGCAACACCAAGCCGTTTTCGATGTTCCTGAACCTCAGGCGCTTGAGCCTTCCAGCGTCCAGCAACGGCTGCACAACCGACAACGGAAAGTTGCCCCAGCCCAACCCGGCTTCGACCATTTCCAGTGCCGCCGCCAAGGTGTCGGTGCGCCAGTAAGACTCAGCCACCAAGGGCCGGGTTTCGCTGATCGGCAAGTCTCGGCTGGCGACGATGATCTGCCGTACATGCACTAGGTCTTCCAGAAACAAACCCTGCCCCTGGAACAGCGGATTGTCCGCCGCCAGCGTGGCGATCATCCGCTCGGTGCCGACGAACTGAAAACGCTCCAGCACGTTCATGCTCAACCCGGCGAATGCCAGGCACACGCTGACACGACCACTGTGGAGCAGCGCCAACACATCATCCTGGGGCGCACTGAGCACTTCGATCTCCAGCAGCGGATGACGCTCGGCAATGACCTTGATCGCCGCCATCAAACCGCGTTTGTCGATGTCCGCCACCACCCCGATCGATAACTTGCTTTCCAGCCCCAACGACAACTCGACCGCGTGCACCTGCAACTGCTTGAGCTGATCAAAAATCAGCCGGGCATGAGGCACCAAGGCACTGGCCATGGCGGTCGGCACCGGTTCGCGATGGCTGCGGTCGAACAGCGGATAACCGAGCTCGGCTTCTAGGTTGCCGATGCCCATGCTCACCGCCGACGGCACTTTGCCTAACGCCCGGGCAGCGGCGGAAAACGAGCCGCGCTCGATCACCGCGAGAAACAATTCGATGCTGTCGCTGTTGAAGTTCATCCGGCGTCCTATCAATAAAACTGAAAGCTACTGACTTTTTCTATCAGCTCTATTGAAGCTATCTTTTGTCGCCTTCGCCAGTGCTGCTGGCATTTGTTCGCAAGAAAGAGGCAAAACCCTATGCAAGGCGTTAAACGCAAACTGGTCTACGTGTCGCTGTATGAAGTCATCGGCATGACCTTCTCGGCCCTCGGTCTGGCGCTGTTGTCCGGCACTTCACCCGGCAGCACCGGCCCGCTGGCGGTGATCATCACCACCCTCGCCGTGACCTGGAATTTCATCTACACCTCGCTGTTCGAACGCTGGGAAAGCCGCCAGCCTTCGCGCACCCGTACCGTTAAACGGCGCATCGCCCATGCCGTGGGTTTTCAACTAACCTTGATTGTGTTCCTCATCCCGTTGATCGCCTGGTGGATGAACATCAGCCTGGTCCAGGCGTTTCTCCTCGACCTGGCGCTGATCATCTTCATCCCGTGCTACACCTTCGCGTTCAATTGGTTGTTCGATCGCACGTTTGGCTTGCCGGCGTCGGCGCTGCCGGACCCCGCTTAATGTTAGATTCCCGAGGCGTCGATTCGCTAAAGGAGTAGCTCCATGGAACATGCACTGAAGATTCTCGGTAAAGCGTCGTCCATCAACGTCAGAAAAGTCCTGTGGACCTGTGATGAGCTGGGCGTTTCCTACGAACGTGAGGATTGGGGCAGCGGTTTTGCCTCGACCCACAGCCCCGAGTTCACCCGTCTCAACCCCAACGCCCAAGTGCCGGTGATCATCGATGAGGCCGGGGTGTTGTGGGAGTCCAATACCATTTGCCGTTACCTGGCCGGCAAGCATCACAACCACGATTTGCTGCCCAGCGAACCGGCCGCGCGCGCGCGGGTAGAACAGTGGATGGATTGGCAGGCCACCGAACTCAATCGGTCCTGGGGCTATGCGTTTACCGCGTTGGTGCGCAAGGACCCGGAATGCCAGGACCCGCACCAGATTGTCGTCGGCGTCAATGACTGGAACCACAAGATGGGCATCCTCGAACATCAACTCGCGACCACCAAAGCCTACGTCGCCGGACCACGCTTCACACTGGCCGACATCGTTATCGGTTTGTCGGTCAACCGCTGGTTGATGACGCCGATGGAGCGGCCCGACTACCCCGCTGTCGACGAGTATTTCCAACGGTTGGCGCAGCGTCCGGGCTTCATGAAGCACGGCTGCAACGGCTTGCCATAACGACTGTCATCGCCCAAAAAGATAAAGCTGACAATGAATACCCTGTGGCGAGGGAGCTTGCTCCCGTTGGACTGCGCAGCAGTCCCCTTCTTTTTGGATAAAGAGAGGGGCCGCTTCGCAGCCCAGCGGGAGCAAGCTCCCTCGCCACTGGTTCGGTGTCAGGCTTAACTGATCGGCATTACCACCGCCCCTTTTCCAAAAAAGAGAGATTCATGAACGGACTCAACGTACTGCTGACCGGTGCCTGCGGCAGAATCGGCAAAACCTTTTTCGAAGCCTCGAAGGATCGCTACACCTTCGTGCTGACTGATCGCATCAAACCCGACTTCCCAATCGAGGCTCCCCACCGCTTTGCACGGGTGGATCTGACCGATCCCACCGCCATAAGTGAAGCGCTGAAAGGCATCGACGTCATCGTCCACCTGGCCGGAATCCCCCACGCCACCGCGACCTTCGATGAACTGTTGCCCAACAACATTCTGGCCACCACCTACCTGTTCGAAGCGGCAGTGGCGGCGGGTTGCAAGCGACTGGTGTTCGCCAGCAGCGCGCAAACCATCGAAGGCTACCCGGTGGACCGGCAGATCACCCCTGGCATGCAGGTCATGCCGGCCAATCTGTATGGCGTCAGCAAATGTTATGGCGAAGCGTTGTGCGCGTTTTACGCCACAAAACGCGGGCTCTCGACCATCGCCATTCGCATCGGCGCATTCGAATTCCCGGATCGTCATGAGCTGACCAACGCCCGAGACTTGAGCGCCTGGCTCAGTCCTCGGGATGCGGTGCAGTTGCTGCAGCGTTCCGTGGAAGTCGAAGGCGTGCAGCACCTGATCGCCCATGGGATTTCCAACAACCGGTTCAAACGTCTCGATCTCAGTGAAACCACGCGGGTGCTCGGTTATCTGCCAGTGGATGATGCGTTTCGCGAGTTTGATATCCCGATCGCGCCATAACCCCTTAAAACGTAAGCCGTTATTGCAATAAATAAGCGAGTTTCGGGATAACGCCGCCAAGATTCACAACCATTCATTTCCGATAGCAGGCTAAGCTTCCTCTTCAACAAAAATCGGATCAGCCCATGCCTGCTCACTCCCCCGCCGCTGCTCAGTCAGACGGCATCGACCCTGTTCGTGCCGCACAGATTTCCGCCCGCATCGACCGCCTCCCCGCCGTCTCCACGATATGGAGGCTGGTGGCATTACTGTCGATTGGTGGTTTTTTCGAGCTGTATGACCTGTTCCAGACCGCATACATCAGCCCCGGCCTGATCCGCGACGGGATCTTCGCCACCGGCAGTCAGGGTGTGTTCGGTTTCTCCGATCAGGCAGCGTTTGCCTCGGCGACATTTCTTGGACTGTTCCTTGGCGCGAGCTTGCTGAGCCCTTTGGCTGACCGCTTCGGGCGGCGTGCGATCTTCACGTTTGCGCTGATCTGGTACACCATCGCGACCGTGGCCATGGGCGTGCAGAGTTCGGCATTGGGCATCATCTGCATGCGCTTTCTGGTGGGCATTGGTCTGGGCATTGAGTTGGTGACCATCGACGCCTACCTCTCGGAATTAGTGCCCAAACGCATGCGCAGTTCGGCGTTTGCCTTCGCGTTTTTCGTGCAGTTTCTGTCGGTGCCGGCGGTGGCACTGATGTCCTGGTGGCTGGTGCCGCAGGCGCCGTTCGGGGTCTCCGGCTGGCGCTGGGTGGTGTTGGCCAGTGCGGTGTTTGCCTTGTTCATCTGGTGGTTGCGTTCGCGCTTGCCGGAGTCGCCGCGGTGGTTGGCCCAGCATGGCCGTTTTGATGAGGCCAGCCGGATTCTGGATGGCGTCGAAGCGCGTTGTGTGAAGGATCAGGGCAAGCCACTGGACGAGCCGGAACTCGCGGCGGTCGACGTTCAGGGCCCGGGCCGTTTTGCCGATATCTGGCAGCCACCCTATCGTCGTCGGGCGTTGATGCTGATTGTCTTCCACGTGTTCCAGGCCATCGGCTTCTTCGGTTTCGGCAACTGGTTGCCGGCGCTGCTTTCGGGCCAAGGCGTGAGCGTGACCCACAGCCTGATGTACGCCTTCATCATCACGCTGGCCTACCCGCTCGGGCCGCTGCTGTTCGTGAAGTTTGCCAACCGCTTCGAGAACAAATGGCAGATCGTCGGTTCGGCCTTGGGCGCCATGACCTTCGGCACGCTGTTCGCGCTGCAGACCAGCGCTGTCGGACTGATCGTCTGTGGGGTGATGATCACCTTCTGCAACGCCTGGCTGAGCTTCGCCTATCACTCCTACCAAAGCGAACTGTTCCCCACCAACATCCGTGCCCGGGCCGTGGGCTTCTGCTATTCGTTCAGCCGTTTGTCGACGGTGTTCAGCAGTTTGCTGATCGGGATCTTTCTCGAACACTTCGGCACGCCGGGGGTGCTGGCGTTTATTGTCAGCAGCATGTTGATCGTGATGATCACCATCGGCTACTTCGGGCCGCGCACCCGGAACCTGGCACTGGAGAACATTGCTCACCGCTGACGCCTGCGCGGTTGCCGCCCAGCGGCAAAGTTTGACCGCTGCCGTCGCTCAAACGCCCCAAATACAGGGCGATTCAGCGACGGCACGCTAATTGCTCCGACACACCCGACAGCAATTACCTACAGGCTTACCCATCATGTTGGTCAACGCCCAGAAAGCTTCCATCATTCAACCGACGCAACGCACGGACATGGACCCGACCACGGCCGCCGCCAGCGCGCTGTACAGTGGTTTGATCCAGAACGCGCAGAACACCGTCGCGCAGATCAAGCAGGACAGCACCAACGTCCAGGCCTCCGGACTGACATCTGCCACCCAACAAGTCAGCGCCGCGAGCACCATCAGCGACAACGTTGATGAAGCGTTCGCCAAAACCCGCGTAGGCCTGCAAACCGCTGTCCCGGATGACTCCACCACCAAGTCCTCCGACAGCACTGCGATGACCGACTTCAAGGACTACATGAGCAAATCCCCGGAACAGCGGATGCGCGACAGTATCCTGCAAGGGATGGGCATTACCGAAGACCAATTGAGTGCCATGCCACCGGCGCAACAACTGGCCATCGGCAAAGAGATCGCCCAGCGCCTCGAAGATAAAATGAAAGTGGCGCAGACAGAGAAAGCAAATAGCAGTACCTCGAGTGACACGACTCAGGCGACTGACAAGTTTCTTGCTTCGCTGTAAGCCAAAGTACAAAACCTGTGGGAGCGGGCTTGCTCGCGAAAGCGGTATGACAGTCAACGTAGATGTTGAATGTAATTACGCCTTCGCGAGCAAGCCCGCTCCCACATTTGATTTGCGGTGTTCCTGGGATCAGTTCAGTTGCAGGGTTGAGTTGAACTGACTGATCGCATCCACCACATGCCGCGACCCTTGCTGAATCTCCAGAATCACCTCCCCCGCCTCGTTCGCCAGTTCCACGCCTAGCCCGGTTCGGCTCAAACTCGATTGCATGCTCGACACCGCGCTCAGCGACAAATCATGGTTTTTGCGCACCACCTCGACAATCTCCAGCGTTGCCTGACTGGTTCGGGCCGCGAGGCTGCGGACTTCATCCGCCACCACCGCGAACCCGCGCCCATGCTCCCCGGCCCGGGCCGCTTCGATCGCGGCGTTGAGCGCCAGCAGGTTGGTCTGGTCGGCGATGCCGCGAATGGTCTGGACGATGGTGCCGATGATGTCGGACTGCTTGCTCACCGCATCGATGCTCAGGGCCGCTTCGTTGAGGTCGCGGGAAATGTCCTGAATGATCTGCACCGTTTGCTGAACCACCAGGGAACCTTTCTGCGCACAGGCGTCGTTTTGTACCGAGGTGCTGTGGGCCGATTCCGCGGCGGTTTGCAGAGTGGTGACCTGATGAGTGATGTCGCTGGCGAACTTGACCACTTTGTACAACCGGCCCTTGGTATCGAACAGCGGGTTGTAGGACGCTTCCAGGAATACCGTATGACCGTACTTGTCTTTGCGCTCGAAACGGTGCGAGTGATATTCGCCGCGATTGAGTGACGCCCAGAACGCTTTGTACTGCGCGGACTCGGCTTCGGCACGGTGGCAGAACAGGCTGTGGTGTTGACCCACTACTTCGTGGAGCGAGTAATGCATGGTTTTGAGGAAGTTTTCATTGGCGGTAATAACGCGACCGTCCGGGGTGAATTCGATTACCGCCATGGACCGCCCGATGGCCGCCAGCATGCTCTCCTCTTCGTGCTCTTTATAGATTCGGCCAGAGATGTCCGAGGCCACTTTCATCACACTTTTAATCTGGCGATCGGGTCCGAATACCGGCATGTAACTGGCTTCAAGCCAGATCTCTTTGCCCGCCTTGTTCAATCGCAGGAAGGTGCCACTGACCGGTTCGCCACGAGCGAGGTCGCGCCACAACTTGGCGTAGGCTTCACTGCGATAGAACGCTTCTTCACAGAAAATGCGGTGGTGTTTACCGCGAACTTCTTCGACGCTGTAGCCCATGGCGGCGCAAAAGTTTTCGTTGGCGTCGAGCACGATGCCTTCGGGGCTGAACTCGATCATCGCCATCGAACGACTGACCGCCGCCAACTTGGCGTTGGTCTCGGTCAATGCACAGTTGAAGCGTTCGATCTCCAGCAAGTCAGCCTTGTGATGTAGGTTGAACATGGCTCTATCACCTTAAGCGCGTTTTTTTGATTGATGAAAGTTCTTGGTCTTTCAAGAACCACCACTACGTTCCACGGAACAGGCGCACGCATCCCTCCACAGGAAGGATTTGTCAGGTGATAAATGATGTTTAATCGGAGAGTCCCTGCTGCGACGCTCTTATCAAGGCATCCTTCTCTTGATAGCCCGGTCGGGCCAACCTAACGTTTTGCTAAGTAACTCCATTTACCGGATGGCTCCATGTTGTTCAGTGTCGGTGCCTTGAGTTGCGCACTCTGCGGCTTATGTCACGGGCTCACTTTTGCAGTCACGAACCATTCATTTTTGCGACTGAAATAGTTAGTTACGACTGAGCATAGCCAGTGAAATGTCGGATGCAATGCCATTAGTCGGCCAGTATTCAGCACAAAATCGGTTCAGCATCCATTCATTGCCGATCATTGATCGGCGAGCATGCCAAGCAATGCTTGTACTGCGGCCGACGGTGCCTTGTGTGCCGCCACCACCAGGGCAAACTCGCGATCGATCCGCGGGGTTAACGGAACAACCCGCAGGCCCTGGCGATTGGCTGGCAGTGTCATTTCTGGCACCAGCGTCACCCCGATGCTTTCTCGCACCAGGGTGAACGCGCTGCTCCACTCGCGGACCTCGGCCCGCACGTCCAGCAATTGCAACCCGGCGTCGGCCGCCAGGCTGCGGGCATTGGTCGAACAACCGCCGGTGGCCAGTACAAAGGGTTGCGCCACCAATTGAGCGAGACTGATACCGTCTTCAATGCAGCCACGCGCCAGAGGGTGACCGGCGGGCAGCACCGCCACCCAGGCATCGCGCCCCAAGCGCCCGACGCTGCGCCCGGACGCCGGGTTCAACACCACGCCGACATCCACCAAACCGGCTTCGAGCAAGGTTTCGACTTCATCGTCGCTGACTTCCAGGGCCACTACTTGAATGCCGGGGTAGAGACGATTGAACTGGCGTAGCAGCGGCGGTAGAAACGTTGCCAGCACCATCGGAAAACTGGCCAGCCGAATGCTCCCGCGCTGGACGTCCCTGGCGGCATCGACGGTGCTGCGAATGTTCTCCAGGGCACCGAGCATGGTGCGCGCCTGCTCGATCACCGCCCGGCCGATGGCGGTCGGCAGGGTCTGGCGGTTTTCCCGGCTGAACAGTTGAACGCCCAGGGTCTCCTCGATCAGCGCCAACGCCTGGCTGGCGCCGGACTGCGTCATGCCGACCCGCTCGGCCGCCCGGGTGATGTTGCCGGTATCGGCCACCGCCACCACCATTCGCCAATGCATCAGATTCATCATGGCAGTAGCTGTCCTTATGGCAGTGTTCTGAAAGATTAATTTTACGAAGCCCGGCGCGCACTATGACACTGGCCTAAACCCCCAACCAGAGCCCTGCCCATGAAGTTGTATTACGCACCCCAAGCCTGTTCGATGGCGCCGCACATTGTGTTGCGCGAACTGGGTCTGCCCTTCGCATTGATTCGTGTCGATAACAGCACCAAGCAAACCGTCGCCGGTGAAGACTTCCTCGCCATCAACCCCAAGGGCTACGTCGCGGCGCTGCAACTGGACAACGGCGAGGTGTTGACCGAAGGCCCGGCGATCCTGCAATACCTGGCGGACCTGCGGCCCGAAGCGAATCTGGCGCCGGCGAACGGGAGTTTCGAGCGAGTGCGATTGCAGGAATGGCTGAACTTCGTCTCGACCGAGATTCATGGCGGGCTCGGTGCATTGTTCAATGCGCAGTTTCCCGATGAGGTGAAAGTGCTGATCAAGGCGAAACTGTTCAAGCGTTTTGGGGTGTTGAGCCAGACGCTGGAGCGACAGGATTATTTGATGGCGGGTGGGTTCAGTGTTGTCGATGCGTATCTGTTTACGGTGTTGCGCTGGACCGGTTTTTTTGGCATCGATCTAAACGAATGGCCAGCATTGGCGCGGTTTCAGGCAAGGATTGATGCGCGGCCGACGGTGAAAGCGGCGTTGGCGGCGGAATTGGCGTAGGGCTGAAGGCCATTCGCGAGCAAGCCCGCTCCCACAGGGGATCTCCAGTGAACACAGACTTTGTGAACACCAAAAATCCAATGTGGGAGCGGGCTTGCTCGCGAAGGCTATCGCTCAAACACCACAAAAACATCAGAAAGAACCTACAAACTCCCACTCACCTTGGTCGCCACCTCCCCCGGCACCCAAGCCTTCCATACCTGCGGCTGATCACGCAAAAACGCTTCGGCCACCTGACGCGGTTGCTGACGTTTTTCGCTCATCTGCGCCAGGGTCTGGTTCAGCAGACCAATCGGCAAGTCGACCTTTTCAAAGAACGCCACCAGGTCCGGGTACTGCGTCTTGAACGGCGCGGACACGCCAATCGCCAAGCTGGCCGGCATTGAACGGGTGCCCTTCGGATGCGGGTTGTTGGCATCGGCCAGGGTCTTCCAGGCTTCGGCATCGAACGGCGGCTCTTCAAGTTTCACCAGTTTGAAACGGCCCAACAACGGTGTCGGCGACCAGTAGTAGAACAGCACCGGTTTGCCACGGCGGATCGACGACGCCACCTCGGCATCCAGCGCCGCACCGGAGCCGGTACGGAAGTTGACGTAGTCGGCAGTCAGGTCATAGGCCTTGAGTTTCTGGCTGTTGACGATCTCCGAAGTCCAGCCAGTAGGGCTATTGAGAAAGCGCCCGCGGCTCGGGTCTTCAGGGTCGCGGAACACGTCCTTGTAGCGGGCCAGGTCAGCAACGGACTTCAGCTCCGGGGCCAACGGTTTGATGCCGCGTTCCGGGTCACCCTTGATCACGTATTCCGGCACCCACCAACCTTCGGTGGCGCCTTTGACCGTGTCGCCGAGGCCGAACACTTTGCCTTCGGCCGAGGCCTTGACCCACGCCGGACTGCGCCCGGCCCATTCTTCGCCGATCACCTGGATATCGTTCTTGGACAGCGCCGCTTCGAGGCTGACGGTGCTGCCGGGCAAGGTGTCGGTCGGGTAGCCGTAACCTTTCTCGACGATCAGTCGCAGGACTTCGGTGATGAAACTGCCGCTTTCCCAGGCAATGTCGCCAAAGTGGATCGGCGTGGGTTTTTCGGCGGCAGGAACGTGGGTAGCCACGAGGCTCAGGGCCAGCAGCGAACTGCCGAGCAGGGTTTTGATCGATCTCATGCGGACCTCTGGGTCAAAGGTGTTCGATTGATGGATTCATTGGCGCTGTGCTGGACGCACAAAGCCTGGGAGCGGGTCATGTAGACGCTGACCGAACGCTGGGAAATGCCCAGTTCGGCGGCGATTTGCGGGTAGGTCAGGCCATCGATTCGCGACAACAGGAACGTTGCCCGGACCTTGCCCGGCAAGCGTTCAAGCGTGCGGTCGAGGCCATGCAAGGCTTGGGTCAGTTGCAGCAGGTCTTCGGGCGATCCCGCCTGATGCGGGTCGAGTTGCTGCAATTGATCGAGGTGCTGGCGCTCCAGATCCCGGCGGCGCCAAAGCTGATAGATCAAGCGCTGGGCGATGGTGGTCAGCAAGGCGCGGGGCTCGCGAATTGGCGTCAGCCCTGGGGATTCCAGCAGTTGGGTGAAGGTTTCGGCGGCAATGTCTTCGACGCTTGCGCTGGCGCCCAACTGCCGGCGCAACCGTGCGCACAGCCAGGCGTAATGCGCGCGGAACAATCCGCCCACGTGGTTACGATGGGAAAGGTCGGCGCCGGACATAGGGGCTCCTGGGGTTAGGGGTCGCTGAATGTCCGGTGATCCGGTGGCGCGATTCTAGCCAAGAGCCTTATTCTTTAATAAGACTTAAAAGGCATTTTTATATTCGATTATGGAATTTACAGAGATAAAGTCAAAAGATCGTACCTAACGCAACCGCCCATACCCCAACGCCTCGGCCTCTTGCTGGTAATCGAGCACGATCTGATAGTCGCTTTCCGTCGCGGGTAACACCTCTCGCAAACCCAGGATCTCGGCAACGTCCGGCAACTCCCGCAACGCCTCATTCATCACCCGCCGAAGCCTCTCGATCTGCTCATCGCTGGCACTGGCAGCGGTGATGTAAGGCAAGGTCGGACTGAAGGCACTTCGAGCGATAACGCGCAAACCGGCCACTTCCGCTTCGGCGTGCCGCGCGAGGTAGGCGAAGGTCACGCTGTCGATGGCCGCCAGGTCAGCCAGGTCTTCACGCAGCCAGCGCAGGCTTTCGCGGTGGCCACCGCTGATGCCGACACTGGCGAAGAACTGGCCGTCGCGGTGCAACGGCGCCAGTCGATGACGCAGCAGGTTCATGCCGCTGTTGGATCCTTCGTCATTGATCACCCCGCGACTGTTGTGAAAGGCCGGCAAGCTGCGGCGCGGATCGTCGGCGCGGCAGAGCAACAGGCTGCAATGGTTGCCGGTGTTGCTGTCCGGCAGTTCATAACGCGGGCGACCAACGACCCGGACCTGACCGCGTAACAAGGTCATCAGCGGATAGCCGCAGGTTTGGGTCAGCAGCAGGTTCGGGGAGCACCAGAGGTCTGGCAGTGACAGCCCTTCGGCGGTTTGGCGGGACACGCCCAGTCGCTCGATCATTCGGGTCAGCCAGACTTCATTGGCCTGGCGGATTGGCTCGGGGGCGACGTACATCAGTAGTTCGGCGATGCGTTGTGTCATCGAAATCTCCCATACAACGAATATCCAATGTGGGAGCGGGCTTGCTCGCGAATGCGCTGTGTCAGTCGACATCTTGGGTGCCTGATACGCCGCATTCGCGAGCAAGCCCGCTCCCACAAGGGATCACCTTCAATCAATAGAATGGATGCTGCGGGCTGTCGATCGCCTTCACGCCATTTTGGCGCCACAACTGCCCATAACCCTGCACCAAAAACCCGCCACTGCGCGCCAGCCATTGCTCACGACGTGCGTGATAAGCCGCGGGCAAGTCATACCAGGGCAGGCTCGGCAAGTCGTGATGCACCAGGTGCAGGTTGTTGTTCAGGAACAGCCAGCTCCACGGCCACGCCGCTTCATTGAGCACGGTACGTTGCTCGGGTTGGGCGTTCGGGCGGTGTTCATAGTAGGAGCGAATCATTGCAATCGACAGCGCCGGCACGCTGATCAGCAACAGGTAATGCCACACCGGCAGCACGCTGAAGTGCGCGATGAACGCCAGCATCAACACCGTAAGCGTGCTGTGGGTCAACCACATCAGCCAGGCTTGGCGCTCGCCCGTGCGCAGGCGTCGCAGTTCTTTGCGGGCCAGGGCCTGCAACGCCATGGGCGCGCCAACCATGACGCGCCCGAGCACGGTTTTGTTCAGCCGGTGCAGGGCCTGTTTGAACACCGAGCTGCGTTGCCAGTGCGCGGCGCTGAGGTAACGGCTTTCCGGGTCGCGACCGGGGACGGTCAGGTCTTCGTCGTGGTGATGCAGCAAATGGCTGTCGCGATAGAGGGTGTACGGAAACCACACTGCAAACGGTGCGTAACCGAGGAGTTTGTTCAGGGCCAGCCTGCGCGTGGGGTGCCCGTGGAGCAATTCGTGTTGCACCGACAACCAGAGCACCACCAACGGAATCAGCAACAGCGTGCTCCACCAAAGGCCCAGCCGGTCACTGGCCAAGACAATGCTGAACCAGGCCGCGTACACGCCAATCAGCAACAACCAGGTGGGCCATTCGGTGCGAGCGGTCAGGCGTTGGCGCAGGGTTTCGATTTCTTCTCGATGGGCGGCGTCGAAGTAATGGGACATGGCTTTGCTCAGAACGGGACTTGTCCCTCTCTGTGCAATAGCGTGGGGAAATCTTGCAGATTATTTGGTTAGGTCGTCAGAGTGTGTTGGTTAAGCATTTGTGGCGAGGGGGCTTGCCCCCGTTCGGCTGCGCAGCAGTCGCAAAGGCGATGACCATTCTTCAGGTCAACCGCAGGGGAGCGCTTCGCGCTCCAACGGGGGCAAGCCCCCTCACCACAAAAAGCCCTTTAGCCACAGGGTGATTCAGGTCTCAGTGCCCGAACACGTCCACCTTCTTGGCCTTCTTGTCCGCGCGCTTTTCATCGGCGGTTTTTGCCGGTTTTTTCTTCGCAGCTTTCTTTGAATCCATGCCTTTGGCCATGATACGTACTCCACTCATACGGGATGTGAAGTCAGGTATACACCTATCGCGCCGCTCGCGTTCTTTTATAATCGCCCGCTCAGCCAACCGACAGCCAAAGCCCATGCCAGACACCCAATACACCTTGCTCGACGAGCCGTTATGGCCGTTGATGAACAAGTTTTACCGCGCCCACCAATCGCCAATGAAAGCGGTGCGCGATGCTCAACTCTGGGTGGCCAGGCGCGGGGAAATCGTCGCCGCGCTGTGCTTGCGCCCCGTGTCGGGCGGGCATTGGTTGACGGGGTTGTTTGTCGATCCGGCCTGTCGCGAGCAAGGCGTGGCGGCGGCGCTGATCGCCGCAGCCGTCAAGGACCTCGACAGCCCGGCGTGGCTGTTCTGCCACCCGGATTTGCGCGGGTTTTACGAGCGTCGCGGCTTTTATTTCGACCCGCAAAT
>Ga0209862_1000095_pt1 | contig 31805 bp, 23 predicted proteins | sample OrgsoiDNA_201061_FD_185809 | JGI IMG/M metagenome (GOLD analysis project Ga0209862, IMG submission 185809) | Permafrost soil microbial communities from the Arctic, to analyse light accelerated degradation of dissolved organic matter (DOM) -... | ecosystem: Environmental > Terrestrial > Soil >... | reverse complement strand
CAGATTCGCCGCGAGCACCGCCGTCACCACGCGCTGGCGCGGCGGCAGCGGCGGCGTCTGCGGCGCCAGGAACAGGCGCGCGCGCAGCCGATGGCGCGCGGCTTCGGACAGCGCCCAGGGATCGTCGCCGAACACGCGCAACTCGCCGGAGGCCGGCCGGTGCGCGCAGGCCAGCGTCGCCAGCAGCGTGGTCTTGCCGGCGCCGGAAGGGCCGATCAAGGCCAGCTGCTCGCCGGGCGCGATGCTCAGGTCGATGTCGTGCAGCGCCGGTGCCTGCGCGGCGGCCAGATGGCGTACCGTCAGGCCGCGCAGGCTGTAGGTCAGGCCGTCATTCGGGCCGGCGGCCTGCGTGGCCGCTTGCGGCTTACTGGAAACGGACATCGTTTATTTTTTCAGCAGGCCGGCGTTTTGTGCCGCCGCTTCGATGGCGACATAGTTCTCGGCCTTGGTCGGAATGAACTTGACGGTGCGCTGCAGATCGAGGATGGCCTTGTCCTGCGGGTTCTTCGGATCGAGGGCGAGGAAAGCGTCGCTGAGTTTTTTCTTCAGGTCGGCGTTCATGTCGGTGCGCACGCTCCAGTTGTAATCGAAGTAGCCGGGCGTGGTGTAGAACACGCGCACGACGGCCGGGTCGACCTTGTGTTCGGCCACCAGCTTGTCCCACACGGAGATGTTGAGCGCGCCGGCATCGACCTTGCCGCCGGCGACAGCGGCCACGGTGGCGTCATGCGCGCCGGAGAAGGCGATGCGCTTCATGTCGGTGTCCGGGTTGACGTGCGCGGCCAGCAGGAAGGAGCGCGGCATCAGGTGGCCCGAGGTCGACGACTCGGAACCGAAGCTGAAGGTCTTGCCCTTCAAGTCTTCCAGCTTGTTGATGTCCTTGTGGGTGGTGATGAAGACCGAATGGAATTCCGCATCTTCGGTGCGCTGCACCAGCGGCGTGATCGCGTTGTGGCTGCGGTCCTTGGCCTGCACGAAGGTGAAGCCGCCGAACCACACCATGTCCACCTTGTGGTTGATCAGCGCCTCGACCGACGCGGCATAGTCGGTGACCGGCGTGAACTCGACCTTCATGCCGATTTTCTTTTCCAGGTATTCGCCCAAGGGCTTGAACTTGCGCTGCAACTCGGTCGGCGCCTCGTCCGGAATGGCCGACACGCGGAACACTTGCTGCGTCTGGGCCGACGCGTGCGCGGTGGCCAGCAGCAGGCCGGCCGTCAGCGCGGTGCCGAGCAGGGTTTTGATGGTGTGCAGAGCGGAAGTTTTCATCGTGTCGGTGACTTTCTGTGTAAGTTTGGAGTGACCCGGGGCGACTAATCGGCGTGACTTTGGCTTGCCAATTTTGTACCGCGCCAGAATTTTCAGCGTGGCGCTTGAAGCTGGATATTCAGCTATCATAACAAAAATGTTATCCGCGGCAGTGAGCGGCATCGCCCGGGCCAGGGCGGCCCCCGGCGCGGACGACCCACTTTCAACTATAAGACAGGGCTTTCCATGCACATGTCCCGCTCCTCCGCCATCCGCGTCGTGTCGTCCGATACCATGGCGCCGGCACCGTCCGCGCCGCACATCGCCCACGGCAGCGCCGCCGTCATCGCGGAAATCAGCGCCGGTTTGTTGGCGGCCGACGCGCAGACCTCGCCCAAATACCTGTACGACAGCCTCGGTTCGAAATTATTCGAGGCGATTTGCGAGCTGCCCGAATATTATCCAACCCGCACCGAGGCGGCCATCTTCGCCCAGCACGGCGCCGACATCGCCGCCGACGTCGGGCCGGGCAGCGTGATGGTCGATCTGGGCGCCGGCAACTGCGCCAAGGCCGCCAGCCTGTTCCCGCTGCTGCAACCGGCGCAGTATGTGCCGGTCGATATCTCGCGCGACTTCCTGCTCGATGCGGTCGGCCGCTTGCAGCAGCGTTTCCCGCACATCGAGATGACGGCGCTGGGGCTGGACTTTTCCAGCGGCTTCGAGCTGCCGGCCAGCGTCGGCGAACGGCGCCGCCTGTTCTTCTATCCCGGCTCCTCGATCGGCAATTTCGCGCCGCACGAGGCGATCGCCTTCCTGCGCCGGCTGCGCGCCAACGCCGGCGCCGACGGCGGCCTGCTGATCGGCGTGGACCTGATCAAGGACAGCGACGTACTCGACGCGGCCTATGACGACGGCCTCGGTGTGACGGCCGCCTTCAACCTGAACATGCTGCGCCATCTGAATCATTTGATCGGCGCCGATTTCGACATCGGCCAGTGGCAGCACCGCGCCTTCTTCAACGCGGAGGCCAGCCGCATCGAGATGCACCTGGAAGCGCGCGTGCCGCAGACGGTGCGCTGGCCCGGCCACGAGCGCCACTTCGCGCGCGGTGAACGCATCCACACCGAGGACAGCTACAAATATACCGAGGCCGGCTTCATCGGCTTGCTGGAGCAGGCCGGCTTCGCGGCCGCCCGCGTCTGGACCGACGCCGGCGGCTGGTTCGCCGTCATCCACGCCAACGTCAACGCCGACTGAGCGAGGCCCTCATGCAGATGAACGACACCGCCCTGTGGCTGGCCCGTTTTGACGCCGTGCGGCGTCGCTCGCTGGCGCTGGCCGCGCCGCTGACCGACGAGGATTGCGGCGCGCAGTCGATGCCCGACGCGAGTCCGATCAAATGGCATCTGGCGCACACCACCTGGTTCTTCGAGACCTTTATCCTGGAGCGGATGGAGCCGGGTTTTCAGCCTTTCCACCCGGCGTTCCGGGTGCTGTTCAACTCCTATTACAACGGCATCGGCGAGAAGCACCCGCGCGCCCAGCGCGGCCTGCTGACGCGGCCCGCGATGGCGCAGGTGCGCGCCTACCGTGCCGACGTCGACGCCCGCATCGCGCGCCTGCTGGCCAGCGAGCGGGCGCCGGCCGACCGCGCGCAACTGGCGTCGCTGCTGACGCTGGGCCTGGAACACGAACAGCAGCACCAGGAGCTGATGCTCACCGACGTCAAGCACCTGCTGGCGCAAAGCGCGCTGCTGCCGGCCTACGTGGACGAGGCCTTGCGGCCGGCCGCGCCGGCGCCGGCGCTGGAATGGATAGCGCTCGACGGCGGCCTGACCGACATCGGCTACGACGGCGACGGCTTCAGCTTCGACAACGAGCTGCCGCGCCATCGCCAGTACGTGGCGCCATTCAAGCTGGCCTCGCGGCTGGTGACGAATGGCGAATATCTGGACTTCATCAACGCCGGCGGCTACGCCAACGCGGCGCTGTGGCTGGCCGAGGGCTGGGACTGGGTGCGCACGCAAAACCTGCGCTGCCCGATCTACTGGCGCCAGGACGAACCCGGACAGTGGCAGGAGTTCACGCTGTTGGGCGCGCAGCCGCTGGACTTGCAGCGGCCGGCCACGCATCTGTCGCTGTTCGAAGCCGATGCTTATGCCCATTGGGCCGGCGCGAGATTGCCAACCGAAGCGGAATGGGAAATGGCGGCGCAAGCGTCGGCGATGCGGCCGCAGGATAACGGTGATCTGCATCCGGCCGGCGCGGGCGGCGCAGCGGAGGCTGGGCTGGCGCAGATGTTCGACCACTGCTGGCAGTGGACCAGCAGCAGCTACGCGCCGTATCCCGGTTTCGAAACGGCGCCCGGCGCGATCGGCGAATACAACGGCAAGTTCATGCTGAACCAGTACGTGCTGCGCGGCTCCTCCTGCGCGACGCCGGCCGGCCACGCGCGCGCCAGCTACCGCAATTTCTTCCCCGCCGGCGCACGCTGGCAGTTCACCGGCATCCGTCTGGCGCGGCGTTGAATCGATAGCGTTGACGGCGCGGGAATGCTCCCGCGCCGGATGGCATCTGGCCGCGTGCTTATACCGTGACGCTGCCGGCCTTGGCGGCCGGTGCCGCTTCCTGCGCCTTGAGCTGGCGGTTGACGGCGCTCAGCACCGCCTTGAATGAGGCCGTGACGATGTTGCTGTCGATGGCCGCGCCGAACAGCGTCGGACCGTTGGCCAGCCGCAGCTCGACGTAGCAGGCGGCGCGCGCATTGGCGCCCGAGCCGATCGAGTGTTCGTGGTAGTCCATCAATTTGATATCGAGTCCCAGCGCGTTGACGAAGGCGTCGATCGGGCCGTTGCCGCCGCCCTGCAAGGCCAGCGGCGCGGCGCGGTGCGTCAGCGCGATGTCGATCTGCACCGGCTCGTCGCTGCTGGTGTCTTCGACCATGCGGTGCGAGTTGTAGGCATACGGCGCGACCTGTTCCAGATACTCGCTGCTGAAGATGTCATGGATGCCGGCGGCGGTGATTTCCAGACCGGTGGCGTCGGCCACGGCCTGCACGGCGCGCGAGAACTCGATCTGCAAGCGGCGCGGCAGCACCAGGCCGTAATCCTGTTCGAGCAGATAGGCCATACCGCCCTTGCCGGACTGGCTGTTTACGCGGATCACCGCGTCGTAGCTGCGACCGAGATCGGCCGGGTCGATCGGCAAATACGGAATTTCCCAGATCGCGTCCGGCTGCTGCTTGGCGAAGCCCTTCTTGATCGCATCCTGGTGCGAGCCGGAGAAGGCCGTGAACACCAGGTCGCCGACATAGGGATGGCGCGGATGCACCGGCAGTTGGTTGCACTCTTCGACGCACTTGCGCACTTCGTCGATGTCGGAGAAATCGAGGCCGGGGTTGACGCCCTGCGTGTACAGGTTCAGCGCCAGCGTCACCAGGTCGACGTTGCCGGTGCGTTCGCCGTTGCCGAACAGGCAGCCCTCGACGCGGTCGGCGCCGGCCATCACGGCCAGTTCGGCCGAGGCCACGGCGGTGCCGCGGTCGTTATGCGGGTGGACGCTGATGATGATCGAGTCGCGGCGCGCCAGCTTGCGCGACATCCATTCGATCTGGTCGGCGTAGACGTTGGGCGTGCTGCATTCCACCGTCGACGGCAGGTTGATGATCATCTTGTTGTGCGGCGTCGGCTGCCAGATCGCGGTGACGGCGTCGCAGATATGCTTGGAAAAATCCAGCTCGGTGGTGGAGAAGGATTCGGGCGTGTATTCAAAGCCCCATTCCGTCTGCGGGTGCTGCTTGATCAATTCCTTGACCAGCGTGGTGCCGGTGGTGGCGATGTTGGTGATCTCTTCGCGCGACATGCCGAAGACCACCTTGCGGAACACTGGCGCCACCGAGTTATACAGGTGGACGATGGCGCGCTTGGCGCCGGCCACCGATTCGACGGTGCGGCGGATCAGCTCATCGCGCGACTGCGTCAGCACGATGACGGTGACGTCGTCGGGGATGCGGTTTTCGTCGACCAGCTTGCGCACGAAGTCGAAGTCGGTCTGCGACGCCGACGGGAAGCCGACCTCGATTTCCTTGATGCCGATCTTGACCAGCAGCTCGAAGAAGCGCAGCTTTTTGTCGGCGCTCATCGGCTCGATCAACGCCTGGTTGCCGTCGCGCAGATCGGTACTCATCCAGATCGGCGGCTTGGTGATGACCTGGTTGGGCCAGCGGCGGTCGGACAATTGGACGGGAGGGAAGGCGCGATACTTCGCTGCTGGGTTCTGCAACATCATGGGGTGCTCCGATATTCTATGGTGTGGGGACTGCGGGTGCCGGCGAGGGCGCTGGTGTGGCGACAGGCTGCCGGGCGGCCACGGGATACTAGGCCAGGCAACCGATCGGTAGCGATAGCAGTAGGCGTGGCAGCGCGCGTGCGGCAGCCGCTGCGCGCGCATTGACGCGGGCGATGGCGGTGCTGCTGATACGGGTGGCCGGAGTGGACATCGGTGCGAACTTTCCTGGGAGTGAAACACGTGCGGCTTGTGGCCGGGCACGGAGCAATGCGATAAAACTTAAGCGCGTGCTAGGAGTAGCGACGCTAGCGATAGGGCGCCAGCGTGCGACAGCAGGAAAGAGGATAGGTGCAGATGCGAGGTCATGGCCTTAATGTAAGTGAAGGCGCGCGCGCTTGTCAAGTGAATTGATCGCGGCCCTGTGCTGGTCCGGCCGGCATCCCCTGTGCTATCGTGGCCGTCCATACTATCACTGCGAGGAAGACGATGATGCGTAAAGGCGCGCCGCTGTTAATGAGCTTATTGTGTTCGATGACCATGTTGGCGACCCGGGCGCAGGCCGAGGATATCGCGATCCACGCCGGCACGCTGATCGACGGCACCGGCGCGGCGCCGCGCAGCCAGGTCACGATACGCGTGCATGACGACACCATCGTCGGCGTCGACGCCGGCTACACCACGCCGGCCGGCGCGCGCGTCATCGACCTGTCGCAGGCGACCGTGATGCCGGGCTTTATCGACTGCCACATCCACATCTCGGACAAGCTGCCCAGCCGCGTCAACGCCACCGCAGACTGGCTGACGCATACCAACATCGACCGCGCCTTCGACGCGGCCGTCAACGCGCGCGCCATGCTGCAGCAGGGTTTCACCAGCGGCCGCGATGTCGGCGGCGGCGACGAGACGGTGGCGCTGCGCGAGGCCATCAACGAGCGCAAGGTGCCGGGTCCGCGCCTGTGGGTCTCGCTTGAGCCGCTGGGACCGACCGGCGGCCATGGCGATCCACGCAGCGGCCTCGATGGCGGCCTGTCGCATCCCGAATGGAATTACGGCCGCGTCGACTCGCCGGACGAGGCACGCCTGCGCGTGCGCGAACACCAGCGCCGTGGCGCCACCGTCATCAAGATCATGCCGTCCGGCGGCATCGCCTCGACCGGCGACGACCCACACGCGCAGCTGATGACCAACGAGGAAATCCGCGCCGTCGTCGACACCGCGCACGCGCTGGGCCTGAAGGTGGCGGCGCACACCTATCCGTCGCCGGCCATCGACAACGCCGTGCGCGCCGGTGTCGACTCGATCGAGCACGGCTCGTTCGCCTCCGCCGACACGCTGGCGCTGATGAAGGCCCACGGCACCGTGCTGGTGCCGACGCTGACCGTCTACGAAATCTACTACAAGGCGGCGTCGGAGCATCCGGAGCTGCTCACGCCCGGCACGGCGCCGAAGGAGCTGGCCAACGATCTTCTGCCGAAGCGCAACCTGCCGCTGGCGATCAAGTCCGGCGTCAAGATCGCCTACGGCACCGATATCGGCGAGGGCGATCATGCGATGGAATTCGGCCTGCTGGTCGCCAACGGCATGACACCCATGCAGGCCTTGCTGACGGCAACCAAAGAATCGGCGGGCCTGATCGGCGCGGCCGACCGTATCGGTTCGGTGCAGGCCGGCCGCTATGCCGATATCGTCGCCACCGACGGCGATCCGCTGCAGGACGTCAAGCGCTTCGGCCAGGTCAGCTTTGTGATGAAGGGGGGCGTGGTGTATCGCAGCGGCGGCGCGCCGACCACCGAACAATAAGGGGAGTTAATCGGCAGGCCGGTCGGTGCTGCGCACGTAGCGCCGTTCGCCGCTGGCCGGGTCGTACTGGACTTCGGTCGGCTCGCCGCTTTCCGGATCGATGAAGCGCTCGCCCGTGCTTTGCCAGGAAGCCTGATGGTTGCTGGGCTGCTTGCGATAGCGCCAGCGCTCGAACAGCACCGCCAGTAATAGGACGGTGCCCCAGATCGTGCCGGGCCACGCCTGCGCGTGGCCGTTCAGCAGGCACGCCGCGCCGCCGACGCTGAGCAGCGCGGCGAAGATCAGCAGCGAGATGCGCAGCATGTCACACCTTCTCGACCACCACCGCCGTGCCGTAGGCGACGATCTCGCTCATGGTCTGGCCGATTTCGGAAGAGTCGAAGCGCATCATGACGACGGCGTTGCCGCCCATGAGTTTCGCGTTCCTGACCAAACGGTCCACGGCGTGGCGGCGCGCCTCTTCCAGCAGCGAGGTGTACTCGGTGATCTCGCCGCCGAAGATGGAGCGCAGGCCGGCCATCACATTGCCGGCCAGTCCACGGCTGCGCACCACCACGCCAAACACCTGGCCCTTGACGTCGGTGACGCGGTAGCCGGGGATGTTTTCAGTTGTCACGATCAGCATGATGAGCTTTCGTTGTTGTTGGTGGTCTTACTGTATGCCGCATCGGCGCGGGCCGACACGGCAATCGCCGCGCGCTTCTACCGCGGTTCTACCATTGCTATGCCGCTGCTCAGGCGGCGACGTGGACGTGCGCTTCGCCGGCCGTCATCTGGCCGATCACGGCCGCTTCGCCGAAGCCTTCGCGCGCGAACAGCGCCAGCACCTCGTCGACGCTGTCCGGGTCGCACGACACCAGCAGGCCGCCCGACGTCTGCGGATCGGTCAACAGCATGTGCTGCGCCTGCGACACGCCGGCCGCCAGCGTCACGTCCTTGCCATACGCCTCCCAGTTGCGACCCGACGCGCCGGTGAAATAGCCGTCGTGCGCCAGCTGTTCGACGCCGGGCAGCAGCGGAATCTGCGACATGGTCAGTTGCGCCGTCAGCTTGGCGCCGCGCGCGATTTCCAGCAGGTGGCCGAGCAGGCCGAAGCCGGTGACGTCGGTCAGCGCGTGCACGCCTGCCATGTCCGACAAGGCCTTGCCCGGCTTGTTCAATTTGGTCGTGTTGGCGATCATGGCGGCGTAGCCGTCCGCATCGAGCTGGTCTTTTTTCAGCGCGGCCGACAGCACGCCGACGCCGATCGGTTTGCCGAGGATGAGCACATCGCCGGCCTTGGCGTCGGCGTTGCGCTTGACCTTCGATGGATGGACGAGGCCCAGCACCACCAGGCCGTATATCGGCTCGACCGAATCGATGGTGTGGCCGCCGGCGATGGGGATGCCGGCTTCCGCGCAGATCGATTCGCCGCCGCGGATGATCTGGCCGATGGTTTCGATCGGCAGTTTGTTGATCGGCATGCCGACCAGGGCCAGCGCCATGATCGGCGTGCCGCCCATGGCGTAGACGTCGGAGATGGCGTTGGTGGCGGCGATGCGGCCGAAGTCGAACGGGTCGTCGACGATGGGCATGAAGAAGTCGGTGGTGGCGATCAGCGCCTGTTCGTCATTGAGCTTGTAGACGGCGGCGTCGTCGGCCGTCTCGATGCCGACCATCAGTTCCTTCGGCACCGGAAAGCCGGTCGAGTTTTTTAAAATCTCGGACAGCACGCCGGGCGCGATCTTGCAGCCGCAGCCGCCGCCGTGGGAAAAGGAGGTCAGCTTGATGGTGTCGTTGCTCATTTGGTATCCAATCTCGGTGGGAGTTCTAGCGATGCAGCAGATTATCCACTAACTGCAGCAAGGCCGCTTGCTCGGCGGCCGGCGCGAACAGCGGCGCGCGCGCCGCGCACTGGCTGCGCAGCAGCGCGGCGAAGCCGGCGTCGGTCAGCGCGCGATCGATCAGACGCGCCAGCGCGGCCGCGTCGCCGGGCGCGAAGTAGCCGGCGTAGTCGGCGCCGAGCATGCCGCGGTTGCCGCCGATGTCGCTGGCGAGCACCGGCACGCCGCTGGTGACGGCTTCGATGATGACGTTGGCGCCGCCCTCCATGTGCGAGGTCAGCGCCATCAGGCGGCAGCGTTTCAGGCGCTGGCGCGTGGCCGCGTGGGACAGGGCGCCGAGCCAGTGGTAGCGCGGCGTGGCGGCCTGCGTGGCCAGCGCCGCCTGCCCCAGCGCCGCGTCGAGCGCGCCGCCGATGTGCAGCAGGCGCGCTTCCGGTGCCGTCACCAGCGCGGCAGCGCGCATGAAGGTGAGCGGATCTTTTTCTTCGCGCAGGTGACCGATCATGCAGACGTCGGCGTAGCGCCGCGCGCTGGCGGCGGCCGGCGCCCGCAACGTGGCGGCCGATTGATAGATCACCGAGGATTTTGCGCGCAGTCCGGGCGGCAGCTCGGCGATGCCGTCCGCTTGCAGCAGCACCAGCGCCGCCGCCTGCCGCAGCGCGGCCTGCGCGCTGGCGTCGTCGTGGATATCGCGATACAGGTCGGTGCCGGTCAACAGCAGCAGCGTCGGCCGCTGCGGATACGCGGCGTGATAAGCGGCCAGCGAGGCGGCCGAACGGCGCGCGTGCAGGGCAATCAGCAAGTCCGGCGCATCGTGCGCATCGAGGCGCTGGGCGCGTCGCGTCGACCGCGGCCTGCGCGCATCGCCGGCATGGGAGGCGTCGCTGTCGATGGCGCCGCGCGCATCGCCGCCCACCAGGTCTTCACTGTCGGCGTGGTGCCGCGCGGCCGGCCATTGCTGCGCCACCGTCACGCGATAGCGCGTGCGCAAAAAACGCGCCCAGCGCTTGGCGCTCTGCCAGTTGCCGTTATTGGCCTTGGCCGACGCCGGGCTGACGATCCAGATATGGGGAAGCTTCACTGGTGCTGTGCCATCAAAATTCGCTACAATCGGGGTATGACTTCACACCAAGCTTCTTTCCGCCATGCCCGGCCGATGCAACTGGCCCAAGCGCTGCAGGATGCGCGCGATTATACGCTGGCCCTGTTCGAGCGCTACGTCGACGCCGGCCTGGACGTCTCCGCGCGCGTGCCGCAGCTGCGCACCGTCAATCCGCCGTTATGGGAGCTGGGGCACACCGCGTGGTTCGCCGAATGGTTCGTGCTGCGCGAAGCGACGTCCAGCCATCCGGCCGATGCGCTGCATCATTCCTTGCTCAGTCGCGGCGACGACTGGTTCGATTCCAACACGGTCCCGCACCGCAGCCGCTGGACGCTGGACCTGCCCAGCACCGGCGGACTGAAGACCTACTGCCATGAAGTGCTCGACCGTGTGCTTGACAAGTTGAGCCGCGAGGCCAACGACGACCACGCGCTATATCCCTATCGCCTGGCGCTGGCGCACGAGGATATGCACGGCGAAGCCATGCTCTACACATTGCAGACCCTCGGCCTGCAAGCGCCGCAGCGCGAGGGGCGCGGCGAGCCGCTGCTGTTCCAGCCGTCCGAGATCGCCTTCCCCGGCGGCTTGCTGGAGCTGGGCAGCGCGGCCGACGGCGGCTTCGTGTTCGACAACGAGCGTGGCGCGCATCCGCACTACGTGGCGCCGTTCACCATCGATTCCGGCCTCGTGACGAACGCGCAGTATGCCGATTTCGTCGCCGACGGCGGCTACGACAACCGCCAGTTCTGGAGCCCGGCCGGCAGCGCGTGGCTGATGCGCCAGGAGCGTTCCTCGCCGCGTTACTGGCAGCGCGACGGCGCGCAGTGGCGCACGACGCGCTTCGGCCAGCTGCACACGCTGGCCGGCGCCGAGCCGGTGCGGCACATCAACCTGTACGAAGCGCAGGCATATTGCGCCTGGGCCGGCCGCCGGCTGGCCACCGAGGCCGAGTGGGAATACGCGGCGCTGTCGGGCCATCCGGCGTTCCGCTGGGGCCAGCTGTGGGAGTGGACCGCGTCGCCGTTCGAGCCTTATCCGGGCTTCGTGGCGGACCGCTACCGCGAATATTCGGCGCCGTGGTTCACCACCCACCAGGTGCTGCGCGGCGCCTCCTTCGCCACGCCGGCGCGACTGGCCTCGCCCAAGTTCCGCAATTTCTATCCGCCGGAGCGCGACGACATCTTCGCCGGCTTGCGCACCTGCGCCTGGCCGCGCTGACGACTGCCGGCGGTTGCAGGTACGGCGGGTCGTGGTTGGCAGGTCGGCCCCTGTGGATTTTCTTCTATTTATCCTTCTATTTTGTTCTGCTTTCTTCTATTTAGTCCTGCAAATCCGGGCAAAATCCGGGCAACGTTAAAAATAGAAGAAAGCAGGGCAAAGCAGAAGAAAATAGAAGAGGAAATAGAAGGTTTGCCACAGGGACGTGCAGCGGCTACCCGCCATCTTGCCCGGCCATGTGGCGGAAGCGGCGGCCCGAAATCGGTGAAGAAGCAAAAAATTTATGGTCTGCCAAGCTGGTGCATCTGCTATGCTTTTCGGCGGGGATTTTTCGACTCATACCAATAACAGGCATCCCCGGCCGCGTTTTCACTGAAAGCAGACCCATGAAACTGAAGCATCTCGCCCTCGCCGCCAGCGCCGCCGGCGCTCTAGTCGCCGCCGCAGCCTCTTATGCCGACAGCACCGCGCCGGCAGCGCCGCACGTCGTCGCCATCCGCGCCGGCAAGCTGGTCGACGTCGTCGCCGGCAGCGTGCTGACCGACCAGACCATCATCATCACCGGCGAGCGCATCACGTCGGTCGGCCCGACCGCGTCGGCCAAGGTGCCCGGCGACGCCGAGCTGATCGACCTGTCGACCCAGACCGTGCTGCCCGGCCTGATCGACATGCATACCCACCTGACGTCCGATCCCTACCTGAGCGGCTACAACGCGCTGGGCGTGTCTGACATCCGCGCCGCGCTGTACGGCGCGCGCTCGGCCCGCGTGACGCTCAACGCCGGCTTCACCACGGTGCGCAACGTCGGCGCCGACGGCTTCGGCGACGTGGCGCTGCGCGACGCCATCGACGACGGCGACATTCCCGGCCCGCGCATGCGCACGGCCGGCTACGCGATCGGCATCACCGGCGGCCATTGCGACAACAACCTGCCATCGGTCGACTTCCACTACACCAGCCCGGCCGTGGCCGATGGTCCGTGGGCGGCGCGCCTGAAGGTGCGCGAGATGGTCAAGTACGGCGCCGACGTGATCAAGATCTGCGCCTCGGGCGGCGTGCTGTCGAAGGGCGACACGCCCGGCGCGCAGCAGTACACGCTGGAAGAGATGCAGGCCATCGTCGCGGAAGCGCACAAGCTGGGACGCAAGGTGGCCGCGCATGCGCACGGCGCCAGCAGCATCCGCGACGCCATCATCGCCGGCGTCGACTCGATCGAACACGCCAGTTTGATCGACGACGAGGGCATCAAGCTGGCGCGCGAGCACGGCACTTACCTGGTCATGGACATCTATAACGACGATTTCATTCTGCAGGAAGGCGCCAAGTTCGGCATGCTGCCCGAATCGATCGTCAAGGAAAAGGCGCTGGGCCAGCTGCAGCGCGATAACTTCCGCAAGGCCCACGCGGCCGGCGTGAAGATCGCCTTCGGCACCGACGCCGGCGTCTACCCGCATGGCGACAACGCCCGGCAGTTCTACTACATGGTCAAATACGGCATGACGACCATGCAGGCGATCCAGGCGGCCACCGTCAGCGCGGCCGACTTGCTGGGCTGGCAGGACAAGGTCGGCTCGGTCACGGCCGGCAAATACGCCGACATCATTGCCGTCAAGGGCAACCCGCTGGCCGATCCGTCGGAGCTGACCAAGGTCGACTTCGTGATGAAGGGCGGCGTGGTGGTGCGCCACTAAGCATCACTGGGCCGGGGCGGCGCCGACATCATCGCCTTGCAGACCAAGTTGCCGGGGTTGAATGCGGCCGTCGAGGCGGCGCGTTCCGGCGCGCAGGGACGCGCCCCGTCGTGGCGTCGCGCAAGGCAGCGTTGTGGCGCATCGCCTGAGGTCCCGGCGACCTGAATGCCGGGGCCTGTGCAGACGCGGACTTCAGCTGCCGCGCAGATTAAAATATCGCTACGCCGACGGCGCCAGGCGCGGCCCGGCACAAGAATTTCTTGTGCCGGGCCGCGCTTGGCGCTTATGCTAGGCGCCTGAACCACTCGCGCGCGGCGCGGACGAAGGAGTATCGATTGCGGTGCCTGGTGATTGAAGACGAGGTGGACACCTCGCGCTATATCTGCAAGGGCTTGCGCGAAGCCGGCTACACGGTCACGGCCTGCGCCAACGGCCAGGATGGGCTGGACCTGGCCACCGGCGCGGACTGGGACGTCATCGTCATGGACCGCATGCTGCCCGGGCGGATCGACGGCCTGTCCATCGTCGAGAAGCTGCGCCGCCACGGCAACCAGACGCCAGTCATCATCGTCAGCGCGCTGACCAGCATCGACGAACGCGTCTCCGGCCTGCGCGGCGGCGCCGACGATTACGTCTCCAAGCCGTTCGCCTTCTCCGAGCTGCTGGCGCGCATCGAAGCGCTGCTGCGGCGCACCGCGCCCGGCCAGGACGGCACGCAGTTGCAGGTGGCGGATCTGAAGCTGGACCTGCGCGCCATGCGCGTGACGCGCGACGGCCGCGCCATCACGCTGCAGCCGCGCGAATACCGGCTGCTCGAATACCTGATGCGCCACGAAGGCCAGGTGGTGACCCGCACCATGCTGCTGGAGGCGGTGTGGGATTATCACTTCGACCCGCAGACCAACGTCATCGACGTGCAGATCAGCCGCCTGCGCACCAAGATCGACAAGGATTTCACGCCGATGCTGATCCACACGCTGCGTGGCGTCGGCTACCGCCTGTCGGCCAGCGCGCCGCAATCCGGTGTTTAAGCTGCACGGCTCCATCGCGGCCAAGCTGGTGCTGGGCTACGGGCTGCTCGGCATGGCTTCGATGGTGGCCGTGTCGGCGGTGTTCTATGTCGGCACCATCGGCGTGCTCGATCAAAATATCGACGGCAAGATCGTCACGCTGTCGGACCGCCTGCTGGAGCAGCGCCGGTCGCCGCAATCGCTGGAACTGGTGCGCGAAGTGAACCGGCAGCTCAGCGACGGCATCGACAGCGACCGCGAGATTTTCCTCGTCACCGGCGCCGACGGCCGCCGTCTGGCCGGCAACCTGACGGCGTGGCCCAAGGCCGATGGCGGCGGCGACGAGCTGCTCACCGGCGACGTGGTGCGCGACGGCGCCGCCACCCGCGCGCGCCTGTATCTGCGGCCGCTGGCCGGCGGCGGCATGCTGGTGGTGGGGCGCGACCTGGGCGAGCAGGAAGCCATACGCGGCCTGGTCTGGCGCGCGCTGGCCACCGGCGCCGGCGTGTCGCTGCTGCTGACGGTGCTGGGCGCGGCGCTGTTCCGCCAGCAGATCGACATGCGTTTGAGCGCGATCCGACGCACCGCCGAATTGATCGAGGCGGGCGATATGAGCCGTCGCGTGCCGGTCGTCGGCGACGACGAATTCAGCCAGCTCAATCGCGACATCAACCGCATGCTCGACCGCATCGAGTTGCTGATGGACGGTGTGCGTCACGTCTCGAACGCCATCGCGCACGACCTGCGCACGCCGCTCAGCCGCATCCGCGGCAAGCTCGATGAGGCGGTGCGCCATCCCAGCGTCGAGGTGCTCGACAACGCCGCGCATGACGCCATCGGCCACATCGACGACTTGATCCGCCTGTTCGAACGGCTGCTGCAAATCGCCGAAGCCGAATCGGGCCTGCGCGCGCAGCTGTTCGAGAGCGTGGACCTGAACCGCATCGCCGAGGACATGGCCGACATGTACGACGCCAGCGCCGAGGAACTCGACGTGCGTTTGACGCTGGTGCTGTCGCCCGACGTGGCGGTGCACGGCGACCGCAACCTGCTGGCCAGCGCCGTCGCCAGCCTGCTCGACAACGCGCTCAAATACGCCGGCGCCGGCGCCGCCATCGAGCTGCGCACGGCGCGCGGCGCGGGCACGGTGTCGATCGCCGTCTGCGACAATGGCCCCGGCATCCCGGAACATGAACGCGGCAAGGTCACCCAGCGCTTTTATCGGCTCGACAAGAGCCGCAATCTGCCGGGCAATGGACTGGGACTGTCCATCGTGAGCGCCACGGCCACGCTGCACGACGGCGAGCTGGCGCTGGAGGATGGCGCGCCGGGGCTGGTCGCGCGCATCATCCTGCCGGTGGCCGCCGAAACCAGCGGCGCCTGATCGCGCGCGACGTTGATCCTTTGATCCTTTGATCCTTTGATCGCATGATCGCTTGACCTCCGGCGTCTGCGCGGTGGACGCCTACCTTACCAATCTGTAATGCTCGCGCAATCTCGTGGCAAGGTGCGCCGGCTTACCATCCGCATCAGGCATGGTTGCGGCGCGCTAGCGCGTCCGCAGGCAGCGCCGTGAGCGCGGCCTGTTGGGCGGCGCGGTTCGCCGGCGTCGCCGGCATCGCCATCGGAGCCGGTCATGAAATTCCATCTCGCCAGCGCGTTTGCCGCGTGTGTCGGCGTCGCTTGCTGCGCCTGCGCGCCGCTGCCCGCGCACCATGACGTCGATTGGCACAACGGCGCCCGCAACGGCTGGATCGCCGGCTTCTACGACGCCGCCACGCCGCGCGACGAACTGCCGCGCTGCCTGGCCAGCTTGCCGCCGGCGGAGCTGGCCGCGCATCGCTACGCCCGTATCGACTATCGGCACACGCGCCGGATGCTGATCGAAGTGGCGCCGCTGCCGGTGGATTTGCCGGCCAAGCTCGGCGACCGCGTCGAACTGTGGCCGCAGGACTGCGACCAGGGCAGGCTGTCGCGCATTTCCAAAATCATGCCGCCGGCGCCACCGCCAACCTGAATCCCGATCATCAACGGGCTGCCGTCAGTCCGGCAGTGGCCCGAGTTAAGGCACAGCCGTACGATATGCACAGATTAAAACTCATCACCCTGACCCTGTTGGCCGCATTGGGCGGCGCGGCTGGCGCGCAGCCGATCACGCTGCAGCAGGCGATCGCCTCGGCGCTTGAACACAACCCGGACCTGCGCCTGTCGCAGCTCGGCGTCGAGGGCGCGGCCGCGCAGCAGACCATCGCCGGCGCGGCGCCCAATCCCACGCTGACGCTGCAGTCGTTCAACATCAATCCGAATGCCGGCGTCGGCGCGGGCGGCTTGCGCAGCAAGACCGTCGACAGCGCGGTACGGGTCGACCAGCTGATCGAACGTGGCCGCAAGCGCGAACTGCGTGTCGAGAACGCGGCCAAGCTGGCCGCCGCCAGCGGCAGTGATTTGCGCGAGACGCGGCGCCAGGTACGGCTGCTGGTCAGCCAGGCTTATTACGATTTGCTGGCGGCCGACGGCAAGCTGGCCATCACGCGCGAAAGCGCGCAGCTGTTCGACCGCACGGTGGAGGCGGCGCGCAAACGCCAGCACGCCGGCGATCTGGCGCCGGCCGATGTGGCCCGTGCGCAGGTCGACGCGCTGCGCGCCCGCAACGACGTGCTGCAGGCGGAGTCGGATTTGTTCGTCGCGCGCCAGACACTGGCGCTGCTGATCGGCGAACCGGCCAACGCCGCGCAATTGACGGCGCTTGATGCTTGGCCGGATGTGCCGGCGGCCGTCACCGACAATGTCGCCAGCGACGCCGTCAACGCCAGCGCCGTCAATACCAACGCCAGCTCAATTGGCGCGGCCGATGTCGCCAACGGTGCCTACGCTGGCAGTAGCGGCGCCAATGCCAGCGGCGTCAACGTGGGCCGCGCAATCGCCGGCATCCTCAACGATGGCGATGCTGACGGCATGCTGTCCCGCCGTCCCGACGTGCTGGCCGCGCAGGCGCGCTTCGACGCGGCGCAGGCGGCGCGCAAGCTGGCGCTGGCCGCGCGCAGCGCCGACGTCACTGTGGGCCTGCAATTCGAGCACTACCCGACCAGCATCACCAACACGCAAGGCAGCGGCAACAGCTTCGGCATCGCGCTGCAGATCCCGCTGTTCGTGCGCTACGGTTATGACGGCGAAATCCGCGCCGCCGACGTCGCCCTCGACACGGCGCGCGAGAACATGCACCAGGCGCGCGTGCAGGCGCGCAGCGAACTGGAACTGAGCGAGGAACGCGTGCGCAGCGCGGCCGACAAGCTGCGCCGCTACGAAGGCGGCGGCGACAGCATCATCGGCGCCGCGAAAAAATCGGCCGACGCCGCCGAATTCGCGTTCCAGCGCGGCGCGCTTGCCATCATGGATTTGCTGGACGTGCGCCGTACCTACCGCGCAGCCCAACTCGAAGCACTGGCCGCCCGCGCCGATTACGCCAAATCCCTGGCTGCCTTGCAGGCCGCCACCTCGGAAGGAAAATGACATGAACGTCGAATTGAACCTCACCAAAATCGCGGTCGCACTGGCGCTGGTCGGCGCGGTCGCGGCCAGCGTCCATTATGTGCAGGCGTCGCAGGCGCCGGCGCCCATGGTCAGCAAGCCGGCGCCGGCCAATATCAACAGCATCAGCTTCGCGGCCGACGCGCCGCAACTGGCGTCGCTGAAAGTGTCCGTGCTCGACGCGATGGCGCTGCCGGTGTCGGAGCCGGTCAACGGCCGCATCAGCTATGACGAAAACCTGACCGCGCGCGTCAGTTCGCCCATCGCCGGCCGCGTCACGGCGCTGCGCGTGGAGCCGGGCGATCCGGTCAAGCGCGGCGCGGTGCTGGCCCAGATCGACGCGCCGGACCTCGGCACCGCGCAGGCGGACTGGCGCAAGGCGCAGTCGGACGAGGGCCGCAAGCGCCTCGCCTTCGAGCGCGCGAAAGCGCTGTTCGACGGCGAAGTATTGGCGCGCAAGGATTACGAGTCGGCGCAGTCGGACTATGAGCAGGCCGTGGCCGAAACGCGGCGCGCCGCGCAGCGCCTGAAGAATCTCAACGCCAGCGCCAACGACGACGGCAGCTTCGGCCTGCGTTCGCCTATCGACGGCATCGTCGCCGACAAGCAGATCAACCCCGGCCAGGAAGTGCGCCCCGATTTACCGAACCCGCTGTTCGTCGTCACCGACCTGCATCACCTGTGGGTGATCGTCGACGTGCCCGAGCGCGGCGCCGGCGCGATCCAGGCCGGCCAGGCCGTCAACATCGAAACCGACGCTTATCCGGGCGTGCAGTTCCCGGCCACGGTGGAACGCGTCGGCCTGACGCTGGACCCGGTCACGCGCCGCATCCAGGTGCGCTGCGCGGTCGCCAACCCGGACCTGAAACTGAAACCGGAGATGTTCGCGCGCGTGGCTTTCCTCGCCACCGACGGCAAGCACCAGGCGGTGCGGCTGCCCAACGCCAGCCTGTTCGCCGACGGCATATTCGACTTCGTGTTCGTCGAAACGAAACGCGGCACATTTGAAAAGCGCCGCGTCCACATCGCGTTGCGCGGCCATGACAGCAGTTACGCCGACGACGGTCTGGCCAGCGGCGAACGTATCGTCACCGACGGCGCCTTCCTGCTGAACGCCGAGGTTTCAGCATATGCTCAGTAAGCTGATCGACTTCGTCCTGGCGCAGCGCGTGTTCGTGCTGATCCTGACCGTGGCGCTGGCCGCGTTCGGAATCCGCGCGTTCAACAACCTGCCCATCGAAGCCTTCCCCGACGTGCAGGACGTGCAGGTGCAGATCGTGACCCAGTACGCCGGCCAGGCGCCGGAGGAGGTCGAGCGCGCCGTCACGCTGCCGATTGAGCGCGAGATGACTGGCGTGCCGCATCAGACGCAGCTGCGCTCCGTGACCATCAGCGGCCTGTCGGTGGTGACGCTGACCTTCGCCGATGGCACCGACGATTACTTCGCGCGCCAGCAGGTGCTGGAGAAGCTGCAAAACGTGACGCTGCCGGCCGGATTGCAACCGGGCCTGGCGCCGCTGACGACGGCGGTCGGCGAAGTGTTCCGCTACATCGTCGAGGCGCCGGCCGGCATGGACCCGAACGAGGTGCGCGCCCTGCAGGACTGGGTGATCCGTCCGCAGCTGCGCATCGTCACCGGCGTGGCCGACGTGGTCAGCTTCGGCGGCACCGTCAAGGAATACCAGGTGCAGGTCGATCCGGCCGCGCTGAAACGCTACGGCGTCACCATCGACCAGGTCAACACGGCGCTGACCAACAACAGCGCCAACGTCGGCGGTGGCCTGGTGCGGCGCGGCGACGAGGCGCTGCTGGTGCGCGGCATCGGCATCTTCAACAGCCTCGATGACATCGGCCGCGTCATCGTCAGCGCCAGCAACGGCAAGACGGTGCTGGTGTCGGACCTCGGCACGGTCACCACCGGCTACCGGCCGCGCTCGGGCATCGTCGCCTTCAACGGCGAGAACAGCGTGGTTGAAGGCACGGTCCAGATGAGCAAGGGCAGTAACGCGGCCAAGGTGGTGGCCGACGTGAAGCTCGCCGTCGACGCGCTCAACGCGCGGCTGCCGAAAGGCGTGCGCCTGAAAACCATCTACGACCGCACGGAGCTGATCAACCATACCGTGCGCACCGTCGGCGAGAATCTGCTGGTCGGCGCGGTGCTGGTGATCGCCATCCTGATGGTCTTCCTCGGCAGCTGGCGCGCGGCGCTGATCGTCGCCACCGTGATCCCGCTGTCGCTGCTGTTCGCCTTCATCATGCTCGACGCGCGCGGCATTCCGGCCAACCTGATCTCGCTGGGCGCCGTCGATTTCGGCATCATCATCGACAGCGCCGTGGTGCTGGTCGAGGCGCTGATGGTGCGCCTGGCGATGCAGCCGCACGACGCAGCCAGCGGCCTGTCGCTGTACGGCTGGCGCAAGCGCACGCTCAAGCAAACGGTGGTCGAACTCGGGCATCCGATCCTGTTCGCCAAGGCCATCATCATCGTCGCCTTCATCCCGATCTACACCTTCCAGCGCGTCGAAGGGAAGATCTTTTCGCCGGTGGCGTTCACGCTCAGCTTCGCCATGCTGGGCGCGATCGTGCTGAGTATGACGCTGGTGCCGACGCTGCTGGCCTTCGTCATCAAGCGCCATCCGATGGCAGAAAAACATAGCCACTGGATGGCGCGCGTCACGCAGGGCTACCGCGCCATGCTGCACGCGGCGCAGCGCCGGCGCGTGGCGGTGATCGTCGCCTCGGTCGCGCTGCTGGGCGTGACGCTGGCCTGCGCGCCGCTGCTGGGCAGCGAATTTTTGCCCAAGCTCGACGAGGGCAATATCTGGCTGACCATCAGCCTGCCCAATTCGGCGGCGCTGGAAAAGACCCAGCAAATCGAGCACCAGGTGCGCGCGATCCTGAAAAGTTATCCGGAAGTTGGCAATGTCATATCGCAGGTGGGCCGCCCCGACGACGGCACCGATCCCAAAGGCCCGAACAATATGGAGATCCTGGCCGACCTCAATCCCCGGGCGTCATGGCGCTTTTCGGACAAGGATAAACTCGTTGCCGATATCTCGGCTAAAATACGGGCAATTCCTGGAGTGCCCACCAACTTCTCGCAAGTGATCGAGGATAACGTGGAAGAGGCGCTGTCCGGCGTGAAGGGCGAGATCGCGGTGAAGATCTCCGGTCCGGAGCTGGACGTGCTGACGCAGAAAAGCGATCAGGTGGCCTCCATCCTGAATGGCATCGCCGGTGCCGCCGACGTGGCGGCGGTCAAGATCGGCGGCCAGACCGAAATCGACATCGTCATCGACCGTGGCCGCATCGCGCGCCTCGGCGTCAACGTCGCCGATGTCAATAACGCCATCCAGACCGCGCTGGCCGGCAGCACCGTCAACACCTATTACGAGGGCGACCGGCGCTTCGACATCACCTTGCGCTTGCAGGAGCGCTTCCGTTCCTCGGTCGACGACATCGCCGGCCTGCAGGTGACGCTGCCGAACAATGCCGGCACGGTGGCGCTGGGCGATGTGGCGCGCATCAGCGTGCGCCAGGGCGCGGCGCGCATCAGCCGCGAGGGCGGCGAGCGCAATGCCTCGGTCAAGGCCAATTTGCTGGGTCGCGACCAGGGCAGCTTCGTCGCCGAGGCGCAGCAGAAAGTGGCGGCGCTGGTGCACCTGCCGTCCGGCTACCAGATCACCTGGGGCGGCCAGTTTGAAAACCAGCAGCGCGCGGTACAGCGGCTGGAAGTGATCGTGCCGATCACCGTGCTGCTGATTTTCTCCCTGCTGTTCTGGGCCTTCCGCTCGGTCCGCAAGGCGCTGCTGATTTTGGCTATCGTGCCGTTCACGCTGATCGGCGGCATCGCGGCGCTGGCGGCGGCGGGGCTGCACTTTTCGGTGTCGGCGGCGGTCGGCTTCATCGCCGTGGCCGGGATCTCGGTGCAGAACGGCGTCATCATGGTCGAGCAGATCGTCGAGCTGGCGCGCAGTTCAACTTCATTGGCGGCGAGCGCGGTGGAGGGCGCGGTGGCGCGCCTGCGGCCGATTTTGATGACGGCGCTGATGGCCGGCCTGGGCTTGCTGCCGGCGGCGCTGTCGCACGGTATCGGCTCGGAGACGCAGCGGCCGTTCGCGGTGGTGATCGTCGGCGGCATCGTGTCGGCGACCTTCTTCACGCTGTTGCTGCTGCCGTTGGCGTTCCCGTATTTCGCCGAGCGTGCGGAAAGCGAATAAAGAGTGGGCGTGTTGATGCGCCGAGAGTAAAGAACATGCGCCGGTTCCGTGCCGGCGCGCTGCATTATTTTTTGAGGTTTGAGGTAATACCATGCATGACTTAAGCGACATCGCCCACTGGCTGAAAAGCCATCCTATCCACCACGAATCGTCGGTGCACGAGACGCTGCCCGATCCCACGTTCATCACCAACGGCGAGAGCGTGGTCTCGTTCAGCACCAATAATTATCTGGCGCTGGCCAACCATCCGCGCCTGGTGTCGGCGGCCAAGGCGGGCCTGGACCGCTACGGCGTCGGCAACTGCGAATCGCGCCTGCTGGGCGGCGACCTGGAAGTGTACCGCGAGCTGGAACGCCGCCTCGGCGCCCTGAAGCACAAGAGCGACGCGGTGCTGTTCGTCACCGGCTACATGACCAACATCGGCGTGCTGTCGTCGCTGGTCAAGGCCGGCACGCTGGCGCGCCTGCACGGCTACCGCGCCAAGACGCGCCGCAAGTACGTCTACTATTCGGACGAGTACAACCACATCAGCATCCGCGAGGGCATCGCGATGTCGGGCGCGGAGCGGCACAACTACCGCCACTGCGACATGAACCATCTGGAGTCGCTGCTGGCGGCTGCCGTCGGCACCACGCCTATCATCGTCAGCGACGGTGTGTTCAGCATGGAGGGCACCATCGCGCCACTGCCGGACCTGGTGGCGCTGGCCGAAAAATACGGCGCCATTCTGTACATCGACGACGCGCACGCCACCGGCGTGCTGGGCGAACATGGCGGCGGCACGTCGGAGCACTTCAACTGCTACAGCCCGAACATCATGCAGATGGGGACCTTGAGCAAGGCGCTCGGTTCGATCGGCGGTTTCGTCGCCGTCGAGCGCGAAGTGGCGGACGTGATCCGTTTGACCAGCTCCGCCTACGGCTTCACCTGCCCGCCGCCGCCGGACCAGGCGGCCGCGTTGATCGCCGCGCTGGACTTGCTGGTCGAGGAGCCGCAACGGCGCCAGCGCCTGTGGGACAACCAGCGCTACTTCATCGAGAAGATGCAGCCGCTCGGCTACCAGATCATGTCGACGGCCACGCCTATCGTGCCTATCCTGATCGGCGACGCGGAGCTGTGCCAGCGCCACGCGCGCGAACTGCGCAAGGAAGGCATCCACGTCGACTCGATCCAGTTCCCGGCCGCGCCGCTGGGCCAGGCGCGCCTGCGCTTCATGATGAACGCCGGCCACACGCACGCGCAGATCGACCACGTGGTCGCCGTGATGGGCCGCCTGGCGGGGCGCGTCTAAGTACGCTGCGCCGGCCTTGCAGCCGGCTCCAATGAAAAACGGCGTTGCGGAAAAAATCCGCAACGCCGTTTTTTTATTCAGGCAGGACGCCGGTGTTACCAGTCGCTGTCACCGCCGCCGCCACCGCCGCCACCACTGTTGTCATCCCACGACGAGCTGTCGTTGGAGCCAAAATCGGTGCCGCCCATGTCGTCGTTGGCCAGGCGGTCGTCGCGCACCGGAGGCGGTTCATATTGCGGCTGGTAGTTGCCGTTGCCGCGATCGCGGTCGCCATCGGTGAAGTGGTGCATCAGCGCTTCGCCCGCGACGATGCCGGCGCCGACCGCCGCACCCGTCGCCAGTCCGCCGACGATGCCCGAGCCGATACCACCGCCTTGCATAGGCTGGCCATAACCGGCGCCCATCTGGCCGGGATAGCCGCCCGGCACCGGACCGGGGCCGTAGCCGCCGCCCATCGCTGCGGGACCGTAGGAGGTCGGCGCGTTGCGGCGCGCCATGAAGCGCGACACGACGACGATGAATACACCCAGCAGCAGCACCAGTATCAGGATGCCACCCAGGCCGCTACCGTGCGACGGCGCCGGCTGCTGGTACACCACCGGCGGGCGCGCATACGCAACTGGACGGCTCTGCTGCACCGGCGTGGCGTGGTAGCTGGCGATCAGCTGGCGCAGGTTGGCCACGGCGCTGGCCTTTTCGCCGGGCAGTCCGGGCGCGAGTTTGTCTGCCGTGTTCAATTCGGCTTCGGCGGCGGCGATCTTGCCCTGCTTGGCCAGCAGTTCGGCTTCGACGAAGTGTGCCTTGCCGCTGTTGGGATGGTCGCGCAGCACCTGGTCCATCATGGCTTGCGCTTCGGTGAATTTGCCGGCTTCCGCCGCCAGATAGACCTCGTGCATGGTCGGGTCGGCGCCAGCCGCGAACACCGGCGCGGCCATGGCCACGGCGGTCGCCAGCAGCGTGGCGCGGATAAGGGATTTAGCAATCATGGTCGATCTCCTGTCAAAGGTACTTGTAACGTGAGGCAGTGTAATTGAAATCACAAGACGTGAGCGCGGAATTTAATCGCTCCTTAATAATCGGTTTCACGGCGTGACTTTTTACGACAATACCAAGAGTTTACTCCGTTCGCGCGCGCGGCTCCGTTTCCCAGCGCACCAAAGAACGGCGGGCACCGTTGGCGATGGCGTCTTATAATCATCGCTCCATCCCGACACCGAAGGAAACGCATGTCCGCCCGATTGTTGTGTGCCACACCGCTGCCGCCGGCCATCGCCGAACGCGCCCGCGTCGAATTCGACGCCATCACCTCGCAGGACGGCCAGCCCACCACGGCCGACACCATCGCCGCACTGCAGGCGGACAGCAATCTGCAGGCCGTGCTGATCTCCAGCCGCATCCGCCTCGACGCCGCCGCCATCGCCGCCTTGCCGGCGCATGTGAAGCTGATCGCCGCGTGCAGCGCCGGCTATGACCACGTCGACACGGCCGCCGCCGCCGCGCGCGGCATCACCGTCACCAACACGCCGGACGTGCTCAATGACGCCACCGCCGACATGGCGCTGCTGCTGATGCTGGGCGCCTGCCGGCGCGCGCGCGAATACGCCGCGATCATGGAACAGGGCTGGCGCCAGCGCTTCGGCCTCAACGAGATGCTGGGCCTGGATTTCAGCGGCAAGACGCTGGGCATCATCGGCATGGGGCGCATCGGCCAGGCCGTGGCGCGGCGCGCGCGCGGCTTCGGCGTGAAGGTCATCTACCACAACCGGAGCCGCCTGGCGCCCGAGCTGGAACAGGGCGCCGAGTATTTCGACGACGTGCGCGCCATGCTGCCGCATTGCCAGATCCTGTCGCTGCACACGCCGGGCGAGCGCGCCCTCGACGGTTATGTCGACGCGGAGAAGCTGGCCTTGCTGCCGCGCGGCGCGGTGCTGGTCAACACCTCGCGCGGCCTGCTGGTGAACGAGGGCGATTTGATCGCCGCGCTGCAGAGCGGGCAGCTGGCCGGCGCCGGTCTCGATGTGTACCGCTCGGAACCCGAGTACGACCTGCGCCTGCGCGACCAGCCCAACGTTTTCATGATGCCGCACATGGGCAGCGCCACCGTCGAAACGCGCGACGCCATGGGTAATCGCGCGCTCGATAACGTGGCCGCCGTTTTCGCCGGCCGCGCGCCGGGCGACGCCGTCAACTAGGCTGCCGGGCCGCGTTATCGTGCCCTATAATCGCGCTGGAAATTTCGCCGGCGGCTCGTCCGCCGTGCGATCCGCACCCTTCACCGATAGGATAACGATGATGCACAGTGTTCCCCTCCGCGCCAGATGGCTGGCGCCTTTCATGCTGGCTGCGGCGTCGCTTGTTTTTCCCGCCTGCGCCACGACGATAGCGGCGCGTGCCGATACGGTGGCCGTGCAACAGGACGACTTGCAGAGCAAGCTCGCTGCCTTGGCGCGCCGCGCAAAGCCGGCGCAGCTGGGCATCGCGGTGCTTGATACGTCCAGCGGCAAACGCTGGGGCGTCAATGCCGACGCCTCGTTTGTGATGATGAGCGTCTTCAAATCGCCGGTCGCCGCGGCCGTCCTGTCGCAAATCGACGCCGGCAAACTATCGTTCGACCAGCGCGTCACGCTGACGCCGGCCGATCTGGTGGACGGATCGGCGATTCCATCGGTCGGCGAAAAACTGGAGGCCGGCCAGACCGTGTTCACGGTGCGCGAGCTGTTGACCGGTGCTGTCAGTGAAAGCGACAACACGGCGGTCGATGCGCTGATCCGGCTGGTCGGCGGTGCGCGTGTGGTGGCCGGTTATTTACGCGGCCATGGCATCACCGATCTGCATGTGGAGGTGGGCGAGGGCGAAGTGGCGCGCATCTCCAACCACCTGCAGCCGGGCGACGTCATGCCCGCCCACGAAACCGCGGCGCAGGCGCTCAAGCGCAAAAAGCTGGGTTACGCGGACTTGCTGGCCGACCCGCGCAACCGCAGCACGCCGGCGGCCGCCGTCGATTACCTGCGCAAGCTGACGGCGGGCGAATTATTGTCCGCGCCATCGACGCGGATGCTGATGGACTTGATGCGCAAGCAGACCATCCCGTTCCGGCTGCGCGGCGGCATCCCGGCCGGCGCCGATTTCGGCGACAAGTCCGGCACCTCGTCCACCGTCGGCGGCAGGAACGTCGCGTGGAACGATATCGCGTTCATGACGCTGGCCGATGGCCGGCAAGTCTTGATGGCCGTCTTCCTCAAGGATACGGCAATGCCCAAGCCTCAGCGCGATGTGCTGTTCGCCGATATCGCGCGCGCGGTCGCGGCGGGCGTGCCGAGGCGCGCGACCAGCCGTTGATGACGGTCCGTCTGAGCGTTTTTTAGCGCCGTTCCGCTGCTTGCACCGGCATGCGTGGCGTAGAAGGCTTACCTACAGCCGCTATCTGGCGTCGGCTTTTTGGCGCGCGATTTCGGCACGCAGTTGGGCGGTCTTCAGCAGCCGCGTGCCGCGCGCGCCGGACTGCGCCAGCTCCATCGCGGCGATGTAGCGGCTGGCCTGTGCGGCGTCCGACGGCGCCAGCAGGGTCAGACGTTCCCGCGCGCGCGTGATGCCGACGTAGAAGCGGTTCTGCTCTTCCAGCGCCTCGGCGCCAAGGCGCGGAAACTCGCTGGCGCTCAGGTAGGGCATCACGACGTGTGCGTATTCGAGTCCCTTGATCTGGTCGATGCAGGCTATCGTCACGCGCTGGTGCTGGGCGCTGTCGGCCAGCGCCTGTTCCATTTTGCCGAGCCACTCGGGGAAGGCCGCCAGCGTCACGCCGGCGTCGCTGCAGACGTCGATGAAACCGGCGATGGAACGGGTCACCACCTCGGCCTGCGTCTTGTCGACGTAGATGCGGCGCGCCGTCTCGCCCAGCTTCATCAGCCGCACCACGTGTTCCAGCGCGGCGCCGATCGGTGTTTGTTCATCGAGGCCGCGCAAGTAGTCGACCGCCTGCGCGGTGACGCCGGCGCGTTCATTGTTGGCCGATTTCTTGAGGTGGTTTTCCAGGAAGCCTTCCAGCATATCGGGATACGTGGCGATGTCGATCTTGGCCTGCTTCAGCTCATCGCGTTGATACGGAATCTCGGTGAAGAACACCAGCGCCTCGAAGATCTCGGCGCGCCGCTGCGCGCTGCCGACCCAGCGCAGGTTTTGCCGCGCCAGCGCGACCAGTGCGCGCAGCATCAGGATTTCCTGGCTGGCCAGATAGCTTTGCATCTCGACGAAGCTGTAGGCGATATTGTTCTGGAATAGCGCGCTCTCGATGCGCACCGATTGGTCACGGTCGCGCAGCAGCACGGCCACCGATCCGGCGCTGTTGCCGTCGCTGGTCCACTGGTGGATCGCCGCCACCAGCTGGCGCGCGCAGGCGTCGCGGTCGTCTGCATCGTAGGCCAGCAAATCGATGCGCGTGCTACGCGCCAGCGCCGATGAGCTGTCCTTGGATTTCAGGCTGGCGACGGCTTCGGCCAGTTCCGGCCCGTAGCGGTAGGAGCTGGTGAGCGGGTAGCTTTGCAGTTTGGGGAATTCGGCGGCGAAGCGCTCGCGCAGGAATTGGTGGTCGGCGCCGGACCAGGTGTAGATGACCTGGTCCTTGTCGCCCGCGCCGCAGAAGAAGGCGCCGCTGCGGCGTATCAGCATCGTCAGCAGGCGGAACGAGGCTTCGTTCAGATCGTGCAGTTCATCGGCGACGATGACAGAGAATTCGGGCAGCGAGGCGCGCAGGTCTTCGTCGTCCTCCATCAGCCGCACCAGGTCGTAGGTGGCGTCGAAGGCGGCGCGGAAGCGCACTTCGCCGGTGTCGCCGCCGCGTACGCGTTCATACTCGCCCATCCACAACAGGCTGGTGAGCGACACGTCGGGCAGCCGGTACAGGCGTTCGTCGATAGAGCCGTGGACGAAGTCGGGATGGTGGAAGTCCATGCGCGCCTTGGTGCGCAGCTGCAGCTTGAGGAATTGCGTGACGGCCGAGTTGCTGGCGTTGATGGTCAGCGGATAGCGTTCGGCGTATTTGTCGGCGACCTGCTCCAGCGCGTGGATCGCGTAGGGCACCATCGCTTCATAGTTGTCGAAGTTTTCGGTGGGGTGGAATTCCAGCTTGCCGAGGATGTGGCGCGCGTAGTCGTCGAAGGTCTCTATGGTCATGCGCGCGATGAGCGGCGCGGCCACGCCGATTTCCTTCAGGCGCAGCTTGAGCGCCTGCTTGGCGGCGGCCGTGAACACCAGGCCGAGGATTTTTTCCGGCGCGCGGCCGCGGTGCATCGATTCGGCGATGCGCAGCGCCAGCGTGGTGGTCTTGGCCGCGCCGGCGTTGGCGTCGATCAGGATCACGCGCTGCTGCGCGGTCTGGATCGCGACCTGCTCGGCGGTCGGGGTCATGCGCTTGGGCGTGAATTGGGGCGCGTTCGTGGTACTCAACTGTTCTCCTGGTTCGGCAATCGCTATCGCGACGTATGCCGCCACGATAGCCGCCCGCAGTGTAGCACTGCAGACGGCGGCGATGCTCAATGCCAGTCCGTATGCAGCTCGCCGCGATTATTCGATCGGCTGGACAGATCGTCGCATGCCCGTTGTAGGTATGCTGAAGCTTCCCGCGTAGCCTTGAGGGAGCATGATTTCAGCGGTCTGGCAGGGCAGCGCGGCCGGCGTCCATTCTTGTAGCGCGAGTCCCAGGCATTTGAGGGCCGCCTCGCGCGCGGTCCAGGCGCGGGCGAGGGCGCTTGCGCGTTGGGGGGGCGCGAGGGCGGCCAGTATGCGCGCCACGTCGGGGCCGAGGTAATCGCGGGCCACCGGCTGCCAGTCCGCGATGTCCCGCACTTGCAGAACGTCGATGCCGATGGCGCCGCGCAGATTGATGGCGGCCACGGTGAGTCCCGTTTCGTGGCTGATCGAATAGGCGATAGCATCGTCTGGCGCGATGCGCCTGGCCGCTGCTGCGCCAACATCGTCGAACACGATGCGTGGCACGGCGCCTTCCGCATCGGGCAGGTGGATGGCGGCGGGCGCGATGTCGAGCAGTTCGGCCAGCACCGCGCGCACGGCGTGCCGGATTTGCTGGCGCGGGCCTACGCGCTGCTGGCCGTTTTCGGTGCGCACGGCGATTACGCAGACGCCATCGGCCCATACCGGCGCCGTATCGGGCCAAAAATGGACCGCCAATCGGCCGTCTAGCGCGGGCGGTTTATGTGGCGTGTGATGGTCCATCGAGAGCCGGCCGAAGCTTGCGTGCGATGGTCAGGCGCGCGCCGGCGCCGCAGGGCAGCCAACCCAGTGCGAGTGCGCCGGAATATGCTCGCCCTTCATTACCAGCGTCAGCGCGCCGAGGCGGGCGTTGTCGCCGACGGCGGCGCTATACAGCACCGCGCTGCGCGGCCCCATGTAGACCCGTTTGCCGATGACGACGTGGTCGATCTTCATCACGCGGTCTTCAAACAAATGGGTCTGCGGGCAGGTCAGCGCATTGAGTTCGCTGTATTCGCCGATGCTGACGCAATCGAATTCGGTGATGTCGGTGGTGTCCAGATAGACGCCACGTTCGATCTTCGCGCCGAGCAGGTTGAAGGCCAGCGGCAGCCACGGCGTGCCGCGCAGGTAGCGCAGGAAGTTCGGCACCGCGATCCCTTCATACATATTCGTCACGCCCTCGGACAGCCAGACGAACGGCGTCCACATCGGCTCCGATTGTTTGCGATAGCGGCCGATCAGCAGCCATTTGAAGCCGACCACGAAGAAGTAGTTGCCGACGCCGTAGGCCAGCCCGGCCAGCGTCAGGTCCCAGATCACTTCGCCCCAGCGGCCGGCGCCGGCGATCGGCATCACGCCCAGCACCAGCGTGTAGCCGACCGCGATCACCAGCGCGTGCGGCGCGACGATGCGGAACGCTTCGATCAGGCCGCGGCCGAGGCGGCGCAGCGGCGACGGATGGAAGGTCAGCGATTCCGGATAGCCGCTGGTCTGCTCGCGCGCGGGCAGGTTGATTGGCGGCGATCCCAGCCAGGTGTCGCCGCTGGCCATCTGGCCGTTGTCCGGCGCGTGCGAGTGCACGCCGATCAGCACATGCTCGGGCAGCACCGTGCCGTCCGGGATGTAGGAGCCGTTGCCGACGAAGCTGCGGTGCGAAATGACGGTTTCCTGCATCGTCATCCAGCCGCCGTCTATATGTTCGTCGCCCAGCATCACCGCGTCGGCGATGAAGGTCTCGTCGCCCAGCGTCAGCATGTCCGGCACGACGCCGAGGGCGGTGGAGATCTCCGCGTCGCGCCCGACCTTGGCGCCCAGCAGGCGATACCAGAACGGCGCGTAGATGGTCGCGTAGATCCCGTGCAGCACGTTCAGGCTCGATTCCTGGATCTGGCTGACCAGCCATTTGGCGCAGTAGGTGTTGCTGTGGATCGCCGAGCGGCCGGGCGTCAATCGCGGCAGCACGCTCCAGCGGATGCCGGCCGACAGCAGCGCGGTCAGCACGATCAGCACGGCGCTGGCGGGGAAGGCCAGCACGAAGTAGCGCAGCAGCTGGGTGCTGACGTCGTCGCCCTGGATCTGCGGCAGCCAGCCCGCCTCGTCGAACCAGTCGATCAGCACGAAGCTGGGGAACACCGGCATGAAGAACAGCGTGACGATGAGCAGGATGCCGAACACGAAGAACACTGCTTCGGCCGCCAGGCGCGCCGGCGTGACGGCGGGGCGTGGCGGCAGGACGCTGGCGTCGAAGGCGCCGACGTCGCGCGCCGGCGAGCCGCTCCAGACGCGGCCGGCCGGCACCACGCGGCCGTCGCCGAGCGCGGACTGGCCTTCGAGGTGGCCGGCTTTTTCGACGCGGGTATTCCCTTCAAGGACCACGTAGGAACTGACGCAGGCGTCGTCTTCGATCGTGATGGCGCCCAGCAGCAAACGGCCGCGCTGCACGCGCGCGTTTTCAAAGTTGGTGGCGTTGCCGACGCTGACGCCGTCGCCGATGCGCAGCAGGTCCGGCGCGCGCAAGGTCATCGAGCCGATGATGACGTCATGCCCGACCTTGGCGCCGAGCGCGCGCAACCACCACGCGTACAGCGAGGAGCCGCTTAGCAGATACGACGGCGCGGCTTCGACGAGGCGGTCGGCCAGCCACCATCGATAATAGGTCAGGCCCCACAGCGGATAGCTGCCCGCTTGCAGGCGTCCGGCGATCAGCCATTTGCCGACGATGGCGATGCAGAATTCCATCGCGGTCGCCAGCAGGAACACGCCGGCCGATGCGGCGATGGCCAGGGCCACCGAGTCGCCCGGATCGCCCGTGTAAAAGTGATAGGTGAAGAACGGCGCCAGCCACTGCGCCATGCGCAGCGCCACCAGTCCCGGCATCGCGGCCGCTTGCGCCAGGCCGCAGCTCCAGCGGCGCAGCGCCGACGGCGGCGTCCAGTCCTCTTCGGCGGCCATCGCCTCGGGCGACTCGGCCAGCACGGCGGCGATCTTGCCGACCTGGCGCTGCTGATAAATGTCGCGCACCGTGACGTGGGCGTGGCGCGGATCGGCGCGCAGGGCCGAGGCCAGGCGCGCGGCTAAGAAGGAGTGGCCGCCCAGGTCG
>Ga0209862_1000093_pt1 | contig 31855 bp, 29 predicted proteins | sample OrgsoiDNA_201061_FD_185809 | JGI IMG/M metagenome (GOLD analysis project Ga0209862, IMG submission 185809) | Permafrost soil microbial communities from the Arctic, to analyse light accelerated degradation of dissolved organic matter (DOM) -... | ecosystem: Environmental > Terrestrial > Soil >... | reverse complement strand
GGTCAGCAGCGGGGTGTCGCCGCTGGTCAGCGGGTTGCCGGCGCCGATGGTGCTGGCCAGGGCCAGGGAACCGTCAGCCTTTTTCACCAGCCAGCCCCAGCCGGAACCGAAGGTGCCGATGGAGGTTTTGCTGAATTCTTCTTTGAACTTGTCGAACGAACCGAAGGCTGCGTTGATGGCATCAGCCAGTGCGCCGGTAGGTTGACCGCCGGCGTTTGGCGCCAGGCAGTTCCAGTAGAAGGTGTGGTTCCAGACCTGAGCGGCGTTGTTGAAGATACCGCCCGAAGAAGATTTAACGATTTCTTCCAGGGTCTTGCCTTCGAACTCGGTGCCTGGCACCAGGTTGTTCAGGTTCACGACGTAGGTGTTGTGGTGCTTGTCGTGGTGGTATTCCAGAGTTTCCTTGGAAATGTGCGGCTGCAGGGCATCGTGTGCGTAAGGCAGCGGCGGCAATTCGAAAGCCATGATGATTCTCCTAATCAGGTCAGTTGCGGTGAGCGCAAGGCCGATCACGGGCGGCCAGACAAGCGCCGGGGAGTTTGTACTCTTTGCGGCGCATCGAACCGGATCATAGCACCGGGGGTGCGGCATAACCACGCAACAACTGTGTGGGATAGAGGTTCCAAAGCCTTTTAGAATATTCAGGCCGAGGTGATTAGTTGAATCGCTACGGTAAACATCATGACGGCCACCAGCAGGTCGAGAATCCTCCAGGTGCTGGGCCGGGCCAGCCACGGTGCCAGCCATGCAGCGCCCAGCGCCAAAGTGAAAAACCACAGCAACGACGCACTCGCCGCCCCCACGACATAAGCGCCGGGCACCGATTGTTGTGCGCCGAGAGAGCCGATCAGCAACACGGTATCGAGATAAACGTGCGGGTTGAGCAGCGTCACCGCCAGCGCACTGAGCATCACCGCCCGCAGTGAGCGTACGGTCTGGTTTTCGCCTTGTTGCAGGCTTTGTTTCGAGCAGGCCCGGCGCAATGCCTGGCTGCCGTACCAAATCAGAAACACCGCACCTCCCCAACGGGCAACCGCCAGCAGCGTCGGGTTTTGCGCCAGCACCGTCGCCAGACCGAAGACCCCGGCGGCGACCAATAATGCATCGCAGGCCACGCAGAGTGCGGCAACCGGCAGGTGATGTTCGCGGCGCAGACTTTGGGCCAGCACAAACGCATTCTGGGTGCCGATCGCCATGATCAGCCCCGCAGCGACCAACAGGCCGTTTACATAGCTTTGCCACATAAGGTTTTACTCCGCGTTGGCTGCCAGATCCCGCAGCACGTGCATGGCACGATCGGCATCGGCCTGGCCGACGAATAAATGATCGTGGTAGTAGCCGGCGATTACGTTGCAACTGATGCCGGCCTTGCCCAGCGCTGTGGCAAAAGCGGCGGTCAGGCCGACGGCTTCCAGGGCCGAATGCACGTTCAAGGTGATCCACGCAGCGACGTAGTCGAAGCTGAAACCGGCCTTTTCGGCGTGGGAACGTTCCAGAATCACTGTCAGGCCTTCCTGCTCGCGAAAGCTGCCGACGATTTCCAGGCCTGCCGGCAGCGTGCCGTCGCGCAGGGTGCAGAACACGTATTCGCCGACGTTGAGGTGCGGGCTCATGCTGCGTAGCAGGGTTGCCAATGAAGTTTCGCCAGCCATGTCTGTATTCCTTGTTCAAAAGTTCTTGCTGGCCATTCTCCGGCGCTACGCTGTATAAGAAAAACCAATAGTGCTGATCGCTCATTAGGAAAACTGATGTTCGACTATAAATTGCTTTCTGCCTTGGCCGCCGTGGTCGAGCAGGCCGGATTCGAACGTGCCGCGCAGGTGCTGGGTTTGTCGCAATCGGCGATCTCCCAGCGGATCAAACTGCTGGAAGCGCGGGTCGGCCAACCGGTGTTGGTGCGTGTCACACCGCCAGCGCCCACCGAAATCGGTCGGCGCTTGCTCAACCATGTGCAGCAGGTGCGCTTGCTTGAGCGGGATTTGCAGACGCTGGTGCCGGCGCTGGACGAAGAAGGTCTGCCGGAACGCCTGCGCATCGCCCTCAACGCTGATAGCCTCGCTACGTGGTGGGCCGACGCCGTCGGGGATTTTTGCGCCGAGCAACATTTGCTGTTGGATCTGGTGGTGGAAGACCAGACCGTGGGTCTCAAACGCATGCGCGCCGGCGAAGTGGCGGCCTGTGTTTGCGCCAGCGAACGCCCGGTGGCCGGGGCGCGGAGCGTGCTGTTGGGCGCCATGCGTTACCGGGCGTTGGCCAGCCCGGCATTCGTTGCCCGGCATTTCCCCGACGGTGTGCGTGCCGAGTTGTTGCCGCGCACGCCGGCGCTGGTGTTTGGCCCGGACGATTTCCTACAGCATCGCTACCTTGCGTCCTTAGGCGTGGACGGCGGTTTCGAACACCATTTATGCCCATCGTCCGAAGGCTTTATCCGCCTTACGGAGGCGGGGCTCGGTTGGGGCCTGGTGCCGGAATTGCAGGTGCGCGAGCAACTCGAACGCGGTGTTTTAGTGGAACTATTGCCAGATAAGCCGATTGATGTGCCGTTGTACTGGCATCATTGGCGCAATGGCGGTCAGTTACTGGGTTTACTGACTGACCAATTGGTAAGTTCGTCGAAGCAATGGCTGGTGCCGTTGGACTGACGGGCAGCGTCAAGACTCACACATTACGCAAAACGATAGACATCGGAGCTTTACATGAAAATTCTGGTCACCGGCGCAAGCGGCTTCATTGGCGGACGCTTTGCGCGTTTCGCCCTGGAGCAGGGCCTGGACGTGCGGGTCAACGGTCGCCGGGCCGAGGGCGTCGAGCACCTGGTGCGCCGTGGCGCCGAGTTCATCCAGGGAGACTTGAGCGACCCGGAACTGGTGCGTGACCTGTGCTCGGACGTTGAAGCCGTGGTCCATTGCGCTGGCGCCGTTGGTTTGTGGGGCCGTTATCAGGACTTTCACCAGGGCAATGTCCAGGTCACTGAAAATGTGGTCGAGGCTTGCCTGAAGCAACGGGTCCGGCGGCTGGTGCATTTGTCGTCGCCGTCGATCTACTTCGATGGCCGCGATCATCTGGGCCTGACCGAAGAGCAGGTGCCTAAACGCTTCAAGCATCACTATGCCGCGACCAAGTTCCTCGCCGAGCAAAAGGTCTTTGGCGCCCAGGAGTTCGGTCTAGAAACCATCGCCCTGCGCCCGCGTTTCGTCACGGGGGCTGGTGACATGAGCATCTTCCCACGCCTGCTGAAAATGCAGCGCAAGGGGCGTCTGGCGATTGTCGGCAACGGCTTGAACAAGGTTGATTTCACCAGCATGCAAAACCTCAACGAAGCGTTGCTCAGCAGTTTGCTGGCCAGCGGTTCGGCGTTGGGCAAGGCCTACAACATCAGCAACGGTACGCCGGTGCCGTTGTGGGATGTGGTGAATTACGTGATGCGAAAAATGGACGTCCCACAGGTCACTCGCTACCGTTCCTACGGCTTGGCCTACAGCGTAGCGGCGCTCAATGAGGGCGTGTGCAAGCTCTGGCCTGGGCGTCCCGAGCCGACCCTGTCGCGTCTGGGCATGCAGGTTATGAACAAAAATTTCACGTTGGACATCAGCCGTGCCCGGCATTATCTGGACTACGATCCGAAGGTCAGTCTCTGGGCGGCCCTCGATGAATTTTGCGGCTGGTGGAAGGCTCAGGACATTCGCTGACTGAACCGAGTTCCGGGTTCAGGGTCAATCGGTGCGGCAGTGGGGGTTATACTTCGCCGCATCAAGCCACCACCGCGTTCCACAAAGGTTGACTCAATGTCCATGCGTAACGATGCCAACGACGATTTCGACGATGTACCAAGCCTGCGCGCCGACGTTCACGACCACGATGAATTTCCGACCATTCCGGTCGTTCGTGATCGCACCGCCGCACCTGCGCGCAGCGCTGCGGCGGTTAAAGTCAAAGGCCCGAGCACTGGCCCGTTGTGGGCACTGGTCGGCGCCTTGTTCTTTGCCTTCGCGGGCCTGGCCTGGTGGAGTTTTCAGCAGATTTCGCTGATGGAGCAGCAACTGGTGGCGACCCAGGAAAGTTTCGCGCGGATCAGTGAGGAAGCGGCGGGGCGCTTGCAGGACATTTCCGGCAAGGTCGTGGCCAGTCAGACCAACGTCAACAGCGACAGCGAAGCGCTGAAACTGCAGATCAAGCAGTTGGAAAGCAAACTCCAGGATCAGAGTCAGCAACAACAAGGTGTGGTCGGTCAGACCAGCGAACTGGACAAGCGCCTGGCGCAAATGACCGCGCAAACCACCGAGCAACAGGCGGCCAACACGCAGTTGCAGGCTCAGGTCAAAGCCTTGAGCGGTGAATTGGTCGCCCTGAAGAGCGCGCCTGCCGACACCAGCAAAGTCGACGCCGAGCTCAAAAGCCTCAACGCCGACATCGCTGCGCTGAAGAAACAGGGCAACCCGAGCACTGCGATCGATCGTCTGGAACAGGAAATCGTCATCCTCAAAGCCCAGCAGGACAACCGCCCGGCCGCCCCACAAGGCGCGACCAATACCGCCGAGTTCGACGCGTTCCGCGGCCAGACCACCCGCAACCTCAATACCCTTCAGTCGCAGATCCAGAATCTGCAACAGCAGATCAACGCCCGGGCGCAGTAGTCCGGCACACCATACCTCTGGCGAGGAGCCTTTGTTCTGGGAGGCTTGCCTGTGGCGAGGTGATTTTGTGGCGAGGGAGCTTGCTCCCGCTGGAGTGCGAAGCGCTCCCCTGCATTGTGTCAGGCACACCGCATTCTCAGGTTTTACGACTGCTTCGCCGCCGAGCGGGAGCAAGCTCCCTCGCCACAAAAGCCTGTCTTACCACTGTGACGCAGTGATTTTCTGAATATTCATACATATCCCCAGCCCGTCTACGCTCTTGAAACATCAACAAGAACGGGGGATGCGTTATGGGGTTTGTGCACAAGTTAGCCTTGCTGGGCGGGATGCTTTTGCTGAGCCTGGGCCAGGTTCAGGCGGCCACGGCGCCAAAGGATGAGGGCCAGGCTGCCAGGGCCTTGCTCGAAAAAGCCCTGGCGTACTACCACGACAATGGCGACAAGGCCTTCGCTGCATTCAGCCGTCAGGGCGAGTTTGTCGACAAGGACCGTTACGTGTTTGTGGTCGATACCAAGGGCGTCATGCTCGCCAGCGGTGGGCCGTCTTCGGCATTGATCGGCCGGGATGTGTCGCAGACGCTGCCACCGGATTTGCAGAAAGCCTTCAAAGACGCCTTGAACGTGCCGGAGGGCAACGGCATTCAACAGGCCGAATACCACTGGCAGAACTGGGCCGACGGCAAGGTCGAACGCAAGCACGTGTTCTATCAGCGCATTGGTCAGCGGATCCTGGCGGTCGGCTACTACCTGCCTCGCGCATCGGCGCAGCAAGCCCAGGCCTTGCTCGATAAAGCGGCAACTGACCTGACCAAGGACGAGAAGGGCACGCTGACGGCGATCAACTCGCTCAAGGGCGGGTACTTGCAGGACGATCTATACGTCTTTGTGGTTGACCTGAATAACCAGCGCTACGTGGCTCATGGCACCAATCTGCGGCTGATCAACACCGACTTCGGCAAGGTCAACGACCCGGAAGGCAAACCGGTGGGCGAGCCGATTCTGGCAATTATGGGCAAGCAGGATCGGGGAGAGTACGAGTATCGCTGGAAGAACCCGGTGACCGGCAAGGTCGAGGACAAGCATGCGTACCTGAAGAAGGTCGGGCATTTTCTGGTGGCTGTCGGGTATTACAGCCCTTGAATCGTCGTGACTTATAGACCGCTTTCGCGAGCAAGCCCGCTCCCACATTGGATTTCCAGCGATCACAGATTTTGTGTACGACAGAAATCAATTGTGGGAGCGGGCTTGCTCGCGAAGGCCGCGCCTCGGTCTATCTATCGGACCTTATCTTCCCGCCCCCGCAACACCCTGTTCGGCATCGCAATCGCCGCCGCCAGCCCCAGCAATGACACCGCCGCGCTGACCATCAGCAAATGCCGGAAGGTCAGCAGCAACTCCGCCCGCAAGGCGTTCTGCGCATCCCCCGGTGCAGCGTTCAAACCATCGAGCAAGACATTCCCCGAACTGCCCTCGCCAATTGCTGATCCAGCGATGTGAGCGAAACTGGAGTCCTGCAACAACGCCAGCAACAGCGCCGACATCAACGCCACACCCACCGCGCCACCCAACGAACGAAACAGGTTCGTGGTACTGGTGGCCACGCCAATGTCCCGTTGCTCGACCGAGTTCTGTGTGCCGACCAACGAGGTCGGAAATTGCATGCCGCTGGCAATCCCGCTGAACAACATGAACAGGCTGCTCATCAGTAAGTCTTGAGGCGCACTGAACGCCATGCCGAGAATCGAGATCGGCATCAGCAGCGCACCGCTCAGGATCATCGGTTTGTAGCGCCCGGTTACCGAGGTGCGGCGTCCGGCGAAATAGGCGCCAATCGGTAAGCCAATCGCCAGTGGCAAAAGGTGCAGCGCGGCGCTGTCGGCCCCGGCACCGGTGACGCTCTGGAACCGCAGCGGCATCAGCACGATCAAGGAAATGGCCTGGAAACTGGTGAAGAAAATCGTGCACCAGCAAAAGATCGCATTGCGGTTGGCGAACAAATGCATCGGCAGCAACGGCTCCCGCGCCCGCCGCTCATGCCAGACGAACACCGCCAGCACCACCACCGCGCAACTGAGCAGGCCCAGCACTTCGGCGCTGCGCCACGAATGGCCCTGACCGACTTGAGTGATGCCGAGCAGCAGCGCGGTCAAGCCGACGATCATCAGCAATGTGCCGAGGTAATCAATGATCGGTTTGCGCTGCGGCACTGGCAGCCCGACCAGTGTGCGATTGGCCACCAGCCACGCGCCGAGCCCGAGCGGCAGGTTGATCAGGAACACCCAGCGCCACGACAAGTACTCGGTCATGTACCCGCCGAGCACCGGCCCGGCGACACTGGCCACTGCGTACATGCTGCTGAAGTAACCCTGATAACGACCGCGCTCCCGGGGCGGGACGATGTCGCCGATGATTGCCTGGCTAACCGAAATCATCCCGCCGGCGCCGATGCCTTGAAGGATCCGCGCCAGCACCAGTTGCTCCATGCTTTGGGCCATGCCGCAAAAGAACGACGCAATGGTGAACAGCCCCATCCCGAACAACATCAACTTGCGTCGACCGTACAGATCGCCGAGCTTGCCGTAGATCGGCACCGCCACGGTCATTGCCACCATGTAACCGGCAATCACCCAGGCCAGCAGGCTGACATCCTTGAACTGCGCGGAAATGGCCGGCATCGACACGGCCACGATGGTCTGGTCCAGCGCGCCGAGAAAGATCGCCAGCATCAGGGCGATCAGCACACTGCGAATGGCCGGTTTGGGCGTTTCAGGCTGGTTCAGATTGGTCACGATAAAACCTGCGGGCAGTGATTTTCCCGCAAGAGGCAAGGCGAGCGGGTTAGTGCTCGCCAGTGTAAGTCGATAGCAGGCTATTCGATAGCCTCGTATGGAAGCCCGACGTAATTTTCTGCAATGGTTTTTCGCCCGGCTTCGGAGTTGACGAAGTAGTCCAGTTCCGAGGCGCTGATGCGTTGGCTGAATGCATCGTGCTCGTCAAAGCGGTGCAGCATCGAGGTCATCCACCAGGAAAATCGCTCGGCTTTCCAGACCCGGCGCAGGCAGATTTCGGAGTACTTCTCCAGCAAGTCCACGCGCCCGTCGCGGTAAACCTTCAGCAGAATATTGAACAATGTGCTGACGTCGCTGGCCGCCAGGTTCAGGCCCTTGGCGCCGGTGGGTGGGACGATGTGCGCCGCGTCGCCGACCAGGAACATCCGCCCGTACTGCATCGGTTCCACCACGAAGCTGCGCAGCGGCGCGATGCTTTTCTCGATGGATGGCCCGGTGACCAGTTTTGCCGCCAACGCCTGTGGCAGTCGGGATTTGAGTTCATCCCAGAAACGCTGATCGGACCAATCCTCGACCTGTTCCTCGGTCGGCACCTGAAGGTAATAGCGAGTGCGGGTCGCCGAACGCATGCTACACAGAGCGAACCCGCGTTCGTGGCGGGCGTAGACCAACTCTTCGTGGACCGGCGGGGTGTCAGCCAAAATCCCCAGCCAGCCGAACGGGTAGACCCGCTCAAAGACCTTCAGGCTCTCGGCGGGAATCGATTGCCGGGCCACGCCGTGGAAGCCGTCGCACCCGGCGATGTAGTCGCAATCGAGGCGATACGTTTCGCCATCCTTTTCGAACGTGACAAAGGTTTCATCGGTTTTCATGCCGTGAGGGACGACGTTGCTCGCCGCATAAATCGTCTGTGCCCCGGCGTCCCGACGAGCGGCCATCAGGTCGCGGGTGACTTCGGTCTGGCCGTAGATCATCACGGTTTTGCCGCCGGTCAGGGCGTGCAGGTCAATGTGCACCTGGCGGCCGTCGAGGGCCAGATCAAAGCCGCCATGAACCAGCCCTTCGGCGTCCATGCGCTGACCGACACCGGCCTGACGCAACAGCTCTACCATGCCTTGTTCAAGGACGCCGGCGCGGATTCGGCCGAGCACATAATCCGGCGTTTGGCGTTCGAGAATCAGAGTGTCGATGCCGGCGTTGTGCAGCAACTGACCAAGCAATAAACCGGACGGACCGGCGCCGATGATGGCGATTTGGGTTTTCAGCGTTTTCATTGTTTTTATGACTCGCAAGCTTCACGCGACCACGGCCGGTGAATAATTTTTATGGATCGAGTGCTTGCATTTTTCCCTTGCGAGTCTGTCAATTGAAGGTGAAAACTGAGCCGATACCTGTACATTCTGCCAATCGGTGCGATTATCGCCCCGTCTACCCCCGAGGCCTGGATTGAAGTGATGAACAAGCCTGACCTGCCTTCGATTCCGGTGTTCAAGCTCTACGGTGAAAGCCTGGACTGGCCGACCCCCGACTTGCTGCACTGTGAAACCATTTCCAAACGCAGCCGCGAACATCAATGGGAAATCAAACCCCACCGCCATGCTGATTTGTGCCAGTTACTCTTCGTTTTCAAAGGTCAGGCAGAGCTTGAAATCGAAGGTAAACGCACTGATTTGACCGAGCCGGCAATGCTGATCCTGCCGCCGTTATCGGTGCACGGTTATCGCTTTTCTGAAGACGTCGAAGGTTTTGTCGTGACGTTGGCCGCGCCGTTGGTTGCCCATCTGCAGGTGCAACTGGGCAATTCGGTGAACGCCCTGGCGCAAGCCGAAAGTTACCCGGCTGGGAAGGACAGCGAGTACCTCAACAGTCTGTTTGCGGCGCTGCAAAGCGAATACACCGGTCATCAACCGGCTCGGGAAATGCTCATGCATTCGCTGGTCAGCGTGATCATGGTCTGGGTCAGCCGCCAGGTGATCCAGCGCCGCAGTGCCAGTCAACGTCCGCAGCGCGCCCGGGAATACCTCAACGGGTTTATTCAACTGGTGGAAGAGACCTATCGCCAGCACGTCAAGGTCGAGGACCTGGCCCATCGGTTGGGGATTTCCGTGTCCCACCTCAACGGCACCTGCCGTGAACTGGCGGGGCAACCGGCGTTGCAGATCATGCACGAACGGCAGTTGCTGGAAGCCAAACGCTTGCTGACTTACACCAGCATGACCATTTACGAAATGTCCGACGTGTTGGGGTTTTCCGATCCAACCAACTTCACGCGCCTGTTTCGGCGACGAGTGGGGATCTCGCCCAAGGCCTTCCGCGACCGCTTGAAGGCCGATCAGGACAACGAGGCCTGACACGCTTCGCTAGCGAAGGGCGTTGAGGGTCGCGTTGTGGGGAATGCAGCGCTCGAAGTTGCAGCTCGCGAATTCACGAGGCAGGTTGCGCAACTGCTCGACCCGCCAGGCAGCGGTGCCATACAGCGCCAGCGTCGCCGCGCAGGTGATGAAAATGGCGAGGTACCTTCTTGTTCTGATGTTCATGGCGTTGACCTCTGAACGAATACCCTTCGGTATTACCTTCAGCATAGGTCAGCGCCACTGAGTTGCCACCCGCGCGGCCCTCCCATGTAAGCCGGTATTCAGGACACTAATGCACCTCTGTGGGAGCGGGCTTGCTCGCGAAAGCGTCGGCACATCCAACATAGAGGTGACTGATACGAGAAGATCTTAAAACCCCACATCCCACGCCGGTTCTTCGGGGAATCTGAGCACCAGGAAGTCCAGCATACTGCGCATCGTCGCCGGCATGTGTTTGCGTGAGGCGTAGACCGCGTACATGTTCATCTGTCGTGGCTCGGCGTGGGGCAGCAGGCGGATCAACTCGCCGCTGTGAATGTGCACGCCGGCCTGGTAGCTGGGCAGCATCGCCACGCCGGCACCGGCCATGGTCGCGCGCAGCAGGGTGCTGGCCTCGTTGGCGCTGATGTTGCCCTGCACCGGCACCGAGACCTGCTCGCCATCCTGTTCGAAATGCCAAAGGCTTTTGCCGAAGTAGGAGTGGGTCAGGCAGTTGTGCTGGCTCAAGTCCTCGACCCGCTGCGGCGTCGGGTGTTCTTGCAGGTAAGCCGGGGAGGCGCAGATCACCGAGCGGCACACCGTCAGTCGGCGGGCGATCAGGTTCGGGTCCAGGTCGTTGCTGGTGCGGATCGCCAGGTCAATGCGCTCATCGACCAGGTTCACCGTGCGGTCGATCATCTGCATATCGATGCTGACGCCGGGGTAGCGCTTGACGTAAGCGGCCATGGCGTCCGCCAGTTGCGCCTGGCCGAACGAGGTGCTGACGCTGATCCGCAGCAGGCCACGGGGCGCTTCGTCCGGTTCGCTGATGGCGGCTTGCATGTCGGTGGACAAGTCGAGCATCTGCCGACAGCGCGGCAGGATCTCGCTGCCAGCAGCGGTCAGGCTCAGCTTGCGCGTGGTGCGGTGCATCAGCCGGGCGCCGACCCAATCTTCCAGTTCCGCCAAATAACGCGAAACCACCGGCCGTGACAGGTCCAGGTGATCGGCCGCCGCTGACTGGCTGCCGAGGTCCACCACCGAGACGAACACCCGCATTGCTTGTAGACGATCCATGATTTGCTCACTTTCAGAAACAAACTATGTTCAAGCATCGCATTTTTTGTACTGAGTCATGCAACTAAGCTCTGTCCCATCGCCAAGCACGGCATTCGGACAACGGAGCAACAGATGATCGGTTTCACCGCAATCAAGCGCATTCTCCTGGCAACCGCCACCCTCGGCTTCGCCGCTCACGCTGCCGCCGCATCGACCCTGACCCTGGACGTCTACAACCCGGGCGACAAGGCGATTTTCCCAGTGACATCGGTACTGGTCAGCGGCGAGAAAGACGCGATCCTGGTGGACGCGCAATTCGGCAAATCCCAGGCTGAGCAAGTGGTACAGAAAATCCGCGCCAGCGGCAAGCAACTGACCACCATCTACATCAGCCACGGTGACCCGGATTACTACTTCGGCCTCGACACCCTGACCGCCGCTTTCCCGAACGCCAAAGTACTGGCCTCGCAGCCGACCGTGGATCACATCAAGAAAACCGTCGAGGGCAAACTGGCGTTCTGGGGCCCGAAAATGGGCGCTGACGTGCCGGCCAAAACCATCGTGCCGGGCGTGCTCAAGGGCGACAGCCTGATGCTCGAAGGGCAGAAATTGCAGGTAGTGGGCCTGGACGGCAAGCAGCCGGATCGCAGCTTCGTGTGGATTCCGTCGATCAAGGCTGTGGTCGGTGGCGTGGTCGTCGCTGAAAACATCCACGTGTGGATGGCCGACACTCAGACGGCGCAATCCCACGCCGACTGGCTGACGACGCTGCATTCGATCGAAACCTTGAAACCGAAGACCATCGTGCCGGGTCACTACCTGGGTGAGAGCGCCCGTTCCCTGGCCGCTGTGCAATTCACCGCTGGCTACATCAAGGCTTTCGACGAAGAAACCACCAAGGCGAAAAACTCTGCTGAACTGATCGCAGCCATGAAAAAACGCTACCCGACCCTGGGCGAAGAAAGCTCGCTGGAGTTGAGTGCGAAAGTCGCCAAGGGCGAGATGAAGTGGTAATCCGCCGTACCTGAAGCTGAAGCGGCTTTGAGATGCAGATGATGACTGTGGCGAGGGAGCTTTTGTGGTGAGAGGACTTGCCCCCGTTGGAGTGCGAAGGGCTCCCCTGCATTCCTTCAGCTACACCGCATTCTCAGGTTTAGCGACTACTTCGCAGCCGAACGGGGCGGTGCGGCGATCCGACAAGCCCCCTCGCCACAAGGGTTTCATCGTTCACACAAGCTTCATTCGTCATAAATCGCAGCCATAACCCAACTGGAGAACTTCATGAGCAAAATCGCAATCATCGGTGCCACCGGTCGTGCCGGTAGCCAACTGTTGGAAGAAGCCCTGCGTCGCGGTCACAGCGTCACTGCCATCGCCCGCGATACCTCGAAGATCGGCCAGCGTGCCGGTGTGGTCAGCAAGAACGTCGACGCCCTGGATGCCGAAGCACTGCAAGCCGCCGTCGCCGGTCATGACGTGGTGATCAGCGCCGCGCACTTCTCGACGTTGCCTTCCAGCGCCGTGGTCGGGCCGGTGAAAAAGGCCGGGGTCAAACGTCTGTTGGTGGTGGGCGGTGCCGGTTCGTTGTTGCTGCCTAATGGCGGCCGTGTCATCGACAGCGAAGGCTTCCCTGAAGCGTACAAGGCTGAGGCCAGTGCCGGTGCGGTGTTCCTGGAAAACCTGCGTCAGGAGAAGGAACTGGACTGGACCTTCCTGTCGCCATCGGCGGAGTTTGTGGAAGGTGAGCGCACCGGCAAGTTCCGGATCGGCAAGGATGATTTGCTGGTGAGTGCTGAAGGCCGGAGCTGGATCACATTCGCCGATTATGCGATTGCGCTGCTGGATGAAGTTGAAGCACCGAAACATTCGCGTCAGCGGTTTGCAGTCGGTTACTGATAGCGCGGCTGAAACCATTCGCGAGCAAGCTCGCTCCCACATTTGATCGCATTTCAATGTGGGAGCGAGCCTGCTCGCGAAGCTTTTTAGGGTGTCAGCGAGCTTGAGCCTGCTCCACCAACCACCCCAACAATTCCTGTAACTTCGGCGAAGGTGCGGGCTTCTGCGGCAACACGAGGTAATACGCCAACCCGGTTTTCACCTTCAATTCAAAGGGCATGACTAGCCGCCCGGCACTCAGGTCATCGCCAATCAACGACCAGTCGCCAATCGCCACACCCGTCCCTTGGGACGCCATCGACATCGCCAGGTCCAGTGTTTCGAAATGCTGGCCCTTGCTGACATTGCTCAAGTGAATATCCGCCGTGGCCAGCCAGGCTTTCCAGTCGCGTTCGTCGCGAGTGGGGTGCAGCAGCATGTGTTGTTCCAGATCCTGCGGCGTGTGCAATGGCACCGGCCCTTCGAGTAATGGCCGCGAGCAAACCGGGGTCAGTTGCTCATCGAACAGCCGAAGTGACGCCAGTGAAGTGTCTGGTGGCGCGCCATAGATCACCGCCGCATCGAACTGCTCACGATGAAAGTCCACCCCGTGCCGCACCGTGGTGGTCAGCTCCACCGGCACGTCCGGGCGTTCCTTTTGCCATTGCATCAGGCGCGGCAACAACCAGCGCATCACGCAGGTCGGGGCCTTGAGTTGCAGGGTTTCGCGCTTCGCTCCGATCTGCTCCACCGCCTCGCCGATCAAGCCGAAAATCTGTTGAACCCGCGGCAGCCACTCCCGTCCTTCGGCGGTCAAGTCCAGGCCTCGGGCTTGTCGAATGAACAACTCATAACCCAGATGATCTTCCAGCCCGGCGATCTGTCGACTCACCGCGCCCTGAGTGATGTGCAACTGCTCGGCCGCCCGGGTGAAGTTGCAACATTGGGCCGTGATCAGAAAAGTGTGCAGGGCGGGCAGGGGAGGCAGTCGTTTCATGAGGACCCAAGGTATGACGTGAGGACATGGCTAGTATGACTTTTTATCCATTGTTGCGGCTACCTGTCGCCCGTTCCAATGAGGCCATCCCAGGGCTTGCCTACGCATCATAAACACTGCGCAGGCTCGGCGTCTCAAACGAACAAAAAGGGCAAAGACATGGCGACGTGCGGCGAAGTATTGGTCAAGTTACTCGAAGACTACGGGGTCGAGCAGGTGTTCGGCATTCCCGGGGTGCATACCGTTGAGCTGTATCGCGGGCTGGCCCGTTCGAGCATCAACCATGTCACTCCGCGTCACGAACAGGGCGCCGGCTTCATGGCCGACGGCTACGCCCGCACCAGCGGCAAACCGGGTGTCTGCTTCATCATCACCGGCCCAGGCATGACCAACATCACCACCGCGATGGGGCAGGCGTATGCCGATTCGATCCCGATGCTGGTGATTTCCAGCGTGCAAACCCGCAACCAATTGGGCGGCGGTCGCGGCAAGCTCCATGAGCTGCCGAACCAGAGTGCACTGGTCGGCGGCGTGGCGGCGTTCTCCCACACCCTGATGTCGGCGTCGGAGTTGCCGGGCGTGTTGGCCCGTGCGTTCGCGTTGTTCCAGGCCGGTCGTCCGCGTCCAGTGCACATCGAAATTCCGTTGGACGTGTTGGTAGAAGAAGCTGACGACCTGCTCACCAGCGTCCCGGTCAACATCGACCGCGCCGGTGCCTCGCCGACCGCCGTTTCGCGCATGACCGAACTGCTGGCGGTTGCCAAACGCCCATTGATCCTGGCCGGTGGCGGCGCCATCGAGGCCGCCGCCGAGCTGACTGAACTGGCTGAACTGCTGGACGCGCCAGTCGCGCTGACCATCAACGCCAAGGGCATGCTCGAATCCAACCATCCACTGCTGATCGGTTCGACCCAAAGCCTGGTCGCCACCCGCGCCCTGGTGGCCGAGGCCGACGTAGTGCTGGCCATTGGCACCGAGCTGGCCGAAACCGACTACGACGTGACCTTCGCTGGCGGCTTCGAAATCCCCGGCAAACTGCTGCGCGTGGACATCGACCCGGACCAGACCGTACGCAACTATCCGCCGCACGTCGCGCTGGTGTCCGACTCGCGTAATGCCGCTCAAGCCTTGCTGAGCGCGTTGTCGCACCAGTCGCTGGCCGAGCGTCGCAACGATTGGGGCCAGGTACGTGCCGCGCGTTTGCGTGAAGAATTGGCCGCCACCTGGGATGCGCCAACCTTGGCCCAGACCCGATTCCTCGAAACCGTGCTGCACGAGCTGCCGGACGCTGTGTTTGTCGGCGATTCGACCCAACCGGTGTACACCGGCAACCTGACCTTTAACCCGGAGCGCCCGCGCCGCTGGTTCAACTCGTCCACCGGTTACGGCACCTTGGGTTACGCCTTGCCGGCGGCAATCGGCGCCTGGCTCGGCGGCAGCGTTGAGGGCTCTTCGCGTCCTCCGGTGGTGTGCCTGATCGGCGACGGCGGTCTACAATTTACCCTGCCGGAACTGGCCAGCGCCGTTGAAGCGTGCACGCCGGTAATCGTCCTGCTGTGGAATAACCAGGGCTACGAAGAAATCAAAAAGTACATGGTCAACCGCGCAATCGAACCGGTGGGCGTTGACATCTACACCCCGGACTTTATCGGTGTGGCCAAGGCTTTGGGCTGCGCCGCCGAAGCGGTCAACGGTGTCGAGCAATTGCGCAGCGCACTGCGTGCTGCCACCGATCGTCAGGGCCCGACCCTGATTGAAATCGATCAGACTTCGTGGATGAAGGCGGTGTCGAAATGAGTTTTCGCATGACTTTCCCAACGGCTCTCGATGGTTTGTACATCGACGGCCAATGGTCTGCCGGCCAAGAACACCTGCGTGTATTCAACCCGGCCACCGAAGCCCTGTTGACCACCGTTAATGGCGGCGATGCACATGCCGTCGATCAAGCCGTTAATGCTGCGACCCTTGCCTTCAACGACTGGTCAAAAACCACCGGCACCGAGCGCGGTGCGATCCTGCGCAAAATCGCCGATGGCGTGAAGGCCGGTCGCGAACAGTTGATGCATTTGCAGTCGAGCAACAACGGCAAACCGCTGTTCGAAGCGGCCATCGACGTCGACGACGTGATCGCCACGTTCGAGTACTACGCCGGTCTGGCCGAGGGCCTGGACGCCAAACAGGACAGCGCCGTCGAGCTGCCGAGCGACGACTTCAACGCACGCCTGCGCCGTGAACCCTGCGGTGTGGTCGGGCTGATCGTGCCGTGGAATTTCCCGATGGTCACCACTGCCTGGAAACTCGCCCCGGCCCTGGCTGCCGGGTGCTGCGTGGTGCTCAAACCATCGGAAGTCACGCCGTTGCCAGAGCTGGAACTGGCCGCGATCATCGCCGAGACCGGCCTGCCCAAGGGCGTGTTCAACCTGGTCTGCGGCACTGGCCTGGCGGTCGGCGCGCCGCTCTCGGCTGACCCGCGCATCGCCAAGATTTCCTTCACCGGCAGCAACGCGGTCGGTGTTCAGGTCATGCAACGTGCTGCTGAAACCGTGAAGGGCGTGAGTCTGGAATTGGGCGGCAAGTCCTCACTGCTGGTGCTCAAAGACGCCGACATTGAACTGGCCGTGGAGTTGGCCTGCGGCGGTGGTTTCTTCAACGCCGGGCAAATGTGTTCGGCCACCAGCCGCGTGTTGGTCGCCGATGAACTGGCGGATGAATTCCTGATCCGTTTGCAGGCCCGCGCCGAAGCGATTCGCGTGGCCGACCCGTTCGACCCGAACGTGGAGATGGGCGCACTGGTCAATCAGGCGCAATACCAGCGCGTGCTCGGCCACATTGATCGTGGCTTGAGCGCTGGCGCCAGGCTGATTTGCGGCGGCAATCGTCCGGCCGATCTGCCGCGCGGATATTTTTTGCAGCCGACGATTTTCACCGAAGTGCCCCTCGACAGTGCGCTGTGGTGTGAAGAGATTTTCGGCCCGGTGATCTGCGTGCGCAGTTTTGCCTCCGAAACCGAGGCGATTGCCCTGGCCAACGACAGCCAGTTCGGCCTGGTGGCCAGCGTGGTGAGCCGTGATAACGCTGCCGCTGATCGGGTCGCCAACGCTCTGCAAGCGGGCCTTGTGTGGATCAACGCGCCGCAAGTGATCTTCCCGCAGACCGCTTGGGGTGGCTACAAACAGAGCAGCATCGGCCGCGAGTTGGGGCCGTGGGGTTTGCAGGCTTTCCAGGAAATAAAACACGTGATTCGGGCCGTCTAAGCGCTCGAAAAAGGTGAGCGCATGCCTCGTTCTGAGGCATGCGCCAGGGTCATGGCTACAATGAGTTTTTATCGATAGTCAGGTGTTTTGCACGACCTCAGGATGAAGCCGTCGACTCAGCTCAAGCCCTTTCAAACCGGGGGCTTAACGCAGATCTGAGCGCGCGGATGCAACGGTTGCGACCAACCTCATACTTAAAAAAACAAAGGGAGTCCTTCATGGGCCAGCATGATCTGAACAGGCGTCAATTCATCAAAACCGTGGGCGTAGCATCGGTTGCAGCGGCGGCCATGAGCATGCCCTTCATCCGGGCGAATGCCAGCGACACGCGCTTCCAGGGCAAGACCCTGCGCCTGCTGACCTGGTCCGATGACACCGGTCTGGCGGCACTGCGCAACATTGCGGCGACTTTCGAAGAGAAGTACGGCTGCAAGGTCATTGCTGACCGCACCGGCAGTACCTCGGAAATGGTCGCCAAACTCAAGGCCGGCGGTGATCGTCCGCAGTACGACGTCATCACCCTGGCAGGCGTCGGCGCCGAAGGTCTGGCCGCCGCCGGGCTGCTGGAAAAACCCGACCTCAACCGCATCCCGAACCTGGTGGACGTGCCGGAGAAATACCGCACGGGCGCCAACGGTCACGGCATCGGTTACCTGCTGTGGTGCAACAGTCTGGTCTACAGCACCCGCACCCAGAAAGAAGCGCCGGACAGTTACGCCGCGCTGTGGGACGCAGACCTGGCCCCGAACATCTTCCTGCCGCCGCCGAACTGGACCGAGGCCATGGACCTGATCATCATCGCCGCCAAACTGGCCGGTGGTGACGAACACAACGTCGAGCCCGGCTTCAAGAAGCTCGCTGAACTGAAAGAGCGCGTGGTGACCCTGGGCGAAAACCCGAACCAGATTGCCGAGCTGTTCCGCACTGGCTCCCTGGACATGGGCGGCTTGTACGCACCCGCGTTCTTCCCGAAACAGATCCGCGATCCGGCCTACGGTCTGAGTGCAACCTTCGGCATGAAGGAAGGTTTCTACACCGACCTGATGCAATCGGTGATGCCGAAGAATCGCCCCGGCGATACCGACATGGCCTACGCTTTTATCAACCACTCTCTGGACCCACTGGTGCAGGGCAAGATGGCTGAAGACATCTACAACGGCCCGGTCAACGCCAAGGCGATCATCTCCGCCGAAGCGCGCAAGAGCCCGTACATCCTTACGCCAGAGCAGATTGCCGACAAGGCGATCATGCACGACAACGCCTTCCTGGCCACCGTGCATGACCAATGGATTCGTCGCTACACGGAAATCTTTTCTTCCTGATCGTAGGAGCTGCCGAAGGCTGCGATCTTTTGATCCTGTTCTTCGGCGGCTCTGAAAAGATCAAAAGATCGCAGCCTTCGGCAGCTCCTACAGGACCGGGTGCGCGGATATTTCTGATCTTCCATTGACGAGACCTTTGCTATGGAACACCAACCTCTTACTCATCCGGTCGCCGCCGTGCCAGTGCGTTCGCGCCGTGGTGTGTCGCCGACCGCCCGCGCCTGGTTTTTCCTGTCGCCATCGATGCTGTTTCTCGGCGTGCTGATTGCTGCGAGCCTGCTGGTACTGCGCATGAGCGTCGGCACCAAAGGCGCGGAATGGACCGGGTTCAGCCTGGCCAGTTACGCCCAGTTGCTGGAACCGTATTACCTCAAGTCCCTGATGCTGACCCTGCGCCTGGCGCTGTTCAGCGCGGTGATCGCGGTGCTGCTGGCGATCCCGGTGGCTTACACCATGTCGCGCCTGACCTCGCCGTTTATTCGACGGATCTTCCTCGCTGCCGTGCTGCTGCCGTTGCTGGTCAACCTGCTGCTGCAAAGCTACGGCTGGCTGGTGATTCTCGGCCCGGGCGGGATGCTCAATCAGGCGCTGATGGGCCTGGGCCTGATCAAGCGACCGATCATGCTGCTGTACAACCAGAACGGCGTGCTGATGGGCCTGGTGCAAACCGCGTTCCCGCTGGCCGTGCTGCCGATTGCCAGCGCCATGCGTGGCGTCGCCCGAACTTACGAAGAAGCTGCCGCGACCCTGGGCGCCAGCCGCTTCCAGGTGTTCCGTCAGGTGGTGTTGCCGATGAGTTTTCCGGGGATCATCACCGGTGCGACGTTGGTGTTCGCCTACAACGCCAGCAGCTTCGTGGTGCCGCTGCTGCTCGGTGGCCGCCGGGTGCCGATGCTGGCGGTGATGGTGCATGACCAGATCGCTCCGCTGATGAACTGGCCCGCCGCGTCCGCTGCCGGTGTGGTGTTGATCATTACTACCCTGGCGATCATGACGTTGTCTGAATACATCACTGGCCGTCGTCGGCGCATGCTGGAGGCTTCGCAATGAGCACGTTGACCAAGAAGCGTTATTCGCTGCTGCCCGGGGAAACCGGCAAGTTCGCGGGCGTGTTGTCCGGTTTTATCCTGTTGTTGGCGGTACTGCCGATCCTGACGATGATCGTCATGTCGTTCAGCGGCGCCTCGAACCTCGACTTTCCGCCCAGCAGCTACAGCCTGCAATGGTATCGCGCGGCCTGGCACACCTTCGCTTCGCCGGACGCCAGCGATGTGCTGAGCCTGGGCAAAGCCATGACTACCAGCCTGATGGTGGCGTGCCTGACCATGGTCTTCGCCACGATCATCGCAGTGCCGGCGGCTTACGCACTGACCCGTTGCGAGTTCCGTGGCAAAGCCGTGGCCCTGCAATTGATGTCGCTGCCATTGGTGTTCCCGATGGTGGTGTTGGGCCTGGCATTGTTGTTGGTGTTCGACAGCTTGCCGTTCCAGATGACCACCTCGCGGCTGGTGATCGCCCACGTGATCCTCGCGTTGCCGTTCGTGGTGAAAAACTGCACGGCGGCGATGCTGTCGATTGGCAGCGAAGTCGAAGAGGCCGCGCAAATGCTCGGCGCCTCGCCGACCCGGGCGATTGTCGATGTGGTGGTGCCGCTGATGAAGTCGGGGATTCTGGCGGGGATGCTGCTGGCGTTCATCGTCTCGTTCAACGAATTCACCGTGACCTATTTCCTCTACACCATCGATGTCATGACCGTGCCGATCTGGATGTACAGCCGCACCGTGTCATCGCTCGACCCAACCGTTTTCTCGTTTGCCGTGCTGATCGTGCTGATCGACTTCGTCCTGATTTGGGCGCTCGAAAAGTTGGTTGGTGAAGGTGGCGTTTCGTTCTGATTCTTGAGGTGCAACATGACTGGTCTGATTCTGGAAAACGTCGAGAAACATTACGGCTCGGCCTGCGCGGTAAAGGATGTAAACCTGCATTTGCCTGAGGGCAAACTGGTGTGTTTTCTTGGCCCGTCGGGCTGCGGAAAAACCACTTTGCTGCGGATGATCGCCGGGCTCGAAACCCTGACCGGCGGCGAGATTCGCCTGGACGGTGAGGACATCGGCCACACCCCGGCGCACCTGCGTAACTTCGGCATGGTGTTCCAGTCGCTGGCGCTGTTTCCGCACATGACGGTGGGGGAGAACATCGCTTATCCGCTGAAACTGCGCGGCGTGAGCAAGGCCGATCAGCAGGCGCGGGTGGTGGAGTTGCTGGAACTGATTCAACTGCAGGAAATGATTGATCGCCCGGTGGCGAAACTTTCCGGCGGTCAACGCCAGCGCGTGGCGATTGCCCGGGCGATTGCCTCGCGGCCGAAAATCCTGCTGCTGGATGAGCCGCTGTCGGCGCTGGACGCCAAGTTGCGTGAATCGATGCAGGTGGAAATCCGTCAGCTGCAACAACGGCTGAACATCACCACGATCATGGTGACGCACGATCAGCGTGAAGCGATGACCATGGCCGATATCGTCGTGGTGCTGGGTGAGCACAAGGTGCAGCAAGTGGGCACGCCGATTGAGATCTATCGTCATCCGGCCAATGAATTTGTCGCGGACTTTATCGGCTCGGGCAACATCTTCCCGGCCACCGCGCTGGGTAATGGCAAGGTTGGCTTGCCCGGTGGTGATGCGCTGGAAGTGCCGATCTGCAGCAGTATTGTGGTCGGGGAGAAGATCAAGATGCTGATTCGCCCTGAGGATCTGCAACTGTCGCAACCGCAAGCCACGGCGGGGAATCGCCTGTTGGGCAAGGTGACGTTTGTGCGCGACATTGGCGCGACGATTGAAACGACGGTGGAGTGTTCAGGGGTGTCGTTTACCGCGCTGAGCACGCCGTGTCAGGGGTTTGGGTTGAGTATCGGCAATCCGGTTTCGGTGACGTTGCCGGCGGAGGCTTGCCGAGTACTCAGCGCCTGACCTTTAGCCTTATGCTGCCTTGACTGGCCTCTTCGCGAGCAAGCCCGCTGCCACATTAGACCGAGTAGTTCTGAAGAATGCGGTCAAATGTGGGAGCGGGCTTGCTCGCGAAGGGGTCGGCACAACCAACACAAATCTCAGCTAAACACTCAATCGTAACCGCGCCAAATCCCGTAGCGGCGGAGCCCCGAACAACCGGCTGTACTCCCGGCTAAACTGCGACGGGCTTTCATACCCCACCCGATACCCCGCCGCCGACGCTTCCAGCCCTTCGGCCAGCATCAAGCGCCGGGCTTCCTGCAATCGCAACTGCTTTTGATACTGCAACGGACTCATGGCCGTCATCGCCTTGAAGCGGTGATGCAGCGTCGACACGCTCAGGTTCACTTCCTTCGCCAGATCATCGATACGCAACGGCTGTTCATAGTGGCCGTTGAGCCATTTGATCGCCTGGCTGATGCGATGGCTCTGGCTGTTGGCGATGGCTATTTCATACAGTCGATGACCCTGCTGGCTGCGCAACAGGCGATACAGAATCTCCCGGCGAATCAGCGGCGCGAGCATGGCGATGTCTTTTGGCGTATCGAGCAAACGGGTCAGGCGCAGTACGGCGTCGAGCATCGCCGCGTCCAGCCGTTCAACGTACAGCCCGCGCCCGGTGGGCCGGGTCGGCACGCCCATGGGGCCGGCGTCGGCGATCAGCGCGGTGATTTCCGCCGGGTCGATGTCCAGCCGCACGGCGAGGATCGGCTCTTCAGAGGTGACGGTCACCACGCGGCCGGTTACCGGCATCGAGACCGACACCACCAGGTAATTGAGCGGGTCGTAATTGAAGACTTCGTCGGCCAGCCGAACTTCCTTGCGCCCCTGGGCCATGATGCACAGTGCCGGTTGCGCCAGCACCGGGGCGAACTGATGGGTTTGACTGTGACGCGACATGAACAGCGAGCTGACGGCAGTGGCGTAATTGCCATCCTCGCTGGTATTGCGGCGGATGATCGCGGCCAGTTCCTCGCGCTGTTTCTCCATGTCGGCGTCCAGCGGGGCTTGAAAGTGATCGAACGACGACATGCAGGGCCTCCTCGGTGAGGCGTTGTTGATGGGCAGAGCATAAGTTTGTGCAAGCCACAGTGGTAGACACATCCTGCCTGATGCTTGCCTGATTCTGCATTGGGTTGTTTCGCGGCATTGTTTTAGCCGTGTCGCGGCGCTGAAACTTGCTTGAAACCGTTGTGTCATCGCACAGACATGTCTGGACCGGCGTTTCAGGCCGATTCACTGATCCTCGCAGGATTGTGCAACAAGCCGGCAGGAATCGACTAACGGCAACCCTGTTGCGCCGCCTAATCTTGGATCCTGTCGCAGCCCGTCCCTGGCTGCTACACAACTCCCTGGGAGGGTTGAACATGTCTACGCAGATCCCCGTCAGTCATATGGCCTTCGTTCGTGCCCGCGCCGGGCGTTCGGCAGAACTCGGTATTCGCCTGAGCGCGTTGATCGAACCATCGCGTGCAGCCAACGGTTGCCTGAGCTTTGCCCTGCAACACTCGCAATGCGATCCGGACCTGTGGCTGGTGTCCGGTTTCTGGACCCATCAACAGGCCATGACTGCTTACTTCAACACGCCGGCCATGGAGATTTTCGCCGAGCTGGTACAAGACCTGGTGGTCAACAGCCTGGATTTCCATACCTTCAAGGATGTCTCGGCTGCCCAGGCGTTGGGTCAGTCCACGGCGCAGGTACACAAACTGGCCGGTTGAGGGTTTAATGGCTCCATTCTCAATTAGCCAGGATCCGCGACATGGCACGTAAAGCCTTTGATCATTTTGAAGCTGTTTCCGCTGTCGTACCGGGCGAGGGGGGTTACCACGCCGCGATCGCCGTCAAAGCCATCGGTGGCGCGGGTGCGCCGCGCTTTCATAAAGTGCTTGAAGGGCAAATCTTCAAGACTGCCAACGAGGCCGATCTGGCCGCGGCCAAAGAGCTGACCCGCCTCAAAGACGTCAAAGAAGACGCCGACCTGCTCTGGTAAGTTATTTTTTTGCCCCCGGGCGATACATTTTGAACAATGCCTCTGGTCCCAGCTGAAAGTAATCCGCTGGCCCGCCGCCGCGCAGAATCGGTTCTGCCGCGGCGGTGTCGTACACCCCATCCTTCAACAGCCACTTGGCGATATGCACGGCGACCACTTCGCCGAGAATCAGCCAGCTCGGCACCACGTTCCCGTCCGCGCGCTGCAACTGAATGATCTGCGTGACCTTGCATTCAAAGGACACCGGGCTTTCAGCGACCCGTGGCACCTGGATGATTTTCGACGCGGCGGGTGTTAATCCGGCTAGCTCGAATTCATTGGTGTCGGGCGCGACCATGGCGCTGCTCTGGTTCATCCGCTCGGCCAGTGGCCGGGTCGCCAGGTTCCAGGCGAACTCGCCGGTCTGCTCGATGTTGTTCAGGCTGTCTTTGCGCCCGACGCTGGAAAAACCAATGATCGGCGGAATGTAGTTGAACGCATTGAAGAAGCTGTAGGGCGCCAGGTTCAGGTGACCATTGGCATCTTGCGAAGAAATCCAGCCGATGGGGCGCGGGCCGACGATGGCGTTGAACGGGTCATGGGGCAGGCCGTGGCCGTTGGCGGGTTCGTAGAAGTGGATGTCGTCGGGCATGGCGCTGGATTTCCTGGAAGAGGGGCATTGGCCATAGTGCAAGTGCGCGCAGGTAATTTCCAGTCAGACGCAGATCCCTGTGGGAGCGGGCTTGCTCGCGAAGAGGGCGTGTCAGTCGACATCATTGTTGAATGTCACACCGCTTTCGCGAGCAAGCCCGCTCCCACAGTGGTTTGTGTTGATGTCGAACTTTGCGTACCCCCCAAAACGACTAAGCCCGGCCGAAGCCGGGCTATTCAATGCCCTCCAAGTGTTAACCGATGGCACCCGCCGTACCGGTTTTATCAAAGCCATCAGCGGCGATGGCGCCAGCGGTGCCGGTGTGATCAAAACCATCAGCGGCGAAAGCGGCCGAGCTGGTGTGATCGATGGCAGCAGTGGCTCCAGAAATGAAGTCTGCGGTGCCGGTTTTGTCGGAACCATCCGCGGCGTAGGTGTTGGCCGCCAGTACGGTCAGGGCTAGAGCGAGAAACAGTTGGGTTTTCATGTTAGTGACTCCAGGTTCATTAATATTGATTAAAATCTACAGTTTCATGCTAAAAACTATCGATTAATTAGATGTTAAGGCCGTCGGGCTTTTTCGCTTTCGGGGCTTGGTTGAGCGCATCGCAATTAATCGATCAGGCAGGGGCAGGATGGGTTTCGGGCATTAACCGGTGATTAATCCGGGATGACAGTTTTTTCATGCAGGTCTACCCGACCCTCAGGCCTTCGTCGCTTTGGGGCCTGCAACTGATATACGTGCGTCATGCGGGTATGGATGCGCCCGGCTGGAAAAGGTCGCGGGGATTAGTGATTTTGCCGGGTTATGCGTGAAGCAATTTGCTTGCATGACAGATTTTTCATACAGCACCTACCTATTTTTCACCGCTTCGCCGCCAGTCTGCGCGTCGGCCATAACCCTAAGAAAACGGCCGTCATGACCACTGGAGTTTTACCCGTAATGAATAAGCTGCCTCAAATCACCCTGGCGTTCTGGGTGATGAAAATCTGTGCGACGACCCTGGGGGAAACCGCCGGTGACTTGCTGTCGATGACCCTCAACGTCGGCTACGCCATCAGCTCGCTGATTTTGATCAGTGTGTTCGTGCTGACCCTGGTCACGCAGTTGATGTCCAAAACCTATAAGCCGGTGCTGTACTGGATCGTGATTCTGTCCACCAGCACGGCCGGCACCACCATGTCCGACTTCATGGACCGCACCCTCGGGTTGGGTTACGCCACGGGTTCGATGATCCTGATTGCGATTCTGGCGGGGATCTTCTCAGCCTGGCGTCTGAGCGGCGACTCGTTGAACGTCAGCAAGGTCCAGACCTTTCGTGGCGAGATGTTCTACTGGATGGCGATTCTGTTTTCCAACACCTTGGGCACTGCGCTCGGCGATTACCTGGCCGACGACTCGGGCCTGGGCTTTGCCGGAGGCGCACTGTTGATCGGCTCCACCATCGCGGTGGTGGTGCTGCTCAAATACTTCACGAAGATTTCGTCGGTGCTGTTGTTCTGGGTGGCGTTCGTGCTGACACGGCCATTCGGCGCAACCCTGGGCGACTTCCTGACTAAACCCCATGAAAAGGGCGGCCTGGATTTCGGCACCATTGGCTCGTCGCTGGTGTTGGCGGGGGTTTTGGTGGTGATGATTGCGGGCGCGGCTTACGCGCAGAACAAGTATGGCAAGCGAGCGGTTGCCGAGTTGACTTAAAGCCGAGTTGCCCACATCGCGAGCAAGCTCGCTCCCACATTGGATCTGCGTACACCAGATCCTTGTGGGAGCGAGCCTGCTCGCGATGAGGCCGGAACAGTCACCTCAAATAAAGCAGTCAGTCCGTCTCGATCCGCGAATGCTTGCGGGTGTCTTTCATGGTCACGTACACCAGCAACGACACCGCGATGCAGGCCGTGACATACCAGTAGTAACCGGTTTCCATGCCGATGCTCTTGAACCACAGCGCGATGTATTCGGCGGTGCCGCCGAAGATCGACACGGTCAGCGCGTACGGCAAGCCAACGCCCAGTGCACGAATCTCGGTCGGGAACAGTTCGGCTTTGACCACCGCGTTGATCGAGGTGTAGCCGCTAACGATGATCAGCGCCGCCATGATCAGGAAGAACGCGCCCCACCAGCTCTGGATGGTGTGCAGGGTGGTCAGGATCGGCACGGTGAACAGCGTGCCGAGCACGCCGAAGGCAATCAGGATCGGCCGACGACCCACCTTATCCGACAACGCGCCAATCAGTGGTTGCAGGCACATGAACAGGAACAGCGTGGCCGCCGAGATGCTGGTGGAGTCGGTGATGCTCATGCCGACGGTGTTCACCAGGTATTTCTGCATGTAGGTGGTGTAGGTGTAGAACGCCAGAGTGCCGCCCATGGTCAGGCCGACCACGGTCATCAGTTCCTTGGGATGGCGCATCAGCGTGCGCATGGCGCTTTCTTTCTTCTCTTTCTTGACCTTGTTGAACGATTCGGTCTCTTCCATGCCACGACGCAGGTAGAGCGCCACGACCGCACACAGCGCGCCGATGGCGAACGGGATGCGCCAGCCCCAGGCGTACAGTTGTTCGGTGGTCAGCACCTGTTGCAGCACGATCAGCACCGCCAGGGCGATGAGCTGACCGGAGATCAGCGTCACGTACTGGAAGCTGGAATAGAAGCCGCGACGTTCCTTGGTCGCCATCTCGCTGAGGTAGGTAGCCGAAGTGCCGTACTCGCCACCGACCGACAGGCCCTGCAGCAAGCGAGCGAACACCAGCAGGATCGGCGCACCGATACCGATGGTTTCATAATTGGGGCTCAGGGCGATCAGCAGCGAACCGAAGCACATCAGGTACACCGAGGCCATCAACGCACGTTTACGACCGGCACGGTCCGCGTAGAGGCCCATCAACCAGCCACCGATCGGACGCATCAGGAAGCCCACGGCGAAGATCGCGGCGGTGTTCATCAGTTGCGCAGTGGTGGAACCCGCCGGGAAGAAAGATTTGGCGAAGTACAGCGAGAACGCGGCGTAGACGTACCAGTCGTACCACTCGACCATGTTGCCGACCGAGCCGCTGAAGATCGATTTGATCCGGCTCGAAGTGGTTCTTTCTTTGGCGGGCGCGACGGCCGACCCGAGGGGCAGGGCGTTGGAGTTATCCATTGAAGGATCCTTCGTTTAATTGTTTTTGTGGAGCGCGTGTAAACGCAGCCTGCTGGGGCTATAGCAGGAGCTGTGCCAAAGGGCGGAGGGCCGGTTTAGAGGGGGTAGGAGGTTTTGTTGAGCGGAAATCCGCTTATCGGTAGTAAGTGGTGAGCGGAAAATCGCCGAAAAGATCGCAGCCTTTCATTCGCCGGTAAACATCTCCCGACTCAACCCATGCCGCTGTAACTTTTCATTAAACGTGCGGCGCGGCAGTTGCAGCTCTTCAAGCACCGCTTTCACATCACCCTTGTGCCGGGTCAGCGCCGCGCGCAAGCAATGCGCTTCAAACGCTTCCTGTTGCGCCGCCAGCGACTGGCCAGGGTCGATGCCCGCCGGTTCTGGCTCACCGAGGCCCAATACCTGGCGCTCGGCCACGTTCGCCAGTTCCCGCACATTGCCCGGCCAGTCGTGGCTCAGCAGATGGCTCAGTTGCGGGCCGCTCAAGGGCGGGAAGGTCCGTCCCAGGCGCTCGGCCGCCTGCTGGGCAAAGGTTTCGAACAACAGCGGAATGTCTTCCCGGCGCTCGCGCAACGGCGGCAGGCGCAACTCGGCGACGTTCAAACGGTAGGCCAGGTCCTCTCGAAAACGCCCGGCGCGGGCTTCGTCCAGCAGGTCGGGTTTGGTCGCGGCGATGATCCGCAAGTCCACACGAATGCTCTGGTTAGACCCCAGCCGCTCAAGCTTCTGCTCCTGCAACACCCGCAACAACTTGACCTGCTGCGCCAGCGGCATGCTTTCGATTTCATCGAGAAACAGCGTGCCGCCGTCGGCGTATTCGAGCTTGCCGATGCGCTTGCCCGAGGCGCCGGTGAACGCGCCACTTTCGTGACCGAACAGCTCGGCCTCAAACAACTGCTCGGGAATCGCCGCGCAGTTCAGGGCCACGAACGGCTTGTCAGCACGCGGACCGAAATCATGCAGGCAGCGGGCGACCAACTCTTTGCCGCTGCCGGTTTCGCCACGGATCAATACGTTGACCGGCAACGTCGCGAGGTCCAGCACCTGCCGGCGCAACGTCTGCAAGCCGCGGGACACACCCAGCAGCGTGGCGTCGAGTTTGGCTCGGTTATCGGCCTGTACGTGCAGGGCCCGGTTTTCCAGCACCAACCGGCGCTTTTCCAGGGCCCGGCGCAAACTGCCGAGCAAGGTTTCCGGGCTAAAGGGTTTTTCGAGGAAGTCGTACGCGCCGTCGCGCATCGCTTCGACCGCCATCGGCACATCGCCGTGGCCGGTCAACAAAATCACCGGCAAGTCGGCATCACGCCGCTGCACTTCGGCCAGCAGTTCCAGGCCGGTCATGCCGGGCATGCGCACGTCGCTGAGGATGACGCCGGGGAAGTGGGCCGGCAACTTTGCCAGGCATTCATCGGCACGGCTGAACAGCTGCACCTCGAATCCCGACAGGCTCAGCCACTGTTCTACGGCGCTGCGAATGCTGCTTTCGTCGTCGACCACGATCACCGAATTCAGCATGAGAGGGGCACCTCCAGATCGATCGGCAAGGTCAGGGTGAACACCGCGCCATTGTCGTGGTTGTCGGCCGACAGGCGCCCACCGGATTCGTGCGCAATGGCAAACGAGACCGCCAGCCCCAGGCCCAAGCCATCGCCCACCGGTTTGGTGGTGAAGAATGGATCGAAGACGTTCGGCAGGTGTTCTTCGGCAATGCCGCCACCGTTGTCGGAAACGCTCAGGCGCCACAGTTGCTCATCGGCTTCGAGGCGGATTTCCAGGCGTTTGCAGGGTTTGTCCTGCACGGCGTCGAGGGCGTTGCGCAGCAGGTTGATCAGCACTTGTTCCAGGCGAATCGCATCACCACGGACCCAGGCCGGGCGCGTCAGGTGCAGCACGGTGCTGACGTTTTCATCGCGCAGGCGCGCATCGAGCAACTGCAAGGATTGATCGACCACCGCCGCCAGGTCCAGCCGTTCGCGCAGGCCACTGGGGCTTTTGCGGGCGAAGGTTTTCAGGTGGCCGGTCAACGCAGCCATACGCGTCAGCATGTCGTCCACCGGTTTCAGCGCCTTGTAGGCGTCATCGACCCGGCCGTGATCGAGCAGCAGCCTCAGAGTAGCAAGCTGCATGCGCTGGGCGGTCAGCGGCTGGTTGATTTCGTGGGCCAGCGCCGCGGACATCTGCCCCAGCGCTGCAAGTTTGGCCGATTGCACCAGACCGTCCTGGGCGGTGCGCAGGTCGCGGGTGCGTTCTTCCACCAATTGTTCGAGTTCTTCGCGGCTGCGCTGACGCATTTTCGCCAAGCGCCAGCGCTGGTAGAGGAACAGCAACAGAAACACCACCGCCAGCCATAACCCGGCGGCGGCGAGGCCGGCATTGCGGCTGTCCTCGAAAGCGATTTGCGGGCGACGCAACAGGTGCAGCGTCCAGCCTTCGGCGGGCAGGGGCAGCGATTCCCACAGGTAATCCGCCGTGCCGTCGGGGCCCTCGACTTGCGCCAGGTCGCTGTTGTCGTCAAAGCGCCGTTTCGATTGATAGGCCAGCGGCGACAGCGGTTGCTTGTCGTATTGGCGCGTGTTCTTGAGTTCGGCGTGATCGCTGTCGATCAGCGGTTTCAGCAGTCGATAACGCCAGCCCGGTTGGTTGGCGATGAAGATAATCCCACGGGCATCGCTGACCAGCAGGGTGTCCGTGCCCTGGCGCCATTCGCGCTCAAGTTCGGGGAATTCGAGTTTCACCACCATCGCGCCGAGGAACTCGCCGTTGTCGCGAGTGACTGCGCTCGACAGGAAGTAACCGGGAATGCCGCTGGTCACACCCACCGCATAAAAACGCCCGGTGCCCTGGGTGCGGGTCTGGCTGAAGTAGGGGCGAAAACCATAGTTGTGGCCGACATAACTGCTGGGCAAACGCCAGTTGCTGGCGGCCACAGCGAGGCCGGTGTGATCGAGTAATTCCAGGGTCGAGGACTGCGCGGCGCCGTTGATCTTTTCCAGTTTGCGGTTCAGCAGGTCCTGTTGTTCAGGACTCACCGGGCCATCGAGGGCCGAGCGCAATTGCGGGTCCAGCGCCAGCACGGCGGGCAGGGCGCGGTAGCGGTCGATCAGGGTGTGCAGGGAATTGGCGTACAGCGCCAGTTGCTGGTTGGCGCGGGCGGCGTCTTCTTCCAGGGCCTGACGTTCGGCGTGACGCATCGCCAGCCCCGCAGCGAGGGCTGCGCCGGCGAGGATCAACAGGGTATACAACGACAAACGCAGGGTACGGGAAGTCGGCAGCATGCTGGCGCAAATAGGTGGGAAGTCGGGCGGGCACCATAGCATGGTGGGCCCGCCGGGGGAGATGGTGCATGGCAGAACATCTGATGGCGCGAATAGCTAGAGTCTCGTTCCTCCATATTCCCTGACAAGACGGCTGGAGCCAGGGGTGCCCCCAAGACGATGAGCACCCTGGTCGGAGCGTCTTCCGAAGTCATCCGGAATGTAATCCTTTTCATATCCCTTGAGAGGCCCCATCGCACGAAGCCTTTCCAATAAATTAACTGTTTGGGGCGAAGAACTCCCTAGCTCTTTTTCGGCCAGGAGTAACTCACTAATGAGCAGGTTTTGTGCTTCCTCAGTCACTGTTTGATTCAATTTAAGCGTAAACATTTCCTGCTCGATTCTGCCCATACGCGCGGCTCCCTGAGCCTTTGTCGCAGCCTTACTGGCTTTAATTACGCCGTCCCTGAATTCATCAACTCGCTTGTTAATTAGGGTATGAAGGGGCCCTAGGCTGGCTCCTGTCGCACTTGCCACAAGTACATAGTTGGAATGCACCATATTATGGTGCTGGGTTACTTCGAATATCTGCTCTTGATACTCCGGATACCCGGGATCGTCCGGACCAACAGGGTCGGGAACTCCGGGCCACATGCTCCAAATCGACCATGCTGGATTAGGATGAAGAACGTTTGTCAGGGCCTGCGCCCCGTATGTCCCGGCGGTCGAAATGATCCACGGGGTCAAAGAACCTGTACCGCCTTCAGGGAACACGAGTTTTGCCAGCCAGGAGTTGGCTATCGTTAATCCCATTTTTTCCGTTTTTTGCTTCCAATAATCTTTATCACGCAACTGACGGCCCCAGACAGTCCATGAGTCAGGCATCGGGGGAGGATTGTCTTGCGGGTTTTCTGGAAGATTAGGGCCAAAGAAAACCGGCTCAGCTGCCAAGTCGTTCATTTCAATACTGACAGCAGGGTCCGATGGACTTCCTCCTGTGTCATCCACTAGGCTAATCGGGTTATTCCGCACCATCCGAAACACATTCAACCCATCCACAACCCCCAACGGATCCGGATTCACCCACCGCCCCAACCACGGCGCCAGATACCTCAACCCGTAATACAGCAACCCGCTTGCGTCCTGCTCCTTACCTGAATACCGAATGGTCTTGTAGTCCGCCTCAATCTGCGAGCGCGCCGCCCACCACGCCGTGCCGCCATAGGGGTAATACCCTTCGTGGCTGATGACGGCGGCGTTTTTGTCCAGTTCCAGGCTGCTGGAACCCAAGTGATCATCGACGCTGTAGCGCAATTGATCCGGTTTGCCAGCGACCCAGTGCAGGCAACGC
>Ga0209862_1000092_pt1 | contig 32193 bp, 31 predicted proteins | sample OrgsoiDNA_201061_FD_185809 | JGI IMG/M metagenome (GOLD analysis project Ga0209862, IMG submission 185809) | Permafrost soil microbial communities from the Arctic, to analyse light accelerated degradation of dissolved organic matter (DOM) -... | ecosystem: Environmental > Terrestrial > Soil >... | reverse complement strand
ACTTTGTTCATGGCAACGGTCTCCGATGAGCCCCCTGTGAAAGCTTAGTGGGTGATCACAGGGGGCGGCGGGGGGAGCCATTTCATTATTTGATCTGCGGCGATTTCCACATCGTATTGATGCCCCTCAAGCCTTCGGGCAAACTGCCCGCCGTTCGATTCCGACCTGGGAAAACACTCATGCACGCCATCATGCTCAAAGCCAAGCTGCACCGCGCCGAAGTCACTCACGCAGTACTCGATTACGAAGGCTCTTGCGCCATTGATGGCGAATGGCTGGACCTGTCCGGCATCCGTGAATACGAACAGATCCAGATCTACAACATCGACAACGGTGAACGCTTCACCACCTACGCGATTCGTGGTGAAGAAGGTTCCGGCATGATCTCGGTCAACGGCGCCGCGGCGCACAAGGCCAAGGTTGGCGATCGGGTCATCATTTGCGCTTACGCTCACTACAGCGAGGCCGAACTGCTCAACTTCAAACCGCGCATGCTTTACATGGCGCCGGGCAATGAACTGAGCCACACCAGCAATGCCATTCCGGTTCAGGTCGCCTGATAACACCCAGTTAAGCGTGAAGCTGAACCTGTGGCGAGGGAGCTTGCTCCCGCTGGGCTGCGAAGCGGCCCCTCTCTCTACCTGAAAAGCAGGGGACTGCTGCGCAGTCCAGCGGGAGCAAGCTCCCTCGCCACAGGTTACTGATCGCTCGCTCGATCTCTTAACTGACCCGCATTACCCTTGGGAGCGTTCCGTTTGTCGGGACGTTTCCTGTTTCAATGTTAAAAAAGTACAGAAAACGAGTCATACAAAGCGAAGACAGATCCACACGCGAGGTTTACTGTTACCGCCCTGCGCTATTTAATCGTCTCCAAGCAGATTGACCGGACGTAACCCACCCTGTGGTCGGGACATTCCGGGATCTTCAATGTCTTAAAGGCAGTTCAAGTAAAAGGAAAACCGCAGCGATGGCGTATTACCGCACTCCTCACGACGTTACCGCTCTGCCCGCCTGGCAAGCGTTGAAAGACCACCGCCAAGCCATGCAGGATTTCAGCATGCGCGAGGCCTTCAATGCCGACCCGCAGCGCTTTACTCAATTCACCCTCAGCAGCTGCGGTCTGTTTCTCGATTATTCGAAGAACCTGATCACCGCCGAGACCCGTAACCTGCTGGTGGGCCTGGCCAACGAAGTCGATCTCAAGGGCGCTATCAAAGCGCTGTTCGACGGCGAAATCGTCAACTCCTCCGAAGGTCGACCAGCGCTGCACACCGCTTTGCGCCGCCCAGTGGGCGACAAGTTGTCGGTCAACGGCGTCAACGTGATGCCTGAAGTGCACAAAGTGCTGAACCAGATCACCGACCTCGTGGGCCGCATCCACGATGGACTGTGGCGCGGTTACACCGAGAAGCCGATCACTGACGTGGTGAACATCGGCATCGGTGGCTCGTTCCTCGGCCCTGAACTGGTGTCCGAAGCGCTGCTGTCCTACGCCCAGAAAGGCGTGCGTTGCCACTACCTGGCAAACATCGACGGCAGTGAGTTCCACGAACTGACCATGAAGCTGCGCGCCGAGACCACGCTGTTCATCGTCTCGTCGAAATCCTTCAACACCCTCGAAACCCTGAAGAACGCTCAGGCCGCACGTGCCTGGTACCTGGCGCAGGGTGGTTCGGAAGCCGAGCTGTATCGTCACTTCATTGCGGTGTCGAGCAACAATGCCGCCGCCGTGGCCTTCGGTATCCGCGAAGAAAACATCTTCCCGATGTGGGACTGGGTCGGCGGGCGTTACTCGCTGTGGTCGGCCATCGGGTTGCCGATTGCCCTGGCCATCGGCATGTCGAACTTCAAGGAACTGCTGTCCGGTGCCTACACCATGGACCAGCATTTCCAGAGCGCACCGTTCGAACAGAACATGCCGGTACTGCTGGCGTTGCTCGGTGTCTGGTACGGCAACTTCTGGGGCGCGCAAAGCCACGCGATCCTGCCGTACGACCACTACCTGCGTAACATCACCAAGCACTTGCAACAGCTGGACATGGAATCCAACGGCAAGAGCGTGCGTCAGGACGGCACCCCGGTGTCTACCGATACGGGCCCGGTCATCTGGGGCGGCGTCGGCTGCAACGGTCAGCACGCTTATCACCAGTTGCTGCACCAAGGCACCCAACTGATTCCGGCTGACTTCATCGTGCCGATTGTCAGCTTCAACCCGGTGTCCGATCACCACCAGTGGCTGTACGCCAACTGCCTGTCCCAAAGCCAGGCACTGATGCTCGGCAAGACCCGCGCCGAGGCCGAAGCCGAGTTGCGTGACAAGGGCATGGCCGAAGACGAAGTACAGAAGCTTGCACCGCACAAGGTGATCCCGGGCAACCGCCCGAGCAACACCATGGTGGTCGAGCGCATCAGCCCGCGTCGTCTCGGCGCACTGGTGGCGCTGTACGAACACAAAGTTTTCGTGCAAAGCGTGGTCTGGGGCATCAACGCCTTCGACCAGTGGGGCGTGGAGCTGGGCAAAGAGCTGGGCAAAGGCGTCTACAACCGCCTGGTCGGCAGCGAAGAAACCCCGGCTGACGATGCTTCGACCCAAGGCCTGATCAACTACTTCCGCGGTCGTCACCGCGGCTAACCCTGTGGGAGCGGGCTTGCTCGCGAATGCGGCGGGTCATTCAGCTTAAACGTTGACTGACACACCGACTTCGCGAGCAAGCCCGCTCCCACATTGGTTTTGTGTCTGGCTTGAACCCTTTCGTCTCTCGGCGCATCTTTATCTTGTCGCAAAACAAGAATAAGGAACCGTCATGTTCGATATCAGCACGTTCCCCAAAGCCGATGCCGTGCGCCGGGCTGCCCAATTGAGTCAGGACGACTACCAGCGCCTGTACCGACAATCCATCGAACACCCCAGCACCTTCTGGGCCGAACAGGCCACGCGCTTTCTCGACTGGAGCAAACCGTGGCAAACCGTCCAGCGCTATGACCTGAAAACCGGTGAAGCGAGCTGGTTCGCCGGGGGCCAGTTGAACGTCAGTTACAACTGCATTGACCGTCACCTGGAAAAACGGGGCGATCAGACCGCAATCATTTGGGAAGGTGACGACCCGGTCGAATCCGCCCAGATCACCTACAAAAAACTCCATCACAACGTCTGCCGCCTGGCCAACGTACTGAAAAGTCGTGGTGTGAAGAAAGGTGATCGGGTGTGCATCTACATGCCGATGATCCCCGAAGCTGCCTACGCGATGCTCGCCTGCGCGCGCATTGGTGCCGTGCATTCGGTGGTGTTCGGCGGTTTTTCTCCAGACTCCGTGCGCGACCGCATTCTCGACGCCGACTGCCGCACCGTGATCACCGCCGATGAAGGCGTGCGTGGCGGTAAATTCGTGCCGCTCAAAGCGAACGTCGACAAGGCTCTGCAAAGTTGCCCGGACGTCAGCACCGTGATCGTGGTCGAGCGCACCCAGGGCGAAGTGAACTGGGTCGAAGGCCGTGACCTCTGGTATCACCAGGCCCTGTGCGACGTCAGCGACGATTGCCCGCCCGAACCGATGGACGCTGAAGACCCGCTGTTCATCCTCTACACCTCCGGCAGCACCGGCAAACCAAAAGGGGTGTTGCACACCACCGGCGGCTACCTGCTGCAAGCGGCGATGACCTTCAAGTACGTGCTCGACTACCGCGACGGCGAAGTCTTCTGGTGCACCGCCGATATCGGCTGGGTCACCGGCCACAGTTACATCGTCTACGGGCCGTTGGCCAACGGCGCGACCACGCTGATCTTCGAAGGCGTGCCGAGCTACCCGAGCAGCTCGCGCTTCTGGCAGGTCATCGATAAACACCACGTGAATATCTTCTACACCGCGCCGACCGCCCTGCGCTCGCTGATGCGTGAAGGCCTCGAACCGTTGAAGGAAACGTCGCGCCAGAGCCTCAGATTACTCGGCAGTGTCGGTGAACCGATCAACCCGGAAGCCTGGGATTGGTACTTCAACGTGGTCGGCGAACAGCGCTGCCCGATTGTCGACACCTGGTGGCAGACCGAAACCGGCGGCATCATGCTCAGCCCGCTGGTCAGCGCCCAACGAATCAAACCGGGCTGCGCCACCCAACCGATGTTTGGCGTACAACCGGTATTGCTCGACGAGCACGGCAAGGAAATCAAAGGCGCCGGCAGCGGCGTGCTGGCGATCAAATCCAGCTGGCCGGCACAGATTCGCAGCGTCTACGGCGACCCGAAACGCATGGTCGAAACCTACTTCAAACCCTACCCCGGCTACTACTTCACCGGCGACGGCGCGCGACGCGACGAGGACGGCGACTACTGGATCACCGGGCGTATAGACGATGTGATCAACGTGTCCGGGCATCGCATCGGTACCGCCGAAGTGGAAAGCGCGCTGGTGTTGCACGACAGCATCGCCGAGGCGGCGGTGGTCGGTTACCCCCACGACCTCAAGGGCCAGGGCATCTACGCCTTTGTCACGCCCATGAACGGCGTCGAGCCCAACGACGAACTGAAGAAAGACCTGCTGGCTCACGTCAGCAAGGAAATCGGCAGCTTCGCCAAGCCAGACCTGATTCAATGGGCGCCAGCCTTGCCGAAAACCCGTTCGGGCAAGATCATGCGGCGGATTCTGCGCAAGATTGCCTGTAATGAGCTGGACAGTTTGGGCGATACCTCGACACTCGCCGATCCCAGTGTGGTGCAGGGCCTGATCGATAAGCGACTGAATCAATAACACTCGGACTAGGAACGCCTCGTGTAGGGGGCATTCCGAGTCCGCCTTTTTTTCGCCACTGAGTCGCCATGGAATTCATCCGCAGCCGCATCGAAACCCAACTCATGAGTCTGACGGGGCTGTCCCTGGGCAAGCTCGATCTGGAGAACCCAAAGGGCGATCCCGGGCTGTTTGGCCCCGATTCGGTGAGTTGGCAAGTTCATGGCGATTTCAGCAGCATGCTGATCGGTGGCATCAGTGCGCTGATGCTGCAAGCCCTGCATCCGCTGGCCCTGGCCGGGGTCTGGGACCACTCGAATTTCCGCGAAGACATGATCGGCCGATTGCGCCGCACCAGTCAGTTCATCGCCGGGACCACGTTCGGTTCGCGCAAGGACGCCGACTGGCTGATCGAGAAAGTCCGGACCATTCACCTGCAAGTGGTCGGCACCGCACCGGATGGTCGGCCTTACGCCGCCAGCGATCCGGATTTGCTGACGTGGGTGCACGTGGCCGAAGTCAGCAACTTCCTTGCTGCGCATTTGCGTTACCGCAACCCGAACCTGTCCCTGGCGGATCAGGACCGTTACTACGGCGAAATCGCGCTGGTTGCTGAACGACTCGGGGCTCGTGACGTGCCGCGCAACCGTAAGGAAATGGCCGAGTACCTTGAGCGAATCCGCCCACAATTACTGTGCGATGAACGCAGTCGTGAAGTCCTGCGATTGCTGTTGAACGCGCCCTCCCCCAGCCGCCTGGCCAAACCGTTTGGCGGTTTGATGATGCAGGCCGGGATCGACCTGCTGCCGGACTGGGCCAGTGACATGCTCGGCGTCAGCCAGAGCCCGCTGCAACGCAAACTGATCCGCGCCAGCGTCAAACGCAGTGCGCCGATGCTGCGCTGGGCCATGCGCAATGGCTCAGTGCAGCGGGCCAAGCGGCGGATGGGGTTGTTGAACTAACCGCTAACCTTGTGGCGAGGGGGCTTGCCCCCGTTGGGCTGCGAAGCGGCCCCAAAATATAGAGTGTTACTAAAATTTTGCCAGTGCTGCGCACTGGAACGGGGGCAAGCCCCCTCGCCACAGGATGCACCTCGTCCACACCAAGCTGTTAAACTCCCGCGCCAAATTCCCTCCTGCAAGGCGCCCAGCATGTCTTCCTTGATTCAGGCGCTGCGCGCCGCCCTCGACCATCGCCAGGACCTGCTTGCCGAACTGCATCAGCAGGGCACCGATTGCTATCGCTTGTTCCATGGCAGCCAGGAAGGCGCCGGCGGCCTGACCATCGACCGTTACGGCCCACAATTGCTGGTGCAAAGTTTTCACCAGTCGCTGGAACGCGATGACTTGCTGCAACTGCACGAAACGATCAATCAACAACTGGGCCTCGACACCCTGCTGGTTTACAACGATCGCTCCCGGGGCAATTCGCGCATCGACCGCGAAGACACCGTCTACCGCGCCGACGAAGCCGCCCTGCAAGACCTGGTCGGCCACGAATGGGGCCTCAACTATCGGGTTCGCGGCCGTCACGCCGGGCAGGACCCACTGCTGTTCCTCGATCTGCGCAACACCCGCGGCTGGGTCAAGGAGCACAGCAAAAACAAAAGCGTACTGAACCTGTTTGCCTACACCTGCGGCGTCGGCCTGAGTGCGGCGGCGGGTGGCGCGAGCGAGGTCTGCAACCTGGACTTTGCCGAGGGCAACCTGGCCGTCGGCCGCGAAAACGGTCTACTCAACCCGCAGTTGCCGACCATGGAATTCATCCAGTCCGATTACTTCCCGGCGATCCGTCAATTGGCCGGCCTGCCGATCAGTCAGCGTCGCGGGCAGAAACTGCCTAGCTATCAACGCCTGGAACAACGTCAGTACGATCTGGTACTGCTTGATCCTCCGGCCTGGGCCAAGAGCGCGTTCGGCACCGTCGACCTGCTGCGCGACTATCAGAGCCTGCTCAAGCCGGCACTGCTGACCACCGCCGACAACGGCGTGCTGATCTGCTGCAACAACCTGGCAAAAGTCAGCATGGACGACTGGCGCGACCAGGTCCTGCGGTGTGCGGAGAAAGCCGGGCGGCCGGTGCGAGAGTGGTCGGTGATGACACCGGGCGGCGACTTCCCGTCGATGGATCAGCAGCCACCGCTGAAAACCCTGATCCTGCAACTCTGATCCTTCAGGAAAAAGTTCCTGCAAAAGAATCTGAACAATCCTGAATAGCGGCAAGTACTTCTGAACCGAAAACGCGTGCCATACTCCAAGGCACTCCGATCAGACAAATGAAGCCGCACATGCCCAAAGGATTGATTCGCGCTATCGGCGCCTTGCTGACTGCCCTGGCCCTCTACAGCCTGCTGGGGTTTCTGATTTTGCCGGGCATCGCCTTGCGGATCGCCAACCAGCAACTGGCCAACTACGCCACGATGCCCGCGCATATTCAGCGGATCGAACTCAACCCTTTCAGCCTTGAAGTCACTCTGTGGGGCCTGGTCATCGGTGAACCGGGCAAGGAACAGGTCGGCTTTGAACGTCTGTACGCCAACCTGCAGATCGACAGTCTTTGGACCAAGGCTCTGCACTTGTCCGATATCGAACTGGACAAACCCAAGACCGAAATCCTTTTCGGCAAGGACGGCAAACTCAATCTGCTCGGTCTGTTCAAACTACCCGCCAGCGAACCGACCCCGGCCGATCCGAACGCCAAGCCGTTCCCGCTGCGGGTAGAGCGAATCAAACTGGCCGGCGGCTATGTGCACTTCCAGGATGCGCGCCCAAGCGAGCCCATCGAATTCCTTTACGACAAACTCGATTTCGAGCTGAATAACCTCAGCACCCTGCCCGATGATAATGCCGACATGACCCTGGTCGCGGCCGGCCCGGAAGGCGGGAAAATCGACTGGAGCGGCAATTTCAGCCTGATCCCGATCGCCTCCGAAGGTAAGTTGAAAGTCACCGACGGCCAGATGAAAGTCTGGTGGCCGTACGTACGGGACACGCTGCCGCTGGCCCTGGAAAACGGCGTGCTGAACCTAAGCACCGACTACAAACTCAATCTGGCCAAAGAAACCGAACTGCTGCTGAGCAACGTCGCGGTCAGCGTCGCGCCTTTTGCTATCAACACGCCGGACGGTCGGCCGCTGGTGAAACTCGAACGCCTGGACGTCAGTGACACCACCGTGGACCTGGCCAAGCAGCAAGTCGTCGTCGGCAAGATCCGCAGCAACAAACTCGAAACCTGGGCGGCCCTGGAAGCCGATGGCCAACTGGACTGGCAGAAACTGTTCGCCAGCCAGCCATCCAAGGCAGCGGTAAAAGCTAAAGCCGAACCGACAAGCACTCCAGCAGCAGCCGATTCGCCAAAACCTGAACCGGCGCCACCGAGCAAACCGTGGCAGGTGCTGCTCAAAGACGTGCAACTGCGCGACTACCAAGTGCATCTGGCGGACCGCAAAGCACAACCGGCAGTGGCGCTGGAAGTCGGCCCGCTGAACCTGGATTTGCAGAACTTCGATAGCCTCAATGGCTCGCCTTTCAACCTCAAGCTCGACACCGGCGTGGGCAAGCAAGGCAAGATCACGGCCGACGGCCTGGTCAATCTGGCGCCGGTCAGTGCCAAGTTGAAAGTGCAAACCAAAGACATCGACCTGCGAGTCGCCCAGTCCTACATCACCCCGTTCATTCGCCTGGAACTACGCAGCGGCATGCTCGGCAGTGACTTGGCAGTGGACCTGAAAAGCACCGATCCGCTGGCGTTCAGCGTGACCGGCCGTGCCCAGGTCGATCAACTGCACACCCTCGACACCCTGAAAACCCGCGACTTCCTCAAGTGGCAGCAACTGGTGCTCGAAGGCCTGAACTATCAGCACGGCAACAGCCTGTCGATCGACAAGGTCAACCTGTTCCAGCCCTATGTGCGTTTCATGATCAACGATGACCGCACCACCAACATCGATGACTTGCTGATTCCGCAACCCGCCGATTCCGGTGCAAAAAGTGCTGCGGCCAAACCGGCGGCCAGCAAAGACAAACCGATGGGCATTCATGTAGGCGGTATTGCCATCAATGACGGCTCGGCGAACTTCGCCGACTTCAGCCTGACCCCGAACTTCGCCACTGCCGTTCAAGAGCTCAACGGAGCGATCGGCACCATCGACAGCCGTCAGGCGAAACCCGCGAGTGTCGACGTCAAGGGCAAGGTTGATCGCTATGCGCCGGTGACCATCAAGGGCGCGGTCAACCCGTTCGACCCGATGGCCAGCCTCGACATTGCCACCAGTTTCAAACGTGTTGAGCTGACCACCCTGACGCCTTACTCCGGCAAGTTCGCCGGCTACCGCATCCGCAAGGGCCGGCTCAATCTCGACCTGCATTACCTGATCACCAAGGGCCAACTGAAGGCCGAAAACAAGGTCGTGGTCGAACAACTGCAACTGGGCGAGAAAGTCGACAGCCCCGACGCCACGAGCCTGCCGCTGAAACTGGCGATCGCTTTGCTCAAGGACGTCGACGGCAAGATTTCCATCGAGTTACCGGTGACCGGCGACCTGAACAACCCGCAGTTCAGTGTGATGCCAATTGTCTGGCAGACCCTGCGTAACCTGATCGTGAAGGCGGCCGCCGCGCCGTTCAAACTGATTGGCGGGTTGATCAGTGGTGGCGGTTCGGAAGACCTCGGTACCGTGTCGTTTGCACCCGGCTCCAGTGACCTGAGCAAGGACGCCGAAGCGTCACTGATCAAACTCTCCGGCGCGCTCAAGGAACGTCCGGCCCTGCGCCTGGAAATCGAAGGCACCGCTGCGCAGAGCAGCGATGGTCCGTTGATTGCCGAGCAACGACTGGAACGCGAATACCAGTACAACTACTACAAAATGCTCCAGCGTCGCGGCGACAAAGTCCCGGCCCAGGCGTCCTTGCTGCAAGTGCCGGATGGCGAGAAAGGTCCGCTGCTGGAAGGGATTTACCGCACACGCCTCAAGACCCAACCGCCGGCTGAATGGAAGGACCTTGGCAAGGAAGAACGCACCGCCAAAATGCGCGCCGACGTGATCAAGTTCTGGAGTTCCAGCGACGTGCTGCTGCGTCAACTGGGCCAGGAACGGGCCAGCAGCATCAAGGACTTCCTGGTAGACAAGGCGCAAATGGCCGACGACCGCGTGTACTTCATCGACGCCAACCTGGGTGAAGCGCAAAGTGACGGTCGGGTGATTACACCACTGCACCTGGACGCCGAGTGATGATCAGACCATTGCTGATCGGCCTGGCCCTGGCGATGGCTGCCAGTCAGGCCAGCGCAGCCGATACCCTGCGCTGTGGCAGTCAATTGGTCAGTGTGGGGGACAGGTCCGGCGAGGTGCTGCAAAAGTGTGGCGAACCGGTCAGCCGCGATCTGCTGGGCTACAAAAAAAGCGCCAACCGACGGGAAGAGTTTCAGGTCGAGGAATGGACCTACGGACCGAATGGCGGGATGTATCAGTACCTGCGGTTTGAAGGTAATCGATTGAGAGCGATCAGCAGCAAACGCGGTAACTGAAGATCAAAAGATCGTCCGAAGGCTGCGATCTTTTGCTTTTGCGACGCTCACAATAGAACAGGCCTGCGACACGAATGTCGCAGGCCTGTAATGACCACATCCTTGTGGCCGTTCGCATGAACTCTCAGATGCGGCAGACGTATTGCTCGGCCCGCCTACCGCGCCCTCTCCCAGTCCAGGCGAGAAGTCTTGCCTTACTCCGCTTTCAGGCCGTCAGCGGAAACCGCTTTGACGCCTTTGATTTTCTTGGTGATGGCAACAGCGGTGGTCTTCTGAGCTGCGGTAACGGCTACAGTCGACGACAGCGATACAACGCCTTTGTTGGTTTCTACTTTGATGTCGGTGCCTGGAATGCCTTTTTCGGTGACCAGGTCGCTTTTGACTTTGGTAGTGATCCAGGTATCGGACGTAGCGCCTTCAGCCTTGGTCATTTCACCGGCCGCCAGAGTCATCGGGGCTTGAGTGGTGGTGGTCTGAGCGAATGCAGCGTTGGCCATGGTCAGGGTCAGCGCGGTTGCAGTAGCAGCAGCGATAGCGAACTTCTTCATACGAGTAACTCCTGTTTTTCTAGAAAGTCTGCTGCATGTCTTCTCAGCAGGGTTACTGGGTATATTGCGAACGCTGTGCCAACGTCGAATAACAAATTAACTTTATATAAATCAACAAGTTATAAAAACAGGCTATTTTCGCAATCATGCAAAATGCATGAAGATGAAATTCTGTACATGCAACTTGCCGGTTTTATCGCAGGCCTAAGGCCATGAATTGTCGAGAGTTTCCCTGCCTGCGTAACGACCGCGAAAAAAGGTTGAACCCATTACGCTCTTTTTGAGTAATCGCCTGGTCAGCAGACAAAAAAATACCCCGCCGTTGAGGGCGGGGTACGGGTCCGGCAAAGCGAGAATCAAGCGCCAGGGCAGCTCGGGGTCGAGTACATGACCAGAGCTGTGGTTGCACAACTCCAACCTGTGGTCGCACTGCGCGACAAGGTGATGACCTTACTCAATACAGGTGCAGGGGCATTAAGCAGTGTGCAAGTAATGGTGCCAGCGCCAGTGGCTACAGTGCCCGTCACAGCCAGCGTGCAGTTCTGTGTGGCCGCTAGACTGTTCGTTACGTTGGCTAGCGTCGGATCCACAGAACCTGCATTCATCACGTCCTCATAAGCCACTTTGAGCGCCGAAATTTCCGCGATCCCGGCGGTCACCTTGGCCCGCGCCTGGTACTTGGTATAAGCCGGCAACGCAAACGTCGCCAGAATCCCGATGATCGCCACCACGATCAACAGCTCGATCAGGGTAAAACCTTTTTGAGTGTTCATAGACAAGCTCCATGCATGAGTCGGAATCTCATGATCTGAATAAGCCCCAGCACGCTCCATGCCAAACCTGCCGGGCCCTGCCCACAGGGCGCGACGTGACAATAACACCCTCTCCTACCCCCGGTAACCGCACTATCTGACACTTTTTGTCACCTGAACGCCGCTGGTTTCGCTGCATCCCTTGACTAGGCTATAAGTCATGAACTGTCTGCGTCCGGTATCCCCATGAACGACATCGCCCTTAGCGGCCTGGCCAAGCAATTGGTGCTGGCCGAACTGCTCACTGACAAAAGCGCGCAACAGGCGTATCAGCAAGCCCAACGCAATCGCATTTCCCTGGTCAGTTATCTGGTCCAGAACAAACTGGTGAGAAGCCGGCAAGTGGCGGAGATCGCCTCGGAACATTTCGGCATGGCCCTGCTGGACCTCAACTGCCTCGACAAGGAAACCCAGCCCAAAGGCCTGGTCAGCGAAAAACTGGTCCGCCAGCATCACGCCCTGCCCCTCTGGCGACGTGGCAATAAACTGTTCGTGGGGATTTCCGACCCGACCAATCACCAGGCGATCAACGACATCCAGTTCAGCACCGGGCTGAGCACCGAAGCAATTCTGGTCGAGGACGACAAGCTCAGCGACGCCATCGAGAAATTCTTCGACACCCACGCCACCGGCCTCGAAGAGATGGCCGACGTTGATCTTGATGGAGTGGAAGTCGAATCGTTCGACGACAGGCATCAGGACTCCATCGCCGGGCAAGATGCGGATGATGCGCCGGTGGTGCGTTTCGTCCACAAGATGTTGCTCGATGCGATCAAGAGCGGCTCTTCCGACTTGCACTTCGAGCCCTACGAAAAAACCTACCGCGTACGGATGCGCACCGACGGCATTCTGCGCGAAGTCGCCAAGCCACCGATTCAACTGGCCGGCCGGATCGCCGCCAGGCTGAAAGTCATGGCCAGCCTCGACATTTCCGAACGGCGGCGCCCTCAGGACGGGCGGATCAAGATGCGCCTGTCCAAGACCAAGTCCATCGACTTCCGGGTAAACACCCTGCCGACCCTGTGGGGCGAAAAAGTGGTGATCCGGATTCTCGACCCGTCCAGCGCCCAAATGGGCATCGACGCCCTCGGCTACGAACCTGACCAGAAAGCCCTGTTCATGGCCGCCCTCAAGCAGCCACAAGGGATGATTCTGGTCACCGGCCCCACCGGCTCGGGCAAAACCGTGTCGCTCTACACCGGGCTGAATATCCTCAACACCGTGGACATCAACATATCCACCGCCGAAGACCCGGTGGAGATCAACATGGAAGGCATCAACCAGGTGAACGTCAATCCCAAGCAGGGACTGGATTTCGCCCAGGCGTTGCGCTCGTTCCTGCGTCAGGACCCGGACGTGATCATGGTCGGCGAGATTCGCGACCTGGAAACCGCAGAAATAGCGATCAAGGCTGCTCAGACCGGCCACTTGGTACTGTCGACCCTGCACACCAATAGCGCCGCGGAAACCCTGACTCGCCTGCACAACATGGGCATTCCGGGTTTCAACATCGCCACCTCGGTCAGCCTGATCATCGCCCAGCGCCTGGCGCGCAAACTGTGCAGCCATTGCAAGACAGCCATCGAAATACCCCGGGAAACGCTGATCAAGGAAGGCTTCCCCGAGGAACGCATCGGCTCGTTCACGATCTATGAGCCGGTCGGTTGCGATCTCTGCAACAACGGCTACAAAGGACGAATCGGGATCTATGAAGTGGTGAAAAACACACCAGAACTGCAACGGCTGATCATGGCCGAAGGCAACTCCCTGGAAATCGAGATTCAGATGCGCAAGGACGGCTTCAACGACCTGCGTACTTCGGGCCTGATCAAGGCCATGCAAGGCATCACCAGCCTGGAAGAAATCAACCGGGTCACCAAGGACTGAACATGGCGGTCAAGGCAGCAAAAATCAGCGTGTACGCCTGGGAAGGCACGGACAAGAAAGGCACGAAAATGACCGGCGAACTGAGCGGTCAGAACCCGGCACTGATCAAGGCGCAGCTGCGCAAGCAAGGCATCAATCCGGGCAAGATACGCAAAAAATCCGCCTCGATTTTCAACTTCGGCAAACGCATCAAGGCTCAGGACATTTCGCTGTTCACTCGACAGATGGCGACCATGATGAAGGCCGGCGTGCCGCTGTTGCAGTCGTTCGACATCATCGGCGAAGGCTTCGAAAACCCGGCCATGCGCAAGCTGGTGGACGAGGTGAAACAAGAAGTCGCGGCGGGCAACAGCTTCGCGGCATCGCTGCGCAAGAAGCCGCAATATTTCGATGAGTTGTACTGCAACCTGGTGGACGCCGGTGAACAAGCCGGCGCCCTGGATACATTGCTGGACCGGGTGGCCACCTATAAGGAAAAGAGCGAAAGCCTCAAGGCCAAGATCAAGAAAGCCATGACGTATCCACTGGCCGTGGTGTTCGTCGCGATCATCGTCACCGGCATTCTGCTGGTCAAAGTGGTGCCGCAATTCAAAACGGTGTTCGCCGGGTTTGGCGCCGAACTGCCGTCCTTCACCCTGATGGTGATCGGCCTGTCGGAGTTCATGCAGGAGTGGTGGTGGCTGATCCTCGGCGCATTGGTCGTGGCGATCTACGGCGTGCGTCGCGCCTTCAAAAAGTCTCAGGTTTTTCGCGACCGGATGGACACCTGGCTGTTGAAACTGCCATTGGTAGGCACGCTGATGTACAAGTCCGCCGTAGCCCGTTACGCGCGCACGCTGTCGACCACGTTCGCCGCCGGCGTACCACTAGTAGATGCCCTGGAATCGGTGGCCGGCGCAACCGGCAATATCGTGTTCAAACGCGCGGTGTTGCGCATCAGGCAGGACGTGTCGACCGGCATGCAGCTGAATTTCGCCATGCGCACTTCCGGCATCTTCCCGAACATGGCGATCCAGATGGCCGCCATTGGCGAAGAGTCCGGCGCCCTGGACGACATGCTCGACAAGGTCGCCAGTTTTTACGAGGACGAAGTGGACAACATGGTCGACAACCTCACCAGCCTGATGGAGCCGTTCATCATGGTGGTGCTGGGGGTTATCGTCGGCGGGCTGGTGATTGCCATGTACCTGCCCATCTTCCAACTCGGCTCAGCGGTCTGACATGCCTTTGAATGAATACCTGAGTCTCTATCCGTTGGCCTTCGTGATCACTGCCCTGGTACTCGGCCTGGTGATCGGCAGCTTCCTCAACGTGGTGATCTGGCGCCTGCCGAAAATGCTCGAGCGGGAATGGCGAATGCAAGCCCACGATGTATTGGGCCTGCCCGGCGAAACGCCCCTGCCAACCTACAACCTGATGCTGCCCCACTCTCAGTGCCCGCACTGCGCCCACAGAATCCGTGCCTGGGAAAACATCCCGGTGCTCAGCTATCTGTTTTTGCGTGGCCGTTGCTCGAACTGCGCAACACCGATCAGCAAGCGTTACCCGCTGACCGAACTGGCCTGCGGTCTGCTTTCGGCATTTATCGCCTGGCATTTCGGTTTCGGCTGGCCTGCCTGTCTGGTGCTGGTGTTGACTTGGGGCCTGCTGGCCATGAGCCTGATCGATGCCGAGCATCAACTATTGCCCGATGTGTTGGTGCTGCCACTGTTGTGGCTGGGGCTGATCGTCAACAGCTTCGACCTGTTTGTACCGCTGCACGATGCCTTGTGGGGCGCAGTGGCCGGCTACATGGCGCTGTGGTCGGTGTTCTGGCTGTTCAAGCTGATCACCGGCAAGGATGGCATCGGTCACGGGGACTTCAAGTTGCTGGCGATGCTGGGGGCCTGGGGCGGTTGGCAGATCCTGCCGCTGACGATCCTGTTGTCATCCTTGGTGGGCGCCATTCTCGGGGTGATTTTGTTGCGCCTGCGGGACGCGAAAACCTCGACGCCGATCCCCTTTGGTCCCTATCTGGCAATTGCCGGCTGGATTGCCTTGCTCTGGGGTGGTCAAATAACCGACTTCTATTGGCAGTTTGTCGGTTTTAAATGAATACCCCCGTGGAAAAACCCTGGATTCTCGGCCTGACCGGCGGCATCGGCAGCGGTAAAAGCGCGGCCGCCCAGCACTTTATCGACTTGGGCGTGCACGTGATCGATGCCGATCACGCCGCGCGCTGGGTGGTGGAACCGGGTCGCCCGGCTCTGGCGAAGATCGCCGAGCACTTCGGCCCCGGCGTGCTGCAAGCCGACGGGCAACTGGATCGCGGCGCACTGCGCAAGCTGATCTTCGAAGTCCCGGAAGAACGCCGCTGGCTCGAAGCGCTGCTGCATCCGCTGATCGCCGAGGAAATCGTTAATCATCTGGCCAAGGCACAATCGCCTTACGCGATTCTGGTGTCGCCGCTGTTGATCGAGTCCGGGCAGTACGCCATGACCCAACGGGTTTTAGTGATCGACGCCCCGGAACAACTGCAGATCGAACGCACACTGCAGCGTGATCAGACCAGCGAGCAACAGGTTCAGGCGATCCTCAAGGCCCAGTCCAACAGGCAGGATCGCGTGAGCCATGCCGACGATGTGGTGGTCAATGACCGCGACCTCGCCTGGCTGCACAGTGAGGTCGAACGCCTGCATCACTTTTACCTAACTTTGCGTGGAGGCCAGTCATGAGCCAACCCCCTGTCGTCACCTGCCCAACTTGCGGTGCCCCTGTTGAATGGAGCGCCACCAGCACATTCCGGCCTTTCTGTTCGGACCGTTGCAAACTGATTGACCTGGGTGCCTGGGCGTCGGAAGAACACAAGATTCCGGTCAGCCCGGATGCCGAGGACGACCTGTTCAGCGAAGACTTCGAGCCGCGTCACTGAACCGAGTCTTTATCCTCAAAAGTCAGGGCCGCATAAAACCGTAGTCCTGGCCTTCATCGAGGTTCTCTGCGAGAAACTGCAACTCATCCGCCAGATCCTCGACACTGCGCACCGCCTTGCTCTGTTGCACCACCGCGCTGAGCAAGGCGCGCAGGCTCAACCCCGGATCAAACCCCACTTCCTGCGCCGCATCCAGACTGTGACGCAACTCCTGCCTTGCCCACTCGTAGACACTCATTTCGATGCTCCTGTAGGTTTCCCGAAGCATGGAAGCGTCAGTGATTGAGGGATTTGATGTGGATCAAGACTTGGGGTCGTCGTCTTTCCACGGTGCCGAAAGGTAGCGGGTGCGATTGAACGTCTCCAGCCATTCGGGGCAAAACACCACCAATGCGCTGATCACCATGCCGTTGATGAATGCCTCGGGAAAGATGATCAGCCACAGATAGCCGATGAAGTCTTCCAGCCAGTACGGCATGGCAAAAATTTCGTCGAACCACAGCAACCAGAGCCCCACCAGCAGACAGAGCAATGCCGACAGCGCCGCCGCAAAGAAACCGGAAACGAAGATATACACAAAGGGATTACGCGGTTGCGCCCGCTCCACCAAGATCGCGCAGCACTCGGTGACCAGAACCGGAAGCAGAATCAGCAGCGAGCCATTCACCCCGACAGCCACCAAATCCTGTCGCCCAAGCAGCACCAGCCCCAGTTGCGCGACCAATCCACCGACAATCGCCAGCGGCCAGTCCAACAAGAGCGTCACCGCCGTCATGCCGATAAAGTGATACGACACGCCGGTATCAAAATCCCGTCGCACCAACCACAGCATAAACAGCGCGAACACCGTGCCAAACAGCAAATGCTGCCGACGCCGGTCGGAGAATAACTCGACCCACGGAGCGCGGCAGATCGCCCAAATCACCACGGGCACATAAATCAGCCAGCCGACTGTCAGGCTCTGCGGTGACAGCAGCTCGGCGCTTATCATGGCCGGACCTTCTCCAGCGCCTCACGCAATTGCGCAGCGCTAGCGTATTCGTGCTGCTCAACCAATTGACCGTCCTTGAGCTGTAACCACAGCACGTTATCCACAGCCCCGGGGTAGCGCGGCGCCACGCGGCCATCACGGTCAAGCATGACCCGATAGGCGTAGCCGCGCATGGCGGGCACGGCGAACATTTTTGCAATCAGCCGAGGCATGCGCTGGATGTCAGCGACGAATACTGTGTGTCGCGCCTCCAGAAACCCCTTGGGCTGACCTTGTAACGCGGCATCAACCAGTTTCGCGGCGTTCATGCTGCGTGCCACCAGCAACGTCTGCGTCTGGTTGTCGAGGCTGTAGGCCTGATCGAACTGATCGAGCAGGGTCCAGGGTGCCAATCGCTCGCCTACCTCCAGCGCCTGGGCCAGAAGAGGCAGAAGACTGAGCAGCAACACCGGCCAATATTTCACGTCATTCCCTTAGTTGAGGCGCACACGCGCAGCGACTGCCAGTCTACATCGACCGTTTCGCATGCCTAGTCCGCGGCCCAAAGCAGCTACCGATTAAAGGGGCCGGAGAGTGTGTACCGTCGCGCGTGTATTAAAAGCTCGCTACAACATGACATTGCCTTGAATGGCCCCCTTGGAGCCGATAGACAATAGGGTCAGATCAAGTCCGGTTTCTTGCCAGGTTTGAATAAGCCTGTTTCCGGTGGCGCTTGTGACCTGGCTCTCGTTTTATCGAGTCGTTTTGCGTCAGAACTCCGGCGCCAAAGCAGGATTGCACAATTTCGCGTTTTATCACGGATTCGCGCACTGAATTGGTGCATATAAAGTAGTTATTTCCCGTAGAAAAATGATGACACACTAATTAAGACTGGATATTCTCTCGTCGAGAAGAAAGGAATCTCGTTGCACTAACGTGCTCTCATTGTGATTGGACAAGGATGTGACATACATGTCTTCCCAAATGACTTCGCCTGCCACTCTCTACGAAACCGTCGGTGACGGCGTAGAATCCAGTAATGCCTCATGGAGTTTCGGAGGCGCGACCCCGCAGCACTTTGACTCGCATGTATCGAAGTCCGTACCTAAATATAAGGATGGACACGACATTGTGCTGTCGCTCAGCGACTTTTTTGTAAAGAGCGATAGCATCTGCTACGAACTTGGTAGTTCAACCGGCACCCTTACTCGGCAGCTTGCACAGCGCCACTGCGCCTCGGCGAAGTGGGTGGGTATTGATGTAGAAGATGCCATGACCCGTAAGGCGAATGAGCTCTTGAGTGCATCACCGCAGCACAACGTCAGCTTCATTACCGACGATATCCTGACCTTTCCCTACGAAAAAAGCGATCTGATAGTTGCTTACTACACTATCCAGTTTGTGCACCCGCGTATTCGCCAAGCCTTGTTCGATCGTATCTACGAGTCCTTGAACTGGGGCGGCACTTTTATCATGTTTGAAAAAGTACGCGGCCCAGATGCACGTTTTCAAGACATCCTCAGTAGCCTATATGTAGATTATAAGCGCGACCAAGGTTATAACGCCGATGAAATCCTGGCTAAAACCAGAAGTTTGAAAGGTGTACTTGAACCTTTCTCCACGGCTGGCAATATCGACATGTTATCCCGGGCCGGCTTCAAGGATATAACCAGTATATTCAAGTATATTTGCTTTGAAGGTTTCTTCTGCATCAAGTGACCGGGATGTCATCGTGAATACAACTATAGAACAACAGTATTTGCAACTTCTGCAAATGCCTGAGACATTTCGCGCGCAGAAAATGAATTGTGAACTGTGCAATTCCAAAGAGCATTGGGTTTTGCTGGAGAGTGTCCAGGGCCCCGGTGACCAGGCGATGGCATTGCCGGTGCTCGGTTGCCAGGATTGTGGGCATATTTTCCAGCAATACCGCTTCGATGAAGGCTTCTACAGCGCTTACTACGACAAATTCTACCGCCTGAGCCTGTTCGGCAATACGGAACCGGAGCGCGCCTTCTTTCTCGACCAGGTACGCCGTGGCGAACACCTGTGTCGCTACTTGCAAGATGTGCTTCCCGCCAAAGGCAAAATGCTTGATGTCGGTTGTTCCGCCGGCGGCCTGATGATTCCCTTCGCTAAGCGGGGCTGGACAGTAAGAGGCAATGACCCCGATAGGGCCTACGTGGAATACGGCAAAAATATCGGCCTGGACATCGACCTGGTGGGTGCCGAACGTATGAGCCCCAGTGGTGATTACAACCTGATCATCATCAATGGTTCGCTGGAACATGTTCATGACGTCAACCAAGTCATGCAACTTTGCCGACAGGCCAGTGCCGAGGACGGGTTGCTGTTGATTGAAGGTCGCGCGCTGGGCTATGGCATCGAGCAAGGGTTTCTAACCCATAACCATCGCCGTTACCTGAGTGCCAGCAGCATCGAGTACTTGATGTGCCTGCATGGCTGGGAACCGATCCGGACCACCCATGAGCCCGTGTGCGGGCCGACTCGGCCGGGAGCGGTGTTCGTGCTGGGGCGCGCTTGTGCCCAGCCTGCCACCGAACACCTCGAAAGCATTAAGGCCCAGGGTCGCAAGGCGCTTCAGGAGTCTTATATGCCCAGCCTGCACGCGTTGCGAGCCCGCGCATGAGTGCCTCGGCCTGTGTCCTCGAAAAATCGAGCACCCAAGTCCATTCCTGCTTCAGGGATGACCTGGTCGTGACCCCGCCGCCAGCCGATTCGGGGGCGGGGCGCTACAACCTCTACGACCCTCGTAATGATATTGGCTTTGAACTGGGCCGGGCCGAGTACTCACTCGCTTTGCTCTTCGATGGCCAGCGAAGCCAGCAAGACATTGCCGACGCCGCCCTTGCGCAGCATCGAATCAAGGTCAGCCCTGAGAAGCTTGCGCAGTTCGAGCGCAAGCTGCTCCACCTGAAACTGCTGAGCAGCGAGCAAACCGATCATAAAAAGGACCTGCGCGACCCCGCCACGGGTATCACCTACGGTCCGCTAAAAGAGCATCTGCTGATTAATCTGGTGAAAACTGACCCGCAGCGATTGCTCGATCATATTTACCGGTTGGCGCCCTGGTGCTGTCGCGCGGCATTCATTTTGCCGTTGCTGGCCCTCGCCCTGGCGAGCTTCGTGTACCTGGGCGCGCACTTCGACACGTTCATGGCCGATGCGGGCGAGACCTATATCCACAGTTACCGCTGGTTGCTCTGGCACTTCCCGGTCATTTTGACATCCATCGCCCTTCACGAATTGGGGCACGCGATGGCCTGTCGTCACTATGGGGTCAAGGTCAACGATTTCGGTATCGGCATCTACGTGTTGCTGGCCACCGGTTGGGTACGTCCGGTGCAGTCGCAATGGTCGCAGCTTCCGCTCAACCAGCGGGTGATCACCATCCTGGCAGGTCCCTTGGTCAGCCTGCTTTATGCCGGAGTGGGCATAGCCCTGTGGGCAATGTTCCGTGATACCCAAGGGGGTTTACCGGCGCTTTTTGTGGTGATGATCGTGGCATCGTTCATTTCCCTCGTACCGACGCTGCTGCCCATCTTCAATGGCGACACATACCTGGCGATTACCGAAGTGCTCGGGCAACCACGCCTGCGTCAGCGCGCTTTCAACCATGTAAAGCGCCATTGGCGCACCGCGCCGCTGGAAACGGTTCCCCCTGCATTGCGCAGGCTCTACTGGGGCACATTCCTGTTGACCTGCCTGGGCTGGGTAATCGCCTGGTGCTTCACCGCAGCCACCTTGATTCGCCTTTTCAACTACCCATAAGGACAGTGTCATGACTCAATCTACAGTGACCCCGGCTATCGCCAACACGGATGAACTCACCACCGAATCCACCACCAACGTCGCACCGCAAGCCCTCAACGAAACGGCGTTCGAGGAGTTCGACCTCGACGATATCGAAATCATCGAAAGCAAAGTTTTCGCCTGATCGCATCGCGCTTCCTCGGCGTTACGTCGAGGGAGCCGTCCTCTTTCTCTGACTGGGCAACCACATGGCTCATTTCGTTAAGCCCGAACCGATTGGTGTGGGTATCCAGTACAACCCCGAGATTCTCGACTGGTTTCCATTTGAGGACATCGAAGTCGATGTGCTGGAAATCCTTCTCGACAACATCATGGCCCCCATGGATGGCCCGCAGATTATCAGGCCCGCAGCCCAGGCGATGATCAATCGGCTGGCGGAGAAGTTCACCTTGCTGGCGCATTCCAATTACGGTTGCGACTTCGGTTTCAGCCCTATCGAAGAAACCGCCGCCGTGCAACGCCATGTGCCCTTGGCCAAGATGTTGAACAGCCCATGGGTTGCCAACCATTGTTTTTATGGCGACAACTCCTGGCTGGATATCTGGAGCAGCCCGCTGCAGTTTTCCAATGCCGAGGTGCTCCGTTGCGCCGAACGCGCGAAGACGTTGCAGGCCCATTACGGAATGCCGCTGGCCCATGAAAACGCCGCCTATTACCTGCAATGCCCGGGCGCGGAAATGCGTGAAGCCGAGTTCCTGGCCAGGCTCGTGCAGCAGTCCGGAACCTTCTTGCACCTGGACTTGCACAACATCTACACCAATCACTTGAACCTGAAAAATTTCGACTTGCGCGACTACCTCGACACCTTGCCATTGGACAAGGTGATCTCGGTGCATCTGGCGGGCGGCAGCTGGCACGAAGGGCTTTACCACGACTGGCATGACTCGTGTGTGCCCGAACCTGTCTGGGATCTATACGAGGATCTGATGTCCCGCACCCAGCCTTCGGCGATCATCCTGGAATACCAGGGGCAGGCCCACCATGCGCTCACACGCGTGATGGACGCCAACGACGAACACATGATCGTCAGCGATGTGCGGCGCGCACAGAAAATCTGGAATCACTACACAACACCGGTAAAGGAACTGACGCATGGATGCTGAGCAGGTCTGGAAGCTGTGGCGACGCCTGCTTCGCGATGAAACACTGCAGCAGCAGTTGTACGACGCTCAGGGCGCGACGCAATGGCTGGAACATTTTCCCGATGACGAGCGGGCGATTCTGCAGGCCTATGCCAGTCAGTTTGAGCGGGTGAAATGGTTCGTCGAGAACTATCAGTTCCGCCTGGTCAATTCGTTTATCAATGCGCTGGAAACCGGTGCCCCGCTGACGTTGCGCGCACTGCTCAACATCGGGCTGGATCTGCCGGCATTGTCCAAGGCCTTTTTGCGCCAACAAAATTGGTTCGATTACGGGCCACGGGTTTATGGCTATTGCGATGCGGCGCTGGGCTTTATGCTCGAACGCCAGGAACTCGCGCCCTACCCGCAAATCCGTGACCTGATGGGGCTTGAGCGCGAATGTGTGCGCCTCTACACCGGATTGGTGGAAATCAGCGCCGTCGTGCCCGGCCATTATCAGCGCACTGATGGTGCGCGCATTTACCAGAGCCGCTATGCGCTGTCGCACTGGTTGCGGGATAAAAGCCTGCTGGGGCGCAGCAGCCCGGAAGAAACCAGCCAACACATCCTGGTGTATTTGCCCAACCCCGAGGCCCGCCACAAATTCACGCTCATCAGCCCGCGCGCGGCGCACCTGTATCGATGCCTGGAGCAACCGCAGTCGCTCGTCACCTTGATGCAGATGCTGAGTTGCGCCGACGCCGCGCAACCCAGCGGCGAAGACCTGGCATTGCTCGGTAAATTGCAACAACTCAACGCCATCAGGATGCCGGTCTAGAATATGGAAAGCTCACAGTACTTCTGGCTGCGCTCGACCGGTTTTCCCATTCACCACTTGACGGATCTGGGCCGGTTCGCCGACCTGCCATCGTGCCGCGTCTTTGAACAAGACTTCCGCTCATTGCAGGCGTTGAAGGCAACGCTGCTTGAGGAGGCCAACTCGCACTCGCCCCAGGCCTGCCGCAAACTTATCCGCAAACTCAACGAGCACCAAGTCCTGCAACTTTCTGACCTGCCGCAAGTACTGCGCGAGTCATTGGCCGAGCCTTTGCAGCACTGGAACGGTTTATTGAAGCGGACTGCGGCACGTGAAGAGGCCGTCCAGGAATATGACGCCTACCTGGAAAGTGCCCGCCAAGGGCTGATCGACTTCCTGGATGACGACGCGGTGGCCGAGGCCTTGTTCATATCCAACCCCTCGGCGATGACACGCATCAGTGAGCTGGTCCGGGATCGGTACAGCAGAAACGATACCCGCAAAAAGCAGAAGCTGCGTTTGGGCTGGAGTTACGCGCAACGTTTTTGCGCCAAGAACGATACCTCGAGTTTTTTCGGACCTTTGGCCTGGGGCCGGTTCGATGCCCACCAGACTGACAATGTACGTCTGACCCAGGGTGACAGGGCGTGGATCAAGGAGCGCCACACCTTCTTCGAGAATTGGGTGGTGCAGCGACTGGTCGAACAGATCAACCGGCAATGTCCAGACACCGACCGCATGCCGTTGCAGCTCAATACCGGTTGCTATCTGCAAGGACAGGTCCTGTTCATGCCGATCGGCAAAAGCCAGCGCCTCAACCCGCAAACCGCGCAGGTACTGCAGTACATCAGCGACCAACAGGAGCGGGAACCGACTTTTGCCGGGATATCGAGCGTCTGTGCCGACGTCGCGCCCGGCACGTTGCACGATCTGCTGGAACACCTGATAAGCAAACGGATCGTGCGCCGAGGCTGGCAAATATCGCCTCGCGAGCGCAACCCCATCGTGCGGCTGCAGCGCTGCCTGACCAACGCGGGAGTCTGCGCTGAGTTCGGCCAGAGCTGGCAATCGCGCCTTGAAGCATTGGAAGGCTTACGCCGTGATTATGCCCACGGCGACCTGCTGCGCCGGACCGAATGCCTGGAGAGCTTGAACCAAGTGCTCGGAGAGGCCGGGGTCGACCTCAGCCGGGAAACCGGCGCCATGTATGTCGGCCGTTATCCGGTGTACGAAGATTGTTCGAGAAACCTGGACATCAGCCTCGGCCAAGCAATGCTCAGCCAGGTCAACGAAGAGCTGGCGCCGCTGATGCACATCAATCAGTGGCTGATCAAAGCCATCGCGCATCAGCTCAATGAAGCGTTCATTGAAGTCTGGGAGCAGCGCCAGGCTGCCAGTCCCGATCAGCCTGTAGATTTTCTCGACCTGCTCAACACCCTTGCTCCTCTGTTGCCGGCACTTGAAGCGCGCCTCATCCTCGACCTCGATCAGCGCCTGGAAACAGCCTGGACGCAACTGCTGCAGGACTTCCCAGCCCCCGAGGTGCAACTGTGTGCGGGCGACATCGAACGCCTGATCGCCCTGTTGAACGTCGATCTGGATGTCGCCGGCTTCGAGGTCTTTGGCAGCGACTATCACTCTCCGGACATCCTGCTTTCCAGTGCGTCGGTGGCGGCGTTCAATCGCGGCGACTACGAAATCATCGTGGGTGAAGTGCATCCGGCAGTCCATACGCTGAGCCAGCCCGTTGCCGCGCCATTCGGACCGTTCAATATTCAGATAAACCAACAGGTAGAGGCGATTTTCCAACGCCCTCGTCTGGTGCTGGCGGACTCGCCCGACAGTTACCAACGTTCGCACATCGACTGGCCGTTACAGCCCACGTACCTGCAATTGGTGCTGCCTTCGGGTGGCGGTTGTGTCGCGCCGAACCAGCAATTTGCCGCAGGCAGGGCAAAAGTGCTGCGGGTGGAGGGGCGCCTACAGGTGGTGGATGCCCTGGGGCAGTTCAGTGAAGACTTGCTGTGCGTGTATTCCACCCCAATGCATCGGCTGGGCTTCGCCCTGGCCGGCAGCGCAGTGGCCAAACACGAGCGCCGACGTATCTGGTTGGGCCGCACCCTCTATAAGCGCGCCTCCTGGCTGTTCGCCAGCGACTGTCTGCCCGAGCCGAAGGGCTCGGTCGACGAGCTTGAACACACACTGCAATGGCGTGCCTGGGCCGCCGATCATGGCTTGCCCCGTTATGCCTTCGTCAAGATCGATACCGAACCCAAACCGTTGTTTCTCGACTTCGACAACCCGTTGTCCTTCGACGGCATCACCAACGCGTTGAAGAACGCCGGTCAGGTGAAGTTCTCGGAAATGCGGCCGCGCCCCGATGAGCTTTGGCTTGAAGAAGAGCGGGGGCGTTTCTGCTGTGAAATACGCACAACCTTTTCCACATGCGAGGCTCTTCCAACATGAGCAATGAGAATATAGGTTCTTGCGCCAAGGCCGATCAGGAAGTCAAACACACATTTTTATACTTGTTTTTGACCATATTCGTCCCCTTTGGCCTCGGGCATTTTGTGTCTTACCTGTTTCGTACTGTCAACGCCTTGATCTACGTGGATCTGGAACGGGAGCTGCACCTGCCCGCCAGCAGCCTGGGCCTGCTGACCGGCGTGTACTTTCTGACTTTCGCCGCGGCGCAGATTCCGCTGGGCGTCATGCTCGACCGCTACGGTCCGCGCAGCGTGCAGGCCCCCATGCTGCTGTTCGCTGTATTGGGCTCGCTGATTTTCAGCTTCTCCCATACCGAACTGGGTCTGATCATTGGTCGCGGCCTGATCGGCCTGGGTGTTGCCGGTTCGCTGATGAGTGCGATCAAGGCGTGCGCCATCTGGCTGCCGGTCGAACGCCTGCCACTGAGTACGGCGTGCCTGTTATCGGTAGGCGGCCTGGGTGCCATGGCGTCCACCACGCCGTTGCATGAACTGCTCAAGTGGATCTCATGGCGTGAAGCATTTTTGATTCTGGCGCTGCTGACTTTGTTCGTCTGCGTGGTCATTCATCTCAGCGTGCCGCGCACCTACAAACCCAAACACACCACTCTCGCCGAAATGTCCAAGGCCGTGGGGACGCTTTACTCCTCCTGGGTATTCTGGCGACTGGCGTTGTACTCGGTGTTTGCCCATGCGATCTACATGTCGGTGCTGTCGCTTTGGATGGGACCGTGGCTACGCGATGTCGCCCAGTTGAACGAGTCCAGCATGGCCAATACCTTGCTCTGGGGCACCGTGGCGATGGTGGCAGGCTCGCTGGCCTTCGGCTCGATCACCGACTACCTGCGGCGCTTTGGCGTGCAGCCGATCATGGTGTGCGGCGCCGGGGTTTCGATCTTCATCGTATTTCAATCGCTGATGATCAGCGGACTGCCTGTATCGCCGCTGCTGATTGCTATGGGTTTCAGCTTCTTCGGTACCTCCACCACCATGAACTACGCGATCGTGGCTCAGTCGGTATCGCCTGAACTGGCCGGGCGGGTCAGTTCGTCGTTCAATCTGGTGGTGTTCGTGCTGGCGTTCGTCCTGCAGTGGTTGATGGGGGAAATTCTGAACCTGTGGCCGGCAACCGGGCAAGGGCACCCCGTGGAGGCTTATCAGTGGTCGCTGGGAGTGATGATTGCGTTGCAGATACCGGGGGTGTTGTTGTGGCTGAGTTTTAAACCGTGGGAACTGAAAACAGCGGCGGCGCGATAAAACCAAGACTGTCAGGTCGTTTTCGCTCAGCACCCGTCAGTTAACCAGCGGCAAAAACCTGTCAGCCGCGCTCCGTATGAGCTAGCAAGATATGTCTCTGAAGGGCGGCGGCGCCAGGAGGTGCCACCCCCTTCATACACGACCAGGCAACCAAGCTCGGAGAAAGCTGCTCGCGTGTAAATGAACCACACATTCCTCCAGACGATCGAGGGTAATAATCCCTCAATGATCTGAGGCTCCCAGGAAGAATCGAGCCAATTGCTTCCTAAGCCCCACCTCGCGCAGAGCCTTGAAAATCACGACAGCCTTTTTCTCTTGTGAAAGACTTTATTTATTAAGATCACATTTGAACGCTAAGCTTGGGCCTATGGATGACTCAGATTATTTACGCCTGCTGACCATCGCGGCCGAGCAAGCCAACGCGTTCCTGTCCAATGCCCGCAAATGGGAGCGTGAGCGTTGGGTCTGTCAACGCCTGCTGCAAGGCTTGAACATTCCCTATCGCGCCGACGAATTCGCCCCGGCCGGCGAGCCACCGGACGTGCTGTTTCGAGACGCCAGTTTCGAGGTGTTCTTCGTGCTCGACGAAGGCCGGCGCCTCAACGACGAATGGCGCGACGAACTGCAACGTCGGCGCAGCGCGTTTTCCCTGAGTTCGCTGGTGCGCCGCGAGGCCAAGCCCCGGCGCATTCCGGCCAATGAGTTCTTGCTGAGACTGGCGCCGACCTTGCGCAAAAAAGCCCACAACTACAAAGAACGCGGGATGGACTTGGGGGAGCTCGATATCATCGCCTTCGCCAGTCTCAAGCGCGAAGTGCTGGACCTGAACAGCCATTTCCCGCCACCCACCGAATACCTGCGCCAAGGCTGGCGCTCGTTATCGCTGGTCGGCCCGACGTTCGCCCGCGTGCTCTTTGCCCATCCGGATGCCCCGGATTTCCTGCGCAGCAACCTGGGACGCAGCATCGTCTTCGACGTCGGGATCAGCCTTTGAGCCCGTTGCAGGAATTGATTGCCGAAGTGCCGCAACAAGGTCGCGTGCGCTGGATCGGTGTGCGCCCGGAACCTCACGTGCCGATGATCGAACTGGATGCCGTGGAAGCGCGACTTGAGGCAGGTCTGACCGGTGATCGCGCCCGTCCCGGAGTACGCAATGCGCGGCAAGTGACGCTGATTCAGTGGGAACATCTGGCTGTGATCAGTTCGCTGATGGGACGCCCGGACGAAAAACCGGTGCTGCCTGATGAATTGCGGCGCAACCTCGCTATCAGCGGTATTAACCTGTTCAGCCTCAAGGGACGTCGCTTCAAAATCGGCCAGGCGATTTTCGAAACCACCGGCTGGTGCCAACCTTGCGCACGTCTTCAAAACAACCTCGGCCCCGGGACATTTCAGGCCGTTCGCGGCCATGGCGGAATCACCGCCCGAGTGATACAAAGTGGAATCATTCGACTGGACGATACGGTGAGTGTCGAGCCCATCCCGGACAGCGGCTATGCTCCGTTCAACGTTCGTTAAATCTGCCTGTAGCTTCTACACATTCAGCAACGTCTACTCCCCTGACGAGGCCTAATATGACCAGCCGCCTGAACCCCGACGACCAGAAGCATGTCGAAGAGTACCTGCACTTGTCCCAACACCAAGTCGAGCGCCGGCCTTTCAGGCCGTGGATGCTCCTGGTGGTGGTGCTGGCAGTGACCATTGGTTTGGGCCTGTTGAGCCGACTGATCAGTTACCTGACGCTATGAGCCGCCTCGCGCTCGCTCGGGTAATCGCACCGATTTCTTTTAGCCTTGCGAGATATCCCCATGACTCATCGTATTGTTATCGTTGGCGGCGGCGCCGGCGGTCTGGAGTTGGCTACCCGTCTGGGTAAGACTCTGGGCAAGCGCGGCACGGCCAGTGTGATGCTGGTCGACGCGAACCTGACCCACATATGGAAACCGCTGTTGCACGAAGTGGCGGCAGGGTCGCTGAACTCATCCGAAGACGAACTCAACTATGTTGCCCAAGCGAAATGGAACCACTTCGAGTTCCAGCTGGGGCGCATGAGCGGGCTTGATCGCGCACAGAAAAAAATCCAGCTGGCCGCCACCTACGACGACGCCGGCGTGGAACTGGTGCCGGCCCGTGAACTGGGCTACGACTCGCTGGTGATTGCCGTCGGCAGTACCACCAACGATTTCGGCACCCAGGGCGCAGCGCAGCACTGCCTGTTCCTCGACACCCGCAAACAGGCCGAGCGTTTTCATCAGCAATTGCTCAACCATTACCTGCGCGCCCATGCCGGGCAAACCGATGTCGAGGAGCAAATCAGCGTGGCCATCGTTGGCGCCGGGGCCACTGGCGTCGAGCTGGCGGCAGAACTGCACAACGCCGCCCATGAATTGGCAGCCTACGGTCTGGACCGGATCAAACCGGAAAACATGCACATCACCCTGATCGAAGCCGGGCCACGGGTGCTGCCAGCCTTGCCGGAACGTATCGGCGGGCCTGTGCATAAAACCCTGGAGAAACTCGGGGTCAACGTCATGACCAATGCGGCAGTCAGTGAAGTCACCGCCGACAGCCTGATCACTGCCGACGGCAAAGTGATCAACGCCAGCCTGAAAGTCTGGGCCGCCGGGATTCGTGCACCGGGTTTCCTGAAGGACATCGATGGCCTGGAAACCAACCGCATCAACCAGCTGCAAGTGCTGCCGACCCTGCAAACCAGCCGCGACGAGAACATCTTCGCCTTCGGTGACTGCGCCGCTTGCCCGCAACCGGGCACCGACCGCAACGTACCGCCACGGGCCCAGGCTGCGCATCAACAGGCGTCGTTGCTGGCCAAATCCCTGAAGCTGCGGATCGAAGGCAAAGCATTGCCGGAGTACAAGTACACCGATTACGGCTCGCTGATCTCGCTGTCGCGTTTTTCGGCTGTGGGTAACTTGATGGGCAACCTCACCGGCAGCGTGATGCTGGAAGGCTGGCTGGCGCGGATGTTTTACGTGTCGTTATACCGGATGCATCAGATGGCGTTGTATGGCGCGTTTCGGACGGCGATGTTGATGCTCGGTAGCAAGATTGGGCGCGGGACTGAGCCGCGGCTGAAACTGCACTAATATTTTCGGCGCTGGTTAGGACCTCTTCGCGGGCAAGCCTCGCTCCTACATTGGATCTGCGTCGCGCACAAAATGTGCGACCAACAAAGATCAATTGTGGGAGCGTGGCTTGCCCGCGATGCATTCACCTCGGTTTAACCTGCCTTTCGTTTACACCCGAAAGCGTTGCACCATGCCTTGCAGTGCATTGGCCAGTTTGGACAGTTCATGGCTGGAGGCGCTGGTCTGATCGGCGCCAGCGGCAGAGCGCACCGACAGGTCACGGATATTCACCAGGTTGCGATCAACTTCCCGCGCGACTTGCGCTTGCTCTTCGGCCGCACTGGCGATCACCAGGTTTCGTTCGTGAATCTCGTGCACCGAGGTAGTGATAGTCTGCAAGGCCTCGCCGGCACGCTCGGCCAACACCAACGTGCTGGCTGCCCGAGAAGCGCTGGCTTGCATGGAGTCGAGCGCCAGGCTCGACCCGCTGCGCATGCCCTGAACCATTTGCTCGATCTCCTGGGTCGACTGCTGCGTGCGATGCGCCAGTGCCCGCACTTCATCTGCGACCACCGCAAAACCGCGACCACTCTCCCCCGCGCGCGCTGCTTCAATCGCAGCGTTGAGCGCCAACAGGTTGGTTTGCTCAGCGATGGCCCGAATCACGTCCAGCACCTTGCCGATGTCCTGGGACTGATTGGCCAACGACTGCACCAGTTCGCCGGTGTGTTGTACATCGCTGGCGAGGGCGCTGATGGCGCTGGCGGTTTCGCTGACTCGCTCCTGGCCCAGATGCGCCGACTCGCTGGACTGGCGTGTGGCGTCAGACGTCGACACCGCATTGCGCGCGACTTCCTCCACGGCAGTGGTCATCTCATTGACTGCGGTGGCAGCCTGCTCGATCTCGTTGTTCTGCTGTTGCAGGCCTTGGGTGCTGTCGAGAGTCACTGCGTTCAATTCATCGGCCGCCGTGGCCAGTTGGGTGGCCGAACCGCTGATGCCTTGCAGGGTTTCGCGCAGGTTCTGCTGCATGGTCGCCAGCGCCTTGAGCAAGCGGCTGACTTCATCGTTGCCATGGGTCTGGATCGGGTTGGTGAGATCGCCTCGGGCCACGTTTTCTGCGGCATTCAAGGCTTCGTTCAGGGGGCGCACGATGCTGCGAGTCAGCAACATCGCCAAACCGACGGTGGCCAGCGCCGCCAGGGCGATGAACAGACTGACGATCGTCCGCGAGGTTTCGTAGTGCGCTGCAGAATTCTGGCTTTCGGCGGCGACTTGTTTAGCGAACAGATCTGCCAAGTCATTGAGCTGTTTGCCGGAACCATCGACCACGGTCTTCATGTCCACCAGCAGCAGCTTGGTCAACTCATCGTGACGACCTTGTTCGGCCAAGGTGAACGACTGGGCGATGCCCGAGCGGTAAGCGGCGAAGGTGCTTTTGAATTGGTCATACAACTGTTTGCCTTCAGCGGTGTTGACCAATTTGTCATAGGCGGCAATCTTGTCGCTCAGCTCCTTGTCCCGGGTGTCCATCTGGCTGCGGTATTGCGCGATGTTCTTCGGATCCTGGTCCAGGGCCATGCGCAGGGAAATGGTGCGAATGCGCAGCATGATCTCGCGAATCTCGTCGCCGCCACGGATGCTCGGCAGCCACTGGCTTTCCACCGCCACCTCGCTGTCACGAATGCTCGACATCTGCCCCAGTGCAAATACCCCGAGCAATGCCACCAGCACCGCAATCAAGGCAAAACCCAGCGCTGCACGAGGGGCAATATTCAGCTGACGAAGAAACATAACGAGCGCCTTTTCTTTTTATGGGCGGGAGGGAAGCGCTGTTTGCGCTCCGATGGCTCGTTATCGGCAAGTTGTACGACGACTTGAAGCGTATTCACTTTTTCAAAGACAAAAAAAATCCCCGTATCTTTCGATACGAGGATTTTTAATATGGTCGGGGTAAGGGGATTCGAACTCCTGACATCCTGCTCCCAAAGCAGGCGCGCTACCGGACTGCGCTATACCCCGGTAAAAAAAAGGCGACCTTTCAGTCGCCTTCTGCGACCAGGGCTTTTGACCTCTGATCTTAAGATCTGATCCCAGCGTTAACTGGTCTCAAAAATGGTGGGTCGTGTGGGATTCGAACCTACGACCAATTGGTTAAAAGCCAACTGCTCTACCAACTGAGCTAACGACCCAAAAATGGTCGGGGTAAGGGGATTCGAACTCCTGACATCCTGCTCCCAAAGCAGGCGCGCTACCGGACTGCGCTATACCCCG
>Ga0209862_1000091_pt1 | contig 32225 bp, 27 predicted proteins | sample OrgsoiDNA_201061_FD_185809 | JGI IMG/M metagenome (GOLD analysis project Ga0209862, IMG submission 185809) | Permafrost soil microbial communities from the Arctic, to analyse light accelerated degradation of dissolved organic matter (DOM) -... | ecosystem: Environmental > Terrestrial > Soil >... | reverse complement strand
CGACCGAGTCCGCGGAAACAGCAAGGCAAGCCGAAGAAAAAGCAGAAAAGCAGCGACAAGCGTCATCCACGGAGAATTCGGGCGCGCAAGCCGCGCCCGGCCCGAGCCAGAAGAACATCAAGTTCTCGGGCCGGCGGGGCGACTCCTCGCGGCTCAAAGCCGCACAGGATCCGGAAGCGAAGAGCCGAGACTGGTTCTGCCTGGATTCGAACCCTTATGGGCGCTCACAAGTCCATTCAGACGGGCAGGCCGGCGGGAACATCCTCCGCAAGGGCAGCCGATTTCAGTGCGGCGACCAAGTGTCGAAAAAGCACGACGTCTGGATGTTCAGCGACCGAGGGGGATTTTACAAGCTGAGGGCGCGTGGCGCGCCTCGGCGGCGAGCCAAGGCCGGGTTCATTCCGGCCGCTTGTTGAAGGGTTTTGAAATTTGCGAGGGGTCTTTTCGCCTGGTCCCGGCTCCTCCGGATCGTGAAGTCAAGCGCTTTTGTCTCGGCTTACGCGATTTTCACCTTTATTCCGGCGCCAAAAACAGGCCCATTCTTTTGAGCGCTTTCCGTCCGAAAAAGAGCGGCGGATTTCACAGAGGTTTCAGAATGGACGGCTCCCTGCCGTCCTCATGCCTTTGGACCGTCATGCAGGCGATTCCAGCGCCTTCTGACGACACGGCGTCAGGAATGCGGGCCATCGAGGCCGAAGCCGCGGGCCGCGCGCGAAAACTGGGCCGACATTGGGCGTTGGCGCAGCAAGCCGCATTGAGGGGCGGGTTGCCTGAAGGTTGTGTCTCGCGGAAGCCAAAAGCGTGGTAGGCGCCAGCGTCGCGAATGCGAGCATCCACCCGTCACCCGCCAACCGCTTGGCGCCGAGACGGCCTGCCCGGGAAAAGAACCGCGCGCCATGATGGACACCATGGATTGTCCGAGCGATAATAAGCCATCCCTTTTTCGCATTCTTGAGATCGCCCATGGCTTCGTCCAAACCCGCCGTGCCTCTGTCGCCCCAACCGCCAGAATCCCCCATGGCGCGGATTTCGCGCGAAAGGCAAGCGACGGCGCTCAATCGGCCGATGATCGAAATGTTCAGGGCCCTGGTCAAGAGCGCCCCGGAGGCCGCGGCCATCGCGCGCAATTCACTGATAGAGACTAATCCGCGATTGGCGTGGGCGCTGCACGGAATGCTGTCGAAGTATCACAGCGACGAGGCCGACGCCAGCCAAAAAGAGACAGCGGAAGAATTAAGGGCGGAGCGTGAGAGCCGTCGTTCATCGCGCTATCGCGAAGAATCTCCTCTGGCGGGCAGTTGGATCGCAATCAGCGCGAAAACCGCGTTGAACCCGTCTTCCGAGGCGGGGTTGGTATTGAAAGAAAAAAGCTTGGACGCGAATGGGCGCGCTTTGGCGCAAGCCAGCGTGAAAAACGGCTTTGGGTCGCGCGCTGCGTTTCGTTTGGGCTTGCGGGCCCTTTCTCGCGAAGAACGCAAAAATGCAGGGCGGCGCAGCTCTGGACGCGCGAAAAACCTGCATGAACAGGACGCCGCCGTCATGGACGCTTTGCGGGACGTGGCGGTCGAGGTGTTGCGCGGGCCCTTTTCCGAGGGTGATTGCATGGCGTTTTTGCGTGTTGTGGCGTCAGCGGGAAAAGCGGCTCCCAAGCAGGTGCCGTTGATCGAAGAGCCGGCGTCCAAGCAGGAGCAAGCGTCGCGAGACAAGGCTTGGGACATCGCTCGGGAGAAAAACAGCCAAAACAAAGCGCGATTTGCCATGCCAGAGTTGACGCAAGACCAAAAGCGCCGCTACGCGGAGTGGCGAGCCGTAGCGGCGTCTTTTTCGACTGAAAAGCGCTCATTGGAAGACTTGGAGCTCTGGCTTCGGGAAGCATTGGCCGCCAAGCGGCCGGCCGTGGCGCGCGTTGTGGCCGAAACCATAAAAACGCAATCAATTCCGCGCGAACCCGGGTTTGGCTTGCATGAGGGGCGCAATTATGGCGCTGGACGCCGGCACAGCTGGAACCACAAAGACGATCAGCTGGAATGGCCAGAAAAACAGGGCGAAAGCGAACGTGAACAACGACGCCGGTTTGGCGGCCAAGAAACGGAATGGCTGGACCAGGCGTTGTGGAACATCGAAATTGATCCAAGAAACGACGGGGGAAATGGCATCGTGAGCAAGCCGGGCATTCGAAACCCTTCCGCAAAAGCCATAGACGGTGTTTTTGGAAGCAAAAATCCGCGAGTGGTGGAAACGGGAGCCGCTCTGCGCGCCGGCCCCTTCGCGTTGTCGATGTTGCAGGGATTGGGTTGGGAATGGCTAAAAGACGCGGGGCTCACGCCCATGCCCGCGGAAATGGGCGTGATCGCTCGGTTGGCGCCCTTGGAAGACTACAAGGCGCTGGCGGAGTGGATGGCCGAGGAATTCACTCTCGCGCAGGAAAAGCAAGAAAGATTGGCGGCGCAAGCAGCCATTGAAAAAGAAGCCGTGGACAAAGAAAAAGAAAAAGGAAAAAATTCGACTTCAAAAGACCCCTTGGAACAATCGATCGCCGATTCTCTGGCGCAGCTTGCTCCCGCTCGGCTTTGGGCCGGATGGGGCGCGGGCGGACCGCCCAAAGGCGCTTTGACCGCGGACGACGTCGCCAATCTAGCCCCGGTCTTCGGCGGAGAGCCCGAATTATGGCGCCAGATTGCTCGCTCGATTGAGCGCGGGAACAGTATCGAAGGCAATTGGCGCAATGTCGCGGAACTGACGCAAGGGGCGCGCGCTTCAAGCGAAGTGATCGATCGAATGAAGAAGGAACACGAAAAATGGCGTGATGCGTTGACGCGTGAAAACAAACTGCGCGGAATGCTGGCCGACGGCACGTCTCAGGCCGTCGCCGCGGCCTCATGGATCAGCTGGTTGGATGAAGCTGCCGGGAAAAATTGTCCGCCCCCCGCCCATTTGACCGCGCGCGCCATCACGCCTTTTGGCGACGACAGAACATTTAAGCTGGCGGGGCGCCATGAGTCGGCCACGGCGACCCAATCGCTCAAAGAATGCATCATTGAAATCATTTCGCGCGCCTGGCTCAGCGAATGGGTCGGTCCCAAAGCATGGGTGGGTTTCGCTCCAAAAGTCGCGCCCAACGCCGACGGCCTGTGCTTTCCCCGGGAAGAATTCGTGTATGCTGAAAATCGCGCGAAACACGCCCAACGGCCCCTGCTGGCGCTCGCGGAGCACCTGGCGTTTTATCCCGAAAAAGACACGGCGCGTTTTGCGGCCGGCGCCAATGCTCTAAAAAAAGCTCCCAACCTCAATTATTGGGGCGGCGGAGACGATATGCCCGGACATGGCCCTTTGCTGTGCGCGCTGCTGCAAGGCAAAGGGGCGCTGACGGCCGATTGGATCGCAAGCACCGCCAATCCGCGGATGGGGCACGCGTGGGGCTTGGCGGTGGATGTTCGGGCGTTGCTCTCCAATGGAGTGTTCAAAGACAAGGCGCAGACCCCGCGCCCCGCGGAGCTTCTCAACCAGCAACGCGAGTCGGAAAAAACACCATCGATGAAAGAACCGCACAAGAGCGAGCTGGCGTCGTTGGGAATCGCGGGGTTGGCGTTGCTGGCGGGGGCGCCCGAAGTGATCCGCGCGGCCAAGCGGTTGCCCAAGGGCGCCTTGGAGCGAGATTTCGCGCAATTGAAAATCTGGCGCGAGATGGTGAAGGGCAAAAACGAAGGCGCCGCAGAAGCGCTGGATCTGGCGCTGTCGCACGCCGAGGCTCTGGAGCTCTCAAACATCGCGTTGAAAAAGCCTGCGAAAAAGAATGCGGCGACGAAAAAAAACCTTCCCGCGGCGCCCGCGCGACGCAGGCTTTGACAACAACGATTGCCCAAAACATAAGGGGGCGTTTTCGTTAATCGATCAGACCCGGCGGGCGAGTCAAAAACCCCCAGGCGTCGCAATGGCGGGAATGGCTTGCGCAAAGTCAATTGCGCGTCGGACGCGAGGCCTCCGTCGCAGCCAAGGCCGTTCCGCGTTCGCGAACAAGATTGTGAACAAAAAAACCGCTTCACAGATTCAGCTCAACAAGGATTCGCCATGCCCCACCCGAACTCGCAAAAAAGCGCTCAAAACAATCCCGCTTCGCCAGCGAGCGACGCGCAGGCGCCATTCGATCTGGCCGGCTGGAAAGTAGGGCTCAGTGTCGCCGCGAAAAGCGGGGATGAGCAAGCGGTGAAGGCGTTCATTCGGCATGGATTGAAAAACAAGGTTGATTTTCATTCGTTCGCGCTCGACGCGAATCATCCGCTCTATGCGGCCGCGGCCGTGGGGAGCGCTGAGTGCGTCCGGCATCTCATGCGGCATTGGGACGCCGACAGCGTGAGAATAGGGGGAATAGGGGCTTACAAAGCCGTGCGGGACAAGAGCTCCGGAAATCCGAAAGGCTTGACACCGTTCCTGGCCGCCGCGACGAAAAATCACGTCAATTGTTTGGAGGCCTTGTTGCCGGATTGCGATCCGGAGCGGACAGATGGCGGGAGCACGGCGTTGATGTTCGCGGCGGAGTTTGGGGCCGCGGACGCCCTTCGATTTCTGATCCCTCGCGTCAACGTGAACGCCAAGAATGAAGATGGGGAGACCGCGTTGATGCTGGCCGCGCTCAACGACAATGACCTGTGCGTCAAATTTTTGCTGCAAGAAGGCCGTGTGGACGCGAACGCCATGGACAACGACGGGCGCACAGCCCTCATGCGCGCGGTGGCCAGCGGAGTGGGCGGGCTGGCGATTGATCATCTGCTGGCGGCTTCGAACTTGGACATTGTCGACAAAAATGGCTTTTCCATCCTCCATCATGCCGCTGACGTCGCGACCTACGCGCCAGAGCCATTGGCGCAAATCGTGAAGACGATTCCTGAGAGCCAGTTGGCGCGACATGCGCGTCTGCGGGCGCACGGAGTCCGAGGCCCGACCGCGTTGATGCGCGCGATGGACAAATTGGGCGACGCAGAGGCGCAAAAGGTGTTTGACCCGCTGTGGGCCGCGTGCGAAAGGCACCTGTCGGTGGAAGAGTGGGATGAGATGATGGACTATGCCCTGCGGGGGACGAACAAGGCCTCAATGGACCGGATGGCGTTTTTGGTTTCGGAGCCGAAGGCGATTGAAATGTGGAAGAGTCCATTGAAAGACCCATTGGGGCATCCTTTTCATGACCAACTGCCGCGATTGGCGGCGCGCGCTGAAAGCATCGAGTTGCGTCTGTCCGTGGAGCAGGCGGAAGCCGCATTTGCGGACTCGCCAACGCTCGGCCTGAGCGCCGGCGACGCCTCGCAACGCGCGCGCCGAGGGCCGAAGAGCCTTTGAGGGCCGCTTGCGAAAAAAAAGCTTGCGCAGAAAGGAAAAAGCCGAGAGCGCAGACTCCCGGCTTTTCGTCTCAGAACGGGGCGATCACGCTGTCGCGTGGGTGAATCCCTTGGCTTCCAAAGCCTTCAAGACCGCGCCGCGCTCCTTGGCGTTCAGCGGGGCGCACGAGCGGCTTTTGCCAAGGCTTGCGCGAGCGACCAATGCGCGGTAGTCGGTGTCCGACAGCGAAAGGGCGCGTTTGCCCATGTGAATGGCGCCCAAATCCGTCAAGCGACGCTCGCGGCGATCCGCGGTGGTTTGCGACACCGTTTCGCTGGCGACGTAGCCAAGGCCCTTGAGGGCCGTCAGGGCGCGTTGTCGGCCGCGCGAATCAAGCTCCGCCGAAGTGCGCGTTTGTTGCTTGCTCGCCGTGAAAATCAACCCGCGGTAAGCTGTTTCGCTCAGTTGCAGCTGAGCCTTCGCTTCGTGGATGAGGCCAATGGCCTTCACGCGAGCTTGGATGCGGGCAATGGTCGACGCGGCGTAAGTGGCTTTGATCATGTGGTGTTTCTCCTTGGCTGAACAAGGCTCTATTATAACGCAAGGCACTGACGCAAGCCATTGATTTATATGAAAAAGATGACGTTTTGGCGTGTTTTTTGTCGCTAAATAGAAGCCTTTTTGGGCATGAATTGCTCACGAGGGAGCGCTTGAAAAAGACCGTTCTTGGGAAAGCGGCGCCATGAGCAGGATTGCCCCAGGCATGGGAGCGCGAGCGGCCAGCGGGCCACCGTTGAGAAGTCGTTCAAAAGCATTCGCCACAGAGCCGGGGCCGCTCAAAGCCTGCGGGTGGATGGGCTGGGCGCGGAAGGAAGCGGTTCCTCAATTCCGGCGGCGCGCGCCTGCTCGGTGGCCACCTGGGCGATTGTTTGGGCCAAAAACGCGCTTTCCAACGCCGCCGCGAGCTTGGCCGCGGACACGCCATGGCTTGCGCCCCCTCGGCTGAATTCGGTGGCAGCGGCCGAGTTCACGATAGCTTGAAAGCGCCGAGCGGCTTGGCATGAGCTCAGAAAGCCTTGCGAAAGCAGGAGGAGAACGATTTCTGAAAGCGCCGAAAGACTGTCCGTTTGGTCCAGTGGCCAAGCGGACAGCCGAGTCCAAGCGATTTCAACGCCCTCGCGGACGTCCATGGGCATTTGAGCGTCAATTGAGCGCAGGGCCGAGCAAATAAACGACGCGCTTTTCCATGAGCTCAGCTGAGTCGCCCATTCGACGAGCATGCAGCGGGGCGCCCTGGGGCGAGGCTCAGAGTCCATGTCCCAGTCGATGGCTTCGAGGGTGAGCGCCGCCGCTCGCCACAAGCGACGGTCATCGTCCGCGTCCCGCATGTTGATGCCGCCATAGCCGCGCGAGGCTCGCGAAGCCTCCATGGCCGCCTGTTTCTTCATGGCCGGCTCAAAATGCGCGCTCAAAAGCCCCCAGGCCCATGCCGCCGGGCGCCGGCGAAGCTCAATGGGAAACGCGCGCATAAAAAACGGCTCAAACGATTCATCGGAGTCGATCAAGCCGAAGAGCTCGCAATCGAGAAGGGCGTGCGCCAGATTGGCGTCGGCCGCGATAGCCCGAAGCGTTTCTGGGTGAGTCCGGACGCGATCCGCGAAAAAGTCGGCCGTCCTTCGCCGCATCGATGGCTCCCCGCTGGCCAGGCCCTGGAAGGCCATGGCGGCCCACAACCCCATGGGCCTGCGGATGGCGTCGCGCGATTTGACCTTGCGGCCTGTGGGCTGCCCGTTTTCGTCCAGCTCCGGAATCGCCGGCGGCCGCGCGGGCTTGGGGACGTGATTGGTGTCCTGCCAGGCCTCTGCGCGCGGAGCGAGCGGGAGTCCCAAAACACCGTCTGCGGGGGCGGGTTTGTCGCCCAGGGCGGCGTTGACCAGAGAAAAATCCTCGCGCGCGATTCGCAGGGACAAAAACGCCAAAAGATTGTCGCCCTCAAAAAGCTCGGGCTCAAAACGGCGGATGGCCGCGACGCCGCTCGAGCCCAAGCGTTGTCCGAGCTGAAAAATGGCGCTCCGGTCGGTCAGCGCGGGGGGCGTTTGCGTCAAGATCGGCTGCGGGCCGACGGCCAACGGGCTGAAAAAAGAAAAATGCCCGTGCGCCTGGACCAGAACCTGAGCGAAACGGTCCGCGCGCTCCTCGGAGAGCCCTTTGAGGAAAGCGGCGTTGGATTCCGAGTTTTGCCATATTTTCAAATCGTTGATCCAGGCGGCCAGCGTCTCGCCCACCCACGCTTGCGTTTGCCACTCCTGGTCATCCATGACGCCGACCAGGGCGATGAGCCCTCCCAGCAAGTCTTTTTGCGCCGCGGACGGCGAATGGTCGCGCGCGTTGAGCGGCCCCAAGGAGTCGACAAGAAGCTTGCCGAGCGCCCATTCGTGGCGCGCGGAGTGTTCCTGGCGCCAATCGCTGGCGCGCGTGGCGCTCGCCATTTCACGGCTTTTTGCCGCCATGGCGCGCGAGGCCTGAAAAGCCTTGTCCATCCACGCGTCCACCCACTGCGCTCGGCTGATCCGCTCCTGAGTCGTGCTCGGGAAAGCTCCCAACGGCGATTGCGCGGCCGCGCTGGGCATTCCCGCGACGGCGTTGGGTTGGGCGGCGTCAAGGACATCAGGCAAAAGTTGGGGCATGGGCGTCATGGAGCCAAGGCGAAAAGCAGAAAGAGAATCGGGCCGACACGGCGCGCGGCCATAAAATGGGCTCGTTTCGGTTGTGTTTTTTCGATTATACGGGGGCGGGTTCACAAAAACGAAAAATATTCGGCGGCGTTCAGTGTTGCCTTTTAAGGGGGGAAAGCAGAAAATGAAGCAGGGAATTCAGCGTGCGCTCGGCGAGAAGAAATGGACCAAAAGAAGAAGGATTGGGATTTGCAAACCAGGGCCGCGCGCGGAGAGTTGGCCGCGGTGGAGAGGCTTTTGGCCGAAGGCGCTGACCCAATGGCGTTCGACGGGCATGGACGAACGGCCCTCATGTGGGCGTGCTATAACAATCACCCGGAAGTCGCCGCTCTTTTGGCGCCGAAAAGCGACGCGAAAAAGAAAAACAGCGTGGGTGGAACCGCGTTGATGATCTCCGCGGGGCAAGGCAACGCGGAGTGCTTGCGGATTGTGCTGCCCCTAAGCGACCCGAACGCAATCAGCGAGAGAGGAAAAAACGCCCTAATGTGCGTGATGGAGGAGGCGGACAACGTCTCTTTGCTCAACATGCTGCTGCCAGTGTCTGATTTGTCCGTGTGGACGCCAGATGGCGAATCCACGCTGCATTTGGCCGCTCAATACGGCCGCACAGGATGCGTGGAGCGTCTTTTGCCCTACTTTGACGCCAATGAGCCCACAAAAACGCCTCGGCGCGAGACTGCTTTGCATTTGGCCGTGTGCGCGGACTCTCCTGCATGCGTCAAGATTTTGGCTCCCGCGAGCGACATGCGCATTCAGGACGCAGAGGGGCTCAACGCCGCGCAACGCGCCGTCGACATGCTCCAATGGGCCGCGCTGGAGCATTTGCTGGACTCGCTGCCCATTGGCGATTACGAACGCGCCATCGTCGAGGCTCGAAGAAGCAGCGGGGGCGCTCTGGCGGCCTTGATGGAGGCGCGACTGTTAGCAAAAGCCGTGGAGGCCGGAAATCAAGGTGAAGGGGGGCGCTCGGGGGCCGCGGGATCGGTTGGGGACACGGTCGATTCGACGGGCTCGAGCGCGCCGCGCAGGGCCCCAAAGGCGTTGTGAGGGACGGGGCAGGGGGCCATGAAGGAGAAAGGGGGCAGGAAGGTTCCCTGCGTGGATGCGCGCTCGCTGATTTGTGGCGGCCAACGGCGCTTGCGCTGACGCATTGGGTCTTGCGGCGGCCCGCAAAACGTTGCGCGGCGGCGCAATGGCCAGAAGCGAAACCGCCATCAGGCTCGCAAGTTTTCGCGGGGCGTGAGAGAATAGGGCCATCTCACCGTTGAACAGGATCACGCCATGTTTGGATCGTCTCTCAGAAACTCCGCCTCGGCCGCAAAAACAAGCGACATGCCGCCGATCGTCTCTGTTTTGGGGCTCTCGGTTGAAATCGCGCGCTCACGGCTGAAAATGGCGAAGGAGGCGGCCGGCGCCGTCGATCTGGAAGGGCTTCAATGGGCCGCAGGGCCTGGCGGACTCCGCGGATCGGACTGGCTGTCGCAGGAGTTCAACGAGTGGGCGGGGAAAAGCATCATCGAAAAATCGCCCACGGTGTGGGACAAGCTGTGCGCGGCCATCCGAAAGGGACACGCCGATCCGGCATTGCAAGCGCGAGCCGTGGACTCCCTGGTCACGCTGATCGCCTCAGGGCTCTCATTGCAAGACGAGGCGGCCGCGAGCCTTGGGGGAGACGCATTGTCGCGCGGAGTGCTTTTGATCGCGCCGATGGAGATGAACACCATTCGAGTGCTAAAGAAGAGGCCCTTAAATCCTGCTTCAATCACTGTGAATTGGAATCTGGGCAATCAAACCGTCTCCGCCGAGTCCGCGCAAAGAGAGCCTCGCCAAACGCCCATGATCGTCGACAAATATTTTTTGGAGGCTTACGGGCGCGCAGCGATGCATTCAATTCTGGATGCGGGAATGGGCACCGACAAGGCATTGGCCGCTTTGAAAGACGCCACGGACCGGGCCAATCGCCACTCCGCCGAAGAGCTCGCCACGCTGACGGTTTTCTTGTCCAGCGCGAAGAGGGCGTTGTCGGAGCGGGTGACGAAAGACCTGTTGGGCGACAAGGCTCCGGCCGGAGTCGTTCAACGAGGAGCGGCCCAGCGACTTTGAGGGGGGGGGGCCAAAGCCTTGGACGTGAGGCTGTCGCGAACCCGACAGCCTCTTGGAGCCTTGGAGTCGGAGAAGGCCGCCTGATTTCCGACTAAAGCCAAACGGCATTGGCGAATGCCGCCAGTCGCCATAAAATGATGGCGCTGTGGGATGTTTTTTGAATTTCGCTTTTTTGTTTCCCTCCCTGTTCCCGCCTGGTCTCCCTATGCCTCAATCCCCGCTGAAAAAATTCGCGACTTTTTGCCGGCGCCTTATCGGCAAAAGAGACCTCTTGGCGGACATGGATGAGGCGATCGCGGCGTCCGAGGCCGTGGCGCCACTGAGCGCGCCAGCGCGCCAAGCGATTGCGCAGTTCGCGCCGGTTTTGTCGGGGCTGTGGGCCAATGGACCAAAAAACGGGCAAAGCCCCAGCGAAATGCTGAAACAAAAAATGATCATTTTTGGAGCCGCAGAACGAGAGTGGGACAAGGTCATGAATCGCGCGCAAATTGTCTTCGCGCACGCTGAGACAGAGCCTGCGCCACCCAACCACACAGAAGCCTGGATTGTGCTTCGCGCGGGCCGCACGTTGTGGCTGGGTCGCCCGCATTGGCGCTTCGGGGGCTCCATTGAAGAATATCAGGCCGTTTTCGAGCCTCATCAAAAAACGATCGCGGAAATTGTGTCACTGTTGAGCGCAATGCCCCCGGCGCCCTGGATGGGTCAGTTGGCCGCGGTGTTGGAGCAGCAAGAATTGAGCATCGATCTCGCCGACGGCCGCGCGTTGGCCAAGCCGCTTGTCGCGGCGCCGTCATTGGCTCGCGGAAAAAGGCTCTGACCCTGATCCGTTGGGCGCGAAGAGGCGAATTTTAGGCGCGAGGATTCTGAGCTAAGGAGCCCATTCACAGCCACAACAACCCCCATCGTGCAAACCGAGCTAAATAGAGCGCGGGCGCCGCGCAAGGGCGGCGTCAACTGTTTGGCCGGTTGCGGGCTCGGACGTTTCGGAGCCGCGCGTGTCGCCCCGTGTCTTTTCTGCGCTCAAAATGCCAGCCAAGGCTTCGGCCTCGCGCTGCGCGCGCCGCAGGCCGGCCCAGCGCGGCATGAGAGACTCATTGGGTTGGGACGCTTGAAGCGACTCCTCCAGCGCCTCGTCGGCGCGCGCCGGATCCACATGCTCCGCCATGGCGTCCACGCAGCTCCACGCGCGAAGGGAAAGCGCGGTCTGAAAACGGTCTTCGCCGGCAATGTTTTTCCTCCCGATATTGGACAGAGGAGCAAGCATCGCCACCAGATCGGCGTTTTTTTTGAAAATGGCGGTTAAAAGGGCATCGGCGCCGTGGCGGCTCACGGCTCGCGCGTTGGAGACGGGCAAAAGAGCGCGAACGCAATCCATGGATTCCCCTTGAACGGCCAGCATCAAGGCGTCAAGTCCATCGGCGTTTTGAGTTTGCGGATTTTTCGTCAAAGGCAACAACGACCGCGTCAAATTCGCGGCGCCCATAAAAGCGGCCAGCATCAAAGGCGTATTGCCTTGGGCATCCAAGGATTGAGGGTCCGAGCCGGAAACAAGGAGCTCCGCGCAAGCGATTCGATCTTGGGTGATCGCGTCAAACAAAGGCGTGTGCCCCTCGGCGTTGCGCACACAAAGAGATTTTTGCGAATAGGGGAGCAGCAAAGCCAAAAGCGCAGGATTGTCGTTCTCAATGGTCGCGTGAAGAAGCTCCGCGGACTCCGGGTCGAAGAACCAAGCCGTGTCCAGTGTCGGAAACAGCGCAAGCGCGGTGGCTTGGTCGTCGACAAAAACCGCATGCATGAATGCTTGGGGCGGGCGGTTGGGGGAGGGCGGCATCGGCATGGCAGTCAGACTCTGCGAAGGGCCCGCGCGGGCTTGGCGGCGCGGGCGTTGGGCGCGACAGGCGGGCTAGCGGATTGGATCACGCCGTGCAGCTGCGCCGCTTCCAAAATCGGGGCGGCAAGAGGCATTTGGTGGACAAGGATGGCATGCGCCGCGATGGCGGCATCCGCTGGCGACATTGAAACAAGAAGCGCCTCGAGGTTGCGCCACCGGTCGTTTTCGCTGCCGACCCGAGACTCAAGGGCCCATTGGATAGTGGTGAACCCAGAATGGTCGCGAAGCGAAAAATCAGCCCGCGGAGCCAAAGCTTGAATGGCCAAGACTTGTTCTTCTTTGTATCCTCGGCGCTGCTTATTTTCGGGGCGAACTCCAACGTGGCCAATGACGCGCATCAAAACGGTGGAGCCGTCGGCAGTGGATTGGACATTGACGTCGGACTTTGCCGCGATCAATCTGAAAATCCCCCACCAGGCGTGGCTTGCGGCAAGCATGAGCGCGGTGCGGCCTTCTTGGTCTTGGGCTTCGGTGTCGCAGGCGCCGAGCAAAAGGCGAGCGCATTCAAGGGCGCGTTCGTCATCAATCGGGTTTTGCGCGTAGCGGGCGGCGACCGGAGGGGTTGCGTCGCGCGAAGACGCCTGCGGAGCGCCGCGGGCAGCGAGCGCCATCAAGGCGTTGGCGCCCTCCGCGTCGCGCGCCATGGGATCCGATCCGGTTGTCAAAAGGAAGGACACGCTTTTGGGCGCCGTTTCCGCGGCCGCGATGGCCAGAAAAGACGCGTGGCGCCCGCGCACAACGACGCCGCCTCGCAAATCGCAGTGGCTCGCGATTTTTTCAAGCGTTTCGGCGTCGTCATCGCGAATGGCCGCCAGGGCAATCAGCTCCCAGTGTTGCGCGGAGGGCGCGTTTTGCTCCGACGAGGCAAGAAACAACGCCAAATCCGCCAAAAAAGAGGGCGTGGGGGCGGAGATGCCCGCGACGAGGCGAGCCGGATCGCGCAAGGCCAACGCAAGGGCCAGCGGGGCTTCTTGGCGAGACACTCGGTGATCAGCATCCGACAATGGCAAAACCGCGAGCGCCTTCCGAAAATTCCCCTTCCGAATGGCTCTCATCAACGCGCTGTGGCCATTGGAATCCACGGCCTGCGGATCTGCGCCTTTGTCCAAAAAGCCCTGAAGGCGGCTCGGGGAATCGGCCTGGACAGCCCAATCCAACAGGTCGCGCGTCGCTTGGGCTGCGTCGCCAACGGCTGCGGGCTGGGAAGCGAGATCGGCGATCAGAATGGGCGTCGGGGTGAGCATGGCGGAAAGGGCAAAAGGAGAAAAAGGAAAATCGGGTTCGACAAGAAGGAAAATGTCTCTCGCGAAATCATCGAAAAGAGATTCGAAAAGAAGCCGAGCGATGAAGCCATGTTCATTGTCGCTCTCTTGGCCGCCCTGGGCAACTGTTTTCGCGTCCCGACTTCTGAAACCAACAGAATGGGGGCGTCAGAGTTTTCGCGCTAAGCGGATTGGCGCCGCGGAGGCGGTTCTTTTTGCGGGGTTGGCTCCGGCCTCGTTGCTCAACGAAGAATGGATCGCGGCTCCTTCCAAAAGCGCCCGCGTGCGCGGCATGGCGTTCTCGGGCAAGCCGCCCAGAGCTTGGCCGGCCAATTTCAAGGCGCGCGTCCAGCGCCAGGGCTCAACATTCGGAGCCATGAAGTCCGCGGCATGGAAGTTGTGCGCCGCGGCCGCGATTTCAAAGGCGGTCAGGCCATCTCTGTCGGTTTTGGCCATGTCGGAGCCCGCAACAAGGGCGCGAACCGCCAAAAAGTTCGGGTTGTTTGCGGCCGTTGGAGGTTCGGTGGAGAAAAGATCATGAAAGGGGTCCGGCGCGGTGGCCGCGGCGTGCATCAACGCGGTGCGTCCTTTGTGGTCTTGGGCATGAAGGTCGGAAAACGGGATGAGCGCCTCAATGTTGCCCAAGAGCAAAGAGCTCGCCGCATGCATCAAGGCCGTTCGCCCCAAATCGTCAAAGGCGCATGCGTCGTTGAGGGGCAAAAGAAGAGTCAAAACCTCGACGGTCGCGCGATGCGCGGCCAACATCAAGGGCGTCCGATTCCTTGCGTCTGGCAAGGCAGGCTGGGACTGGGGCAGCAAAAGACGAACCGCGCGGCTGTCGCCGTCCGAAATGGCCATCTCCAGGGCATTGCGGCCTTGTTGGTCCCGCGCTTTGATGTCAGACAGGGGCAAAAGCGCCCGCAAAACGATGCTCGATCGATTTTGGCCCGCAGCGAGAATCAGGGGCGTCATCCCATTGGGGTCGGCCAACGCGCAGTTTGAAAAGGGAATCAAGGCCAGGGCGATCGGGTCGTCAAAATAGCGATCCTCGGCCAACAGCGAGAGCAAAGGCGTGGAGTTGCGTTGGGGGCACATTTCGCGCGCTTCAATTCGCCCTTCCTGCGTGGCCAAGGCTGCGTTCAGCTCCTCCAAGTCCGGGGCGATGGCCTCAATGACACGCCAAACGCTGTTCTTCATAGTCTTCACAGGGCCCTCCGTCGCGCGGTCTTTGTTTTTTCTGAAACGCCGCCCGCGACATCAAAATCGGTCATCTCGGCGCTGCCGCGCGCCTCCGTGGCGACGCCAAGGCGTTCGACAATTTTGACCTCTTCGCGCAAGGCGTTCGCCTCAATGCGAGCGCTCCACCGGGGGAAGTTTTCAGCCCCCGCGGCGTCGATCAAAAAGAACGCTGATTCAAGTTCGCTTTCGGTCGCGAATTCCGACAAAATGTCCACACAAGCCCATTGATCCTCGCCGACCGCTTCCGCGAAAGCGCTCGCGCCGCTCGCGTTTTTCGCGCGAATGTCTTCTGCGCGCAAAAAAGGAAGGAGGGCAAAAACACAATCAACGTGCCCCTGGATCGCAGCGTTCATCAAGGCGGTTTCACCGGCCTCGTTGGCGAACCGAGCGTCGCTTCCCAAAAGCAGCAAGAAAAGGTGGCCAATGTCGCCGGCAGCCGCCGCGATCATCAGAGCGGTTTGCCCACGATGGTTGGTCAAAGACAAATCCGTGCGCGGCTTCAAAATTTTCGCGGCAGAAAGCCGCCGGCTTTGCGTGGCCCACATGAGGGCCGTGAAGCCCGAGTCATCTTGCGCGTTGGGGTCGCAATGAGGCAGCAAGGCCGCCACGCAAGGCGCGCTGCCATTAAAAGCCGCGCGCATCAGCGGCCGCAGGCCGCCATCGGGATCGCGCCGTTCCGTGTCGGAAAGGGGGATTAGGCGGACAACCGCCTCCAAAAATCCTCGCGAGCTCGCGATATCAAGCGCGGTGAGTTTTTGGGTTCCCCCAACCGCGCGCGCATCCGCCCCTTGCGCCAAAGCCATATCCATCGCCTCGATGCTGGACGCATTCACGGCGGCGACCAATGCCGCATTGGCGTCAAAGAGGGCCTGCGGGCTGTCGTGGGGCATGGAGAAGGAGCTCAATTTAGGGAATGGGGCATTGTCTCACGCCGCCACTGCGTGAGCAAATGGAAAAAGAGAGAGTTTTTTTTGCCAATGCCGTCCTGGAGCCTGGCGCGATGGGGATCATAGTTTTCGGGGTTCTCGCCGAGGCGTTTTGCCAGCGGCGTCGGGTGCTGCCGCAAGGCTGATCGTGGGGGGCTCCGCAGCGTCTGGAAACGAGTCAGTCTTTGCGGCTCCACTGTTCATCGCGTCGCGAATATGGGCGGTTTCCAGCAGCGCGAAAACCCGCGGAATTTCGTCCTTCGCGTCGAGGCTGAGGCCGCGCGTGTCGCGCCAAGCGATTTGCAGTTGCTCCGTGGTCGCGAAGTCGGCAAGAAAGTCCGCGCAGACATAATTGCCCGCGAAAATCGCGTGCTGGAATGCGTTGAAGCCCCGCGGATCCGTGGCTTTCGGGTCAAAATGCGGCAAGAGGGCCTTCGCGGTCAGCATGGCAGGATTCTGTTCTCGCGGAATGTCTTGAAAATGCGTCGGCGACAGAGCCGCGGCCGCGATCATCAAGGGGGTTTGCCCCGAATTCGAGCATTTCGACAAATCGACATGCGAAGAACTCACGAGGGCCGCGGCTGCCGCGGGGTGGTGAAAATGCGCGGCGAGCATCAGGGCGGTGAGGCCTTCCTTGTTGACGGCGTTGGCGCTGCTGCAAGGCAGAAGGGCCAGGGCGCTTTCAGCGGAGTCGGAGCGCGCGGCTTTCATCAGGGCCGTCTCGCCCATATTGTCCACAAGGCGCGCGTCCGACACCGGCAAGAGCATGTCCACCATGCGGCCCGCCGCCTCGCCGCCCGCAAGCGCCGCGTGCATGAGCGCAGTCATCCCGGTGTTGTCGTCGGTGTCGGGGGAATCCAGCTCCATCAAAAGCGGAATCAGGCTTTCGCCCGCGGAATGAGGGCCCGACAGATTCGCGTTCTGCGCAGCCAGCATCAATGCCGTGCGGCCATTGCGGTCCGTTTGGCCCGGCGTGCTGTGCGGGACGAAAAGCGGCGCCAAATCCGAAATTTCCGGGTAATCGAGGTCGCCCAGAATGCTCAAAAGCGGCGTGCTGTGCAAATCGCGGTTCCACACGCCCGCCGCGGCCTGGCCCTCTGGGGTCGCCATGATGCGTTCAATGGCGTCCCGATCCCAACGCCCCAACGCTTCCCAAAGCTCAATCATGTTTCCGTCCTTCAATGTATGCGGTGTGTCGATTTTTGCGTTCGCGACGCGTTGGCCGGGCGCTCAGAGAGACCGCGCGGCACGGCGTGTCGGCGGAGAATCCAATGCGCCCATTTCATTGTGTCCGAAACAAGCGCCTTCGGCGGCTTTTTTCAATTGGCGATGCTCATGGTGGGCCAATGTTTTGGGCAAAACCAAGGGGATTTGCTCGGGAAAAGGCGCCAAAGAAGCCAGCGCGCCGGCCAGTTGGGCATCGGAAGCTATTGAAGCGAGGCATTCGATAGCGTGAAAATTTTGACAATGCAGGGCAATGTCAAAAACATCAGCGTCGGTTTTATTTTTGACGCGCGCATCGGACAAAGGAAGCAGCAAATCAAAAATTTGGCGCGCGGCTGGAATGTTGACGAAATCATCCTCCGTGTCGGAGAAGAAGTCCGCGGCGAGCATCAAGGCGGTGTTGCCGTCGGCGTTTGCGGCCATTGGGTCGGACACTGGCAAAAGCAACGCCACATTGCTGGCGTGTTTGAATCGAGCGGCAGCCATCAAGGCCGTCTCGCCAGACGCATTGGCGGCCAGAGTGTCGCTGAGGGGAATCATCTGCTCAACCATTGTGTGTCTCCAGCTGCGTGCCGCGATGATCAGATGAGTGTCGCCAGCGAGGTCCGTGGCGCTCAGGTCAGAATGCGGAAGCAAAAGAGCGGCGATTTTCGGCGCATTCAAGTGGCGGCTTTCAAGCGCAAGTGCCAGCAGGGTCTTTCCGGAGCCGCCTTCCGAGCGCCAGGTTTGCGCAAGAAATTGAGCCCGACGGTCCGCGAGCGCGGCTCCGACGGCGCCGAGTTTGTTGTTTTGGACGGCTTGGACGAGGGGAAGGGTTTTCATAAGCCACAAAAATGAAGGAGAGGTCACAAGGTTCTTGGCGGACGAACAGTCGACGGGCGAGGAGCGGTGTCCGTTGGGAGGCCGGGCTGTGGTTGGGCTGCGCTCACCACAGCGGCTAACGCCCGCGCTTCCATGCGAGCGAATTGCTCGGGCAGTTTTTCGGGGCCAAAGTCGTGGGCGGTCCATTCCGCCAAGCCGGGATCGACAAAACCGCACAAAACATCGAGAACCCGGAGCGCTTCGGGGCGAGCGTCAGCGGCGGCGGCCATTTTCTCCGCTTTCTCAAAAGCAGTTTCTCGGATATGCCGCAGAACGCTTTGCTGGGCCATGTCGGAGCGCGGCGCGAGTGCTTTGACCGCCTCGACGCTGCCGATGATGACGGCCCACATAAGCGGCGTCAGCAGTTCGTGCGTGTCTTGGGAGAGCGGATCGGCGTGCGGCAAAAGAAGCGCAAGCGCTGCGGTGGCCAAAGGGTGGTGAGATTCTTGCCATTTGGATTTGGCCGCCCTCAACGGCGTGAGGCCGTCTTTCATGACAGATCCAGGCTCATGGGCGCGTGCCGCGTTGACATCGGCGCCGGCGTTCAAAAGCGCCTGAATTTTCCTCTTCGAGCAAATTCGCGTGGCGGAGTGCAGCGGCGTGGAGCCATGTTCGTCGCGAAAATGAACATAACAATGCGAGACGAGCATTTCAAAAACCTCGTCGTTGCCATCGTGGTTGGCGATCAAGGCCAAAACGGTGTTGCCGAAGCAATCACGGGCTTCCAAGTCAGAATGCGGGAGAAGGAGGCGAACCGTGCCGGGAGCGCGTCTTTCAGCGGCGACCATCAGCGCCGTCTGTCCATGAATATTGGGTTGGCGGGCATCAAAAATGGGGAGCAGAAGCTCGGTCATCTCAACAAAGCCCCGTTGCGCAGCCAAAAAGAGGGCGTTTTCAGGCGTGTGGACGTCTCGGCGACGATCCGTCCAGGCCGGATCGATCGTGGGGAGCAATTTGCGCGCCGTTTCCACGTCATTGGCGATCACGGCGTCATGGAAGCGGTTCTTTCGACGCGAAATCGCGCGCGCCTCAGCCGCAGAGGGCGCTGGCGCGGACACGGTCGGGCGGGAGGCGCTCCTGGCGTTCATGAAGGGATTCCCCAAAAAGGAAAAACAAATGCGAGCGGACGCGAGGGCGGGGCTTGTTGAAAAGGCTCAAAAGCCAAGGCCTTGGCCGCCGCGATCAAGCCTTTATTATCGGCGAGGAGGGCGTATCGCGCAACTGCCGACGGGCTGGACGCCCCGGCTGTGTTTCCCGCGCGGAAAAGCCACCTTCGGCTCCGTCACAAAGAGCGAGGGGGCCTGCGCGCGCCGGCGGGCGGGACGGCGGCCGAATTCACCGCGCCACCCAAGGCTCTGGCTTCTTCAAGGGCGCACAAACGAGCCACGAACGCCGGCATGTGCGCGAGAGGCTTCAATTGGGGGTTTTGCGAAACGCCGGTCGGGTCGAAAGTGTCAAAAAGGGCATGCTCAGAGACCAATGCCTGCGAACGGCATTCCGCCATCAAAAGCTCCCCCGCCTCCCGCAACCAATTCGGTCGGGGGGAGCCCAAAGCGCGCGCTTCGTTTTGGAACCACTCAAAGAAAGGGAGCTTGGACATCGGGAAGACGAGAAAGCTTTGAATGTCGCCAAAGTTCTCGGAGGGAATGGCTTTTGACCCCAAAAGCCGAAGCGGCGGCTCGTCGCCTTCGGCTGATGAAAAGCCGATCCGAAGTGCATCGGCTCCTGAAACCCACGGGTGGGCCTGAATGGCGAACGCCACCGAGGTTTGAAAAACACATCGGGGATTCGTCAGGTCCAAAAGCATCACGTGAAGATCGATGATGGAAAAGGGCGGTGTTGTTTGGGGCTTGGCGGGCATGGCGAGAGGCGTCAAAGCGCCCGGGGAGGGCGCGCGGCGGCGGGGGCAGGCCTCACGCCGTCAGCGTCCGGTTGGGCGGGCGCCGCTTTGACCAAGCGCGAAAGCGCCTTTTGCTCCCGATGAGCCTTCATTCGAGGAAAATGCTGCTCGCCGACGGTGTCGAACATTTCAGCGGCCACGGCCGGATCGGCGAACTCAAACAGCAAATCCGCGCAGGCCCAACGGGCCCCTTCGCGCGCGGAATCAAACGCTGAGCGCGCCAGCCAATTGACTTGCATCGGGTCGCTGTGAGAGAGCAAAACGCGAACGCACTCCGCTTGCCCGTGCTCGGCCGCGAACATCAGGGCGCTGGTTCCGTCCTGGTTTTGGGCGCGCGCGTCGACGCCGGCGTTCAGCAGCCGAAGCGCCCACGCGGCGTTGCCTTGCTCCGCGATCGCCATCAAGGGGGTGGAGCCGTCGTTGGAGGGAGCGCCCATGTCGGAGACGGGGGCCAGAATCTCCATCGCCTCCACGCAACAGGAGCGCGCGGCGAGGAAAAAAGCGGTGTTGCCGTCTGCGTTCCAGGCCTTGGGATCACTGTGGGGGAGCAAAATTCGCACGCATTCGGGGTGTGAGCGGCGAGCCGCGACCATCAGCGCGGTGAACCCTTGGTCATCTCGGCGGCGAGCATCCACGTGATCAAGCAAGAGCGAAACGCATTGCGCGAAGCCATTCGCGGCCGCCGTGGCCAACAAAGAGTGATCGCACGCCAGCTGAATGCCCTCGCTTTGGGCTAGGGAGAGAGTCGCCTGGATGCGTTGCGAGAACATGGCGTCAGCCGCGGGCCGGCCGCCCACAGGCCACACTCCATTGAACGCTGTGGCCAAGCGGTCGTGAAAAAAGGATTCGCGCTGACGGCGATGCGCCTGCGGGGGCTCGATTTCTGGGCCGGATGGCTGTCCGGTCGCTTCCGTGGAGGCCAGCGAGGCGGGCGGAGCGGCCGGTGAGTTTTTGGGGTCGGCGTTGGTCATGTTTTTCGCGTCAAAATAGGTTGGGGATCAAAGGCGCGGAGCCGGGCGAACTGGCGCGCTGTCGGAAAAGGGCTCCTTGTCGCCCAAAGGGCTGTCGGACCCTTCCAAAGAAAGGCAAGAGCCTGCCGAGGCGCGACGTCTCACGCCGGCTTCGCGCCGCAATTGAATGGCTTCAAAGCGCGCGCGGCAAATGGGCGTCTTTTCGATCAACTCTGCCGGCCGGCGTTTTTCAACCTCTTCGACTTGGGCGTCTGTGGCCAAGCGCGACAGGGCGTCCACCACGGGCCATCCGCTGGAGCGCAGCCCGACGGCGTTGTCAAAAACTTTGTCGTCTCCGCACGCCGAAGCCAGGGCGAACGAAAAAAGGTCGGGGTGGTTTCCCGCGGCGAGCCTGGAATCGCTGTGGGGCAAAAGCAGCTCGACCGCGGCGACGTCTCCGCACACAATGGCGAGGCTCAGGGCCGTGTGTCCGTTGGCGTCTTGAATGTTCGCGTCCGTGGCGGGCAGCAGGAGATCAAAAAGCCCGACTCGGCCGTCTCGCGCCGCGCGCATCAAAGCGGTCCGGCCATGAATGTCTTGAAGACTGGCGTCCGTGGCGGCCAACAAATTTTTGACGCACTCCCCTTGGTCGTTGTCCACCGCGTGCATCAGCGCGGTTTGTCCGTCAAAGCCCGGGCGGTCCGGAGCGCTGTTCTCTGCGTTTGAGCGCGCGTTCGCGTCGACCAATGGCAGCAAAAACTCCACGCACTCGGAGTGGCCCTCGATCGCCGCGTCCATCAAGGCGTTGCAGCCTCCGTTGTCCACCGCTTTTGCGTCGGAGACCGGCGCGAGCGCCCGCACGCATTCCAAATGCCCATTGATGGCCGCGAGAGCTAAAGGCGCCGATCCATAGCCGTTGGTGGCGCGAGGGTCTGAAAAAGGGAGAAGAAGGGAGACGCATTCAGGATGGCCGCATTCGGCGGCGATCATCAACGGCGTCAAATTGAAGACATTGGTGTCCGCCGTGTCAGAAATCGGGGCCAAAATCGCCACGCAATCGGCGTGCCCGGAGGCGGCCGCATACATCAGGGGCGTCATGTCCATGCGGCTGTACAGGTCAAGGCCGCCCAGGGGAGCCAAAAGCGCCACGCAGTCCGCGCGCCCATGCCGCGCGGCGACGGCCAAAGGCGTGAGCTCCGGGTCTTCGACCCGGCCCACATCCGGCGTCGAATGCGCCAACAAGGGATTCGCCCCGGCGTCGAGCGCGGCTTTTGCGGCTTTTGCGTCGCCCGCGGCCGCAGCGGCGTGCAGGGCTTCCCACAAAGCGAAAGCCTTGGGCGCGAGAGAGTCGGCAATGGCGGGATAGGGCATGAGCGCTCGCGGACAATGGATGAGGGGGAAAACAACCGGCCAGGGAAAAGCAAGATTTCGGCGCGTGATTCAATTATACGCTGGCGGCCCCCGATTCGCCAGAGCGCCGTGGCTGCGCGGGCAAGACGCATCGCAGGCGTGGAAAAGAGGGAGACGGAAACGAGGCGAAAACAAAAACCAGACGAGGGGCCCTCCTGCGCGGTCGGCGGCGCGCGGGCATGCCAGGGAGAGTCAAGGGGTCTGGCGGTGGACAACGAAAAAGGTTGCCGAATATGTTCACGCGCCCTAAAATGAAGAAAGGGCGTGAACTCGCGGAAGAACAAATCGCGAAGATCAAGAAATTCCGGCCCTGGCTTCCCCGCGGCCCCAACTCCTTGCCCACATGATCAAGCTCCTGCCAAACGACAAAAACACCACGCCAAAAAGCGCGGAGAGCCAGACGCCGCTGGAGCGGGGCTTGTTGCTCTGGTGGGCCAGCGGAAAGACCGGCGTTCGCCAGGTTTGGCGTTTGGCCGCGGAATGCCAGCCCACGACCATGCAGTGGCAGCGCCTGGCCTTCGCGATGGCCTGGATGGACAATCCAGAGGCTTTGGAGGTTGTGGCGCAGCATTGCGACGTGCTCGCTCTTCGATCCAACTGCGTCATCGACGAAGCGCCGCCCTCGTGGGCCGAGGTCGACGAAATTGACGAGGAGTCGCTGCGCGCCGCGCAAGACTGCGCGAGGGACCGGTCGTCCTTGTTGTCGTTTTCGGCCTCAGCAGGCTCTTTGTCCGCCGTCGAGTGGCTTTTGGAGCGAGGGGCGAATCCCGCCGCCCGGGACGCGTTTGGGCGCACGCCTTTGATGGCCGCGGCGGCCGCGGGCGAATCGGCGTGCGTCAATGCGTTGCTTCCGGTGTCGGATGCCTGCGCCTGCGCGCACAATGGAAAATCGGCGCTGTCTTTTTCGATGGAGCAAATGTGGGATGACGAGGCCAGCCCTTTGGCGATCGCGCAAGCGGGGTTTGGCTCGCCGGATTTCGCAAAAACCCTGAAGGCCCGCGACAACGAAGGTTTGACTCCTTTGATGCAGGCCGCGATGAGGGGATACGCAAATGTCGTCCACATGGTCGTCGCGCGCAGCGATCGGACAGCGCGTTCCCCAATGGGCCACACCGCGTTCGACCTGGCGCAAAGAAGCCCGGAATGCGCGGATATTCTGAGCGAAGGAATGCCTTTGGAGAAAATCGCCTGCTCGCGCGTCTGGGTCGAAGCGGTCGAGAAAGGCGAAACGCAAAGGCTGCCGCGAATCGCCGCTCGAATGGAGGCCGAAGCGCTGCGGTCGGCCATCACCGGCGTTCAGGACGGCCGCGCGGGCGCAGAAGAGGAACCCGCCGAGTCCGTGAACAAAGCTCCGCGGCCATCCAGCCGGATTTGACCAGCCGGGCGGCGCGCTGGCTTTTCAAGCGCGCTGCGCGTAAAATACAGGATCGAACCGGCGAGTCGCGAGCAGCGCGCTCCGAAGCCGGGGCCAGCTCTTCTCCTGCGACAATTCCTCTGCCCCAACCGCTTGCGAACATGACCACGGATCAAAAAGAAGACAAAAGCGCGGCGCAAGACGTTGTGGCGGAGCTGACGCCGAAAAACAAAGCGATCGTTGCGCCGTCTCTGCTGGAGCAAGAGCTTTTGCGTTGGTGGGGGTTGGGGAAAAGCGGCGCAAGCCGCGTTTGGCCCTTGGTCGCTTCTCAGCGGCCCACTCCTTTGCAGTGGCAGCGCCTGGCCTTCCTTGTCGCGCGGCTCGACAATCCAGAGGCACTCGAAGTCGTGGCCGCTCATTGCGATGTGCTGGCGCTCCGTTCCGATTGCGTCATTGACAAAATCATGGACGCCGGGACGCTCTCGTGGATCGATCTTCCCGAAGAAGCGTTGCGCCTCGCTGAAAACTGCGCCGCGCGCAAATCCTCATTGCTGTCGTTTGCGGCGTCGTCGGGGGCGGTGTCTGCGGTGGAGTGGCTATTGGAGCGGGGCGCCAATCCCGCCGACCGAGACGCGCTGGGCCGCACGCCATTGATGCACGCGGCCATCGCTGGCCAAACGGCCTGCGTCAACGCATTGCTTCCCGTGTCGGAAGCCAACGCCATCGACGACAATGGCCTGTCGGCTTTGTCCCTTTGCCTGGAAGCGCAATGGGATGCGGCAGAGTGCGCCTTGGCGATCGCGAGAGCGGGCGTCCATTGTCCTGATTTTGCGAAAACCCTTGAGAGCCGCGATGTTCATGGTTTGACGCCCTTGATGCAGGCGGCGGTAAAGGGCCACGAAGAAAAGTTTTCCGAGGGATTGATTGCCGTGCTCGCCTCAAAAAGCGATTGGGCCGCGAAATCAAAGGATGGGCACACGGCTTTTGACATGGCCGCGGCGTGGCCCAAGTGCGCGGATATTTTGAGCGAAAGCATCCCTTTGGCGCAACTCGCATGCTCGCGAGCGTGGATCGAGGCGGTCGAGACGAGGGAACCTCAAAAACTGCCGCGAATCATGGCTCGAATGGAGGCTCAATCGCTGCGCGCAACCATCACTGAGACGCAAGCCAACGCCTCAATCCCGGCCGACCGAAAAAAAGGGGCCGCCGCAAGGATTTAAGCGGCTGGAAGGACCGTTCGCCTGGATTGCGTTGCGTGCCTTGAGCCGCATTTTCTGGTACAGTCAAGCATGCTTCGGCGCGAAGGACTCATTTCCGCCAGGCCAAACATGTCAAATGCTCGCCAAACAACCAATCAGGCCCGAGATTGGGCGCGAAAAACGCAAAAGCGCGATAGACGGCAATGAGGGCGTCGAGCCGACCCAGCAACAAGGCCGAAAGGCCCCGCGGATTTGTTTGGCTTTCGCGCCGCCAAGTCGTTCCTCCGCCCCAATTTCAATCAGCGAACCCTTTCGCCCTCTTCTGCTCCCAAATGAACGCCACCGCCAACACCGAGTCGTCCAAACAGCCTGAGGCCTTCACCCTCCAACAGGAGCAACGGGCTTTGAGCCTGGGCGAGCATGGGAGCATCCAGGACATCGCCGCGTTCCTGGCGACCGAGGAGGGCCGCGCCGCGGTGTTCTCCGCCAGGCGTCAAGACAAATATGGCGCCGGGGAGTCGCCCATTTTGTTGGCCATATCCAACGATCGTTTTGAAGAGGCCGCGTTGCTGGCCCCGCACAGCGACATGAGCGTCCGAGATGGCTTTGAAGGCACTCCTTTGATGGCCGCGACGGGGCGCGGGGCGTTCGAATTGGCCAAAACGCTATTGCCGTTGTCCGACCCAAATGCGCGCGGAAGATCCGGCTGCACGGCCCTGCATGTGGCGGTGGAGGCCGCAGGCGCAGAAGAGGACGGATTGGTCGAGTTGTTGTTGCCGGTCTCTGACGCGAAAATCAATCGAAGCGCATCCACGCAGGTGGGCTATTTCGAAAATGAGGGGCCGAGCCCCTTGATGACGGCGGTGACCGGGCAAAAAATAAAAACGCTGCGGCTGCTCTTGCCGGACAGCGACATTTTCGCGACAAGCCAGCCCATGGGGCAATCGGCGTTGTCGGAGGCGATTGGCGACCGGTGGAGCGCCGGCGTCGACGAATTGCTGAAATGCTCATACGCCAAAGCTCCCAAGGGATTTTGGCTTCGAGTCGTGTTGGCGGCGGTGAGGGCGCGCGACTCGGACGCGCTCTCGCGCGTGATGCCCTTCATTGAAGGCGCGCGCGACCTGGACGCCCTGCAATTCAGCTGGCGAGAGGCGGTGTCTTCAAAGTCGGCATGCGGCGACATCATCGCGGCCAGCATGGCCGGTTTTTTCGGACGGGTGGAAAATGCCATGCTTTACAGAAGAATGCGACGCGATGTCTGCGCCTATCCGCGTTTCAACGCCGCCGTGGACGCTCGCCAGCAACAACGAGCCCTCGCGCGCGTCGTGGCTTCCGCTTCCAAGGCGGCGGCCGAGAGAGCCGGCGATGAAACAAGCCATTCAACAGCCAGGGCCTCGGCTCGCACTCGCGGAGCGCGGCTCTGATGGGATTGGGTGAGTTTCAGGAACGTCCGGCGTGCTCTGAATCGACGTTGAATTTTGTGGAAAATCGTTTCGGAGGAAAAATCCGGAGTAAAATCACCGGATCGTTTGATTTTTGGCGCCTAAATTCTGGAGAATTCTCATGCCGTTCGTTTGGTTTGTCGAGCGCCCCGCGGGCGGATTGGCGTTCAAGGAAAATGGTTCTTTCACTGAAAAGCGCCAAGCCGACGCGCAAGTGTTCGCCACCAAAGAGGACGCCGCGGACGCTCTTGAAAAGGCGCGAAAAGCCCTTTTTGCGAAAAAAGAAGCGCACAAGCAAAAAACAGGCGCGAAAGACGCCGACGGCTCGGCCAAAGGCCGTGTGTTTGGCTCTCAACCCACTTTCGAGCGCCATGACAGTGTTTTGTTGAAGCTGAACATCAAGCTCAACCGCTTGGAGCGGACAAGTTTGATGGAAATTCAGGAAGCGAGCCCTCAACTGAAAACGCTTTGGGCGGTCGTGGCCGAGGACGGGCAGTGGCTGGAAGTCCGCAGCGGGATGTGCGCCTTGACCCGGAAACCCGACGAAGCGACGTTTTTTGAGAGCGAGGAGCAGGCGCGCGAAATGGCGCGCGAAGGCGAGTGGACGCGAGCCGCCGCGGAATTGGCGAACACCGCGAATGTCGTCGAATTGGATGTCCGAATCAAAACCGCGAAGCCTGTTTTCTCCGCCTCTCGCGGCTCGTCCGGCGTGAACGCTTTCGCGGGCGCCTGGATGGCTGAGCAAGAGCGCGACGACCTGGCGGCGGAGATTCAAACGCAAAAAACGGCGCCGAACCCGAAATCGCGCTCCTCGGGCATGAAAATTAGCGGAAATAGCGGAAAGGGCGTCGCTGCCGCCACCAAAGAAACGGACGCAGCCGACAAAGCGGATAAAGCTGAGCCGAACGCGAAAAAACCATCGCGAAGGATTTGATTCTCTCATGGACAACCGAAATTCCTCAGGACAAAAACCGCCGCTGACGCCCGCGCAAACCCATGACATCGGAATGGGTTTGATCGCGGCAGCCGAGGCTGGGGATGAAACCGCATTGCGCGCGTTGTTGAAAGAGGGCGCTCATGGCCCACTGGACACACGCGACACGACCGCGGCTCTCATTGCGGCGGTCGAGCAAAAAAGCGTGGCGTGCGTGGAGTTGTTGCTTGCCGTCGCTGACCCAAAGGCCAACAAGGCTGGCGAGACGGCGTTGATGGGGTGCTGCGCAAAGCCCTCGCCGGAAGCTCATGAAATCTTCTTGCGATTGCTGCCGCTGAGCGATCCAAAAGCCACGACCTACGCCAAGGACACCGCCTTGATGATCGCGGTGTCGTGGAACAACAAATCGGCCGTCCAGGCGTTGTTGCCCGTGAGCGACGCGGACGCGCGCGATCGCTGGGGCCGAAACGCCCTCATGACCGCCGCGGCGGGAGAAAGCGAGGCCGATGAGGAAATGCTGGCCTGGATGATCGACGCGACGACAGACATCGACGCGCGCGACAAAGACGGGATGACGGCGTTGATGCTGGCCGCGGCCGGCGCGGATCGGCGAGATTGGCGCGGCCATCGATTGCTGTTGGGGCGCGCCGACGCCAACGCGCGCAGCCCGGCGCAAAGCTATCCGCCGGATGGCTGGAGCGCCACGCCTTTGGAGCACGCCATTCGTCGAGGCGAAGCCTGCGGAGGCCTCGAATGCGTGGAGGATTTGCTCCCCTTCACCGACATCGCCGTCAAAAACGAGGCTGGGCTCACGCCGTTCGAAGTGGCGTTGAGCGTCGCGCAGTTCAAAATCGCGGATGTGCTCGCGCATGGCGCGTCGGCCCCCGTTGTGGCGGAAGCGGTGAAAAAACACGGAATGGAAATGCTTCCAAAAGCCGCGGAGTGGCTTGCGAGGCAAGAGGCGGCTGAGTTGGGGGCTGCCGTCGCCCACGCGCAGGTCGAGCGCATGGAGGCCTCGGAATCGGAATCTGGGCAAGGACTCGGGGAGCTCCGAGAAATCGACGTCTCATCGAAAAAAGGCCGCGCTCGCTCGCTTTGAGCGCCCAGCGCCGGGCCGAGTCGCCATCGCGGTGGCGCTGGATGCTCAGAGCATGTATGCTGAGAGAGCCACAATTGGTCCTCCGCCTTGTCATTCATTGCCTCGTCCCATGAAAAAGCACTCAACCCCTTCGGGGTTTTTGATATCAAAAGCCGAATGGAAAACCAATCTGACCGCTTGCGTTCAGTCAGGAGACGCGGAGGGTTTGCGCCGGGAGCTCCAAAGCGGCGCTCAAAACGGCCTGGATTTCTCCGGGCTGGAGGTCAACGGGGCCCACCCTGTTTTCATGGCCGCGCGGTTGGGCCGGGCGGAGTGCCTCGACGCTTTGCTGCCGTTGTGCGTCAACGCGCAAACGGGCGCCCGATTGGCGTTGAAGATCCAGGAAGGCAAGGCGGCCGAGTTCTGCCGAAGCGGCGCCGGTTATGGCTTTGAGCGCGACGAGGGCTTGGCCGGAGCGGATGTTTTGATGGTGGCGGCGCACGCGGGGAGCGTGGATTGCGTTGAGCGCTTGATGGGCTGGGGCGACCCCGCCGGACGAGACGCGAGAGGCTGCACGCCGTTGATGGCGGCGGCGTTGAGGGGGCACGCGGAAGCCGTTCGCGCGCTGTTGCCCCATTCCGATCCAATTTTGGCCAAAGACCAAAATGGCTACACCGCGCTCATGATGGCAGCAAACAACGCGCGAGAAGAATGCGTGCTGGACCTTTTGCCGCACAGCGACGTGTCCGCCAAGGGCTCGGACGGGCGCAACGCCCTGATGCGGGCGATGGGCGCCTACGACATCACAGAGCCCGCGGTGAAAGCGTTGCTGGCGGCCACCGACGTTTTTGACGCCGACCCCGACGGCAACACGGCGCTCATGATCGCGGCTGAAATTGACCGTGAAAATTTGTGCGAATGGATCATCGCGAGCGTGCCCATGGACCGGAGGGCCGCCTTTGTGAACCAACGGAACAAAGACGGCGACACCGCTCTCATGCGAGCGGTCCGGAACGAAAACCCAAAGAACATCGCCGACCTTTTGCGCGCGAGCGACGCGACGCTGCTCGATTCCAACGAAGAGACGCTTTTCCAAATCGCGGCAGGAACGGGCGACTGCCCGACCATTGACGCCTTGGCGCCAATTTTGACGGAGCCCGAAATGGACAGCGCGTTGGCTGGCGCCTGGAAGGATCGATTCGCGAAGTATTTGAACGTGAAAATCACGGCGTCGGACTTGCCCGCGATTCACGAGAGAAAAGCCGCGCTGAATCAACGTCGGGAGCTGGCGCAAGCGGTGGCGGACGCGTTAGCCGAGCGAGGGCCAGCCCTTCGGAATGCCCAGGGCTCAGAGCCTTCGAGACGCCATCGCGCCCTTTGACGGCGCGTCCGTCGCGGATCGCGAGTTCTCTGATTGCTCGCGATCGGTTCTCTCCGCAGTGGCGTCGATGCATGGGTCTGCGTTTTTTTCTTCACAACCAGCCTTAGCCGCCGTTTGGGCCAAAACGCTTGCCTCGCGCAAGGCCTTGATTCGAGGGGCCGTTTTTCGGAAGCGTTTTTCAATGGGCTCGCGGGGCCGGCGTTTGATTTTGGACGGTTCGTTAAAGTCGCGGTAGGCATGCGCTTCATCGATCAGGTTGAGAAGCGTGTCGTTGGACTCCCAAGCCAGCATCTCGTCCGCATACGAAAAATCCCCATGCCCAAGCGCCACCGCGCGCGACGCGGGTCGGCAATGCGGCCAGATTTGCTGCGCCACGTCCCACCACTGCCGTCCCAACGCAATCGTGAGCGCGGAGACGCAAGAGTAGTCCGCGGCCTCTCGGTCAAGGCTCGCGGGCATTGAGCGCCAAGTGTCGGGAGCGGCGCCGGATGGCAGCCCCAGGGGACCCGATTGCGCCTGCGGCGCATAGCCGCCAGGCGTCGTCGCGGAATGGGCGGCGTTCGGAGAGGCCCGAACAACGCGGATAGGCGGCGTGTCGATCAAAAAATCCGGATCGGACGCGGCCAAAAGATCCGCGACAATCGATTCAAGGCCCGGTGGCTTCTCGCCCTCAAAGTCGCGCAGAAATTTAATGAGGGGCGTGCCCTCGCCATCCAAGCGGCTCATTGCGGCAGGGGACAAAATCCAGCGAAAAAATTCTGGATGCTCCGCTCGCGAGGCCGCGGCAAGGGAGAAAGCATTTTGGCGGCTGGCGTCAAGGCCGGCTGGATCGGAAAAAGGAGCCAAAAGCGCGACGCAAGCCTCGTTTTTGGCCTTCAAGGCTTCGAAAAGAGCCGAACTTCCCACCACGTTGCGTTCGGCGACGCGCCGCTCGGTGTCTTGCGCCAGAAGAAGCTCCACCAAATCAGGGCGACCCATGCGGGCCGCGCAAATCAAAGGTGTGTCGTCCGTGCGAACCGTGTGAACGTTTTTTAGGCGAAAAAAAAAGCCCCGAGAAACTCGCGTTTCGGCCTGCGGGGGCAGCCAGGCCAAAAGACACCTGGCGCGCTCGGTGTCGCCGGCCAAGACGGCTTCGATCAGCCACCCGCCGCCGCGGGTTTGCCACTCCGGATCGCGCTGCCACGACAAATCCGCGCCGGAAGGGCGCTGCTCGAAGGGCGCGGGCGGCAAATCATCCAAAAGAGCGGAGAAATTCATTGATATCCGGGCCTCAGCGCAAAGTCATGAAATGCAAAGTGGAAAAGATGGATTTCAAGAAAGAAAATCCGCCAACAGCTCCCGCTCCACGGAAGACAATGCGCCGTCTTGGCCCAGAGAGAAAGGGCCACAGGCCGTGAAGGCTTCGCCAAACCGATTGAAGAGCGCTTTTTGGGCCACGAGGAAAGCGTCTTGCCCGCTAGGGCCTGAAACGCACACCGAGGCCGCGCCATCAAGGCCCGCGCTCTCGACCGACAGCGTTTGCGTGAAAAAGCCGGCCTTCTCGAAATTCCTCACCGTGGCGAGCGTCGCCGCCGCGAGCTCCGCCAACGGGTCTTGGGCATTGACGGCCGCGGCCAGCGCTCGAAAGGCGAAGCACCGATCCCGGCTCTGCGGGTCGTCGTCGCAGGACGCGTCGACAATCAGAATGGAGAGACCTTGCGGCGATTGCGTGGTCGATGCGGGCATGAATGGCTCCAAGCGGATGGTGGCGAGGAGGCTGTTTCGCAATGTCGCCGCATGGCGAATCACATTTGGCCTCCATGAATCCATTATACCGCGGGCGCGTCTCGCCAAAGCGGATTGGGCGCCGTTATTGCGGCAATGGACGGCAAAAGTTGCGGAAGAGCCACAAATGTCGCCGGCGCTGGACGCGCGTGATGGATGGTTTGAAAAATTCGCGGGCGACGCGTAAAATAAGGAAATCGACGGTTCGGCCACGCCGTCGAGCCGCGAATGCCCTCGGGATTCGCCCTTCTCACAACACCGAAAGGACCGCTCGTGCCCCAAGATCATTCCCAAGACCCGATCACCGTGTCCATCGTTCTGAACGAGGCGCTGGACCCGAAGCAATTGGCCTACAAATTGGCGCAGGCTCGCTCGGAAATAGCCTGGAAGGTCGGGCACGCCCAATTCAGGGCGGCGGACAAGTCGAGCAAAAGCGGCGTGATTGATCGGCGCGCGGGCTGGGCGATGACAGGCCTGTGGCTGGGCGGGGCGGCCCTCGCGGCGCCGACGGGCGCGGGAATCGCGGAAACGCTCATGAACTGGGGCGCGCAGCCCATGGGGCAGGCTTTGGCCATCTGCATGGTCGCGGCCTTGGCCATCGGCAAAGACAAAATCGAAAAGGGCTTCAAGGGCCGCATCTCCGCCATCACGTCGACCGCGAATGTTCTGATCGCGGGCTTGCGCCAAATGCCGCCGGACAACCACGCCGATGTCGCGGCGCACGCGGCGCGCGTGGCGAAAATGGATGACGCGTCGGCGTTCGATCGCTTGGTCTCGCATCAAATAGCGGCCCACCATCAAGGCAAAATTGGCTCGATGAAGCTGGACGCCTTCACGCAAGAGCTTGTGCCGCACGAGATGCTCGGCGCGGGAGAAAATCGTCCTGGGCACAAAAAGATCAACGCGAAAAGCGGCGAGATCCATCCGGATTCGCGCGACAAGAAGCCCCGGCGGTGAGCGCTGTGCGCGAGAGAAACGCCAAAGCGGGATCGCGCCCGGGGCCAAAGCGCCCAGAGTCTCTTTCGGAAACCACAAAGAGCTGCCGGATCAGCTGCGGCCACAGCCTTTTGCGTGCGGCCGAGAACGGCCGCCTCAGCGAGGTCCGGTGGTTGGCGCGACGCGCGGACATGAGCGTGCGCGACATGGGCGAGAACACGGCTCTCATGCTCGCTTGCCGGTCGGGCTTCCCGCGTTGCGCCGCCCTCTTGCTGTCCGGCTCTGACTCGTTCGCAACAAACAGCGAGGGGAAAACCGCCCTCATG
>Ga0209862_1000085_pt1 | contig 33425 bp, 25 predicted proteins | sample OrgsoiDNA_201061_FD_185809 | JGI IMG/M metagenome (GOLD analysis project Ga0209862, IMG submission 185809) | Permafrost soil microbial communities from the Arctic, to analyse light accelerated degradation of dissolved organic matter (DOM) -... | ecosystem: Environmental > Terrestrial > Soil >... | reverse complement strand
TCTTCAACCACCGGGGCTGCCGCCGCCGCGCCGCCGCCCGCCATCGCCGGGGCCGCAGCCGCCGCCGAAACGCCCAGCTTCTCTTCCAGCATCTTAACCAGCTGAGACGCTTCGAGCAGCGTCAAGCCTTGAATCGATTCAGCAATCGCGTTAATGTCCGCCATTTCAACTCCTATGTAATCGAAAAATCGGTCGTGGCACGCCGGCTGCCGGTCATGCCTGGAACTTGTTCTCTTTCACGCCCTGATCCACCACCACCGCCAGGTTGCGGCCCACGGCGCTCATCGCCGTCACCAGTTGCCGCGCCGGACCGTTGATGACGTACAGCAACTTGGCAAAAATCTGTTCCTTCGAGGGCAGGGCGGCCAGTTCGGCGATCGACTTGACATCGATCACGCGGCCTTCCACCAGGCCGGCTTTGAAGGTGAAAGCCGGGTTGATCTTGGCGTATGCCGTGAGCGCCTTTGCCAAGGCCACCGGATCGTTGATGGTGTAAGCCACCGAAGTCATTCCGCGCAGGTCCTTCAGCACCTGTTCGGCGGCCGTTCCCTCGGAAGCGATGGCCGCGACATTATTCTTCACCACGCGGTATTTGGCGCCTGCGCCGCGCACCACTTTGCGCAGCTCGAAGTCCTGACTCACGCGCAGCTTCTCATAGCCGGTGACGAACAGGTTCTTCAAGTTCGCCAGATCCTGACGCAGAGTCTGAATATCTTTCTTCTTGTCTTCCTTCTTTTTCATGGAAACACCCGTTCGGCTTTATGTTCGAACTACAATGCCGCCGCTTTCACACTGAACGGCGCGGTATCGATGGACAGGCCCGGGCTCATGGTGGAGCAGAGGGTCGCGCTTCTAACGTATTTGCCTTTGGCCACCGCCGGCTTGGCCTTGATCACGGCCGAAATCAGGCTGGCCGCGTTTTCCACCAGCTTGTCGGCGGCGAAGCTGATCTTGCCTACCGGAGCGTGGATGATGCCCGACTTGTCGACGCGGAATTCCACCTTGCCCGCCTTGATTTCCCGAATCGCCTTGGCCACGTCAACCGTCACCGTGCCGGTCTTGGGATTGGGCATGAGGCCGCGCGGGCCGAGCACTTTGCCGAGCTTGCCGACGGAGCGCATCATGTCCGGCGTGGCGATTACGGCGTCAAAATCGGTCCAACTCTCGGACTGGATCTTGTTGACCATGTCTTCGCCACCCACCAGATCGGCGCCCGCTTCGGTGGCTTCCCGCTGTTTGTCGCCACTGGCGATCACCAGCACTTTTTTGGACTTGCCCAAACCGTTCGGCATGACCACCGTGCCGCGGACCATCTGGTCGGCGTGCTTGGGATCCACGCCAAGGCGCATGTGCACTTCCACGGTCTCATCGAACTTGGCGTATTTAATCTTTTTGAGAAGCGGTACGGCCTCGGCCAACAAATATTCCCTGGCCTCTACCTGCTTCCGTGCGGCTTGATATTGTTTACCTGCTTTGCGTGCCATGTTTCCTCATTGGTGCAAGCGGTTCGTCCCGAAAAAAGGCAACGAACCTCCCACTGAGCAATTCTCAAAAGGGGACAGCAGGTAGTGTACCAAACGTATGGACGCCATGTCAAAGCAGCTATAGCTCTTTTGAGTATTGTGAACTGGCACGATCCAAGAAACCTGGACAGGGCTCCAAGACATCCAAAACGTATGCCAGGACACCACCCAAGACTTGCCGCGATATCCCTAGCCTTACTATGGTTTGCAGGCATAGCACAGGCACAGAGCGATGCGGCCATCCCGGCAACACCCACGGACAGGCGGGTTTTCGGCGTAATCCCCAACTATCGCACCACCGAGAATGCGCTTCCCTTCATACCGATTTCCGCCAAACGGAAAATGACCATTGCTTATAAGGATTCCTTCGATTGGCCCGTCATTCCCACGTCCGCGTTATTCGCCACGCTGTATCAGCTTGAAAATCAGAACCCCTCGTTCGGCCAGGGCGTGGCGGGATATGCCAAGCGGCTGGCCACCTCATATGGCGACCAGATGATCGGCAACATGATGACCGAAGGCATTATGCCTTCGCTGCTGCATGAAGATCCGCGATACTTCCGTTTGGGCGAGGGTACCAAGGGCGCGCGCGTGAAGTATGCGCTGACCCGCATCCTGATCACGCGCACCGATTCGGGCCACCGGCGTTTCAACTTCTCGGAAGTGGGCGGCAATTCCATGGCTGTGGCCGTTTCGAACGCCTGGTATCCGGATACGCGCACGGTTTCCGACAACGCCGAGAAACTCGGAATCCAATTGGCCACCGATGCCTTTTCCAACGTGCTCAAAGAATTCTGGCCCGATGTAAAGCGCTACCTGCATCGCAAGCGGCACAGCCAGGATAAGCAGGGGGACTAAGAACCGGCGGGCACGAGTGCCTGCGCCACGCCTGAGGCGAGTCGCTGAGGCCGCGGAAAAGGAAGTCCGCAGTCCGCTTTGCCGAGACCTCCGCCTGGCGGATTTCCTTGAGCTTCTTTTCAAACGACTCCCAGCTTCTTACGTCGATTTGCGGCAATCTGAATCTCCTTCGGAGTGGTGGTTTAATTGGCTGGATAAACACCCAAGCTCTGAAGTAACCGGCGCTCGGCCAATCTCTCCGCTGCATTCAACCGAAGCACGCGTTCCGTAACGCTTCCCACGCCAGAAACCGGCTCGATACGTTCCGCCTCCAGGCGGAAATGATCGGCCCATCGATCGCGCCGCGGATGAAATAGAGGGACAGCCTCTCCGGTATGTGAATCGATGGAGGCGACGTCGCTTCCTTTGTGCCGATTGCACAGAACGCAGGCGTAGGCGAGGTTATCCGTAGTGGAAAGTCCGCCATGTTTGCGGCTGACTATGTGGTCGATTTGGTGTGGGAAGCCAGCGTCGTCTTCAGGTATGAGACAGTATTCGCAACGGCGGCCGGCGCGTTGGGCTACCTGGGCGCGGAGTTTTTCGCCAATGTCACTGGTCACAAGAAAGGATTTGGCGAGCTCTCGCCTTGGCCATTCTCAAAATGTGCTCCAACTCCATGAAGTGGTCCAGCTCCGCCTTTTCTTCCGGCGACAGGGCGCTCTCCTTCTCGCGTTCGATCAATTCGGCGAGTCTCTCCTGCGCTTCAGGCGAAGGCCGGAAACGTGCGACCGCCTTGGGTGTAGTACCGGCAGCGATGAAGTCGATAATCTCAAGATACGCGGGACTGGCGGATCGCATCCTGACCTCATCATACATTAGCGCGGCGCTATTCGATATCGGCGGTCTTCACGCCTTTTACATCGCCGTATGACGCCCATTTGATATAAGCGATCACATCGGCCAACTGCTGGGAGGTAAAATCGGCGGACGAAGGCGGATGTTTCCACTTCGAGTTTACCAGCGTGGAGGCCACCTCGTTTGGCGCGAACTTGCGCAATACCGGCGGCTTGGAACTTAGGTCGTAGAATTGCAGCGAGCCAGTGACTTTGGCGGCCGGCATGCCGGGAAACTCGCTGCCCGCCGTCAGCTTGACCGTTTGTACGTACTCCGTGATGGTGGCGCGGATAGCCGTTACGATGCCGCGCGGGCTCAGCTTGGCGAGCCGCGAAATATCCGGACCCACAGCCGTGCCCTTTCCTTCCAGGGAGTGACAGCTCCCGCAATGCGCGACGACGCTTTCATCGAAAAAGATGGCTTGGCCGCGCGCCGCCTGCTCGGGTGGCTTGGCGCCACTGGCAGGCGCCTGGCCCGACGCTATCGCCACCGGCATCGCCATCAACAACCAAATCGCAGTCATAAAACGTCTCCTTCGCGGCGCTTTTCGGCTACCGCATTGAGTACGATCCCAGCATCTTCATGTAATTGACCCGCTCGAACGCCGCGGGCTGCGGCGCCGCATTGCGGCTCATGCTGCCCTGCATCTGGCGAATGGAGTCGTACTCGTGCTCGTTCATCCAGATCAGCAGTTCGTTGGTGAGCGTTTCCAGGTGGCTGATGCCGAGCATCAGCAGGGCCGAAGTCATCATCGCCACTTTGGCGCCGGCCATCATCGCCTTCACGACGCCGGTAGCGCTGTGGACGCCACCCGTCAGCGCAAGATCCGCGTTGATGCTGCCGTAGAGGACGGCAATCCAATGCAGCCGCAGGAACAGCTCATGCGGGCTGCTGAGCATCAGGTTAGGAGTTACTTCCAGCGCTTCCAGGTCGAAGTCGGGCTGGTAGAAGCGGTTGAAGAGCACCAGGCCGCCCGCGCCCGCGGCATCCAGTTTCTTCGCCATGTTTGCCATGGAGCTGAAATACGGGCCCAGTTTCACAGCCACCGGAATTTGAACTTCCTGGCGGACGGCCTGCACCAGTTCCACGTACTGCCGTTCCACCCGCTCGCCGTTGACGTCCGGGCTCACCGGAATGTAATAGATGTTCAGCTCCAGCGCATCGGCGCCCGCCTGCTCCATCTGCTTCGCGTACTTAAGCCAGCCGCCATTGGTGGTGCCGTTGAGGCTGGCGATCACCGGAATTCGCACGGCCTGTTTGCACTTTCGCAGGTGCTCCAGATAGGTCTCCGGTCCCTTGACGTGACCGGTCATCTCCGGGAATTGCGTGGTGGCTTCGGCCGAAACGTCCGTGGCGTTGCCGATGAAGCGGTCCAGTTCGTCGCTCTCGCGCTCAATCTGCTCCTCGAAAAGCGAGTGCAGTACCACGGCCCCGGCCCCTGCGTCCTCCATCCTCCGGATATTGTCCACGTGTTCGCACATCGGCGAGGAAGAGGCCACCAGCGGGCTCTTCAACGTCATCCCGAGATACGTAGTCGAAATATCGATCGTCTTGCTTAGGTCAATCATTTGGTCACCTTTGGCAAAGACACCGGCGACAAGATTGCCGGCGCTACCGACGCCCAGTTTTCGTAGAGCTTCCAGCGGTTGGCGACATCCGCTTCCGCCAACTCCAGCAGCTTTTTGGCGTGCTCCGGATTGCTCTTCGCCAGCATCGTGTAGCGGGTCTCGTTGTAGACGTAGTCTTTCAGCTTGACGCTGGGCGGGCGCGAATCCAGTTGGAACGGGTTCTTGCCTTGCGCGGCCAGGCGGGGATCGTAGCGGAACAGGGGCCAGTATCCCGAGTTCACGGCGGCCTTTTGCTGGTCCATGCCGTTGGCCATGTCGTATCCGTGCGCGATGCAGTGGCTGTACGCGATGATCAGCGATGGCCCGTCGTGAGCCTCCGCTTCCAGGAACGCCTTCAGGGTGTGCATGTCGCTGCCGCCCATGGCCACCTGCGCGACATAGACGCTGCCGTAGGTCATGGCCATCATGGCGAGATTCTTCTTGCCCACCGCCTTGCCGCCCGCTGCGAACTTGGCTACGGCGCCGCGCGGTGTGGATTTCGACGCCTGGCCGCCGGTGTTCGAATACACTTCCGTGTCCAACACCAGCACGTTGACGTTGCGGCCGGAAGCGAGCACGTGATCGAGGCCGCCATACCCGATGTCGTATGCCCAACCATCGCCGCCGACGATCCAGACCGTCTTCTTCACCAGGGCGCCGGCCAGGCTTAGCAGGTCGCGCGCTTCGGACCCGGTCGCGCCGGCCAGCTTTTCCTTCAGAAGCTGAACCCGCTCGCGCTGCAGGCCGATGCCTGCTTCAGTGCTCTGATCGGCGTGCAGAATGGCGTCGGTCAGTTCACTGCCGAGTGTACTGCCTAATCTTGCGACTAGCTCCAGGGCGTATTCGTTCTGCTTGTCGGCCGCCAGGCGCATGCCCAAACCAAATTCGGCGTTGTCTTCGAATAAGGAGTTCGACCAGGCCGGTCCGCGCCCGGCTTCATTGGTGCAGTACGGCGTGGTCGGCAGGTTGCCGCCATAAATGGAGGAGCAGCCGGTGGCGTTGGCGATCAGCATGCGGTCGCCGAAAAGCTGCGTCATTAACTTGATGTACGGAGTTTCGCCGCAGCCGCTGCAGGCGCCCGAGAATTCAAAAAGCGGTTGCAGCAACTGCACGTCTTTGACCTGGCTCATGGAGAGCGCGGTGCGCTCGGTATCGGGAATCTTCAGGAAGAACTCCCAGTTGGCGGCTTCGGCGTCGCGCAAAGGCGCTTGCGGAACCATGTTGATGGCGCGGTGTTTCGGCTGGCTCTTGCTCTTCGCCGGGCAGACCGCTACGCACAGCGTGCAGCCGGTGCAATCTTCGGGCGCAACCTGCAGCGTATACTTGCGGTCCTTCATATCCTTCCAGCGCGCGGGGACCGATTTGAACCCGGCGGGCGCGCCTTTCAGCAGCGGGTCGTCGTACACCTTGGCGCGGATCACGCTATGCGGGCACACCAGAACGCACTTTCCGCACTGTATGCACAGCCCTTCATCCCACACCGGAATCTCGAGCGCGATATTGCGCTTCTCCCACTGCGTGGTTCCCACGGGGAAGGTGCCGTCGATGGGCATGGCGCTCACCGGCAAATCGTCGCCATCGCCGGCGATCATCACGGCCGTCACCTTCTGCACGAATGCGGGCGCATTCAGTGGCACGGACGGCCGAATGTCGAACACCGCCGTGATCTTGTCCGGGACCTGCACCTGGTGCAAATGGCTCAGCGTTTCATCCACCGCCAGATAGTTCTTCTGCACCACCGAATCGCCGCGCTTGCCGTAGGTCTTCTTGATGGCATGCTTAATGGCGGCGATGGCTTCGTCGCGCGGCAGCACGCCGCTTATGGCGAAGAAGCAGGTCTGCATGATGGTGTTGATGCGCCCGCCCATTCCGGTCTGCCGGGCCACTTCAAAGCCATCGATCACATACAGCTTCAGTTTCTTGCCGAGGATGTGCTCCTGCACGCGGCGCGGCAGTTTATCCCACACCTCTTCGGGCCCGAATGGACTGTTCAACAGGAAGGTTGCGCCCGGCTCGGCTGCCTTCAGCATGTCGATGCGCTCCACGAACGAGAACTGGTGACACGCCACAAAATTGGCCTTGCCGATCAGGTAACTGGAGCGGATGGGCTTGGGTCCGAAGCGCAGATGGGAAATGGTGACGGAACCGGATTTCTTCGAATCGTAGACGAAATAGCCCTGCGCGAAGTTCTCGGTTTCCTCTCCGATGATCTTGATCGAATTCTTGTTGGCCCCGACGGTGCCGTCCGCGCCCAAGCCGTAGAACATGGCGCGCACGGTGCCCGGCGTCTCAGTCGAAAAGTCCGGGTCGTAATCCAGGCTGGTATGGGTAACGTCGTCTTTGATCCCGATCGTGAAGTGATTCTTGGGGGCGGTCTTTTTCAACTCGTCGAACACGCCCTTCACCATCGCGGGCGTGAACTCCTTGGAGGAAAGCCCGTAGCGGCCGCCAATCACTTTCTTGCTCAACTCCATCTCGGCTAGCGCCGTGATCACGTCGCAATAAAGCGGCTCGCCCGTGGCGCCGGGCTCCTTGGTGCGGTCCAGCACCGCAATCGATTTCACGGTGGCCGGCAGCGCCGCCACAAAACTCTCCACGGCAAACGGCCGATACAGCCGCACCGTCAACACTCCGACCTTCTCTCCGGCAGCGACCAGGGCCTCCGCCGTTTCGTGCGCCACTTCCGCGCCCGACCCCATGATGACGACGATGCGTTCGGCATCGGGCGCCCCCGCGTAGTCGAAGAGACGATATTGCCGTCCCGTGAGCGCGGCGAATTTATCCATGGTGTTCTGCACGATCAATGGCGCGGCCAGATAAAACGGATTGCAGGCTTCGCGCGCCTGAAAGTACACGTCCGGATTCTGCGCGGTGCCGCGCAACACCGGCTGGTTGGGATCGAGAGCCCGCGCGCGATGCGCCCGCACCAGGTCTTCATCGATCATGGCGCGCAGATCGTCCGCCGTAAGCTGCTCCACCTTGGCGACTTCATGCGAGGTCCGGAAGCCGTCGAAGAAGTGCACGAACGGCAGGCGCGCTTCCAGGGTGGCGGCGTGCGCGATGAGCGCCATATCCATTACTTCCTGCACCGAGTTCGAACATAACATCGCAAAGCCGGTGGACCGCGCGGCCATCACGTCGCTGTGATCGCCGAAAATCGAGAGCGCGTGCGCCGCGAGCGACCGCGCCGCGATGTGAAACACGGTGGAGGTCAGCTCGCCCGCAATCTTGTACATATTCGGAATCATCAGCAGCAGGCCCTGCGATGCCGTGAAAGTGGTGGCGAGCGACCCGGCCTGCAAGGCGCCATGCAACGCACCCGCCGCGCCGCCTTCGCTTTGCATCTCGACCACCGAAGGCACGGTGCCCCAGATGTTGGTTCTGCCTTCGGCGGACCACTGGTCGGCCCACTCGCCCATGTTGGACGAGGGGGTAATGGGATAGATCGCAATTACTTCGTTGAGCTGATGCGCGACGTATGCGGCAGCTTCATTTCCGTCAATCGTAACTTTAAGCCGTTTAGTAAGAGGTGATGGGGTCAACTGGTCTCCTGGAATCCGCGGCGGTGCTGAGAGTGTAAGAGGGGCAATTGAAAGTCCGATGGTAAGCCTTTGAATTTAAAGCGCGCGATCTTGCGGTGGAGGCGCCGTAAGCGCGAAGGGACGACCCGGTTGCGCGATTTGGCGCGATCTCAAAAGGTGGAGCAGGGGGCCGTCCGGGCACGGACCCGTGTGAAGTTCGGGACGAAGCCCCACTGAACGGTTCAGTCCAAGGCATCGATTTGCGCTTGGAATTACAAGTGGAAAACTTCGGTCGGGGGCAGGGCATACCCAAAATGCACGGAGTCCTCGTGGGGCGGGCGCCCTCGCCCGCGCGGAGGCCCCTGCCTCCGCTTCCGTAGCGGGACGAGGGCGTCCCGCGCGGTCCAGGGGGGACCGCCCTACCAGCGCCCGTGCTCGCACACGCACTTCACCCGCTGGCCAGCGCCCGGCGTACCGCGGCGGGTTCTTTCGCGATGACGGTTAGATAGGCGCGTGCGGCCGAGTCCGGCTGACGCCCGCCCTGCTCCCACTCCTGCAACGCGCGTTTGCCGATGCCATAGGTTCGCGAGAATTCGGCCTGCGACATTTTTTCCCGCTTGCGAATGGCATTCACGTCGATCGGCTTCGGCCAAACCTGCTCCAGTTCGAGTTTGCCGCGTTGGTGGGCCAGGACGAGCGATTGGCCATTTGCGGGCGAGGCATCCGGGTGAGGCACGGACAAGTCGCCTCGCCCCTACAAGCACATATAGGGGCCGGGCATGCCCGGCCCTTGACAGGCCAGGAGGCCTGCCCCACTGGACATCCGGCTGACTAACATCTGGCGAAACGCCTTGAATACTTTGCGCATCTGGGGCTGTTTGTAGGGAAAGATGCCGACGGGATCCATCGCGTGAACCGTCATTCCGCTATCGACTTCGAAAATCAACAACTCGCCTTCGGCGGTCTCGCCGCAATCGATGCCGACATATTCAAGCTCCAGCCGCTGGGCGATGGCGAGCAGCGCATCGCGATGGCGGCGTGCGAAGCCGTCATCGAAGCCGGCAAAGAATCGCTCCTCCTCGGCCCGCTTTTCAACGCTCTCCACCATACCCGCGCTCAAATAATGGACCACCCAATTCCCGGAGATAGCCATGTGGCAGGCATACGGGCGCTGGTCGATCAGAACGATACGATACTTCCGGAATTGGCCATCCAGCCCGCGATAGTCGACGTAGCGCGCAACATAGAATTCGTTTTCCGGCCTGGTTTTCAGATAGCCGGGAATTGCATCGGGACTGTCGAGCTTCATCAGCCCGCGACCTTTTTGCGAATCCACCGGCCGCACAATCACCGGAAAACCGCCGATACCTTCGAGCGTCTGTCTATCGATTCGTGTCGTGACCGGCATTACGATGCCGGGCGCGGGCCGCAGCAAGGCACAAGCGCCATCGCGCGTCAGGCGGGCAATTCGGCCGGGTGCGCAAAGTACCGGCCGCGGCCACGATTTCACAAGATTCTCAATGTGCTGGAGCAGCGGACGATTGCGATCGCTCTCGCAAACGGCAACCATCGCCAGGTCGTGGTCCGGCAGCGTTGCCGGTAACGGCAAGTCCGGCGACACATACAGCATGTCCAGCGCGATGTCCGATCCTTCGACCAGAAATTCCAAGGCATTGTTTTCCGTCAAATCGCCTGGGCTCATGAACGCCAGCAGGCGGATTCCAACGGAATTCCCCGAACCCCGCAGACGATAGACCTGCTGGATATCGAGAGCCAGGGCTTGCACGGAGAGCGCACACTCACGCTGCCCCATCAGATGCAAGACCGTCGACAGATCCATCAAGGCGTTGGCGTCGCCCGCATTGCGCGCCACACGATCCAACAAACGCGCCCGCAACGGACCTAGATCGGCGCCCTGAAAGGCCATTTTTGCCAGTGAGGCAAGTCCAATGAACGGCTCCGGATCGTCATTAGTGCGAACGTCATTCATGATTTGCGATGGCTCCCGAATGCAATTGTGGCTTTTATTAAAGCGTCGATATCGCTTCTGTTGGTACGGTGGTTGACGATCGCGGCACGAATCGCGAGACGGCCGCCGATGGTTGTTGTGGAGGGCGCGGCGATGCCGGATTCCTGCAGATCGGCGACGATATCCCGGTTCACTTCGTCCGCGTTTTGGCTACGGTACCGGAAGCAAACGATATTCAGCGCAACCGGCGCCAGCAATTCCAAAGCCGGTTCATTCTCAATGCATTCCTTCATGTATTGGGCCAGCGAGCAGGTGTTTGAAATCACCTCTCCCAGTTTCCGGGCGCCATACAGTTGGATGGTGAACCACGTCTTGAGCGCGCGAAAGCCACGCGATTGGTCGGGTCCGAAATCGCAAGGCCAGGGCGAGCCGGCCGCCATCCCGCGGGTTTCGCGTCTTAAGTAGGCCGCCGGCGATGCGAAAGCGGCGTGATGCAGAGTGCCGTCCCTAACCAGGACAAATCCCGCGTCGTAAGGCACCTGCGCCCACTTATGGAAATCGAAAGCGATCGAGTCGGCGCGCTCGATCCCAGCCAGGCGGGGAGCGATATCGGGCGCCAGTATGGCGAGCGCGCCGTAAGCGCCATCCACGTGAAACCAAAGTTTTTCCCGCTGGGCGATATCGGCAAGGGCGGTGAGGTTATCGATCGCGCCGACATCCACGGTGCCGGCGGACCCGGCTATGAAGAACGGCGTCAGGCCGGCATTCCGGTCGTGTGCGATGGCTTCTTCGAGCGCCTGGATATCGATCTGGTACCGATGGTTCATCGGAACGATGCGCAGCATATCGATTCCCAGGCCGGCCAGATCCATGGCTTGAGCGATGCAACCGTGCGCGCCCATCGACGTATAGGCGACCAGGCGCTTTCCGGTGGCGGCGATACCCTGGCGGCGCACCCCGCCGCCGAGCGCGGCAGTGCGCGCGACCAGGACGGCGATCAGATTCGCGATCGATGTGCCGGTTACAAACAGGCCGCTCGCCGTGTCCGGAAAACCGAACATTTCGCGTACCCATTGCACCACCTGCCGCTCCACCTCGATAGGAACCTGATCGCGCCCGGCGAGGTTGGCATTGAGGCCGGCGGCGAGCATCTCCGCCAGCATGCCGGCCGGTGTGCCGCCGCCATGAACCCATCCCATAAAGCCCGGATGTACGTTGCCCACGGAATACGGAAGAATATCCCGCATAAAGATGTGATGAAGAGATGCCAGACCGGTCGGCTTTTGCGGAAGCGGTTGACGGAATGAGTCTCGCACGGATTGCGGAATCGGCTGCCAAACCGGACGCTCGCGGATATGTTCCGTGTAGTCCAGAATGTCGTCCAGCATACGATGCGCCTGGGCCCTGAAGCCGTGCCAGTCCGCAGGGTCAAGCGTAGGTGGAATGCTCCGCGGCTGGGAGCCGCTCTCGGTGACGGAAGTTTCTGCGACAGCGAACATATCGGTTGCTGCCTCTATCGGCGGAACGGCCCGAAAACTTCAGCCGTAAAAAGTTGCTGGAATGTATGCTTCCCGGCGGTCGACGGAAACGGCACTCCCCTTGCACTAGTCCTCGCCATGCTCCGCCGAAGTTCCCGGATCTTCTTATTTCTCATCGCGTTCCCGGACGGCGACCGTGCCGATTCATCACACGGGTGTGGCGGCGCGACATCACTCGAAAAGGGGGAGTTCCGGGGCCAGCGCTTGCTATAATCGATACTTACGCCCATCGACATTGCCCATGAAGTACATTTCCTTATTCCTTCTCTGTGCGGCGGTTACGTTCGCCGACGATTTCATTACCGGACAAGCTGCCAGGCTGGTGATTGGACAGGTGACCTTCACCCAGCAGGACTCCAATTCGAGCGACACGGTGCTTGGCGGAGTCAGCGGTTTGGCCTTTGCGGCCGATACCCTTTTCGTGGCCGATTCCAATCGCGTGGGCGCCGCGCCCAGCAACCACCGGGTGCTGCTCTTTCAGAATGTTTCGGGCCAGTTTCCCAGCCCGACGGCGGAGCTCCCGGACAACCGGAAATGCCCGGTCTGTGTAGGCCAGGCGAACGTGGTGCTGGGGCAGCCGGATTTCACCACCACCACGGAGAACATTGCCGCCAACCAGAGTTCGCTGCGCCTGCCGACCTCGGTGGCGTCCGATGGCGTGCATGTGGTGGTGGCGGACACGAATCACAACCGGGTTCTGATCTGGAACCAGATCCCTACCACGAACAACGCGCCTGCCGACGTGGTGGTGGGCCAGCCGGATTTCACCCACACCAGCATACCGGGCAATCTTCCCAACGCCAAAGCCATGCGCGGCCCGCAAGGCGTATGGATTCAAAATGGCAAACTGTACGTGGCGGATACGCAGTACAACCGGGTACTGATCTTCAACCAGATCCCCACTTCGAATGGCGCGGCCGCGGACGTGGTTCTGGGGCAGCCGAATATGACCACCTTCGTGGAGCCGGACCTGACACAGCAAACGAGCGGCGCCACCGCCTCTAACCTGCTAAATCCGGTGGCCGTAAGTTCGGATGGCACGCGGTTGATCATCACCGACCTCGGCTTTAACCGCATCCTGATCTGGGACACGATACCCACGGCCAACGGCCAGCCGGCGGATGTGGTGGTCGGGCAGCCGGATATGGTCAGCGCGATCCCCAACAACGCCTTTTCGGTGGTCCCGGGCGACACCACACTCAAAGAGACCGCGGTTCTTTGCACCACATCGAACGGCACCGACCTTAACAACAACCCGACGTTTCCGCCCTCTTGCAACGCCACCATCAGTTTTCCGCGTTTCGCGCTATCCACCGGCAGCCGGCTGTTCGTGGCCGATGGAGGCAACGACCGCGTGATGGTGTTCAACACGATTCCGACCCAGAACGCGCCATCGGCCGATTTCATCATCGGCCAGATCGGCGGCTCGGTAAACCAGGCTTCGGACGCCGCGGATTCACTTCGTACGCCCATGTCGATGGCCTGGGACGGCACCAACCTGTATGTGAGCGACGCGTACAATCTCCGCATCACGGTCTACTCCATCGGCGCGAATACGATTCCTTTCGCGGGCGTTCGCAACGCGGCGAGCCTCGACATCAAGGCTAGCGGAAGTGTGGCGTTCGCCTCGGTTATCGCTGCTACCACTACCACTACCACTACCATTGCCACCCTCACCCCCGTCGCCGCGGGCGATTCCGTCGACATCAACATCGGCGGCGTCAGCGGCACGGATTCCACCGGCCTCGCCACCATCACGGGCGGCGCGGACTACACCTACACCGCGGTAGCGACCGACACGATCAACACCATCATCAGCGCCCTGGTTGCGAAGATCAATAGCGCCAACAATGGCTCGGGCGACCCCAATGCGAGCGCCTTTCCGGACTTGACCACCGGGCTGCTGCTGTTGAATGCCAAGGCTTCCGGCACCGACGGCAACAACGTCACCTATTTCGCAACCGTCAAGCCCGCCACCACCAGCGGCACGGCCAGCTTTACGGCAACCGCTGCCGCGCCCACGCTGTCGGGAGGCGGCGATGCGGCTTCCATCGCGCCCGGTAGCCTGGTGTCGGTGATTGGCAGCAACCTGTCGTTCGGAACCGAGGCCGCGGATCTGTCGCAGAATACCTTGCCGACCAAATTGGCCGGCACGGAGGTTTATTTCAACGGCATTGTGGCTCCGCTCTTGTACGTTTCCCCCACACAAATCAATGCGCAGATCCCGTGGGAGTTGAACGATACCACCAGCGTGAACGCCTTCGTCCGTGCGCAACGCGCCGACGGCTCCGTGTTGGTGACCACGCCTGTGGCCGTCACCATTGTTCCAGCCAATCCCGGTATCTTCACGCAGGCCGGCACGAGCCCGGTGGCGGGAGTGGTTCTGCACGGCTCCAGCACCGCCGCCGGCGTCGTTTCGGTGGATGGCCTCGCCACTGCCAACGATACGGCTACCGTGACCATTGAAGACCGTCCTTATACCTATACGGTTCTGACCGGCGACACCCTGGACAGCATTCGGGACGGCCTGGTCGCGCTCATCAACCACGATCCGAAGGTCACCGCCACGCCTTCCGGCGTGTTCGACCGAATCCTGCTGCAGGCTCGCGTACAGGGGCCGGAAGGCAACGGCATTGTTTACGCAGCCAGCGCCAGTGCCAGCGCCACCGTGGTGATGACCGCCATCGGCACTCAACTCTGCTGCGCCAACGTGGCCAACAGCCTGGTGACGCAGGCGAACCCGGCCGTATCGGGGGAGTTGATTATCGTTCTAGCCACCGGGCTCGGCTTGCCGGTGCTGAATGGGGATAATATACCGTTCATTTCGACGGGTGTAAAATTCCCCGTGGGCGGCCCGGTCACGACGCCGGTCAGTTCCGTCAACTCCATCGCCGGCGGCAAGACGGCCGACGTGATTTCGGCCACCTTGCTTCCCGGTTCGGTGGGGAACTTCCAGGTGCTATTGCATTTGAATCCGGGTGTCGTGTCCGATCCGTTTACCCAGCTTACGATCGCGCAGGATCTGTTTGTCAGCAACATTGTCACGCTGCCGGTGGTGAATCCGAACCAGTAGTAAACGGGGGTCGGATGTCAGGGGCCGGGGGCCCGAAGCAGGGGCCGGATGCCGGGGGCCGGATCTTGAGCCTCTTGCCTGAATGCGAGACCAGGGTTTCCCGATGGTTGCCGTGCGGCTGAGTTTACGCTGGGTGCTGAAGACCCGGCCCCCGGCCCCCGGCATCCGGCCCCTTTCCTCCGTAGATTTTTTTTACCCGCTCGCGAATGGCGGCTGGAACCAGGTGTTCCCAGGTCTCTCCGCGCGCCATCGTCGCGCGCACTTCGGTGGCGGAAACATGGTCGAATTCCCCCGCCAGTTCCATGGAACGGATGGCCGCCCGGAATTCCGGCGGCGGTTCATACCGGCCGCCCCGCGCCGCTACCAGCAGGTCAAACTGCCGCAGCATCTCGCCCACCGCGCCGGGACGGCCGTAGTCCCAGTTGACGATTCTCTCGGCGGCATCGCGCCCGCACAGAAAAGTGAAGGCCGCATCGTTGCCGTAAGCCGCGCGGCACTCCGCGGCCATCTCCACGAAGAGGCCGCCACCCGATGCGGCGACGGAAAACCTTGCGTCTTCGGCGGCAACCGCGCACAGCAATTCCACTCGTTGTGCAAAGGTTGCACGGCCATACGGTTTATGAGGAAACACGCGCGGCAGAACGTATACCACTTCGTCAACGCGCGAAAGCGCCGCGCGCGCCAGCGCCACATGCGCCACCGTAATAGGATTGAACGTGCCGGGAAGGATTCCCAGCCGGGACGGCATGCCCTCAGCCCGCCGGAAGAACTGCATAGTCTGGCGCAAACACGAAGGGCGCGAGATTGTTCCCGCGCCCATCGTTGGATCTCGAAAGCAGCCTGTCAGGCGGCGTGGGGCAGGTCGATCGAATCGCCGGTTTCGGTCTCGAATTCGTTACGATCGGCAGCTTCCTGGCACTTGATGCAGTATTTGGTCCATGGCACCGCATCCAGGCGCTTCGGCTTGATGTCCTCATCGCAACGCAGGCAAACGCCGTAACTGCCGTCGGCCACACGGGCTAATGCACCCTTTACATTGCGAAGCGCGACCGAATCGCGGTCCAGATTGCGAATGGCCAACTCGCGCTCACCGGCGAGCTGCACCTCATCCAGGGCGTCCGGGGTTTTTTCAATGGCGATGTCTTCCCGGTTACGGAGCCCGGCGGAAACGTCGGCCCGCCTGGCTTCCAGCATCGCTTTATATTTGTTGAGTTCGGTCTTGTTCATGGTTCCATCTCCAAATCAGCCGGAGCTTTTTGTTTTAATTTTGTTGTCTTTAGCCCAATCTCCAGCGCAACAATATAGACGGAAAACCAAGCTAAAGGTTTCAACCTCTGAGATCCCTCGTAAGGGCTATCTCAGGCTTTTCACGAGTCACTTTATAGCAATTCACATGCCAAAGGCAAAGCGCTCCACTCGTCACTCTCGCGCCGCATCCGCGGGCTGCGGTTAAGGCAGTGTTCCCCGGTCGTCGGCGAAGATGCTACCATCACTGTTTCTATCGCTTTCACACGTACGTGGACTCACTGATCAACAGATTCAAGCGCGGCTGCTATGCCTTGGCCGCTTGTCTTTTTTTCTTTGGCGCCGGCCAGTGTTTCCTGCCCCTTTTGGGCGTTCAGAATGACGAGGCGCTATTTGGCGCAGCCATATTTGAGCCACGCGTCTCCTACACAATCAAGTTCGCCCATTCCAGGCTGCCGATCATGTTGATGAGCTACCTCGGCACTCTCAAGGCCTGGATTTACGCCCCTATAATCAAGGTTTTCGGCGCCGGAGTGCCGGCCTTGCGCGACCCGATGCTGCTGGCCGGAGTGGCCGGCGTCTGGCTATTCTACCTGCTGATGCGGAGGATAGCCGGGGAACGTGCAGCCGTTATTGGATGCGGCCTGCTGGCGGTGGATTCACTTTACCTTCTCACGATTTGCTTCGACTGGGGGCCGGTCGCCCTCCAGCATCTGCTGCTGATTGGAGGAATGCTTCTGCTGGTTAAATTCTACCAGGAGCGCGGCGCGCTTGCGCTGGCCGGAGGCTGCTTCCTGTTGGGCTTGGCAATGTGGGATAAAGCGCTCGCCATATGGATGTTAAGCGGCATCGGGATTGCCGGGATTTCGACATTTCCGCGGCAAATTCTTGCCGTGACTACGTTTCGGCGGGTGGTCATTTCCGTATTGGCCTTCGTATTAGGAGCGCTTCCGCTCGTCATTTACAACGTAAAACATCCCTGGGCAACTTTCCGCGGGAATGCCTCTTACGACGCCGGCGATATCCCGCGCAAGGCGCAACTCCTGCTGGACACCGCCAACGGCAGCGGTCTCTTCGGTTGGCTGAACAACGAAGGCTGGCAGACTCAGAACCCGCACCAGCCGAAAGGGCCCATTCAGACGGCCTCTGCCGGGATTTCGACACTGGCGTCGCACCCCCGGCATAACTTGACGGTTTGGGCCTTCTGCCTGGCGCTTCTCCTGGCTCCCCTGGCGCGCGGCAACGCCCTGCGAGCCATTCTCTTTGCGCTCATCGCCCTGCTGATCGCGTGGTTGCAGATGGCCGTTACCGCCAACGCGGGGACCAGTGTGCATCACGCCATACTGCTCTGGCCATTTCCACAGATCGTCATCGGCGTCTCTTTGGCGGCTGCCTCGCGCCGCTTGCGCCGTGCCGGTATTCCGGCAGTGGCGGCGGTTTTGATACTGCTGATGGCTTCGGGCGCCCTGGTTACCAATGAATATTTCAGCGTGATCGTCCGCAACGGCGGCGGCCAGAACTGGACCGAGGCTATTTTTCGGCTGTCGGATTACGTGCAGCCCGTTTCATCCAACGAATTTTTTTGCGTCGACTGGGGCATCTTCAACAGCCTGCGGGTGCTCCACCGGGGGAAGCTGAAACTTCGCATAGGCAGCGACCTGATTTCGAAACCTGAATTGACCGGCGAGGACCGGGAATCGCTGCAGCGGATGATCGGCGACTCCGGGCACGTCTTCATCAACCACACCAGGGACTTCGAGTTCTTCGAAGGCGTGAACGCGAAGCTTATCAAATACGCCGCGGACCAGGGCTTCCGGCGGGAAATCATGGCGGTGATTCCCGATAGCTTTGGGCGCGACGTGTATGAGGTATATCGTTTTGCCGGACTCAAGGGAGCTGTTCCTGCCAAACAGGCAGACCGCCGGGAGGGATTGTCTGCCCCGGCGCGCCAGTAGCGGCGCGGGTCCGGCGCGGCCGCACCTCGGAGTGCCATATCCATAGTTCGTAGAGTGCCGGATACACCACCAATTCCAGCAGAAATGAGGTGAAGATCCCCCCGATCATCGGAGCGGCGATGCGCTTCATGACATCCGCGCCGGCTCCCACCGACCATAGGATCGGAACCAACCCGACGAACATCGCCATCACAGTCATGAACTTAGGCCGGATCCGCTTGGCCGCCCCGTCCAGGATCGCCTGCCGCAGGTCGCTCCGGCTGCGCAAGAGCCCGGCTTGACGCCGCTCTTCCAATGCCAGGTCGAGGTACAGCAGCATGAACACGCCCGTCTCCGCGTCCACCCCCATGAGCGCGATCAGGCCGACCCAGACGGCAATGCTCATGTGGTAGCCCAGCGCGTAAACCAGCCAGATTGCCCCCACCGCCGAAAACGGCACCGCCAGCAACACCAGCGAGGTTTTTGCCAGCGACCGCGTGTTCCAGTACAACAGCAGCACCACCAGGAAAACCGTCGCCGGAATCGCTACCTTCAAGCGCTCGCTGACGCGCGCCATGGCCTCGTACTGTCCGCTCCAGTTCAGGGCGTATCCAGGCGGCAGCTTCACCTGGTTTCCAACCGTCCGCCGGGCCTCTTCGATATAGCCGCCAATGTCCCGCCCGGCTACGTCCACGTACACGTACCCCGTGAGCATGCCGTTGTCATTGCGCAGCATGGACGGCCCGGTCGTCATCCCAATTTTGGCGACCTGGCCCAGCGGCGCCTCCCGCGGTCCGTCCGCCGCCGTTACCCGAATCTGTTCCAGGCTCTCTATGTCGCCGCGGAAGTCCGGCAGGTAGCGGACGTTAACCGGGTACCGTGCCGGGCCTTCCAGCACGGTGGTCACTTCTTCGCCGCCAATGGCGCTTGAGATCACTGCCTCGGCATCGTCCACGGTCAAACCGCGCCGCGCCAGCTCGTCACGGTCCAGGTTGAGATCCAGGAAATATCCATCGCCCGTCCGTTCGGCGAATGCCGCGCGGGTTCCGGGCACTCCGGACAGCGCCCTTTCGACCTGCTCGCCGATTTCCTGAATCACTTTCAGGTCCGCGCCCGTCACCTTAACACCCACGGCGGTGCGGATGCCGGTAGTCTGCATCTCGATCCGCCCCCGTATGGGCATGGTCCAGGCGTTCGCCACGCCCGGAGAATGGAGCGCGCGGTCCATGCGGGCCACCAGGTCCTCCGTGGAAGCGTGGTCGGGAGTGAAGTGCCGGAGCATGGGTTTCAGCCACTCCGGCAACGCCGAATACCAGACCGGAACCTTTGGCCATTGGGCCTTCGCGTTGAGCACAATCACGGTCTCGATCATCGAGGGCGGCGCCGGGTCGGTGGCGGTTTCGGCGCGTCCGGCCTTGCCGCTCACGCGAGCCACTTCGGGAAACGCCGCCAGCACCCGATCCTGCGCCTGCATCAGCCGCCGCGCTTCGGTGAGCGAGATCCCCGGCAAGGTGGTCGGCATGAACAGAAGCACCCCTTCGTCCAGCGGGGGCATGAACTCCGAGCCCAGCCGCTGCCAGACCGGGACGGTGATCAGCATCAACGCCACCGCCCCCGCAATTACGGCCCACTGCCAACGCAGGCTGAACCGCACCACGGGCTGGTACCAGCGGATCAGCAAACGGCTGACGGGATGCCGCTCCTCGGCGTGGATCTTGCCGACCAGCAGAGCGTTCACGGACCGGCAAAGCCAGCGCGGTCGGAACTCCAGGCCGCGCGCGTGTGTGAACAGCATACGCAGGGCCGGATCGAGCGTGATCGCCAGCACCGCGGCCACGATCATGGAAAAGTTCTTGGTCAGCGCCAGCGGTTTGAAGAGCCGCCCTTCCTGTCCCTCCAGCGCCAGCACGGGCAGAAACGCCGCCGCAATCACCATCAACGAAAAGAAGCTTGGCCCGGCGACTTCTTTGATGGCTTTCAGCACCACCTCGCCGATCGGCTGCCGCTGCCCGCCCCGCTGCCACTCCTCGATTTTCTTGTGGGTCTGCTCGATCACCACCACCGCCGCATCCACCATCGCGCCCACGGCAATGGCAATCCCTCCGAGCGACATCGCATTCGCCGTCATGCCCGTGAAACGCATCGGGATGAACGCCACCATGACGGCGATGGGAATGGTCAGGATGGGGATGATCGCGCTCGGAAAGTGCCAGAGAAAAACGATGATGACCAGCGCGACGACGATCAGTTCTTCCACCAATGTGGATTGCAGGTTGCGGATGGTGCCGCGGATCAGCTCGGAGCGATCGTAAGTGGTCACCAGCTTTACTCCGGCCGGCAGGGTGGGTTCAATCTCTTTCAGCTTCCGCTTCACCCGCTCGATCACTTCGAGCGCGTTCTGGCCGTCGCGCATGACCACGATGCCGCAGACCGCTTCGCCCTTGCCATCGAGGTCCGCCGCGCCGCGCCGCAGATCGGGCCCCAGCACCACCGATCCAACGTCGCTCACGCGGATCGGCACACCCTCCGGGCTGGCGCCGACTGCGATCCCCGACAGGTCCGCCACGGTCTTGGCGTAACCGCGGCCCCGCACCATGTACTCCCGGCTGCCGAACTCCAGTATCCGTCCACCGGCATCCCTGTTGCCTGAGCGCACGGCGGCGATCACTTTAGCCACCGGCACGTGGAACGCCTGCAACCGCACCGGGTCCAGGTTAATCTGGTACTGCCGCACGAATCCGCCCAAAGACGCCACCTCGGCGACACCGGGCACGGTCTGCAGGTGGTAGCGCAAATACCAATCCTGCAATGAGCGCAGCTCCGCCAGGTTGTGCTTGCCCGTGGTATCGGTGACCGCATATTGAAACACCCAGCCCAGGCCCGTGGCGTCTGGCCCCAACTCCGGCTTCACTTCCTGTGGAATGTGCGGCAAGGCCTTCGACAGGTACTCGAGAGCGCGCGTGCGGGCCCAGTATAAGTCCGTGCCCTCTTCGAACACTACGTAAACATAGGAGGCGCCGAAATCGGAGATGCCGCGGACATCCTTCACCTTCGGAGCGCCCAGCATGGCGGTCACGATCGGGTAGGTAACCTGGTCTTCCAGAATGTCCGGGCTGCGGTCCCACCGCGAGACAATGATCACCTGCGTCTCACTCAAATCCGGCAGCGCATCCAGAGGAACGCGCTGCGCGGACCACCATCCCGCCACCACCGCGCCCAGTGTCAGCAGAATTACCAGGACCGGGTTGCGCGCCGACCATTCGATGATGCGGTTGATCATGATCTTAGAACCAAAGCCTTAACGCCCCAGGCGCATCCGGCTCTCGGAATCCAGCAGGAAGTTGCCGGAAGTGACAATGCGTTGTCCCGCCGCGAGTCCCCGCACGATTTCCACCCGGTCGCCGAACCGTTCGCCGGTAGTCACCTCGCGCGGTTCCACGTACCCGTCGCCCAGATCCAGGAACACTGTCTGGGAGCGTCCGCTGTCCACTACCGCCTCACCGGGAACGGTGAGCGTCCGCCGGGCGGCACTGGTGCGGAGTTCGATTTCGCCGTACATCTCGGGCCGCAGCAACCGGTCCGGGTTGTCGAACTGCAAACGCACTGCAAGCCTGTGCGTGACGGCGTCGAGCTGGGGAAGAATCGTGTCTACGGTCCCCCGGAACGTCCTGCCCGGAAAAAAGGGCGCACGCAACGTCGCCGCCTGGCCGGGCCGGATCGCCGCCGCCTCCACGCCGGCCAGGTCCGCCGTGACCCAGACCGTGGAAAGGTCGGCGATCGTGAGGACCGTGCCCGGCGTCAGCATCTGGCCCTGCAGGGCGTGGTACTCCGTCACGGTGCCCGCGATCGGCGCTACCACCGGCACTTTCCACACCGGCTGGTGGGACCGGCCGATAGCCTCCATCTGAGCGTCGCTGAAGCCCAGCGCGTCCATCCGCTGTTTCGCCGCCGTCAGCAGGGCATCGGCGTCGGCCAACTGGCCCGGCGAAGCGGAGGCGCCGGCCATCACTGCGGCCATGCGTACGTCCATCGCATGCAGGAACTCCATTTGCGTGGTCACCGGCTTGCGGTTGTAAACGGTGAACAGAACCTGACCCTGCGTCACCGCTTCGCCCGCGGCACCCACGAACAACTTATCGATCCAGCCTTCCAGCCTGGTTTCGATGTGCGCCACCCGCTTCTCGTTCACGCCGACGCGCCCTACCCCTCGAACGTACCGGGAAGCCGGCGCGTACTCGGCCGTCCCGTATTGAAGGCCGACTAACTGCTGCTGCTGTGGGGTAAGGTGGAGCGCACCGGTGACGTTTGCGCCCGGCGCCGCGGACGCTTCGTCCGCATACACCGGTTCCAATGCCATGTGACAACACGGGGACGTACCCGGCTTGTCCGACTTATAGGCCGGATGCATGGGGCAATGATAGTAGAGAATCTGCCGGACCCCTTGGGCTGAACCCACCGACGCTGCAACTACCGCCTGGGCTGAAACCACCGATGGGTCTCGGGCATACCAACGGCCGTAACCGTAGCCTCCCAGGAAGGTGGCAAGAAGAAGCAATACTGCGGGGACTCTTTGTCTCATTTGCGTTCGAGTGGGGGCGGCTTATCCGCCCCACTCGGCCTCACAGGCACTCCCGGCTATCTGGGCAGTACCCGAATAATCGCCATCATGCCGTTATCCTCGTGCCCGAGGATGTGGCAATGATAGACAAAATCTCCGACGTCGGGTCCGCGGAAGTCCATCCGCACCTTCACGCTCGGATAGGGGTCGCCCGGCAACCCGCTCCAGTAAGGCAGATCCACCATGTCCAGGAACTGCTGGTCCTGAGCGGGCAACGGTTTACCGTTCGCCTCCATCAGGAGAAAGTGAATCTGGTGAAAGTGAAACTCGTGGCGTTCGGTGGCGCGGTTCTCGATGATCCAGTCCTCCACCGCTCCCTGGTGAGTGACCACCGCCGGGGGATTGCTGGAACTGAACATCGTGGGAGTGGCGCCATCGACGGTGATGAAGAAGTTCGTCGGGCTTGACGGGTCGGTGGGATCCGAAATGACCTCGGAAAAGTACAGCTTGCGGTGGGCCGTGACGGTTTCTCGCTCCAGCCCTTCAAAGCGCTGTGCCACCGGCGCCCCGGAAACTGAAGGAAGGGCCGCCGGCAAGGGAGCCAACCTGTTGGCTTGAATAGCGATCAGCGGACGGGTCGGATCGTTGTCTCCGGTCGGGCCGGTGTCGATGTTCAGCGTCATCAGAGTGGCCTTCTTCACGGTGCTGTCAGGGCCGGTCACAATGAATTCCGCGCGGCTGGCGGGCGGAATCAGAATGTGCGTTCTGTGAACCATGGTGCCTCTCCGGGTACCGTCCTGCGATCCGGTCGGCACGCCATCGAGCGCCACTACCTGCATCGGCTGCGGCACGCCATCGTATACAAGTTGCAGATCGAGGATGCTGTCCGCCCCAGCGTTCGCGACCCGCCACAACTCTTTCTGGCCGGGTCTCATCACGATGACTGCCGGCTTGGTGGCGGGGTAAGCGATGGGCACGTAGTTCACCGACAAGTCCCAGGCTGGGACGCTGCCGCCGGGCGTCAGGCCGCCGGCCACAATTTGATCCCGCACAACCAGAATCCGCTGGGGCATTCCAGCCACTGCCGGCTGAATGTTCTGAATGCCGGAAACCACGATGGCGCCCGAGGCGCCCCCAAGCACGGCGCCCTCGGCATTGCCGTGGACGTGCGGGTGGTACCAGTACAGCCCCGAAGGCTCGTCCATCGGGAACTGAAGGTGATAGGTGAATGTTTTCCCCGCGTTGATCAGGGTGTGAATTACGTCGTCGCCGTGGCACCCCGGCGAGGTATTGGTGCCATGGTAGTGGATGTTCACCGACGAAGCATCCTGCGTGGCGGCTCCACAAAGGACCGTGCCCGACGCGGTCACCTGCAAGATGTTGGACGGGACCGGCTGCGGAAGGGTGTTGGTCACGTTAACGGTGAGGCGGTCGCCCGGAGAAACGAAGAGTGTCGGATCCTCTTTGCCGTCGGGGGTCGTGAAACAAAATAATGTCCGCCCATCCGAGTCCACCGTGCTCCGGTATGCCAGATCCACAGTGAGCACGCCATCGCGGCTGGACACTCCCGGCGGATCGGTTACCAAGCTGCCGGCGGCGAAACGCGGACAGGGGTTGCTGGCCTGCGCAAAGGCCGGTAGGTGCGCAATCACAGACAAAATTAGTCCTGCTAATAGAGTTGACCTCTTCATAATCATTCCTCCTGTTTGTTTAGGTTGGGTCATTCGATACAGCGCATAGCGCATGTAAAAAGAGTGTAAACAATATGTAAAGGTCAGGCTAGTTATGAAACTACGGGAATTGGGAAGGGAAAAACCACTACGGAGTTCCTCGTACGCGCCATAGGGTAGGCGCTCCTGGTTTTCGGGTAATTAGTATAACAGGATGTTAAACTCTCGTAAACTTAAATATGTTGATCGGCGAGCGCTTATTAGCAGGCCGCAAGTATATGCCGGCCGCTTTATGGCATGAGGAGCGACAGGCCAGGAGGCCCAATGCCACTTAGTTTTCCCAAGACTGCGAATCCTGCACAAATTGGGGGGCGGACCCCCGGTCCGCGCGGGTCCCCCTGGACCCGCTTCTCGCCAAACGGAATCAGCATCATCCGCCCGGGCAAGCCGACGAGGGCGTCGGCTGCGGACCAGGGGTCCGCCCCACAATTAATGCAGACTGTCCGATACTGAACAAACTAAGTGGCATTGGGCCAGGAGGCCTGTCCCACACGCGTTACTTACTTTCCAGCGCGGCGCTCGACACGATGATTCCCAACTCGCGGATGTCGCCGCCGGACGGCGGCATGACTTTATCGAGCTGAAAGACGATGCGCACGGAATCACCCGTAAGCGCGACGGCCGGCACATCGCGCGTGTAGACATATTCGCCCGTTCGCGTGTAGGTTTCAGGCGGAAGCGCGCTGCCGTTGGCCGTGGCCGAGAGCGAAATGGCCTTCAGTTTTTCGATGACCACCGGGGGCACCGTCAGCCTCAGTTCCAGTTTGGCGCCTCTCTGAGCCGAGCCGGAGGGGGGAAGCAGCACCACCGTGAACTGCTTGGCGCTCCACCGCCAGGAGCCCGCTTCCACGTCGTAGAGGCCTGCCACCAACTGCGTATCGGCCCTGGGATCGCCCATGCTCACGGCCGATGCCATGCGCGGAAATCCGGTATCGGCCGCCTGCACTTTGACTTTCCTGCTCTTGCAGCCCATGGACGCCAGAGCCAGGGTGATTGAAACGGCGATCGAAACGGCGATCGGCAGCACGGTCAAGGCGGCCCGCCGCTCCCATTGCAGTGAGGTTTTCATTAGTCTCCGATTCTCTCCACCCGCACCAGGCAACTGTAAAACGTGGGCCCGCCGCCCGCGTCGGTGAGCCGGGCGCTGGCCAGCGCATTCACATTGCGTTTGTCCGCGGCCCGCTTTCCCCAGCGCACCGAGGGCGCGCAAACTACCCCGGGGGGCACGCGGCCATCCACGTTGGCGGTGAGCATAACCGAACCGCGATCGTTATATACACGCACCTGGTCCCGGTTTTGAACGCCCAGCGGCGCGGCGTCGGCGGCATTCAGGTGCAGCGTGGCGGTTTGAAGATTCACCGCGTCGCGGTGGCCGAAGGTGGAATTCATGCTGTCGTCGTTCTTGGGGGAAATCAGTTCCAGCGGATACTTGCGGCGCAATTCCGCGTCGCCATGGCGCGATTCCACCGGCGGGGTATAGTCCAGAGTTTCGGCGTCGAAATGGCACTTGCCGTCGGGCGTGCCGAAGCCGCCTTGGGCGAATGGCAGGAACGGGGCGCCGTCTTCGGATACGCGCAGCCGGACGGAATGCTCGCGGTCCAGTTGTTCGAGCGTAATGCCGCGCAGGAAAGGATGCGGCGAATCGAGCAGCGTGCGCAGCATGTCGTCTTCGGAATCGCCGAAGCACGCGTCTTCGAAGCCCATGCGGGCGGCCAGCAGGCGGAAGATCTCGACATTGGATTTGGTTTCGCCGGGCGCGGGCAGAGCCGGCCGCGCCAGTTGAAGATAGTAGTGGCCGTAGGCGAAATACAGATCCGTATGCTCCAGGAAGGTGGTGGCGGGCAGCAGGATGTCGGCGTAATCGGCGGTGTCGTTCTGAAACTGCTCGAGGACCACGGTGAAAAGATCCTCGCGGCGCAGGCCGGACAGTACCGCGTTTTGATCGGGTGCAATGGCGGCGGGGTTGGAGTTGTAGACTACGATAGCCTTGACCGGCGGCTGGTCCAATGTGGCAAGGGCTTTCCCCAGTTCCGACATGTTGACGATGCGCGCTTCGCGGCCCAGCGCCTTCTGTTGCAAATCGGCGCGTTCCAGGCCGGCGCGGTTCAGATAAAACGCCTGCGAAGTGGAAAGCTGCAGCCCGCCGCCCGACTCTTGCCAGGAGCCAATCAGCGCCGGCAGCAGCGCGATGGTGCGGATGGCCATGGCGCCGCGCTCGCTGCGCTGCACACCGTAGTTGACGCGGATGGCCGCCGGGCGCGTCGTGGCATACTCGCGCGCCAGAGTGACGATTTCTTCCGCCGCGATCCCCGTGAGTTCCGCGGCCCGCTGTGGCGTCCATTCCCGAACGCGCTGGCGGAGCCCCTCGAATCCTTCCGTGTACGCGTCCACGTAAGCGGCGTCATGCAAATTCTCCGCGATGATGACATGCATCATGGCCAGCGCCAACGCCGTGTCGCTGCCCGGGTTAATGAAGAAATGCTTGTCGGAAGCGGCGCCTGTGCGGTTGCGGTTGGGATCGATGGTGTACAGCCTGGCGCCGTTGCGCCGCGCCTCCATGATGAAGGGCCAGAGGTGCACGTTGGTACCGAGGATGTTGGCCCCCCACGCCAGAATCAGCCGGGAGTGCTTGAACTGCTCGGGTTCGGTGCCGTAACGCACGCCCAGCGCCTGCGTGAGCCCCGCGCCGCCGGCCGAGGAACAGATGGTGCGGTCCAGGCGCGATGCCCCCAGGCGATGAAAGAAACGCCGGTCCATGCCCGCGCCGTTGAGAAGCCCCATGGTTCCGTAGTAGCTGTAAGGCAGGATCGATTCAGGACCGAACCCGGCGGCCACGGCCCGCAGGCGCAGGGCGATAGTATCGAGGGCCTGGTCCCAGGAAATGCGCTCGAAACGGCCTTCGCCTTTGGCGCCCACGCGGCGTTGCGGGAACAGCAAACGCTCGGGTGAGTATTCGCGCTCCAGGTACTGCGCCACCTTGCCGCAGAGAAAGCCGCGGGTGACGGGATGCTCCGGGTTGCCGCGCAATTTCGAGCCGCGGCCGTCTTCCACCGCGATCAGGAGCGAGCAGCAGTCCGGACAATCCAGGGCGCACACGGAATGACGGGTCTCAAGCATTCAGCACGATTATATCGTGCCGGGCATGAAACGACCGCTGTGCTGCGTGGTCACTTTGAATCGGCAATGAAGCGGCCGGACACCATGGCGCCCGGATCGGTCTGAATGGCGAGTATCTCTCTTCCGCCGTTCACCAGAAAGCCGCGCATTCTCATCGGCATCAGGTCGCCCTCGGGGGTTCGCAGCAGCAGATCGAACTGCAGCGTGCAGTCGCCATCTACCTGCACGTTGCTCTCTGCCACGATCAGGCTCCCTTTGGCCGAAACAGTGTGGGAACCGCCACCGGCCTCCATCGGGATGGTGCTGCCTGAGACGCTGTAGGTGTATTTCAGCCGCAGGTCCGCGGTGGTGCACGGGTCCGGAGTTTTCTGCATAATTCCGCGCTCGGCGCCGCCGGGGTCGGTCTGGTGAAACTGCACCCGGCTCAAATCGGATGAAACGGTGCCGCTGAAATGCTGGAAGGCGCCGGAATCGTCCTGCAGCTTCCAGGTGATGGAGCAGTCATATTTGGCCTCGTAAGTCCCGTTGACCGGATTCCCCAGCAACAGGCCGGTAAACATGGCGGACGCGGTTCCGCTCAGGATGCCTTTGCCATCGAAAACCAGCCGGCCGAGACTGGTAGCGGGCTTCTCAGTGCCCGAAATATTCGTGGTTCCGGACAACTGAAAGGCATATGGCCCAATTACCTTCGCGGGATCGCACACATCGGCCCAGGCGATGTGGCAGAACCAAAGGAGGACGACCCCGGATAGTATGCGCATATCCCCCTATCTGAGCACGTCCGTGGCCAAAGGCGGCAAGCGATCAAGCTCATCGAAGAACGTAGCGGTATACTAAAGCGAAGGCATGCAGAAATCGATGGATGAGCTCGTTCAGAAGTACGCCCGGCAGGGCCATCCGAGTACGGAAGAGCTGATTGCCGCCCAGGGTCTGACGTTTCCGCGCGACCCGCAGGATCTGCTCGGTAGTTTCTGGCCGGAAGAGGAATCCATTGATGATTTCCTCATGGCCATGCGCGAATGGCGCGGGCACACCAAGACTGATCCAGCCGCATGAAGCCGGTCGTCCTCGACACCGATGTGGTGTCGTTTCTCAGGATGAGAATTCCCGCACTGTTTTTGACCACCGCTCTCCTAGCCTTTCAGGCAGCAGTATGGGCAGGCACCACCGGGAGCATCTCCGGCACTCTCACGGACCCTAGCGGTTCGGTCATTCCCGGCGTAAAGTTGATCGTCACCGACACCGCCAAGGGCATCCGGACGAAGACCATGACCGACGCGAAGGGCGACTATTCCTTCCCCAGTCTGCCGGTCGGCCGGTACGATCTCAACATGGAGGCTCAGAGCTTCAAGCCGCAAAATCGAACCGGCCTGATCATCGATATCGACAGCGTCCTAAAAGTGGATGCGACCCTGGAATTGGCGGAGAGAGTCGAGGAAGTGACCATTTCAGAGACCCAAATGCTGGTGGAAACCGCCAGCACGCAAATGGGCGAAGTGGTCACCGGCAGGTCGATGACCGCTGTCGCTCTCAATGGCCGGAGTTTCACGGATCTTCTAGCCCTTCAGCCGGGGATTGTGCCCACCACCACCCAGCAACCCGATTCCATCGTCATGGCGGGCGCCTCGGTCGCGATCGCTCCTTCAGGGACTCTGAACCCCGGCAACCAATCGATCGGCGGCCAGCGTGAAGACGCCAACGGCTTCATGGTCAACGGCGGTGACGTTAAGGAGCTCATGAACGGCGGTACCTCCGTGGTGCCGAACCTCGATTCCATCGCCGAGTTCCGGATCTTGACCAACAACTTCGATGCCGAGTACGGCAACTATAGCGGCGGCGTCGTCAACGTGGTGACCAGGTCCGGGACCAACCAGCTCCACGGCAGCGGCTTGGAGTTTCTGCGGAACACCGCGCTTGACGCTCGCAACTTCTTTTCGCCGGAACGGAGTTTTTACCGGCAAAACCAGTTCGGCGGTACGGCCGGCGGCCCTATAAAGAAGAACAGCGCGTTCTTCTTTGGCGACTATCAGGGAACGCGGCAGAGCCAGGGGATCGACACGGGGCTGATTCCCGTCCCGACGCTGGCGGACCGCACGGGCAATCTAGGCGACCTGAAGGCTTCTCTCGATGGCGAAGTGAGCGGCCCCTATCTTGCCAATTTGCTCACGCAGAAACTCGGCTACGGCGTCTCCGTCAACCAGCCGTACTACACGCCAGGTTGCACGAATAGCGCTCAGTGCGTGTTTCCGAATGCCATTGTTCCCCAACGGGCCTGGTCGGAGCCCGCTAAACATCTGTTGCAATACATCCCCGCTCCCAATGCCGGCGATTCCACTTTCTCCACGGGCGGCGAAGGAAAAATTCTGCGCGACGACAAGGCCGGTTTCCGCGCGGATGTCAACACACAGTTGTGGGGTTTGATTTCCGGCTACTACTACTTCGACGACTATAATCTGAACAATCCTTATCCCACCGGACAGGGAGGCGCGAGCGTTCCCGGATTCGGCGCTTTGAATCTGGGGCGATCGCAACTCTTCAATCTGGGCGGCACGAAGACGTTTGGGCCGTCCATGGTGAATGAGCTCCGCTTGAGCTTCATGCGCACTGCCAACAATGTGGGCCAGCCCGCGGGCGGTGTGGGCCCAAGCCTCGCCTCCCAAGGGTTCGTCACCGGCCCGGGCTCTCCGGGCATCGTCGTGCTGGCGCCACAAATCGAAGGCATTGAGAACGTGTCCTTCAATTCGTTCGTGATGGGAACGCCCACCACCAACCTGACGCAGGCGAACAACACTTACGCACTGATCGACAGTGTCTCGAAGGTTCACGGGGCTCATACCATCAAGGCGGGCGTACACTTCAGCTACGAACAGGTCAACGTCAATCCGAATCCCCAGTTCAATGGAAGCTTCCAGTTCCACGGTTCCCAGACCGGCTCGGATTTTGCGGACTTTCTGATCGGGGTCCCCAGTCAGTACAACCAGGCGGATTCCCAGACATACTATGGGCGCCACAAATATGCCGCCGGCTTTGCGCAGGATAGCTGGCGGGCGAAGCCGAATCTTACGTTGAACTTCGGCGTGCGCTGGGATTTGATGCAGTATTGGTCCGAGAAGTACAACCAGATTCCGGCATTCAACCTCGGCCAGCAATCCAAGGTCTTTCCCACCGCTCCAGCCGGGCTTGTCTATCCCACCGATGCAGGCGTTCCCAGTACACTGGTTCCACAAAAGAACCGTTTTGCGCCGCGTCTCGGTCTGGCCTACTCAACCGGGAAAACCAGTGTCCGTGCCGGTTATGGGATCTTCTATTCCGTGATTCAAGGCAACACCATCGCCATCGATGAGCCGCAGCCTCCCTACGGCTTGAGTTACACCAGCCCGGCGCCTCCGCTCTTTGCGACACCTTTTATTAGCGCCGCCGACGGCGCCACCCACGTTCAGCCGTTCCCACTTAGTTTCCCGCCGTTGAACGCCTCCGTGAGTCATCCCAACCCGAACATCGATTTTTCTCCGTTTGTCCCACAGGCCGGAATGACGGCGCCATACCGCGGCGACACTTACCCTTACAGCGAGAATTACTTCTTTTCAATCGAACGCCAATTCGGAACCGGCACCTTGCTGAGCCTCAGTTACGTTGGCTCGCAGGCGCATCACCTGCTGATGGTGTATTCCGCTAACCCCGGGAATCCGGCCCTCTGTCTGGCGTTGAGCAAACCGAGCGCGGTCGCGCCCGGAACGTCAACATGCGGGCCGTTTGCGGAGGATGCCACTTACGTAAGTGCTCTTGGGCAAGTGATCAACGGTACCCGCGGGCCATTCGGGTCAAACTTCAGCAACGACGATTTCGAAGGGAGCTTCGGTAACTCTAACTATAATTCCTTTCAGGCAAGCCTCCGGCACTCTGGCAAGCGGCTGGATTTGATGCTGGCATACACCTTCAGCAAGTCCATCGACCAGGCTTCGAGTATCTCCGATATCGTCGATCCGTTCAATTACAGCCGCACGCGCGCTCTTTCGGCGTGGGACCTCAAGCACAACCTGGTGGCGACTTATGAATATCAGCTCCAAGGCTGGGCAATTTCAGGAATCACTCGCGTCAGCTCCGGTTTTCCAGTGACTATGTCGATTGAGGGCGATAACTCTCTGCAGGGAAGCCAGCCGAATGGCGTGAATCTGAAAAGCCTCGACTTACCCGATGTTACACCCGGGTCTCTGAATCTTAACTCCGATGCGCGCAATGGGCTGCCGTATTTCAACACCGCGCTCTTCGGTCCGAACGCCCTGGGAACTCCCGGGAACGCTTCTCGCCGGTTCTTCTACGGACCTGGGATGTTGAATTTCGATCTCGCGCTCCTGAAGAATTTTCGCCTGTCCGAATCCAAAGCATTGCAGTTCCGGCTCGAAACCTTCAATACCTTCAATCACACACAGTTCTTCGGGCCGGCGGCCATCAATGGCGACCACGACAGCGATCTCTTCGGCCGGGCAGTAAAAACCGCCCCGCCGCGCCTGATGCAAGTCGCACTCAAGTTCACCTTCTGACCCCTTTCGGCTAGAATTGCTGCATGCCCCAAACAGATTTGGTCCGGTTGTGGGAGGAACACACCAACCACGAATTCTCGACGCGCGACACAGACTCGACGCTGGCGACCATGGCGGAAGACGCATACGTCAATCATGTTCCGGTGCTGACGGGTGGCGCCGGGAAAAGCGCCCTGCGCATTTTCTATTCGGTGGATTTCATTCCCAGGATGCCGCCGGACACAAAACTCACGCCGATTTCCCGCACAGTGGGAGAAGATCAACTTGTGGATGAAATGATCTTCTCGTTCACACATACCCTGGAAATGCCGTGGATGTTGCCGGGTATACCTCCTACCAATCGCTATGTGGAAGTAGCGTTGGTCGCGATCGTGCGCTTCCGCGATGGCAAGCTGGCACACGAACACATCTATTGGGACCAGGCTTCGGTACTCAAGCAGATTGGTTTACTGACAGACCCCGGGCTGCCGGTTTTTGGGGCGGAATCCGCTCGCAAGGTGCGAGGCGGCTAAGCAAACTTCCCGCCTACGGGTATATATTGATGGGCATGCTGCCAACTCGCCGCGACCTGTTGGATCTCGCCGTGCGTGCCGCTGCGCTGCCGGGTGCGGCGGAGTTTTTCGCAACCTGGCTCAGAGCCGATCAAGAGCACCAGCACGACTCGGGTTCCGCCGCTCCGCCGGAATCGCCGCTGCTGCGCGATTACAAACCGCAATTCTTCGCGCCGGAAGATTTCGAAGCGCTGCAAGGCTTCACCGAAATCCTCATCCCTACGGATGACACACCCGGCGCGCGCGAGGCCCGCTGCGCCCACTACATCGACTTTCTGATGCAGGCGTCGGGGCCGGTTCCGCAGACGCAGAAGGCATGGCGCGACGCCATGGCGGCATTGAAAGATGCCGGATTCCATGCCGCCGACGCCAATGGCCGCGCGGCTCTGGTGGAAGCCATGTCGAAGCCCGAGCGCGACCGCACCGTTACGCACCCGGCTTATGCCGCCTACCGCCTGATCAAGCAGCTAAACACGTTCGCGTTCTATACGTCGCGCGCCGGAATGATCGACGCGCTGGAATACAAAGGCAACTCGTATAACGCGAGCTTTCCCGCCTGTACCCATCCGGAACACCGCGTAGTCTGAGGAGCAACTCATGGCGAATACCTATGACGCGATCGTAGTCGGGTCAGGCCCTTGCGGCGGCTGGGCGGGAATGGAACTGGCGAAGGCCGGCATGAAGGTTCTGATGCTCGAAGCCGGAAGCCCGGTGGACCCCGCCAAGGACTTTCATCACACCTTCCTTTATCAAATGGAGTACCGGGGACAGGCCAAACCCGGGGCCC
>Ga0209862_1000071_pt1 | contig 35426 bp, 31 predicted proteins | sample OrgsoiDNA_201061_FD_185809 | JGI IMG/M metagenome (GOLD analysis project Ga0209862, IMG submission 185809) | Permafrost soil microbial communities from the Arctic, to analyse light accelerated degradation of dissolved organic matter (DOM) -... | ecosystem: Environmental > Terrestrial > Soil >... | reverse complement strand
ATGGGCCTCGACTACAGCTATTCGATCGTCGCCGCCGAAGAGTTCGGCACCATCCATTGCGGCGGGGTCCCGATGTCCATCGGCGTGCAGACCGACATGTGCACCCCGGCCCTCGCCCGCTTCGGCTCCGATGAATTGCGTGAAGAGTTCCTGCGCCCGGCGATCACCGGCGAGCAGGTCGGCTGCATCGGCGTCTCGGAAGTCGGCGCCGGTTCCGATGTCGCCGGGTTGAAAACCACCGCCCGAAAGGATGGCGACGACTACGTAATCAACGGCAGCAAGATGTGGATCACCAACTCACCGAGTGCTGATTTCATCTGCCTGCTGGCCAACACCTCGGACGATAAACCACACATCAACAAGTCGCTGATCATGGTGCCGATGAATGCACCCGGGATCAGCCTCAGTTCGCACCTGGACAAGCTCGGCATGCGCAGTTCGGAAACCGCCCAGGTGTTTTTCGACAACGTACGCGTGCCGCAACGCAATCGCATCGGCCATGAAGGCGCGGGTTTCATGATGCAGATGTTGCAGTTCCAGGAGGAACGCTTGTTCGGCGCGGCGAACATGATCAAAGGCCTGGAGTACTGCATCGATAGCACCATCGAGTACTGCAAGGAGCGCAAAACCTTTGGCAATGCGCTGATCGACAACCAGGTCATTCACTTTCGCCTGGCTGAGCTGCAAACCGAAATCGAATGCCTGCGGGCGCTGGTTTATCAGGCGACCGAGCAGTACATCAAAGGCCAGGACGTCACCCGCCTGGCTTCGATGGCCAAACTCAAGGCTGGCCGGCTCGGCCGGGAAGTCAGTGACAGTTGCCTGCAATACTGGGGCGGCATGGGTTTCATGTGGAACAACCCGGTAGCCCGGGCCTACCGCGACGTGCGGCTGGTGTCGATCGGCGGCGGCTCTGACGAAATCATGCTCGGGATCATCTGCAAACTCATGGGCACCCTGCCCGGGAAAAAGAAATGAACACCCTGCCGGTTTGCCAGACACTGCTGCTCGAGTCCCACAATGGTGTGCTGCACATCACCCTCAATCGCCCGGAAAGCCGTAACGCCATGAGCTTGCAGATGGTCGCCGAACTGCGTGCGGTGCTGGCGGCGGTGAGCGAGGACCGAACCGTTCGAGCCTTGGTGATCGGCGGTGCCGGCGGACACTTCTGCGCGGGCGGCGACATCAAGGACATGGCCAACGCCCGGGCTCAAGGCCCGAGCGCTTATCGCGACCTGAATCGAGCGTTCGGTGCGCTGCTGCAAGAAGTGCAACATGCTCCGCAAGTGGTGATCACGGTGCTGCAAGGCGCAGTGTTGGGCGGTGGCTTGGGGCTGGCCTGTGTCAGCGACGTTGCGCTGGCCGACCATCAAGCGCAGTTCGGCCTGCCGGAAACCAGCCTCGGCCTGCTACCGGCGCAGATCGCACCGTTCGTGGTCCAACGCATCGGTCTGACCCAGACCCGAAGACTGGCCCTGACCGCAGCGCGATTCGACGGCACCCACGCCCGGCGAATGGGCCTGGTGCATTTTGTCGAGCATGACGCGCAAGCCCTGGCCGAGCGTCTTGATGAAGTGCTGGCCCATGTATTGTGCTGCGCACCGGGGGCGAACGCGCTGACCAAAAAGCTCTTGCTGGCAAGTGCCGGGCAGACTTGCGATGCGCTGCTGGATCAAGCGGCCGAGTGGTTCAGCGAAGCGGTGACCGGGGACGAGGGTATCGAAGGGACCATGGCATTCGTGCAAAAACGTAAACCGGGGTGGGCCTCTTAAAAGCTTCGCGGGCAAGCCTCGCTCCCACAGGGGTTATGTGTCGTTCACAAACCTTGTAGGAGCGAGGCTTGTCCGCGAAGAGGCCATCACATTCACCGCACAACAAAAGGGAACGCCCCATGCCCGGATTCAGCAAAATCCTGATCGCCAACCGCGGTGAAATCGCCTGCCGCATCCAGCGCACCGCCCAGGCCCTGGGCTACCGCACGGTCGCCGTCTTCAGCGACGCCGACGCTGATGCCCTGCACGTGCAAATCGCCGACGAAGCCGTGAACATCGGCCCGGCGCCTGTACAGCAGTCGTACCTGAACATCCCGGCAATCATCGATGCCGCCCGCCGCACTGGCGCCGATGCGATACACCCCGGCTACGGCTTCCTTTCGGAAAACGCCGGCTTCGCCCTCGCCTGCCAGCAAGCCAGCATCACCTTCATCGGCCCGAGCCCCGAAGCCATCGAGCTGATGGGCAGCAAGCGCCTGTCAAAACTCGCCATGATCGACGCGGGCGTACCCTGCATCAAAGGCTATCAGGGTGCCAAACAGGACGACGCGACCCTGAGCCGTGAAGCCGAACGCATCGGCTATCCGCTGATGATCAAGGCCAGCGCCGGTGGTGGCGGACGCGGCATGCGCCTGGTACACGACGCGGGTGATCTGCTGGAGCAACTGCGCACCGCACGTTCCGAGGCCCTGCACGGGTTTGGCAGCGATGAGCTGATCCTCGAACAGGCGCTGATCGATCCGCGTCACGTTGAGGTTCAGGTGTTCGGTGATCAGCACGGCAACCTGATCTACCTTGGCGAGCGCGACTGTTCAATCCAGCGCCGGCATCAGAAAGTCATCGAGGAAGCGCCCTGCCCGGTCATGACCGTCGAACTGCGCCAAGCCATGGGCGAAGCGGCGCTCAAGGCCGGGCGAGCGGTGAATTATGTGGGCGCTGGCACGGTGGAGTTCCTGCTCGATGCTCGCGGGCAGTTTTACTTTCTGGAGATGAATACCCGACTGCAGGTGGAACACCCAGTGACCGAACTGATCACCGGCCTGGACCTGGTTGCCTGGCAACTGCACGTCGCTGAAGGCCTGCCGCTGCCGCTGCGTCAGGATCAGGTGCAGCTCAATGGGCATGCCATTGAAGTGCGCCTGTACGCCGAAGACCCTGCCCAAGGATTCCTGCCGCAGACCGGGCATATCGACGCCTGGGAGCCGGCGCTGCAACACGGCGTACGAATCGACCATGGCCTGATCGAAGGCCAGAACGTCAGCGTCTTTTATGATCCGATGCTGGGCAAACTCATCGCCCACGGCGCCACTCGCGAAGAAGCCCGGCGTAAGTTATTGCGGGCGGTGCAGGACAGCGTGCTGCTGGGCATTCAGAGCAATCAACGCCTGCTCGCCAGCCTGCTGGAGCATCCGCAATTCATCCTTGGCGAATTCAGCACCGGTTTTATCCCGACGCACTTCGCCGACCACCCCTGCCTGCATGCCCACGTCCCGAGCGCCGAAGAACTGGCCATCGCGGCGGCGCTGTTCTATCAGGCATCAGCGCAACATCACGCGGCCCCTTTGGCCGGTTGGCGCAACAACGCCAGCGTGCCATTGCACTATCGCATCGGTGTAGAGGACCAGGACTGGACCGTAGAACTGAACGCGGTGCCTGACGCGCCCTTCCGGCTTCGGATCGGCGACCGGACGCTCGAATTGAAGCTCATCCACTGCGACAGCCGTTGGACCACCCTGGAAATCGACGGCATCCGCCAGCGTCACGCCTATCGCCTCGACGCCGGGCAACTCTGGCTGTTCACCCGCCCCGGCAGCCTGCGGCTGGTGGATCGCACTCAGTTGCAGGTCAGCAGCCAGGCTAGCGTCGGCTCCGGCACGCTCAAGGCACCGATGGACGGGGCGATCATCGACGTATTGGTCAGCGAGGGCAGCACGGTCAGCAAGGGGCAATTGCTGGTGGTGCTGGAGGCCATGAAAATGGAGCATCCGCTCAAATCCGGGATCGACGGCGTGCTCAAACGCTTGCAAGTCAGGGTTGGCGATCAGGTTAAAAATCGTCAGATTTTGTTGGAGGTCGAATAAGGTGCCAGGGGGCGTTCTCAATTAGTTTCCACGCGCGGAAACTAATTGAGAACGCCCCCTAGGCGGATCCGCCGGGTTTGGCTACGCTCAAGCCCTATCGGGACGCGGATACCAGGAACCCTGCGATGCCTCACTGGTTGGTCATTGATCTGGAAGCCACCACCGATGAGGGCGGCTGGCCAGTCACAGAAATGGAAATCATCGAAATCGGTGCCACCCTGGTGGACCGAAAAGGTCGAGAACTGGATCAGTTCCAGCGTTTCGTACGCCCGACGCGCCGGCCTTTGCTGACGCCGTTTTGCCGGGAACTGACCCACATCACCCAGACCAACATCGATGCGGCGCAGCCGTTGGTCGAGGTCTGGGACGCGTTCGAGCACTGGCTCACCCAGCATCACTCGCGCTTGGAAGGCTGGGCCAGCTGGGGCGATTACGACCGCCAACAATTGGTTCAGGAATGGCAACGCCTGCAACTCGACAGCTTTTTGAGCCAAGTGCCGCACATGAACCTCAAGCAGCGATTCGCCAAGGCGCGTCGACTGGATCGCCCGCTGGGGCTCAACGGCGCGCTGCAACTGGCGGGCATGCAATTCAATGGTCAGCAGCATCGGGCACTGGAAGACGCACGCAATACGGCGCGGTTATTACCGCTGATTCTTCCCATCTAGGAAGGTGACGGCGCAAGGGGCGTTGTGCATACTGGCCGGCCCTTTTAAGCCCTTTTCGAGGAATCGCCCATGTTTAAAGTCAACGAGTACTTCGACGGCACCGTCAAGTCGATCGCCTTTGGCACCGCACAAGGTCCAGCGACTATCGGCGTCATGGCACCGGGCGAATACGAATTCGGTACCAGCCAGCGTGAAATCATGCACGTGGTGACCGGCGCTCTGACCGTCAAACTGCCAGACAGCACCGACTGGGAAACCTTCGCTGCCGGCAGCCAATTCAATGTGCCTGCCAACAGCAAGTTCCAGCTGAAAGTGGCCGTCGACACCGCTTACCTGTGCGAATACCGCGGCTAAAACCCTGGGTTTCACAGCAAAAAAAATGCCCGTGTCTAACGACACGGGCATTTTTCGTTTGCAGCCTTTTTACTCGAGAATGGTCACCGGCATACCGACTTCAAGTCGACCATTGCTGTCGTTGACCAGGTTCTGGCCAAACATCGCGCCGTCCGCCTCTGCGCGATACTTCTGCAAAGTGGCCAGCGGCTCGCGATCATCGCTGCGCTCACCGGTCTTCGGATCAATCGTCGTCAGAATGCAGCGCGAGCACGACTTGACCACCCGGAACTCGACGTCGCCGATGCGAATGCGCTTCCAGCCGTCTTCAGCAAATGCTTCGCTGCCCTCGATCACCAGATTGGGCCGAAAGCGCAGCATCTCCAGCGGACGACCCACCTTGCTCGACAAGTCTTCCAGTGACGCCTGGCCGATCAGCAATAGCGGGAAACCATCGGCGAACGCTACCTGATCATCATCCTTGCCGTAGCCGGCCTCGGTGGTGCGCGCGCGATCCAGCGGCACTTGTACCAGTCGTGTTGGTTTTCCAATGAATCGGCTGACCCAGGCACCGGCCGCGTCGCCAGCATCGGGCACCCGCAGGGTGTCACGCCAAATGGTTACGCCACGCAGTTCGGCGTCGCTGCCGGGCAAGGCAATATCGATCGGTGAGTGGCCAGGAGCATTGAGGGTCAAGCCACCGTCGGCATTCCACAGCGCCGACAGCTGACTCATCTGCGCCACTGCGCGCTGGGTCAGGAAGCGTCCGCTGGCCTCGTCCACCAACATCCAGCGTCGATCCCCGTCCAGGCCCAGTTTGTCGAGGCTGACCTGTTGCAGGGTCTCGCCCTTGGCGGATTTCAACGGATAACGATAAAGCGCGCTCAGACGCAGCATGGCCAGCTCCCTGGTGGGCAAAAACGCCACCCTATACGAGCTTGATCGCCGAATCAAAGGCTGAGAACACTACATACCTTGTGGGAGCGGGCTTGCTCGCGAAAGCGGTGTGTCAGTCAACATTGATATCGACTGACACGGCCTCTTCGCGAGCAAGCCCGCTCCTACAGGTAGGCCAAGTCGTTATCAGGCCGGCACTTCGTCGAGCATCAGGCGTTGGCGCACCACATCGACGAGTTTGTCGGGCTGAAACTTGGAGAGGAAGTTGTCGCAACCGACTTTCTTGACCATCGAATCGTTGAAACTGCCGGACAACGAGGTGTGCAGGACCACATAAAGGCCACGCAGGCGCGGATCGTTACGGATTTCGGTGGTCAGGCGATAGCCGTCCATTTCCGGCATTTCCGCATCGGTGAAGATCATCAGCAGTTTGTCGGTCATGACAACGCCGGTATCGGCCCAGGCTTTAAGCATGTTCAGGGCTTTCAGGCCGTCGCTGGCGATATGCATCTTCACGCCCAACTGGCCGAGGGTGTCGCGCAATTGCGACAGCGCCACGTTGGAGTCGTCCACCAGCAGCACTTCACGGCCACGAGCACGTTCCAGAACCGGGTCATCCAGTTTGTCCTTGGACACCTTGGCGTTGTACGGAACGATTTCGGCGAGGACTTTTTCCACGTCGATGATCTCCACCAACTGGTCATCGACCTTGCTGATGGCGGTCAGGTAATGCTGGCGACCGGCGCTGGTCGGCGGCGGCAGAATGGCTTCCCAGTTCATGTTGACGATGCGGTCCACGCCACCGACCAGGAACGCCTGCACCGAACGGTTGTACTCGGTGACGATGATGGTACTGGTAGGGCTTGGCACCAGTGGACGCATGCCGATGGCCTGGGACAAGTCGATGACCGGCAGGGTCTGGCCACGCAGGTTGACCACACCGCAGACAAACGGATGGCGCTGGGGCATCAGGGTCAGTTTCGGCAGTTGCAGCACTTCCTGAACCTTGAACACGTTGATCGCGAACAATTGCCGCCCGGCCAACCGGAACATGAGAATTTCCAGGCGATTCTCACCCACCAGTTGCGTGCGTTGGTCTACCGTGTCGAGAATGCCGGCCATTAATGACTCCTGGGCTTGTTCTGATGAATTCACTAAAGAGGGTTATCGGCTGTTATTGCCGGACCTTGACCCTCAGACAAAATGCCATGCCCAGCCATTGATGTCACATTAACATCATGCTTTACTGACCCGGTGATTTTCATCACACCTGATTCCCTGACGCGCGACCTCGGTTTGCACGTTAGGTTCCCCTGCGTAAGGGATTCCCCTAGTAACAATCAGGCCCAACCTGATATTCGCAATATCCAATAGCCATTAATGTGACGCCATTCTCATTGCATGAACGGAGTCAGGCTTTTGTGTGCGATCGCAGGTCAGTGGCCCTCCACCCTCTCGAGTTCTCCAGCGTGCGCAATAGCCTGCCGGGGTGCGTTCGCGCAAAAACTCGTGATTATCGACACGCACGACATTCCCTCATCTGACATGACGTTGTGGAGATAAGCATGCCGTACGACCATAAAGAGGGCGCTCAACGGCTCCCCGAGTTTCTCGTCGAGGCTGAAACACTCCTGGCTAAATCCGAGGAATGTCTCTGTCATCTGCAACTGATCAGCAATGACACCGACGCCATTGACTGCATGCTCAGCACCCTCCTGAAGCTGGCGAACAAGGCCGATGCCCTGGCCCTGGAAGCGGTTTCAGAGTTTTCGCTGCATATTCATGGCTTGTTGAATCACGCCCAACACCACATGACCCTGAACGATCAAGCTCTCGATGCGCTGAAAGACTGCTTTACGCTGATGGCCTGGCAACTTGAACTCATCGATCAGAAAACCGGACAGTTGACCCTCGATGACAGCGAGCAAGCGTCTTTGATTGAGGCGTTTGCCTTTCAACTCGGGCAAAACCGTTTTCAGCCACCCGCCCACGCCAAGCCGCTCACCCTCGTGGCCTTCTCGGAACGGCAAGCTTAGATTTGCCGGCCAACTAGGCGTTGCCTGGTTTTCTTAATACCCAGACCCGACTCAATAACTTGAGCGCACCTGTCGCAATTGAAACTTTCTTACCTGTCAGCGACAGCACTAAACAAATAATTGTTTCTGTCGCGCAAGGACTATTGCTCTAGCACTCAGGTAATACCTGACCATAAAAATAAATGGCCAATTACCTTCGGCATCCTCGCGTGACAATAACCACACTTTTTCCATTATGGAACTAACGTCCAGAACAGCTGAATTCCTGACTGTCTGGACATATATACCAAACGCGACCAACGGTATCTTAAGTGGTATTATGCCGCCCATTAGTTGGCTTCAATTAATGGCGTCGTGATTCCAGACGAGAGCGGCTCGATAAACTTCAAGGCCGATTTCAACCACTGGTTTCACCCCTTGAAGTCGCTGTTTCACCCAATAGTTTTTTTCAGACAGAGATCCGTCAGGCCCCCCTGACCGATTTTCCCGCAGCGAACATCCATTGGCTCCATCCGCTATGTACGCCAGCCTCAAGTCAATCACCACGTGGCCACCTTCCAGAGAAAACGCGCGTCGGTTCACTCTGGTGCTATGTACCTGCTCAGCACTTGGCAGCCTGTTGGTCTATGGCCTGTCCACTCAACTGCCGGCGGGTCTGCTGGTGCTCAATCTGGCAGCACTTGCCTGCGTCTGGGTCGGGCATCGCCTCTCGCGCAAATCAATAAAGTTTCAGCCACAAGAGCTGGCCGATCGGCTTCTGGAAGTACAGGAAAACGAACGCCATCGGCTCAGCCGGGAGTTGCACGACGACATCGGCCAGTTACTGACGGCAGCGAAACTTCAAAGCGAATGGCTCAAACGTCGGCTACCCGAAGACCTGCAGGACCAGTGCTCGACGCTCTGCGATACCCTGGAAGAAACGTTGACCAAGGTGCGTGACGTGTCGGCTATCCTCAACCCCCGGCAACTGACCAGTCTTGGGCTGGAAGCCAGTTTGCGGGCACACTTGCTCAAGACCCTGGCCAATACGTCGGTGCACTGGAGCCTGGAGTGTCATCAGCGCTTGACCGGGCTCCCTGAAGAAATGGCCCTGGCAGCCTTCCGGATTACTCAGGAAGCGGTGACCAATATCCTGCGCCACGCCGAGGCCAGAAATTTATTGGTACGCCTGCAACGCCTGCCTCAGGGCCTGACATTGCTGATCAGCGACGACGGCCAGGGCTTTGAGCCCGCGGTAAACCCCGCGCGTGAAGGGCAGCGCGGAATGGCCGGGATGTCGGAACGGATCGATCAATTGGGCGGGACCTTGACCGTGACCAGCGAGCCGGGCAAAGGCACTCAAATCGAAGCACTTTTCCCCTGGGCGCCCCGCGCACTCGAGCGGGCCAGCACGAATAAGGTTCTGCGTTGACTTGTAACTTACTTCTGGTGGATGACCACTCGCTTATCCGGGCAGGCGTGCGCGCTCTGGTGCTGGATATTCCCGGCTATGCGGTCGTTGGCGAGGCCAATGACGGCTCGCAACTACTGGAGATGGTCGAGCAACTGTCCCCGGACATCGTCCTGTTGGATATTTCCATGAAGGAAACCGGCGGCCTCGAAGCCTTGCAACGACTCAAAAGAGTTCGCCCACAAAGCAAAGTACTGATCCTGTCGATGCACACCGACCCGACACTGATCATGCAAGCTTTGGAGTCCGGCGCCCACGGTTATTTGCTCAAGGACACCACGGCCACCGAGCTCGAACACGCACTGGACGCCTTGCGCAATAACGAACGCTATCTGAGCCCGGCCATTGCCCACACGGTGATCAACCAGGCACTGACGCGCACTCAGAAAAACCAGCCGACTATTGCGGACTCTCACAACCTGACGGCCCGTCAGCTGGAAATCCTGCGCCTGATCGTTCGCGGCAAATCCACCCGGGAAATCGCCAACGGTCTGGGCCTGAGTATCAAGACTGTCGAAACCCACCGCTCGCAGATCATGAAACGCTTGCAGATCTACGACGTGGCGGGCCTAGTGCTGTTTGCCGTGCGCGAACAGATCATCAGCCTGGATGATTGACAGCCGGCGATGAACCCAGCAGCGGTGAGTTAGGCGGCAAATGGACACGCAATGCCGCCTCACGCGCCTCGAAACGCAAGCTGTCCCCCTCCAGAGGCTCACCATCAAGGTTGATGTGCAGGCCTTCCGAGACTTTGATCTCGACCCACGGCAAACGGGCTCGCACGAACATGTTGTCGATGCCGAAGCCATCGGCCAGCAGGTTTTTCAAGGTGCCTACCACCTCCTGCGGCGCTGGCAGAATGCTGATATCCAGCAATCCATCGTCAACCAGCGCTTGCGGGCACAGCACACGACCACCACCGGCCTGTCGGCCATTTCCGATACCCAGTGCCAACAGCTCGCCACGCCAGTAAAAGTCCGGTCCCTGCAATTCGCCATAGGCCGCATGCAATTCACTGAAGCGCGATAAACCGGTGAACAGGTACGCCGCCCCGCCCAGAACCTTTTTCAGGTCCTCCGACGTATTGGCCGTGACATTACTGCCAAAACCGCCAGTGGCCATATTCAGAAACACTTGTCCGTCTACCTCGCCCAGGTCGATGGAGACCGGGGCGCTGTCCAGAAGCTCCAGTGCCCGGGCAGGCTCCAGAGAGATGCCGGCAGCGCGCGCAAAATCATTAGCGGTACCCAATGGCATCAGCACCAGGCTGGACTCGTTCGAATGCGCTGCCATGGCCTCGGCGATATCGCGCAGGGTGCCATCGCCGCCGCCGGCAATGATCTGCGTATAACCCGCTGCCAGCGCTTCACCCACCAGACGCTGGGCGTCGCCCGCCTCCCAAGTCAGCCGAACGGCCAGATTCCAGCCCTCCTTGCGCTTGCCTTCGACGGCCGCGCGCACGTCTTCGTTGAGTGCCTGCTTGCCATGCAGAATCAACAGCGCCTTGCGCTCATCCATTGCAATAACTCCCCATGATTGGAATCCGTATGGGAGATGTTGACCTCACAGGCACCGAAAAAAGTCAGCGGATCTTGAATTAATTCAGGCCTCGGCGTCTCGCGTCCTACAGAGCGGGATATTTTCTTACAAAACGTGAGGAATCGGCTCAATTGACCGAGCCTGGTGATTGGTACACCTTTGGAGGCCTGCGGTTTCAATCACCAAAATACATACACACAAGGATGTGCACGCAATGAATGCAAACGCCTTAAGGGCTCATCAGGCTGAATTCAAAAACAGCGCAAAACCCACTGGAGAAGTTGATATGGAACCTCGCGTCATTGAACTGGAGACACACCTCAAGTACATCCGCAGGGACATGGATGAGGTGCGTGGTGACGTGAGATCCATCAAACACCGACTGGCCTATTCCACCGGTGCAACGGCCGTGATCCTGGGACTTCTGGGGTGGGTCGCCAACAGCCGGTTCGAACAGGTCGTAACGCTCCTGGCGCATTAAGCGGCATGGATGCACGCAAGACCCGGCTCATGCTACCGGGGCTTGCGTTGGTCAGCCAACAGCAGGCATCAGCTCAAGACTTCACTCAGGGGAATGAAATTGACGTATTCACCCTCGATCAGCGTCCGGTCCTCCAGCACTTCAACCAGGCCCTCGGCCCAAGCGGCGCTGCGTAGTACCCCGGAACTCTGGTTCCTGTAGATGGTTGCCCGACCATTCTCGAGACGCCCGCGCAGGTACTCGCGTCGATTGCCTGCCTTGGGCCAGACAAACCCTGCGAGCACTGGGAACTTCAGCGGTTCGACGTCTTTGACGCCTTGACGGCGAAAGATATAAGGCCGCGCCAGCAAGGCAAAGGTCACCAGCGTCGACGCCGGGTTACCCGGCAAACCAATCACCGGCACACCACGGAAATGCCCGAACGTCAGCGGTTTACCAGGCTTGATGGCGAGCTTCCAAAGCGTCAGTTCGCCCTCTTCGCGCAAGGCTATGCCGAGGAAATCAGCTTCGCCCACTGATACACCACCCGTGGACAAAATCAGGTCGACATCCGTCAGCTCGCTTAAACGAGCGCGAGTTATTTCCAGATCATCCACCAGGATGCCGGCGTCAATGACCTCGCAACCCAAACGCTGCAACCAGCTACAGAGCAACACGCGATTACTGTTGTAGATCTGCCCCGGGCCCAGGGCCCGACCGGGTTCGACCAGTTCATCGCCGGTGGACAGCACCGCGACGCGAACCTTGCGCACCACATCAAGCTCGGCACAGCCCAGTGATGCCGCCAAGCCCTGCTCGATCGGTCCAAGACGCGTGCCCGCCGACAAGACCAACTCGCCGACGGTGGTTTCCTGGCCTTGCGGACGAATGTTTTGACCCGCCGTCATGACCTCGGAGAACACTACGCGTTCGTCTGCCCGAACCTCAGCGTTCTCCTGCATTTCCACGCAGTCCGCACCCTCCGGCACCGGCGCGCCGGTGAAGATTCGTGCGCAAGTCCCAGGCTGCAAGGGTTGCGGTGCCTGGCCAGCAAAAATCCTCTGGCTAACCACCAACGGTTCGCCGGTCCAATCGGCTAGGCGCAGGGCATAACCGTCCATGGCACTGTTGGGCCAGGGCGGTAAATCCAGCGTCGAGATCAGATCGTCCGCCAACACTCGACCCTGAACCTGCGCCAGCGGCAGGCGTTCACGTTCACGAATCGGCGCCGCTTCGGCCATTTCCAGCAAACGCGCGAGCGCCACTTCGACTGGCATCAAACTGCCGGTCTTGCCAGGCTTACCCGCGGGATTCACAGGGTGCCGCCTGTTTCAGATGAGGGACGAAATTGCACGGACGGTGCCGCGAATCCAGTTGTTCGGCGAGGATGCCATCCCAACCAGTGCGCACGGCATTGGTCGAGCCCGGCAAGCAGCACACCAGCGTGCCGTTGGCCAGACCGGCCAGGGCTCGGGACTGCACGGTCGAGGTACCGATGTCTGCCACCGAAATCTGCCGGAACAGCTCGCCAAAACCATCGACCTGTTTATCCAGCAGGCAACTCACCGCTTCCGGCGTGCTGTCGCGGCCGGTGAACCCGGTGCCGCCAGTGATCAGCACCACCTGCACGACATCGTCGGCAATCCAGGTGGCGACTTGCGCACGAATTTTGTAGAGATCATCTTTAAGCAGCACCCGCGCCGCGAGGTTATGACCGGCAGCGCTCAGGCGGTCGACGAACACCTGGCCTGAAGTGTCGGTTTCCAGGGTACGGGTATCACTGACAGTCAGCACCGCGATGTTGAGCGGTGCGAAAGGTACATCAGCCTTGGCTTTCATAGGCTCGTCCAGTTGTAGGGGAAACAGCCCGGTGTTATATCACAGCACCTCATTTTTTTGCCGCCCCCAGGGAGAGTTGCCATGACGTCAAATACACCGCTGTCGCTGTGTTCCATTCTGCTCCTGGCGGGAGGGCGCGGCCAACGCATGGGCGGCCAGGACAAGGGGTTGATCGAATGGCATGGCGAACCGCTGATTGCCCACCTGCACCGTAAGACCCGTGCACTCAGCGATGACCTGATCATCTCCTGCAACAGAAACCAGGAAAAATATGCGCCGTACGCCGACCGATTGGTCGTTGATGATCACACCGATTTCCCTGGGCCTCTGGCCGGTATTCGTGCTGGCCTGAAGGCCGCCCGCCATCCGCACCTGCTGGTGTTGCCCTGTGATGTGCCGCGTATTGATGCAGCGCTGCTGCAAAGCATGCGCGAAACGGCCGGGCTTCATCCGGACAAGCCGCTAATGCTGCGCCACGGCGAACATTGGGAGCCGTTGCTGTGCGTTATCCCCGTCGCCCTTTTAGATGCGTTCGAAAACGCCTGGAACGAGGGTGAACGCAGCCCGGGCCGGATCATGCGCCAGCTCGGCGCCATTGCCCTGCAATGCCCTGACAATGACCCTCGCCTGGCCAACCTGAACACCCCCGAACTGTTAAGTGCACATAACACTGTGTCAGACTGACACGAGAAGGAACTTGCGCGCGTTGCATACGTCTACAAGCTCAGTAACCAAAAGAATTCATATTCGGAGACACGCTCATGACTCAACGGACCCTCGCCACATTCATGCTCGCACTGGGCCTTGCCACCCTCGCCGGTTGCGCATCGCCAACAGTGATCACCTTGAATGACGGTCGTGAAATCCAGGCCGTCGACCAGCCTAAATTCGATTCCGAGTCGGGTTTCTACGAGTTCGAACAGCTGGATGGCAAGCACACTCGCATCAACAAGGATCAGGTTCGTACTGTTAAAGAGTTGTAATCTTTGCGGTGATAACCGGATACAGAAAAGCCCGCGAAATGCGGGCTTTTTCGTGGGCGAAGCATAGTGCGGCGACCGATCACCACTGCAAGGTGATGGTGCTTTCGAAGGCCCGCTCCTGACCGGTGACCGGGTCCACAAAGCGCAGTCCCTGGGCCAGCAATTTCAGGGGGTTGGCGTAATCATCCTCGACGTCCTTGAGCACCTGTGGGTAGAACGGATCATTGCAGATACTCGCGCCCAAAGCCGTCATGTGCACGCGCAACTGGTGCTTCTTGCCGGTGACCGGATAGAGCCCGTAACGCCAGAGTTCGCCGTTTTTCTCCCTGACCTCGACCGCCGTCTCGGTGTTGCTGACGCCCGGACCTTCCTGCATGCGAAAGAACGGTTCGCCATCGACAAGCCGGCTTTTATGGACCAACGGAAAGGCCAGCTCAGGCAACGCCGGGGCAATGGCCTCGTAGCGTTTTTCGATTTGCCGCGTTGGGAACAACGACTGATACGCCGAACGCGTCTGAGGATTGGCTGAAAACAGCACGAGCCCCGCGGTATGCCGGTCGATGCGGTGCAAAGGCACCAAGTGGGGATTATCCAAGCGGTGGATCAGCCGCCGTAGCAGAGTCTGCTCCACGTATTCGCCAGCCGGCGTTACGGGCAGAAAGTGCGGTTTGTCCGCGACTACCAGATGTTCGTCGGCGTACAGGATCGACTCGATCACCGGAATAGGTTTTTCGTCCGGCACCTCACGAAAATAGTGAATCCGCAGACCTTCCTTGTAGGCCAGGTCAAGGGCGATTGGCAGGCCTTGTCCGTCGAGGACACGACCGCGAGCGATCCGGTCCAGCCACTGTTCACGACCAATTGCGCGAAAGTGCTCGCACAGGCAATCGAGGACGGTCTGCCACGGGCCGGGTGGCAAGTAGAGGGTGCTGGCCTGGCTGTGTGCAGCAGAAAAAGACGAAGTGGACATACGAAAGCTCTAACCCTCAATGCAGGGCGGCATTATCCAACAGTGACCGGAGCGAACCTAGCGAAGAATCCTCAAGCCGGGATCGACTGGGTCCGCGCGGCAGCCTCAGTGAACTCCTTGAGCCAGCGCAATACATCCACCGCTTCCCAGCGGCCGGGATCGTAAAGCGCATACATCAAGCCTTGATAACCCACGACATCCAGTTGCCGGTGATAGCCCGCGCGCTGGAACAAGGCTTCGATTTCGGCGAAACAGGTGTTGAAATGCAGCTTGTTGAACGGGGTTTTACCTTCGGTGACCAGGCCATCCAGACGCAATTCGAGGACCGCCTCGCGCACCACGTCGGCCGACATCCGGTTCACGCTGTTCTTCAATTGTTCGACATTGACCACGGTTCATCCCTCTGACTCACGGGATCACCTGGCCAACTCCGAAAGAGAAGGATGCAGGGCAGGCAATCCGAATAACTGTACAGACATACAGTAACCGAATAACCTGTTTTGCGCCAATGGATGAACGCAACACCGCGACGGGTGGGAACGTTCAGCGCAAGAACGCCACGACCTGCTCGGCATCGAAGGGCCAATCGAGTTCAGCGCCGCTATCAAGACGCCGCAACACCGGGATACGCAGGCCATAGTCCTCGACCCAATCTTCGTTTTCCGCGATATCGACCAACTCCACCAACAAACCGTGCTCGACCAAGGGCATCAGTTCTTCTTCGGCAAGTTCACACAGATGGCAACCCAGGGTGCCGAATAGCTGACATTCAGGAGGCATGACAAACAGACCAGGCAAAGTGAGGTTTCATTCTAGGCCCACCAAAGCTGTCGAGCCAATGACCGTAAGGCCTGGAGACATCCCCGGCAGTCGATTTCAAAAGGTTTCGGCAATTTCCTGATGCATATCATTTGCGCCGAATCCCGTTTGCGCGATGCTCTCGACTTTTTTGCCTCTACGCTTGGGTAGCCCGAAGTCGTCACCGGAGTTTTTTGTGTTTGCCAATCTGTTGATCATCCTTGCCTCCTCCCTGGTGGTCATTGCCTTGTTCCGGCGCCTGCGCTTGCCGCCGGTGCTGGGCTACCTTTGTGTGGGACTGATGATCGGGCCTACAGCACTCGACTGGGTGAACGAAAGCGACGAGCTACCTGACCTCGCTGAGCTGGGCGTGGTGTTCCTGCTGTTCTCCCTCGGGCTGGAGTTTTCCCTGTCGAAAATGCTCGCGCTGCGCCACGTCGTGTTCGGCCTTGGCAGCTTGCAAGTGCTGGGCTCCGGGATGCTGCTGGGGGCTTTGCTGATGCTGTTTGGTATGTCTGTCACACCAGCATTATTGCTCGGTGCCGGCCTGGCGTTGTCTTCCACGGCCATTGTCAGCAAGGAGCTTGGCAGCCTGGGTGAGATTTTCAGCAGTCACGGCCAGAATGCCATCGGCGTGTTGCTGTTCCAGGACGTAGTGGCGGTGTTGCTGCTGACCTTGGTGCCGGTGTTTGCCGGTAGCAGCGATCAAGCCTGGTATTGGGCGCTCCCCCTGACACTGGCCCAGACCGTGCTGCTGTTTGTTGGCCTGCTGCTGGCCAGCCGCTGGTTGCTGCCCCGATTGTTCCATGAGGTGGCCGCGTCGCGTTCCGCGGAACTGTTCGTGCTACTGGCCCTGGTGATTGTGCTGCTGACGGCCTGGCTGACGCACTTGCTCGGCCTCTCCCCCGCCCTCGGCGCTTTCCTGGCCGGCATGTTGCTGGGGGAAAGCCATTACCGACATCAGATCGAGGCCGATATCCGGCCGTTTCGCGACATTTTGCTCGGGTTGTTTTTTGTCAGTATCGGCATGTTGATCGACTTGCAGCTGTTTGCCAGCCACGGTCTGCTCATCCTCGGTTTGACCCTCTGCCTACTCTTGATCAAGGGCAGCGTGGTAGCCCTGCTGGTCAAATGGCGTGGCAGCGATGACGAGACAGCCTGGCGCAGCGGTCTGGCATTAGCCCAGGGTGGCGAGTTCTGCTTTGCCTTGATGGCGCAGATGCAGCAACACAAACTGATGCCCGCCGACCTCGGCGGCCTGCTGCTGGCCGCGACGTTCTGTTCGATGCTGGTCACGCCGCTGTTGCTGCGCGCCGCGCCACGCATCGCCGCACGCCTGCACCGTAAACCCAACGAAGAAGCAAAGCTTGAGGAAATCAGCGCGCTCAATGCCGGCCTGCAAGGCCATGTGGTGATTTGTGGCTACGGTCGTGTGGGGCAATCCATTGGCCGGTTTCTGCACAACGCGCAACAAACCTACATTGCCCTGGATAACGACCCCGTGCGGGTTCAGGAGGCTGCCGTCGGTGAACGCAGCGTGCACTACGGCGACTCACGCCGTGGCGAACTTCTGGCTGCCGTGGGGCTGGAACGGGCCAGGTTGCTGGTGATCGCGGTGGACAATAGCGACATTGCGTTACTGATCTTGAAGGAAGCACGCCGATATAACCCGAGCGTGCCAATCCTGGTACGCACTCGGGACGACAGTCAGTGGGCCGAATTGAAAGCGGCCGGCGCCAATGAAGTGGTGCCGGAGCTGCTGGAGTCGAGCCTGATGCTCGCCTCCCATGCGCTGATCATGCTGGGTTTGCCCGCGCATCAGGTTCAGGAGCGTGTCGATCAGGTGCGCCACGATCGCTATCGCCTGCTGCACCGGTTTTATCCCGGTGCAGAAGATGAAGAAAACTAGTCCTGGCTCACGGCGCCGATCTTGTGCACCGACAGGTCCGCGCCGTAATACTCCTCTTCCTGACTCAGGCGCAGCCCGTGGAACGCCTTGATCGTGCCATACACCGCAAAGCCACCGGCCAGTGCCACGACCACGCCCAACGAGGTCCCAAGCAACTGGCTGATCAGGCTCACCCCGCCCAAACCGCCCAAGGCAGTCTGACCGAAGATGCCGCAAGCGATCCCGCCCCACACGCCACACAGACCATGCAATGGCCAGACACCCAGCACATCATCGATGCGCCATTTGCCTTGGGCAGCGGTGAAGCACCAGACGAACAACGCCCCGGCAATCGCCCCGGTCACCAGTGCACCCACCGGGTGCATCAGGTCGGAACCGGCGCAAATCGCCACCAGCCCGGCCAGCGGGCCGTTATGCAAAAAGCCCGGGTCATTGCGCCCGACGATCAACGCCGCCACGGTGCCGCCGACCATGGCCATCAGCGAATTCACCGCCACCAACCCGCTGACACCTTGCAACGTCTGTGCACTCATGACGTTAAAGCCGAACCAGCCAACGATCAGAATCCACGACCCCAAAGCCAGGAACGGAATACTCGACGGTGCGAACGCCACCAGTCGACCGTCGCGATAACGCCCCTGCCGTGGCCCGAGCAACAATACCGCCGCCAGCGCCAACCAACCGCCCATGGCGTGGACCACCACGGAACCGGCGAAATCATGGAAACTGGCGCCAAAATGCTCCAGCAACCAGGCTTGAAAACCGAAGTTACCGTTCCAGATCATGCCCTCGAAAAACGGGTAGATGAACGCCACTATCAGCGCGGTCGCGCACAACTGCGGAACGAAGCGTGCACGCTCGGCAATGCCGCCAGAAATGATCGCCGGGATCGCCGCGGCAAACGTCAGCAGAAAAAAGAACTTCACCAGCGCGTAACCATGATCGGCATTGATCACCGCCGCCGGTTGCATGAAAGTGACGCCGTAGGAAATCCAGTAGCCTATAAAGAAGTAGGCCAGCGTCGAAATGGCGAAGTCGCTGAGGATCTTCGACAAGGCGTTGACCTGGTTCTTTTGTCGAACCGTGCCGACTTCCAGAAACGCGAAACCGGCGTGCATGGCCAAAACCATGACGGCACCGATCAGAATGAACAACGTGTTGGAGCTGTGGACCAGACTGTCCACAGCGCTTTGCAGATTTTCCATGGGGTTGGCAGACCTGAAGGCTAAAAAAGCACCAAAGCAGTTCGCGCAGGCAATCCATGCACCAAGTTGCGCCTTATCGGAACCATCGTATTGATTCCAATGAACCGCTTTGGCGCACAAGGCCGGAACCTTTGCGCGGGTTTTGATTATTTGAGTTATGGTTTTGCTCAAATCATGCCCAGCAACAGCGCAACGGCGCGAGCTGACGCACCACGACATAGCAAAAGTTGTACCAGTCATTTGTACTGAACCTTCGCCCAAGGCTCATACTCGAACGCATCAGAAGCCACTTACGGAGATCTACCCATGGCCAGCATCAAGGCAAAGACTGCTCAAGAAATCCTGATGAACGATTTTCAAACCCTGGTCAACGACACCGAACGGTTGCTGGAACACACCGCGTCCCTGGCCGGCGACCAGGCCGATGAATTGCGCGACCAGATCCACGACAGCCTGCTGCGCGCCCGCGAAACCCTGAAGCTGACCGAAGACTCCTTGCGTGATCGCGGCCAGGCTGCGGTCACCGCCACCGAGGATTATGTTCAGGCCAACCCATGGCAATCGGTCGGCATCGCCGCCGGCGTGGGTTTCCTCATCGGCCTGCTAGCCACGCGTCGCTGATATGTCTATCGGCGAATCCGGCTCGTCCGCGACGGGCACCAGCGCTACAACGCGGCGCCTGGGTGCCGCATTTCTAGGGTTGCTGCACAGCCATGTCGAACTGTTCGGCATCGAATTGCAGGAACAGAAAGCACGCACCGTCAGCCTGTTGCTGTTTGCAGGCCTGGCGCTGGTCTTTGCCTTGCTGTTACTGGTGGGGTTATCGACGCTGGTGATGATCCTGTTTTGGGACACCTACCGCCTGGCCGCGATCATTGGGCTTTGCGTGTTCTACACCCTGGCTGCGATATTTTGCGGGATGCGGCTCAAGGCTGCGGTCTTCGATGAGTCCTCACCCTTCCATGGCACCTTGGAAGAATTGGCCAACGACCGGGAGCGCCTGCTGCCATGAGCCTGCCTCAGCTACCTCAAAACAGTTCCCGCGCCGAAATGCGCAAGGCGCTGATCCGCTTGCGCATGGAAATGCACCGCCAGGAAATCCGCCAGGAATCCCGGCAACTGCTGCAACCCTTGCAGCGAGTGCGCGGGATGACACAAAACCTGCAGGACGGTTTCGGCATCAAGCACGCCCCGCTCTGGGGCGTGGCCGCCGTGACCCTGCTCGGTTTTCTCACCGGCAAGAGCGCCAAAAACGGTGGCGTCAGCAGCCTGACTCGCCTGGTTCAACTCGGCGCCAGCCTGGGGCCGCTGATCAAACTGGTCATGCAGGGCTCCTCACGTAAACCCTGATCAGCCGCTATCTGGCTGCATTCTTGCAATACCACCGGGATGAACCTCTCTATCGAGGGGTTCGATCCTGCCTACCTACCCGGTGACCAGGTTTATCCAAAAACAAGACCTTACCAAGGAGGCCTCGTGATCGACGGGCAACCGCTCGCCTGCTTTCAGCCGTTCATCGATACCGCCACTGGCCGTATCGCCGGCGTCGAGGCACTGGGTCGACTGCGTCAGGCCGATGGTCAATTGACCTCTGTGGGACCGTTGTTCGCCGACCCGCGAACCCCGGCCATCGCCCTGCGCCGTCTCGACCGACAGATCCGCGATAACGCCCTGAGTCGTTTGCACGAGGCCCCTGCGGACTGGTTTCTGAGCCTGAACATGTCACCACGCTGGATCAGCCGCCTGCGCCCGGACCAAGCTTTGCCAAGTCTCAAGCAATTGGCCAGGCATAGCGTCGATCCGCAACGCATTGTCTTCGAGATCACTGAACTGGGGGGCGACAGCCAACGTCTGGCCGAAGTGGTCGCGCGCTACCGACAGGCCGGCGCACGGATTGCGATCGATGACTTCGGTGCCGGTTACTCCCAACTCGATCGTGTGCTGGCCCTGCAACCGGACATTCTCAAGCTCGACATGCGCCTGTTTCAGGCCGCCGCCTTGGGCGGGCCGAGCAGCGAAGTGGTCAAGGCCCTGGCGCAAATGGCCGAGAAAACCGGGTGCTGGATCATCGCCGAAGGGGTGGAAACCGAGGCCCAGCTTAATTTCGCCCTGGAGTGCGGTTCACGCTATGTGCAGGGGTTTCTGTTCGCCCGGGCGCAAACCGGTTTCTTTGCCACCGATGCCTTTGTCGAACAGTTCGCGCAACTGCGCCAACGTTATGTTCAGCGCAAGCTGACGGAACGTGGCCGGCTGATGATCATGCGCCGGCAACTCACCGAGCTGATGGCCATCCTGCAAGACTGGGCTCAGGCCCGCGCGCCCCTCAGCGCTTTACCGCAACTGGATGCTTTTCCCTGGCTGTTGCGCTTCTACCAATGCGACCGTCACGGCACGCAACTGACGCCCAACCTTGAATGGCGCAACAACTGTTGGGAGGCCGACAACCGCTACCTGGGCCACAACTGGTCATGGCGCCCGTACTTCTATCACCTGCTGGCCGAGGGTTGGGATGAGCGTCGGCTGACCCTTTCCAATACCTACCGCGACGCCACCAGCAATCAGTATTGCCTGACGGCGGGACAGTTTTTCGACAATGGCGAGCGACTGCTGCTCATCGATATCGACGCCGCCGGGTTGTAGTTCTGCTTGCAGGCACTGATGCGAGTAAGGACACTGGGCCATCAGTCACTTGACGGAGAGACCCAGCCTTGGATTGGCAAACCCTGCTCACCCGAGAACGCCTCGGAAAGCCGCTGCACAGCCCGGAAGAACTCGGCCGCAGCCCTTTTCACAAAGACCACGACCGCATCATTTTCTCCGGCGCATTCCGCCGCCTGGGGCGCAAGACTCAGGTCCATCCGGTCTCCAGCAACGATCACATCCACACGCGTCTGACCCACTCACTGGAAGTCAGTTGCGTCGGCCGCTCCCTTGGGATGCGCGTCGGCGAAACCATCCGCAACGCCCTGCCCGACTGGTGCGAACCGAGCGACCTGGGCATGGTCGTGCAATCGGCTTGCCTGGCCCATGACATCGGCAATCCACCCTTCGGTCACTCCGGCGAAGATGCGATCCGTCACTGGTTCCAGCAAGCCGCCGGGCGTGGCTGGCTGGATGCAATGAGCGAGGTCGAACGCAACGACTTCCTCAACTTCGAAGGCAATGCCCAAGGCTTCCGCGTGCTCACGCAACTGGAGTATCACCAGTTCGACGGCGGTACCCGGCTGACCTACGCCACCCTCGGCACTTATCTGAAATACCCGTGGACAGCCAAGCACGCCGATTCTCTGGGCTACAAGAAGCACAAGTTCGGCTGCTATCAGAGCGAACTGCCGCTGCTGGAACAGATCGCGCACAAACTTGGCCTGCCGCAACTGGAAGACCAGCGCTGGGCCCGTCATCCGCTGGTGTACCTGATGGAAGCGGCCGATGACATTTGCTACGCGCTGATCGATCTTGAAGATGGCCTGGAGATGGACCTGCTGGAATACGCCGAAGTCGAATCCCTGCTGCTGGACCTGGTGGGCGACGATATACCGGAAACCTATCGCCTGCTCGGCCCACAGGATTCGCGCCGACGCAAACTGGCGATCCTGCGGGGCAAGGCCATCGAACACCTGACCAACGCGGCCGCGCGGGCCTTCGTCGAGCAACAGGACGCGTTGCTGGCCGGCACATTGCCGGGCGACCTGGTGGAGCACATGCACGGCCCGGCCAAGCGCTGCGTGCTGAATGCCAAGGACATGGCGCGTAAAAAGATCTTCCAGGACAAGCGCAAGACGCTGCATGAAATCGGCGCCTACACCACCCTGGAAATCCTGCTCAACGCCTTCTGCGGCGCTGCACTGGAACAGCACAACGGTCGCACACCGTCCTTCAAGAGCCGCCGCGTACTCGACCTGTTGGGTATCAACGCGCCCGATCCCCATGGCCCGCTGCATACATCGTTCCTGCGCATGATTGATTTCATCGCCGGCATGACCGACAGCTATGCCAGCGAAATGGCCCAGGAAATGACCGGCCGCTCGGTCCACGGATAAAAAACGCTGAATCAGCCGTGTCAGATTCTTCTGACCGGCTGATTGAAGTGGCTTGCCCTTCACCGCATTTCAACGCGCGCAGAGTGGCCCTAAAAGTTGCTTTGATCCAGCTTGCCCGCCGCCGGGGAATGATCCGATACCCCTTGCTGGCATACATGACCAAGCCACTGAAAAACCCGGCTTTAGAAACTAATTGACCTTGGTCCAAATATAAACCCTGGCAAACTCCCGACACTTTCAAGTGCAATCAATTACAGCATGTAACTCGCAATGTAAACATCATCACTTTCCGATTACACAATCAGAACTTTCACATTTCCTCATTGGAAACCTAGTTGATACGTAGGCCCATTCCTTATCAATTGTAGGAAACGTCCTGTATTGCCGCTATAGACCCGCCAGTTCATGCGCCCCCTCAATTAACTGAGCTAAGGTGCGCGCTTTATTCGCGCTCGTATGGGACTTGATTATGAACTCCGTTTTTATTGTCGACGATCACCCCGTCATCCGGCTTGCTGTCCGGATGCTGCTGGAGCATGAGGGTTATAAAGTCGTGGGCGAAACCGATAATGGGGTCGATGCCATGCAGATGGTTCGCGAATGCATGCCTGATTTGATCATTCTCGATATCAGTATTCCCAAACTCGACGGACTGGAAGTACTCGCTCGTTTCAATGCCATGAGCACACCGTTGAAAACACTGGTACTGACAGCACAATGCCCAACACTTTTCGGCATTCGCTGCATGCAATCCGGGGCCTCGGGGTATGTGTGCAAACAAGAAGATCTCAGTGAACTGGTAAGCGCCATCAAGGCTGTACTTTCCGGTTACAACTACTTCCCCAGCCAGGCCTTGAACCCCGTGCGCCCGGATGACGCAAGGTATGCAGAACTTGAGCTGTTCAAGTCAGTCAACGACCGTGAATTGATGGTATTGCAACTGTTCGCCCAAGGGCGCACCAACAAGGAAATCGCCAAAGGCATGTTCCTGAGCAACAAGACTGTCAGCACTTACAAGAAACGACTCATGCAAAAACTCAAGGCCAAATCCCTGGTAGAACTCATCGAGATGGCAAAACGTAACGCGTTAGTGTGAGAGACAGGATGCCCAGTCGCATAAAGGACTATCTAATAACATTGAGCGCGGGTTTATGCCTGAGCACCTCAGTGTCCGCAGCACACACTGACGTCGAGAACTACAGCCTGCTCAGCCGCTCAACCGGCGGACACGTGGAAGTCCAACTGGATAAATCTCAACGTCAATGGGCACACAACAAGCGCGAACTGACACTGGGCACATCAGCCCCCGACTACCCGCCTTTTGACCTGACGGTCAGTGGCCGTGACTATGAAGGCTTCACCGCCGACTTCGCCGGGATCCTCGGCCGGGCCATGGGGTTGCCGGTGAAGGTTCAGCGCTACGCTTCGCGCCAGGCTGCCATCGAGGCGCTGCAAAAGGGCGAGGTCGACCTGCTCGGCACAGCCAATGGATTCGAAGCAGGCAATTCCGATATTGTGCTTTCTGCGCCCTATGCCGTAGACCAGCCGGTGCTGGTGACCCGCGAGGGGGAAACCCGATCGCTGACCGACGGCCTCGCCGGGCTGCGACTGAGCATGGTGTATCACTATTTACCGCGCGAGGAAGTGAAGGCGCTGTACCCGAAAGCGATCATCACCGACTACCCCTCCTACCAGAATGCAATCAATGCAGTGGCCTTCGACCAGGCTGATGTCTTTCTCGGCGACACCATTTCAACCCACTACATGATCAACAAGGGTTACCTGAACAACGTCCGCATGGCCAACTTCGGTAAACACGAAGCCCACGGCTTCAGCTTCGCGGTGCACAAGGACAACCCGGATCTGTTACAGATCATCAACGCGACGCTCAAGGCCGTCCCCACCAGCGAGCGGGAAAGCATCGCCAAGCGCTGGAGTGCCGGCAGCGACATTCTCCTCACCGATCACAAGCTGCAACTGACTGAACGCGAACAACGCTGGCTGGCAAAACACCCGGTGGTGCGTGTGGTGGTCAACGAGGCGTTTGCGCCGCTGACGTTTTTTGACAGCAACGGAAACTTTCGCGGCGTCACCGCCGACCTTCTCGAACTGATCCGCTTGCGTACCGGTTTGCGCTTTGACATCCAGCGCAGCCGCGGCGACAACCAAATGATCGCCCTGGTCAAAGACAATCAGGCCGACTTGATCGCCGCGCTGCTCCCCAGCGCGCAACGCGAGACCCAACTGAACTTCAGCCGCCCCTACCTGGAAAACTCTTTTGTCCTGCTGACGCGTAAATCCGCCGACAGCGCGACAAACCTTGCGCAACTGCACGGCAAACGCCTGGCCATTGCCCAGGGCAACCCACTGATGGACTACCTGCGCCGCGAGTTCCCACGGATCCAGCTGATTGAAACGCCGGACACCTTTCACGCGGTGGAACTGCTCGCCGAGGGGCAAGTGGAAGGCGCCGTCAACTCGCTGATCATCGCCAACTACTTCATTTCATCGCGAATCTTCGAACACAAACTGCAAATCACCACCACCATCGGCACCCAGCAGGCCGCGTTCTCCATGGCTACCGCGCGGGGTGCTACGGAACTGAATGCCATTCTCGATAAAGCGCTGCTGAGCATTGCGCCGGAAGAGCTGGGGGTCATCAACAGCCGTTGGCGTGGCTACTCGGCGGCCTCGGAAAAAACCTGGAACAACTTTCACCGGGTGTTCTATCAGATTGTGATCGGTGCCAGCGTGCTGTTGCTGATTTCCATGGCCTGGAATGCCTGGATGCGCCGTCAGATCAAACAACGTCAGGCGGCTGAGCGCGCGCTTAACGATCAGTTCGAATTCATGCGCTCGCTGGTCAACGGCACGCCTCACCCGATATATGTACGCGACCGCCAGGGGCTGCTGCAAAGTTGCAACGACAGCTACCTGGAGGCTTTCCAGGCGAAGCGCGAAGACGTGATCGGTAAGAGCATCATGCAGGGCAACATGAATAATGCCTTCGAAGCCCGGGAATATCAGGCTGACTATCAACGGGTCGTCGCCGAGGGCTCACCGTTGATCGTCGACCGCCCGCTGCACATTGGCGGCCGCCGGCTGACGATCTATCACTGGATCCTGCCCTATCGCGATTCGAGTGGTGAAGTGCAAGGCATTATCGGCGGCTGGATCGACATTAGTGAACGGCGACAACTGTTCGATAAGTTGCGCGCGGCAAAAGAACAGGCCGATGAGGCAAACCGGGCCAAGAGCACCTTTCTGGCCACCATGAGCCACGAAATCCGCACGCCGATGAACGCAGTGATTGGCATGCTTGAATTGACCCTCAAACGCATGGATCAGGGTCATCTGGATCGTTCGTCCATCGAAACCGCGTACTACTCGGCGAAGGACTTGCTGGAGTTGATCGGCGACATTCTCGATATAGCGCGGATCGAATCAGGGCGCCTGAGCCTGAGCCCGGAGCGCGTCAACCCGGGTGAAATCGTGGCCTCGGTGGTGAGGATTTTCGACGGCCTGGCCCGGCAAAAAAATCTTCGCCTGCTGCTGGAGTTCAATCCGCCGCAGCCGCCCGTGGATGTGATGCTGGACCCACTGCGCTTCAAGCAGGTGCTGTCCAACCTGGTCAGCAATGCCATCAAGTTTACCGAGCAGGGTCAGGTCAAAATTAGCGTCGACTTGCTTCCTGACGATGAGCCCGGACGTACGCAGATGCAGGTGCAGGTACACGACAGTGGTGTCGGCGTCAGCGAACAGGATCAGCAGCGGCTGTTTGAACCCTTCGCCCAGATTGACAACAACGGGCAGTTGGCCCGGGGCGGCGCAGGGCTCGGTCTGGTCATCAGTCGCAGTTTGTGCGAAATGATGGGGGGCAGCCTGCAACTGAGCAGCCAGCCGGGGGTTGGTACTCAGGTCAACGTTTCACTGCACTTGGCGACGCTGCCGCGCGAGCTGGCACCAGACCGGGTCGAACCACACATCCCCACCAGCGACGCGCCCTTGAACGTGCTGGTGGTCGACGATCATCCCGCCAACCGCTTGCTCATGTGCCAACAACTGGAATACCTCGGGCATCGTTTTACCGGTGCCTGCGATGGCCAGGCGGGACTGGAAGCCTGGACGCACGAAGCCTTCGATCTGGTGGTGGTTGATTGCAACATGCCCATCATGAATGGCTACGACCTGGCCTGCGCCATTCGCCTGCTGGAACAGCAACAGCACCGCCCTCCCTGTACCGTGCTGGGTTTTACCGCCAACGCACAGCCGGAAGAAATACACCGCTGCAAGCAAGCCGGAATGAACGATTGCCTGTTCAAACCCTTGAGCCTGGCTGCGTTGAGCCAATGGGTCGAAAGCATCAGGCCGGCCCTGCGCAACCAGCCATTCAATGTCGAAGGACTGGACCTGTTGACGGGTGGCAATCCGGAGCTGGCACAGCGCCTGATGGCCGAGCTACTGAACAGCAATCGCCTGGATCGACAGGAGTTGCTGGCCTTAACGCGACTGGAGCCCCGAGTCGAAGGCCGCCAGGCACTGATCAACGTCGCACATAAAATCAAAGGGGCGGCCCGAATTGCCCAGGCTACCCGATTGATCGAGTGTTGCGAGGCCCTCGAAAAAGCCTGCCACGACGCAGCGCCGGCGGATGAAGTCGCCCGATGCAATCAAGCCATGGACCAGGCCATGCTCGAACTGGAGCGAGCGTTACTGCACCAGATTGGCCTCAACACCAACAGCAAAATAGTGGAGCCTTAACTATGCTTGGACGCTGAGCAGTGCGTTAACCACTATGGAGAGACCAGCGATGCCCAGCCCACTGCGCCCGGATCAACGCCGGTTTCCCCTGCACGTCCATATCAGCGTCATGTTCACTTTCCTGTTGTTACTGACCGGCGTGGTGCTGGGAATTTTCAATTACCGGCAAACCACGCAGATCATTCTTTCCAGCAGTGAAAAGCTCTTCAATCGCATCGAGCAGGATGTACGCCTGGACCTGCAAACCACCTATGAACCCATTCGCCACCTACTAAGCCTGTTGGCCGATCTGCCGGCCACCCAGGCCCCGGCTCTTGAACCACGGCTGGCATTGCTCAAGCCGTTCAGCCAATCGCTCAAGGACAACCCCGACCTGGCTTCGCTGTACCTGGGCTACGGCAATGGCGATTTCTTCATGGTTCGGCCGCTGCGCACCGATACCCTCAAGACGCTCCTCAAGGCCCCGGATACCGCGGCCTATCAGGTCTGGAGCATCGAGCGTCACGACAGCGCCAATCAGGTCGTTTCCCAATCCTTGTTCTACGATCAGGCCCTGAACCTCATCAGCCGCCAGGACGTGTCCGACGAAAACTACGACCCTCGGACCCGCGCCTGGTTTACCAGCGCTCGTGCGGATGCAGACCAGATCACCACCGAACCCTATATCTTTTTCTCCACCCACAACGTCGGCACCACTCTGGCCCGACGCAGCGGCGACGGCGCGGTGATGGGCGCCGACCTGACCCTGGCCGAACTCTCCGCAACCCTCGCCAAACACGTCGTCACCCCCAGTACCGAAATCGTCCTGTTCGATGCCCAAGGCAATGCCATTGCCTACCCGGACGCCAGCAAACTGATCATCGACGACCAGAGCGCCCGCCTCAGCAAAGCTGCGGACCTGAGCCCTGGCCTCGGCGCGCTGCTCGCCAATTCGCCAGCAGGCAATCGCCTGGAGGTTGACGGCCGGCAGTGGATCTTTGCCCGCAGCAGCATGCAGGAAGGTGGCCCCCAGGGCTTGCAATTGGCACTGCTGGTGCCTGAAGACGAGTTACTCGTCGATGCCTATCGCATGCGCTGGCAAGGCGCTCTGATCACCCTGGCCACTTTGCTGCTGTGCCTGCCGCTGGGCTGGCTGACGTCGCGAATTCTGGTCAATCCCCTGCATGCCTTGGTGAAGGAAGCCGATGCAGTTCGCAGTTTCGATTTCAACTTTCCGGTGAGCCGCCGCTCGCCAGTGCTGGAAGTCGATCAGTTGAGCGTGTCGATGGCGCGGATGAAGGACACCCTGGGGAGTTTTTTCCAGATCACCGACAGCCTGTGTGCCGAAACCCGCTTCGCGCCGTTGCTGCAGCGAGTGCTGTTTGAAACGGTAAAAATCGCCCAGGCCCAGGCCGGTCTGATCTACCTGCGCGAAGGCGACGGTGATCGAATTGAACCCCATGGCCTGGTCATCAATGGCCTGTCCCAGGCCTTGCCGTCGTTTGATATTCAAGGGCATGAACTGCAAAACCCACAGAACCCAGCGTGGTTACAACGGCTGGCGAATACCGAGAACGTGGTTGCCAGCCTGGGTTTCGAACAGGCCGGGGATTTGCAGAAGGTGCTGCTCGCGATGGAGAGCCCGCGGGTGCACCTGATCGGTATTCGATTGCGCAACCGGCATAACGAAACCGTGGGCTTGCTGGTTCTGCTGCTGGCCGACAGCGGCAGCCAAAGCGACCTGGAAAAACTTCGACCGGATCGCATTGCGTTTCTTCAAGCGGTGTCCGGCGCCGCAGCGGTGAGTATCGACAGCCAACGTCTGCAGGCGAAACAAAAACAACTGCTCGATTCCTTCATTCAACTGCTGGCCGGCGCGATCGACGCCAAGAGCCCCTACACCGGCGGCCATTGCCAGCGGGTGCCGGCGCTGACCCTGATGCTCGCCCAGGCGGCTGCGGCCAGTCAGGCCCCGGCCTTCAGCGGCTACCATCCCACCGAAGATGAGTGGGAAGCCTTGCACATTGCGGCCTGGCTTCACGATTGCGGCAAGGTCACAACGCCCGAGTATGTGGTCGACAAGGCCACCAAACTGGAAACCCTGAACGATCGCATCCACGAAATTCGAACCCGCTTCGAAGTGCTCAAGCGCGATGCCTGGATCAACTATTGGCAGGCCATCGCCCTGGGTGGCGACGAGCAGCACCTGGCCGAACTACGCAATGCCGTGCTGGCGGGGCTGGACGATGACTTCACCTTTGTCGCCCGCTGCAATCTGGGCAGCGAAGCCATGGCCGAAGCCGACCTCAAGCGCCTGAACACCATCGCTCAACAGACCTGGACCCGAACCCTGGATGATCGACTGGGGGTTTCCTGGGAAGAGAACCGTCGTCAGGCGCGCACCCCGGCGTCGACACTGCCGGTCAGTGAACCGCTGCTGGCGGACAAACCCGAGCAACTGTTCGAACGCGCCGAAGGCGAACTGATCCCGGCCGACAATCCCTGGGGCTTCAAACTTGATGTGCCGCGCTACAAATACAATCGCGGCGAGCTCTACAACCTGAGCATTCCCCGGGGCACCCTGACACGCGAAGAGCGCTACATCATCAATCACCACATGGTGCAGACGATCCTGATGCTCAGCCACCTGCCCTTTCCAGGCCATCTCAACAACGTTGCCGAGATCGCGGGCGGCCACCATGAAAAAATGGACGGCACCGGTTATCCCAAACAGTTGAAGCGCGACGACATGAGCCTGCCGGCTCGGATGATGGCAATTGCCGATATTTTCGAGGCGCTGACGGCGGCAGATCGCCCCTACAAAAAGGCCAAGTCCTTGAGCGAAGCGTTGGGCATCATGGCCACGATGTGCCGTGACGCCCATATCGATCCGCAATTGTTCGAGCTGTTTATCAACGAACAGATTTACCGGCAGTACGCCGAGCAATTCCTCGATCCAAAACAGATCGACACCGTGGACCCGGCGAGCCTGCTGGTGAAGGCAGGCTTACGCTAACACCGTAAATCTCCTGTGGGAGCGGGCTTGCTCGCGAAAACGGTCTGTCAGTCAACATCAATGTTGAATGTTATGGCCTCTTCGCGAGCAAGCCCGCTCCCACAGGTGGTACGCGTTAACCGATGATCAGCAGTCGGTCAGTCGCAGGAAAATCGCTGCCAGTTGCTCGATGCCGGCCTGATCGTCAGCGGTAAACCGCGCCAGTTTCGGGCTGTCCAGATCCAATACGCCGATCAGTCGACCGTCCTTGACCAAGGGCACCACCAACTCACTGTTCGACGCGCTGTCGCAGGCGATGTGCCCTGGAAACGCGTGAACGTCTTCGACGAGTTGAGTCTGCAAGGTCGCCGCAGCAGCCCCGCACACGCCCCGGCCAAACGGAATTCGCACACAGGCGATCTGACCCTGGAATGGGCCAAGCACCAGTTCTTCGTTGCGATTGAGGTAAAAACCGGCCCAGTTCAGGTCATCGAGCTGGTTAAACAGAAACGCCGAAAACTGCGCCGCGTTGGCGATGAAATCCCGCTCGTCCGCCAACAGCGACTCCAACTGCGCCCAGAGCATGCCGTAGCCTTCGAGGCCCTGGCCGCTCTTTTGTAAATCGATCATGCCTTGTGCTCCAACAGCTTGAGCCCGACCCAATAGCGAGCAAATTGATAGGCGCAACGTCCATTGCGATTACCCCGGCCAGTGGCCCAACGGACCGCGAGGATGTCCAGCTCTTCAGTGCGCTGCCAGGCCAGGCCGGCCTTGTCGGCCAATTGCCCGATCCAGTGCTCGACGACGTTGAGGAAGTGTTCCTGGGTAAACGGATAGAACGACAGCCACAGACCGAAACGATCCGACAGTGCAATCTTGTCCTCGACGGCCTCACTTGGGTGAAGCTCACCATCAACGCGTTTCCAGTTCTCGTTGTCGCTTTCCTTTTCCGGCACCAGGTGGCGACGGTTGGAAGTGGCGTACAGCAGAACATTGTCCGGCGCCTGTTCAAGGGAGCCGTCGAGCACGCTCTTGAGCACGCGGTAGTCGCCCTCGCCCGACTCGAACGACAGGTCATCGCAGAACAGCACGAAACGCTGAGGGAATTTGGCGATCTGCTCGACGATACGCGGCAAGTCCGCCAGGTGATCGCGTTCGATCTCGATCAAGCGCAAACCGGCCTCGGCGTGTTCGGCGAGCAACGCGCGAACCAGCGACGATTTACCGGTGCCACGCGAACCCCAGAGCAACGCGTGGTTGGCCGGCATGCCGTCGAGGAACTGTTGGGTGTTGCGCCCCAGTTGTTCAACCTGGCGGTCGACACCGATCAAGTCGGTCAAACGGGTGTCGAGGCTGACTTGCAGCGGCAGCAGAAAACCGCTGCGGCCCTCACGCTGCCAGCGCGCGGCCAGGCAGTGCGCCCAGTCGATAGTTTGTCTCGGTGCCGGCAACAGCGGCTCGATTCGGGCCAGAACGGCATCGGCGCGTTCAAGAAAAGCATTCAATCGGGAATCCACGTCTTCTCCTCGGGCACGTTTCACAGTAATGATGGCGACAAGAGCAACCCAACACAGTGTTCAATAACCGGCCCATCGTTGAATCTTGGGGCCGGGGAACATCGGTATCCCTGCATGATCGACTATGCTGGAGCAGCGAAGGGAAACGGAAGTGGTTCAACACCCAATGGATATCAAGTTCACCCACCGGCTTTCTTACAAGCAAGCCCGGCTTACTGTGCTGGTCGGTTTCATATTGGGCACATTGCTCAGTCTGGTGCAAATAGGCATCGATTATGCCAGCGAAGACGCCTCCATCAACCGCGAAATACTGTCTTTGCTGGAAATCAGCCATAACCCGGCGTCACGTATCGCCTACAACATCGACGCCGAACTCGCCCAGGAATTGACCATGGGCTTGCTGCGCTCACCAGCGATCATCAGCGCGCAATTGACCGACAACAACAATACCGTGCTGGCCAGCGTCAAACGCCAGGGCATGGAAAGCGGTTATCGGGTGATCAGCGACTTCCTGTTCGGCGCCAACCGCCAGTTCGAAGATCGCCTCTTCCTCGACCACTTGCCCGACGAATCCCTCGGCACCCTGCAGCTGGAGGTCGACACCTATTCCTTCGGTAGCCGCTTCCTGCGCCGGGCCGAAGTGACATTGCTCAACGGTTTCGCCCGCAGCCTGATCCTGACCGGCATCCTGCTGGCGCTGTTTTACGTGATGCTGACCAAGCCACTGGTACGGGTCATCCGCGAACTCAGCGGCCGCGATCCACGTAGCGCGGAGCCGACATGGCTGGAGTACCCGGCGGGGCATGAAAACGATGAAATCGGTGTGCTGGTCAAAGTGGCCAATCAACAGTTCGAAAACATCGCCACGGAAATCCAGCAACGGCGCAACGCTGAAAACCGCCTGACCGACTACCTCGAGCAACTGGAAAATATAGTCTCGGCCCGCACCGCCGAACTCAAGGCCATCAACACCCGGCTCAGTCAGTCCAACGAAGAACTGGAAGTCGCCCGCCAAACGGCCCTGGACATGGCCGAAGCGCGCTCGGCGTTCCTGGCCAATATGAGCCATGAAATCCGCACGCCGCTCAACGGCCTGCTGGGAATGATCGCCCTCTCGCTCGACGGCCCGCTCAATGCCGAGCAACAGCAACAACTGTCCATCGCCCATGACTCGGGCAAAGTACTGGTGGAACTGCTCAACGATATTCTCGACCTGTCGAAATTCGATGCCGGCCAGCTGGAGCTCGAACACATTCCGTTCGACCTTGGCTCGCTGATCGAGGACACCGCCAACCTGCTGTCCCAGAATGCCGCGCCCAGCGTCGAACTGGCCTGCCTGATCGATCCGCAGTTTCCGGCGCTGGTACTGGGCGACCCGACCCGCGTCCGGCAGATTGTCAGCAACTTGCTGTCCAACGCCCTCAAATTCACCCGTTTCGGGCGGGTCGATGTGCGTCTTTCAACGTTCGAGGATGGTGTGCGCATTGAAGTGTGCGACACCGGCATCGGGATCGCCCAGGACGCGCAGGTCAAAATCTTCCAGCCCTTCACCCAGGCCGGCGCCGGCATTACCCGGCAATTCGGCGGCACCGGGCTGGGCCTGGCCCTGACGTACAACCTCTGCGAAGCCATGCAAGGACGGCTGACGATCAGTTCGGAAGCCGGGTTTGGCAGCCAGTTCTGCGCCGACCTGCCGCTGCCCGCCCACACCCGCGCCATTGCGCCTGCACCGCTGCAAGGCAAGGTCATAGCGATTACGGCAGCCAGCAGCGGCTTGGCGGAACTATTGAAAGGCCTGCTGCCTTTATGGGGGCTCGAATATCAGCAGCGCTCCATTGAAGATTCGTTGCTCGGCCTGGAACCCGATGTATTGATCACCGACTGCCCGGAATGCCTGTTTGGCCTGCGCCCTACGTTCACGGCGCCGATCCTGTTGGTGACGGCCTATGGCAGTTTCATGCCCAGCCAAGAAGCTGCCGCCTTGGCGCCCTTGCAGCAACAGGCGCGGCCATTGGCGCGCAACGCGCTGTACCAGACGCTACGACGAGTCTTGCAACCGGACACCACGACAATCAACGACGCCCGCCTCGACGCCCTCACCCCGCAACGCCGCGGTCGGGTGCTGCTGGTGGAGGACAACCCGGTCAATCAGTTGGTGGCCAAAGGCATGCTCGGCAAGCTCGGTTGCGAGGTGATTGTCGCCGCCCACGGCGCCGAAGCCCTGGATCAACTTGAGCTGGGGGAATTCGACCTGGTGCTGATGGACTGCAACATGCCGGTGATGGACGGCTATGAAGCCAGTCGGCACATCCGCCGCAGCGGGCGCTGGCCACAATTGCCGATCGTCGCCCTGACCGCCAACGCCATGTCCGAAGAACGCGAGCGCTGTCGGGTGGCGGGCATGAGCGACTACCTGGCCAAACCCTTTCGACGAGAGGAACTGGCCGCTTTGCTCGACCAGTGGATACCGGCTAGGACAGCGCTTTGATCTGCCCCAACAACTGATCAAGGCCATCGCGCAGTTCATTCAGGCGATTCAGGTCCACACCGCTGTCGCACAGGAGGCGCGCCTTCAGCGGCCCGACCTGCTCGCGCAAGGCCAGGCCGGCTGGCGACAGGCTCAAGTGCACTTCCCGCTCATCTCGCGCCGAACGCTGACGCTGGACCAGTTGCAACTGCTCAAGCCGCTTGAGCAACGGCGTGAGCGTGCCGGAGTCCAGCGCCAGGCGTTCGCCCAAGGCCTTGACGGTCGGTTGCTCCGGGGCCGCTTCCTGCCATTCCCACAACACCAGCATCGCCAGGTATTGCGGGTAGGTCAGGCCGAGCTTATCGAGCATCGGCTTGTAGCCACGAATCACCGCCCGGGACGCGGCATACAGCTTGAAGCAGAGCTGGCTGTCGAGCTTCAGGGAGTCGGCGGACACGGTGTTCATTTGAGCAAGGCTTCGATCTCGGCGCTCAAATCCTGCGGCTTGGTCGCCGGGGCAAAGCGCTTGACCATTTGGCCGTCCTTGCCGATCAGGAACTTGGTGAAGTTCCACTTGATGCCCTGGGAACCCAGCAGGCCTGGTGCACGTTTTTTCAGTTGAACGAACAGCGGATGGGCGTCAGAGCCGTTGACGTCGATTTTTTTGAACAGCGGAAAGCTGACGCCGAAGTTCAACTCGCAGAATTCGGAAATCGCCCCTTCGTTA
>Ga0209862_1000069_pt1 | contig 35491 bp, 40 predicted proteins | sample OrgsoiDNA_201061_FD_185809 | JGI IMG/M metagenome (GOLD analysis project Ga0209862, IMG submission 185809) | Permafrost soil microbial communities from the Arctic, to analyse light accelerated degradation of dissolved organic matter (DOM) -... | ecosystem: Environmental > Terrestrial > Soil >... | reverse complement strand
ATGAAACGCATGCGCGAACACGACATCGACATGCTGACCCTCGGCCAATACCTGCAGCCGTCCCGCAGCCACTTGCCGGTGCAGCGTTTCGTGCACCCGGACGTGTTCGCCTGGTTCGCCGAAGAAGGTTACAAGATGGGCTTCAAGAACGTGGCGTCCGGCCCGTTGGTGCGCTCGTCGTACCATGCCGACGAGCAAGTTCAAGGCGTGAAAGACACCACACGTCAGTCGTGACGCTCGCCCGCGCGTTTGAGCATCTGCTTGCAGCGCTCCGACAGGTGAAACACCCGCAGATGCTTGCCGGCCTTGGCGTAGCGTTCACGCAAAGTCTTCAGCGCGGCGATGGCTGAGTAGTCGACGAAGCTCAAGTGACGGCAATCGAGGGTCACTTGAGCGGGATCGTTGGCCGGATCGAACTGGTTGAGAAACGGCGCCGTTGAGGCGAAAAACAACGTGCCGTGCAAACGATAGAGTTTGCTGCCGTCGGTTTCCAGATGCGTGTCGGCGTACAGCTCACGGGCCTGCTGCCAGGCGAAGTTGAGCGCGGCAATGATGATCCCGCAGAGCACGGCGGTGGCCAGATCGGTGAACACAGTGATGGTGGTCACGGCGATGATCACCAACACATCGTTGAGCGGCACTTTGTTGATCACCCGCAGCGAGGCCCAGGCGAAAGTTTGCTGCGACACCACGAACATCACGCCGACCAATGCCGCTAGCGGAATGCGCTCGATCAGCGGTGACAGGAACAGCACGAACAGCAGAATCATCACCCCGGCGACCACGCCGGAAAGTCGACCACGACCGCCAGAACTGAGGTTGATCACGGTCTGGCCGATCATCGCGCAGCCGCCCATGCCGCCGAACACACCCGACACCATATTCGCCGCGCCCAGCGCCACGCACTCACGATCCGGGTAGCCGCGACTCTCGGTGATTTCGTCGGTGAGATTCAGCGTCAGCAGGGTTTCCAGCAGGCCGACCAGCGCCATCAAAATCGCGTAAGGCGCGATGATGCGCAGGGTTTCAAGGTTCCAGGGAATGTCCGGCAGCGCGAAGCCCGGCAAGCCGCCGGCAATGTGCGCCATGTCCCCCAATGTGCGCGTCGGCAAGCCAAGCAAGTAGACCGCCAACCCGACGCCGAGAATCGCCACCAGTGCCGGCGGCACCGCGCGGGTCAGGCGCGGCAGCAGGTAAACGATGGCCATCGTCAGCGTCACCAAACCGCTCATCACGTAAAGCGGTGTGCCGCTGAGCCAGGTGTCGCCACTCTTGAAGTGCTCCAGTTGTGCCAACGCAATAATGATCGCCAGGCCATTCACAAAACCGAGCATCACCGGGTGCGGCACCATGCGCACCAGTTTGCCCAGCCGCAGCAACCCGAACGCCATCATGATCAACCCGCCCAGCAACACCGTGGCCAGCAAATACTGCACGCCGTGCTGCACCACCAGCGCAACGATCACCACCGCCATCGACCCGGCCGCACCGGACACCATTCCCGGCCGACCGCCGAACAAAGCAGTCAATGTGCAAATGATGAATGCGCCGTACAGCCCCATCAGCGGATTGAGGTGGGCGACCAGCGCGAAGGCGATGCATTCGGGCAGCAAGGCGAAGGATGTAGTGAGCCCGGCCAGGGCATCGGCGCGTAGACGTTGAGGTTTCATGGCTTACCTGAAATGCGGGCCGGTGAAATGGGCCGCGGGGAGTTGCGGGGGAAATAGGGTTGCGGATGTTACGGAATTGGGGATGGTTGGGCCAGTGATTGGAGGATTGCGGCGGCATAACTCTAAAAGCCAGCCAGATGTGGCTAATGCCTGTCAGTCAAGGATGTGAACACTGCACTCCTTGTGGGAGCGAGCCTGCTCGCGATAGCAGTCTGTCTGACACATCGATGTTGAATGTGCCGCCGTCATCGCGAGCAGGCTCGCTCCCACAGGGGATTTTCTGTGATTGCACGTTTTGTGAACGACACAGATCAAATGTGGGAGCGGGCTTGCTCGCGAATGCGGTGGGTCAGGCACCAGCACTGTCGACTGACACGGCCTCTTCGCGAGCAAGCCCGCTCCCACAAGGGATCTGTGCATCTGCCAGATATTTCCTCATTTCCATGTTGGTGTTAAACGGCTTTTTTGCAATGCGTTTAAAGACACTCAGTGTTACGTCCCAAAGGCTACAACGCCTTGCGCCGTTGCCTACAGGTACGCCAGAATCCGCCGGCTTGTGCGTCTTGGGTGTCGCCGGTAACTTGGTTCGCATCACTGATTGCCAGTGATCGGGTTTAGTAGCCCGTCGCAGTCAAGTCGCATATGTCTCTATCAGTCAGGTATCCATTCCTGCACTTGATGGTGGCTGTGCGCAGGGCGCCCTCGGGCGCGCCGATTTCTTGGCTCATCGGTCTACTAACCTGTGCACAGCTGCCTCCCTTTCGTATTAGTAGCGAAATGGTTGCAGCCTCACTCATGTAGAGGTTTGAGCCAATGTATAAAATTACGCCTAATCCACCGGACACTGATCCGATCCCGCACGACCCTGCCCTCGATCCCAAGAAGCTAAAAGAGGCCGCCGACCGGGCACTCAATTACTACCTCAACCCATCAGCCCTCAAAGAAACCCCACGCAAACCCAGCACCATCTTCACCATCACGGCGGGTGTCGATAACGAAACCCTGCTGACCAATGCCTGCGAATCGATGGCGTCGGCCAGTGTCATGGCCAGTGATTTCGCCGCGCAGATGCAAGGCAGCCAGCGCAACACCATGCTGGCGCTGCAACAGGTCATCATGCTCGGTGAACTGGCGGTGAATCGGATACTGGATAACCTTGAGGTGCCTAAGTAGTCACGCAATCCGGTAGCGAGGGAGCTTGCCTCTCTCGCTACACTGCTGCGAAGTGATCCCAACAATGAGAATGAGCTTGCAGAGCCAAAACCCGATGCCCGCCCTCACCGCCCGCGAAGTCTGCCAAATCCTGCGGGACGCCGCCCTGGAAGTCCGCCCGTTACGGCGCATCCAGGAACCGTGCGAACCCGGACAGGTAAGCGTCAATATCGAAGGCTGGCGCCTGACTCTGGACTTCGACGGCAAGCGCTTGCACCACTGCCAACACTGCCTAAGCCCGGACGGTCGCGAAGGAACGCTAGAGGCCTGGCGCTTTGGCACCGACCCGGTGAGTTTGCTGAGTACCTGGGAGTTGGCGCAGATCGAGCGGCTGTTGAGCTGACGCAATCAACCCTGCTTCAAATCGAGCAAGTAGGTGTAATAACCCTCATCCCGCACATAACCCACCGACTCATACAATCGTTGCGCGCCGTAATTGTCGGTCGCTGTTTCCAATATCAGCCCCTTCGCACCCGTCGACAGCGCAAAACTGCGGGCGGTGTTCATCAGCAACGTCCCTACCCCGCGGCCCCGTGCGGCGGGCGTGGTGAACAGGTCACTGAGCAACCATGCGCGATGGGCCTCGATGGAAGAAAACGTCGGGTACAACTGGACAAAACCCAGTGCTTCACCGTCGGCGTCCAGGGCCAGGAAAATCGCGGATTCACCCTTGGCGATGCGCTCGGCGATGAAGTCCCGGGACTGCGGCAGGTTCGAGGGCTGGCCGTAAAAACCTCGGTAGGCGTCGAACAACTGCGCGACTGGGTCGAGGTGGCTGGCGTCGGCGCGTTGGGCGTGGATTGCCATGGTGACTGTCTCCATACAGATTGAAAGAAGGCATCGAACTCACGGGCTCGAATACTATCCTGTGGCGAGCGAGCTTGCTCGCGCTGGGGTGCGAAGCGGCCCCGCTCTTTCCGAAAAAGAAGGGGACTGCTGCGCAGTCCAACGGGAGCAAGCTCCCTCGCCACAGAAAGCCCCTTCCCCTCAGCAAGCCCCCTCACCACAGGGAGTGTAAGCGCTCAACACGCTTTCGCGTCCTTCACGCCTTCGATTGCTGCTCCAAACCCACCGCCAACGCCGACGTCCTGGTCAGCCAGTAATAAAGAATCCCCGGCACCACCAACCCCACGATCCACGAAACATCGACACCACCGAGCTGTGCAACCATTGGCCCGGAGTAGAAATGCGTGTCGACAAAAGGCAACTGGATCAACACCCCAATGACATAGACGCTGATCCCGCGCCCGTTCCAGCGGCCATAACGCCCCGCCGGGTCGGACAACGCCGGGATGTCATAGCGCTCCTTGTTGATGAAGTAGTAATCCACCAGGTTGATCGCGCTCCACGGCGTGAAGAACGTCAACAGAAACAGGATGAAGTACTTGAACGTGTTCAAAAACGAGTACTGCCCCAGCAAAGCGAGCGTGGTCGACGCGACGACGATTAGCAGCACAAACACCATGCGCTGCCTGGCGGTGATTTCCAGACGACTGCGAAAGCCGCTGATAATCGTGGCCACGCACATGAAGCTGCCATAAGCATTGAGCGTCGACACCGTGACCTTGCCAAACACCACGCTCAAGTACAGCAGCGAGGCGATCACGCCGGTACTGCCCAACCCGACGATGGTCGCCACCTCGTGACCACGAAAGTTCGCCCCGGCCAACGCGGCCGCAAACACGCCCAACACCATCGATGCCTGAGCGCCAAGCACGGTGCCCAGGCCAACGGCGGCGAAGGTTTTCCAGGACGAAGTCTTGCTCGGCAAGTAGCGCGAGTAGTCGGCCACATAAGGGCCAAACGCGATCTGCCAGGACGCCGAGAGCGACACCGCCAGCAGGAAAGTACTCCAACCGAAGTGGCGATTTTCCAGCAACAGGCCGATGTCGTTGAGGGTCATCAACCGGGTAAACAGGTAGGCGAAGGCGATGATGCCCAGCACGCTGGCCACCCTGCCGACCACATGGATAACCCGGTAACCGAAGATCGTCAGAAACGCGATGCACGCGGCGAAAATCAGGATGCCGGTGCTGTCGCTGACGCTGATCAACTGCGCAATCGCCTGCCCCGACAACACCGCGCCGGTAGCGCTAAAACCGAGGTACATCAGGCACACCAGCACAATCGGGATCGCCGCGCCGTAGACGCCGAACTGCACCCGACTGGAGATCATCTGCGGCAGCCCAAGCTTCGGTCCTTGCGCGGCATGCAGGGCGACGACGGTGCCGCCAAGCAACTGGCCGATCAGCAAGCCAATCAGCGACCAGAACACATCACCGCCCAGCACCACCGCCAGTGCGCCGGTGACGATGGCGGTGATTTGCAGGTTGGCGCCGAGCCACAGGGTGAACTGGCTGTAGAGGCTGCCGTGGCGCTCGGCCTCGGGGATGTAATCGATCGAACGTGTTTCGATCAGGGGACTTCGTTGTTGGGTCATTGCGATGCGCTCTTTTATTTTTGTTATTCAGCGTTCAAAACGGCGACGGGAACCGGTTGCCGATCCAGACCAACGAACGGTGCCTTGGCCCACACGACTTTGCCGCCGACCATCGTCAGCACCACGTTATTACGCGCCAGTTCAGCCTCGGGGACCTGCATGAAGTTCTTGTCCAGCACGATCAGATCCGCAAACTTGCCGACCTCGACCGAGCCGACCACCGCGTCCAGCTTCAATTGCTCGGCGGCGTTGAGGGTGATGCTGCGCAGCACTTCAGCACGGGACAGCGCCGGATCGGCATTCAGCCGGCCCGCGTACTCGGCGCCGTAGCTGTGCGGGTTCAGCGGATCGCCGGAGCGGGTGACGCCGACTTTCAGCGCGAGAAATTCGTCGAGCGGGTCCACCGGCCAGTCGCTGCCGTAGGCCACGCGACCGCCGGCATTGGCGATGCTGCCCGACGGTTCCATACGGGAAAAACGCTCGGCACCAAGATGTTCGCTGGTGCCATCGACGGTGGACGGCGCCTGTTGGGCCCACTGAAAGGACATGGTGGCCGTCACGTCCAACGCCTTGAAGCGCGCATAGTCACCAGGGTCCACCGACTCGGCGTGGGCGATGGCAGGACGGAAAGCATTGCCCGGCAGTTGCTGACGCACGTACTCGATGCCGTTCAACGAGTCACGCACTGCGCGGTCACCCGTGGCGTGAAGGTGCGGGTCGAAGCCAGCCTGAACAGCCTTCAGCAGCAGCGAATCGAGCACTTGCGGCGGGAAGTACAACTCGCCGACATTCTTGCCCGGCCCCCACTTCGGCGCCTTGGCGGTGCCCGCGTTGTGCAGGTACGGCGTCAACATCGCGCCTGTATCTGCCGGCGCATTGATGATGCCGTCCATGAACAATTTGACGTGGCGCATGCTCACGCCCGGCGCGACTTTGGCTTCGCCTTGGTCGTAGGTGCTGGCCAGTGCCTTGGCTTCGGCGATGGTTTTCGCCGGGTCTGCCGCAGCGGCGGCCGGGTCCAGTTTGATCGCCAGCAAGGCCCGAGCGGTCAGTTCGCCGGACTGCTGCAGGCTGGTGAAGGCTTTGCCATTCTCCGGCCCCGACAAGGCGTCGAAGAAACTGGTGATGCCCTGCTGGCGCATGGCGTCGAGTGCCGCGCGAATCTGGATCAGCTTCTGTGCATCGGTGGCCGGCGGTACCACGGCGGCCATGCTTTCGGCAGCGCCGTCTTCGCAGATACCGGTTGGGTTGCCGGCGTTGTCACGCGCGTATTTGCCGTCACCCGGGTTGGGCGTTTGCTTGTTGATGCCGGCGACTTCGAGGCCCCGGGAGTTGACCAGCACCGTATGGAAATCGGTGGAACGCACCTGAATCGGCCGTTTGGTCTTGAGCGCGTCGAGAGTTGATTTGTCCGGGTCGCCGTCGAGGCCGTCCATGCCCATGCGATCCCAACTGCCGACTTCGAGCCACACATCCGGCCCCTTGTCCTTCTCGGCATCAAGGCAGGCCTGAATGGTTTCCTGGAACACCTTGCGGGTCATGGTCTGGTATTTCAGGTCGCACAAAGTCATGGCGCGGCCGCCGTCCCCCGGGTGCATGTGCGCGTCGATGAAGCCCGGCATCAACATGCGCCCGGCCAGATCGACCAGTTGGGTCTGTTTGCCAATGTACGAGGAAACGCCTTCATCGCTGCCGACGTAAATGATCTTGCCGCCCGTCACGGCAATCGCCTGCTGCACCGAATTCTTGCCATCGACGGTGTAGACATAGCCGTTGCGCATGACCATGTCGGCGCCGGTCGAACCCTGCGTCTGACACCCCACCAACGCCACACCGGAAAACGCCGTCGCCGCGGCAACCGCGATAAAAAGCCTGGAAAATTTCAACTGACCCACCTCTGTTCTTATAGTTTTTGAAGTGCCCGAACCGACGGCTGTGCACGCCCGTGGCAGGCAGGGCCTAGCCTATAGAGCGCCGTCGAGGTTCGGACCTCCGCAAATGAGGAGGGTCAGGTAATTAGTGGGAAGTGCGCCGGGTATCTTGGGAAAACGACGTCGGCGAACGCAAGACAGAACCCAACTCCACCTTGCTCTTCACCCCAAGCTGCAAGTAGCAGTTGCGCAGATAAGTGCGCACGGTGGCCGGGCTTAGCCCAAGGATTTTGGCGATTTCTTTGTAGGAATGACCGGCGGCGAACAACAGCGCAGCCGTGCGTTCCCGTGGTGCCAACACCGCCCCGCGCGACTGGGCTTCAAGGGACAGAATCACATGCTCGGCGTTGGGAGTCAGGGTCAGCGCGCAGCGACCGAGGCGAATCACGCACGGTGCTTTGGGCAGTTGCGATGTCAGCTCAAACGGCAGAACTGAGCCGCCCCACCCCGGCAACTCACGCTGAATCGCCGCACACACACTCGCCCCGACGTACAGCAAACTGCCGTCCATGCGCGCCACGCCGAAATCAGTCGCACCACTGCCGGTGTCGAAGCGGATCATGTCCTGCACCTGGAATCGCCAGAGCTGCAACAGGTGATCGCAGAACGCCGAAAACAGATCGGCCTCGACGTCGCTGAACCCCGGTGCATCGATGCCACGGTAGAGACAGACGAAAAACATCAAGCCGCTTTCGGGCAACTCAAAAGTGATGCATATCGCGTGAAAAAGATCATGACGCCGCGCAAACGAGCCCACCACCTCATCGAGATCGTCGAACCCGCTTTCGCGTACGACCTTACCGGGCTGGCTCAACGTGTTATGGGAAAAACCGTCATTGTCCGCGCCCTGGTGCCATTCGACGGCAAACGATTCCGGCAGATTGATCCGCCCGTGCATCCAGCTTTTCGGCGGTGCATCGGCGTCTAACGCTGACATCTCGCCCCACCAGGCGGATGCGAACGGCACCAGTTCGCTGAATGCCTGCAAACCACCTTCGATGAATTGAGAAGCGCCGCGCTCCCGGGCAAGACGACCGAGGTGCAGCACGCAGCGATTGAATGCATTGAGCGTGGCCATGGCACCGACTTCGTTACCCTCCCCCATTTGTTCTTATCCTGTTGATTACGTGGCAGGCCCTAACCTAAATACGAACAGACCAAGTGCACAAGCTCTTCTTTCAGCTCCTTGGATTTCAACGTCCCGCTTCTGGCTGCGCTATGAATGACCCCTTCCACGGCGGCGGAGAGCACTTGCGCCACCATTGAGTTCGCCGCGTGGCCTCGTGAGCCCGGAAAAGCCTCTACAACGGTTCTATATCGCGCCAGATATTGCGCTTCGAACACGCTATGAGCGGAGATGGAACTTGAATGCGGCGGGGCAATATCAAGCAGCACTCGATGAAGTTCTGGCTGAATGCTGTGTGCCGCAATCATACCGTCGACCAGATCGCCCACTAGTTGCCTGGGATGCTTTTCACCGGTACCCACGGCGCGTATGACCGCTAGAACATCATCAAGGTGACGTTGCCGAATGGCTTCGATCAACGCTTGCTTGTCTGGAAAGTACTGATAGAGCGATCCAATACTCACGCCAGCCGCCTCCGCGACGTCGTTGGTATTGAAACCCGCCCAACCCCGGTCGCTCAAAACGCGAGCACCGGCCTGAACAATGGAATCGACCGTGGCACGAGAACGCGCCTGGCGTGGCTCCTTTCGCATCCGGGAATGCGTTGATGAAATGCGAGTAGTCAAAAATCGCTCCCTGGAATCAAAATATAAACACAGTACTCACATTCTAGAACGTCAAAAGGGGTCACGGATCATGAGCGCATCACCCTTACTTCGTACACTGTTCGGCTATCAGGCATGGGCCAACAGCGAGTTGTTAAACAAGATGGAAGGCTTTGATCCCGAACGCCACAAAGAAGAGTTCCACAGTGCATTACGGTTGATCAATCACGCCCATGTCGTCAGCCAGATATTTGCTGCGCATCTGGTTGGCAAGCCACACGGATTTTCCACAGACAACACACCGCAGACACCTTCACTGACTGATCTGCGCGTCGCTGTAGCAGCCTCCGATCGGTGGTACCTCGAGTACGTAGAGGAAGTGACCCCACAACTGTTGTCCGAATCCGTACCTTTCGTGTTTACCGATGGAGACGCCGGCTATATGTCGCGTGAAGAGATGCTGACCCATGTCGTCACGCATGCCGGTTACCACCGCGGTGAAGTGGGTCAAATCATGAAGCAACTGTCTCTTGAACTGCCGTGGGATACTTTTGCTGTGTATCTGCATCGCACTGAACCTTCACGTCGATCACACGCATTGTGATGGGTGCCCCAAAATAATCAGCAACCAGGACTGTTGGCGCCTGAGACCTACGCTGTTCCATCCGGTTTGACTCAATAAGGAAATATTGTGAACTCGGTACACACTCTCACACGCTACAAGGCATGGGCGGACGACACTTTTTTATCCGTGCTGGAAAGCCTTCCAGAATCTCAGCTGACTGCTCCAGACCCGAGCTTTTTCGGCAATATCATCCGAACGCTCAATCATTCGTACTCCATGGATTTTGTGTGGAAGTGCCACTTGCTTGGCGAGCCTCATGGTCTTACCACGCGCAACCCATCCGACCATCCCTCTATCCGGGACCTTGTCGCCGCTCAACGCGAGATAGACAGTTGGTATGTCGACTATGCGGATTCGCTGTCCCCGGCCCAGTTAAGTGAAGTGATCGAGTTTCAGTTCATCGGTGGCGGCCTTGGCGCCATGTCCCGTGAAGACATTTTCCTGCACGTGGTCAACCACACGACCTATCACCGCGGAAACATCGCGGGCATGTTGTATCACCTCGACATTGCTCCACCGGCAACAGACCTTCCGATCTTTCTTCAGGCTTCAGTGCGCACTTAGGGCTCCCGCAGCACTGACGATTGGCCGAAAAACCTGAACAGTTCTCCAGCCCAAGTACCTCGCTCTTTACCCGCTACGCCTCACCCGTACAACGATGGCCGCCGATCCCGATGCAGGTCATTGCGCTCACTGATCCGCTTGTTCCGCGCCTCGGCCAGGTTCAACGTTGCCAGCAAAATCTGTTCGCCACCCTGCTCCGCCGGCCCCGCCAAGGGGTAACCATCGGCATCGACGATGACTGAACCCTGCACCCAGCTGACGCCGCGCTCGTGGCCATGTCGGTCACAGGCGGCGACGAACATTCGGTTGACCGACGCATTAGCCTGGACCCGTACGACTTCTGCGGGGCGCTCGGTCAGCGGCCTCGGGCCGTCGGGCCAGTTGACCGGGGCGCAGAGCAAGTCTGCGCCGGCCAGTGCCGGGAGTCGCACCCATTCGGGGAACTCCAGGTCGTAGCAAATCAGCATGCCGATGCGTCCGTGGACGGTTTCGACTACTGGCGGCGCGGCGGTGCCGGCGGTGAAAATTTCTCGCTCGGCGTCCCAGAGGTGCGCCTTGCGGTATACGGCGCGCAGGCCCTGAGCGTCGATCATCGCGGCGCTGTTGGCCAGTTCATTGCCCGCCAGTCGCTCGCAGAACCCGCCCACCACGACGATGTTCAGCTCCCGGGCGAGTGCCCCCCAGCGTTGCAAAGTCGGACCTTCCGAAGTTTCCGATAAGGACAGTGCTTCGCGATGGTCGGCAAACAGGTAGCCGCTCTGCACCAGTTCTGGCAGGACCACCACGTGCGCGCCCTGGAGCGCCGCCGAACGAATCGCTCGTTCGGTCAACGTCCGATTGAACGTCAGGTCGCCTATTTTCGGTGCCAATTGGCAGCAGGCAACCACGGTCTGTTTTGCAGTGTTCAACGCCCCTCCTCCACAGAATGATGGGCCATAGCGACGATGTCGCTCTCGGTAATCGAATCGATGATCCGGCGTTCGTACTCAAGGTCTATCGAACGGCTGAGGATGTAATACGTCAGACCCGACACCACCAATCCCACCAGCCAGGCGATGTCCACGCCCTCCAGCATCCGCGCCAGCGGCCCGACGAACACTTCTTTGTTGGCGGCGGCATCAAAGATGTAGAAGAACGGCACCATGGCGGCGAAGCCGATCAGGTACGAGACGATGCCGCGAAACTGCCAGGCGCCGTAAATGCCTTTGGGGGTGAAGAAATGCGGAATCGCGTAGCGGCCTTTGCGGACGAAGAAATAGTCCACCAGATTGACCGCGGTCCATGGCACGAGGAAGTACAGGAGCAACACCAGAAAAGTGTTCAGCAAGGCAATGCCATCGCCTTTGATCGCCAACACGCAGGTCAACAGAATGACGCTGATGGTGGTGATCGACATCACCCGGGCGCGGGGTGTCGGGGTGATCTTTTTGATCGAATCGACCCCCGTCAACAAGGTCAGCATGGCGCTATAGGTGTTGAGCGCGATGATCGGCAAAAAGCCCGCCACGGAGACCATCACCAACACATTGCCCAGACCCGGAATCATCGAAGAGCCAACCTGATTCAGTGCCACCAATGCATCCACGGCTTTCAACTGCTGTGCAAGCCAGGCACCGAGGCCGATCATCCAGCCGCCCGACAACGAGGCACCGATGAAGACCGCCGCGATCAGTTTCGGTCGGCTGGTGTTTTTGGGCAGGTAGCGAGAATAGTCGGACACATAAGGTGCATAGGAAATGTTGTAGCTCGCGCCAATCGCAAACAGGGTGGCGAAGGCGACCCAGTTGAAGCCCAGGCCGGCGGCGGGTGTGACGCCCTGCTGACCGGCGCCGAACATCAACGCGATCGTGACCAGTGCGTACAGTGGCAACGTGACCAACAGCGCCCACTTGAATGCCTTGTGCATCAGGTCGTGGCCGTAGATCGACAGCAGCGCGCCGATCAACACAACCACAACCGCGACGATGGTCGGGTCCAGACCGAAGACGTGTTCGAGGCCGTTCATGATCAGCGAGATGTTCACCACGTTGAAGCCGACAAACACAAACATTGTCGCCATCAACGCCAGGATCACCCCGCGATAGCCAAATTGGGCACGGGACTGGATCATTTGCGGAAGGCCCATTTCCGGACCTTGTGAGCCATGAAACGCCATGAAAATGGTGCCGAACATGATGCCCAGTGCGCCGGCAATCAGGGTCCACAGCGCCGACAAGCCCAGGCTTGGGCCGACAAACCCGATGGAAATGGTGAAGAAGTGGAAGTTGCCCAGAAACCAGAAAGGTCCCTGGCTGCTGAGTTTGGCGTGACGTTCGTTTTCCGGAATGTAATCGATCGAGTGGCCTTCGATGGCCAACCCGCTACTCGCCTCGATGGCGTGCGCAGTTTGAGGGGACCCTGACATACGATTGTTCCTATGCGGTTAATTGTTTTTTTTGTGGGTGAAGCAGTCAGTTCGACGTCCAGATCAGGTGAAGCTCCAGAAAAAGCTAACGATGACGCTGATTTCATTGCAATGTAGGGCGTTGGTCGGGGCTATAAAATATTGCAGGCAAACTGTTCACATAGACGTTTATCTATGTGAACCACTCTCGGGAGTCTCCATGCTGGGATCTGTATCGGAGTTGGATCTACGCCTGATCCGGGTATTTTTGACCGTTGTTGAAGCGGGCGGCATTTCAGCCGCACAAACGGCGCTCAACACCACGCAACCCACGATCAGCGCGCAATTGGCAACGCTGGAAGCGCGAGTGGGATTTCGTCTTTGCGAGCGTGGCCGTGGCGGGTTTTCGGTGACGCCCAAGGGCGGTCAGTTTGTCGAGGCGGCCCGCCGATTACTGGCCGCCGCCGAAGGTTTCCGGGTTGAAGTCCAGCACATCAACCGAAAGGTGTCGGGCAACATCAACATTGGCCTGCTCGGTCAAATCGATCCTGTTGCCAATAAGAAAATCGCCCTGGCCATCGCCCGTTTACGCTCTCGGCATGAGGGCCTGTATTTCCACTTCACCGAGCTGTCGTCATCGCTGCTGGAAGAGAAAATCATCAACAGCCATATCGATCTGGCGATCGGTTACTTCTGGCACCGCTTGCCCAACATCGACTACTTCCCGCTGTTCCAGGAAACCCAAATCGCTTATTGCGCGCCCACTCACCCGCTGTTCGAACACGTAGGCGAGTTGACCAGAGAGGAAGTCGCCGGGCATGACTGGGTATGGCCCAGCCATCCTTTGCCGGAAATGCCGGCACCGGCCTCAATTGAACGTTTGACGGTGCTCACCGACAGCATGGACGGCGCCGCGCTGCTGATTCTGTCGGGCCAACACTTGGGGTTTCTGCCGCAGCACTATGCGGCGAAGCATGAACAATTGGGGCAGTTGCATCCGCTCAATCCTGAGCTTCTACGCTATGAGGTCGGCTTTCACGCGGCAGTACGACACTCTGCCCGGCAGCGGGATTTGGTGAGTGCCTTCCTGAGCGAGTTGATCGAGATTTTCGGTTCGCCGTAAATTCGCACTTTGCGTGGCAACATCCTTGCTGTGGGAATCAGACGATTCGCACGGTCGCATCTGGCTCATTCGCTGTATAGTTTTGTATATTACGAACCCGAATCCCCCCAAGTCCTTCTCATGCCCCTGTCTTTCGTTCCTTCTCCATGACCAGCATCCGCCAACGCAATCAGCGGCTGATCCTGGCCGCCGCCAGCGAAGAGTTTGCCGCCAAAGGCTTCGACGCCACCCAGACCCTGGACATCGCGCTGCGCGCGGGGCTGCCGAAGGCGAATCTTTATTACTACTTCCAGAGCAAGGAGAACCTCTACGCCAAGGTGCTGCTCGGGTTTGTCGAGCCGTTGCTGGAGGCCTCGGCGGTATTGCGCGAGAGCGATGATCCGATGGTGGGGTTGCAGGCTTACATCGCGGCGCGGATACGAATCGCGCGGGAGCATCCGCACATTGCCAAGGTGTTCAGCGGTGAGTTGTTGCTCGGCGGTCGGCAGTTGCCTGAGGAGTGTCGGGATTTGTTGTATGCCGAGGCTCAGCGCAATGTCGAGTGCCTGCGCAGCTGGATCGAGCGCGGGCTGCTGGCGCCGGTGGATCCGGAGCATTTGATGTTGTTTATCTGGTCGGCGACGCGCACGTATACCAATCTGGGTTGGCAGATGGCGTATATCACTGGTCGGCAGGTGCCGGAGGATGCGGATTATTCACAGGCGGCGGCGACGATTACCCGGTTGGTGTTGGGCGGTGTGGTGCCGCAGAGGGTTGGGGCGATAGGCGGGTTGTTGTTTGCGACTTGAGTTTTTTTGGGGGGGGCTGCTGCGCAGCCCAGCGCGAGCAAGCTCGCTCGCCACAGGGAAGCTCGCTCGACGGAAAATTCTGGAATGGTTTTAGAGGTGGATTTTGGCGGTGGGCAGGACGTCGATCCGTGCCACGGGACCCGTCAAATGCGCCAGGTCTGCGTTGTGCTCGGCGATGATGTCTTCGGCCGAAAGATTACCGTTGTCGACGGTGGAATGCGCATCGGCGACGAGCACAACGTCATAGCCCAGGTTGAGGGCCTGGCGGACGGTGGCGTTGACGCAATAGTCGGTTTGCAAGCCGCAGATGATCAGTCGATCAGTGCCCTGCTCATACAGCAATGCTTGTAGATGAGTCTGGTAGAACGAATCCCGCGTGGTTTTGCGCACACGCAGGTCTTGCGGCGAAGTCTCCAGGCTTTCGGCCAGTTGCCAACCCGGGGAGCCGTGTTGCAGCAGATCATCCTTTGCTTCGTGCTGGATCAGGATTACCGGAATCCCGGCTTCTCTGGCCTTGGTGCTCAGGCTGTTGATGTTCTCGATAACGCGTTTGATGTCAAAGCATTCGTACTCGCCGGTGCACAAGGCGTGTTGGACGTCGATGATCAGCAGTGCAGTGGTCATGGCGGGGGCCTTAAAGTAGTCCATCAGATTAAGGGGTACGCAACCTGCTCACTGGAGGCCGAACATGGATCGCGTACCGTCGATAATGCCGCAAAACGCTGCTGTATAGAACAGCCCCGCACCGCCGCTTGCCGATAATGGGACAGCCCTCTCAGCGCCGCTAAGCCCCCTCACCGCCGGTTACGGCAGTACCGAAACCGCGGGCAAGGACAGTTCACAAACCGCCGGCGATCGCAGTAAATTGATCGTTGGTAAGGACAGCACCCAAATCGCCGGCGACCGCGCCAAGCTGACGGCGGGTGATGACTGTACGTTGATGGGCGGCGATAAAAGCGTTTTGACCGCGGGCAAAAACAGCATTCTGGTGGGCGGTGCCCGCAGCAAACTGATTGGCAGCCTGGGTTCGACCCTGACCGGCGGCGAGAACGCGACGCTGATTTTTCGATGCTGGAACGGCAAGCGCTACAAGAATGTCGTGGCGCGTACGGGCAAGGATGGCGTGGAGGCGCATGTGCCATATCAGGTGGATGAGGCGGATAACCTTGTCAGCAAAACAGACGAATAAGTAACGCCGCACCTGTAGGAGCTGCCGAAGGTTTGGGCCGCATTCGGACGATCTTTTGATCTTGTTTTTAGACGCGAAGATCAAAAGATCGTCCGAGTTCCTACGGGACAGCGCGCAGGAAGAACACCCACTCTCGCCCCATCTTGCGCTTCTCGAACACCTTCAACTCGACCAGCCCGTTCAGGGTGGCCGAGGCGGTGTTGTAAGAGCAGTCCAGATTCTCCTTCACATTGACCGCCGTAAACTCTTTGGCCATGCCACTTTTGGCCACTTGGTAGACGGCTCGTTGCTTTTCGGTGAACTGGTCAAATAAACCTGACGCCATCAGCCATCGATCAAAATCCGCGGTGTACGCCAGACTTTTTCGATAGGCCTCGGTAAAACCAGTGACGGCTCGCAAGATGACTGAACACTGGAAATCGATAAAGTAAGTCAGGTCCAGATCGTCAGCTTCGGTGTGCAGATACGAGCGCCCGTATTTCACCGGTGCATTGCGCAGCAAGATGCTGATGGCTATGTAGCGAAAGGCTGAAAAATCATTCTTGAACATGAACCAATAAAACAGAGCCCGAGCGACTCGGCCGTTGCCATCGCGAAAAGGATGCTCATAACCCAAGGCGAAATGCAGTGCGATGGCTTTGATCAAAGGATGAATGTAGTCCGGGTGAGTGGGGGCGTTGTGGGATTGGTTGATCCAACTCGAAAGCACCTGCAAGCGAGAGGCAAGCCCCGCAGCAGGAGGCGGCGTATGAACCGTATTGCCCTCGCCATCCTGCACCACAACTTCATCGTTTTTCCTGAACGTCGCCGGCGAGTATTGCTCGTCATTGATCCCTTCGACCCCTACCCGATGGATTGCCGCGATCAATGCTTCGCTCAAGGGCTCATCGCGTTTTTCCCAGGCAAAATTCATCATCTTGTAGTTGCCGATGACCATTCGCTCATCCGGCGTACGCGGCAGGCGCTTGCGTTTAAGCATGTCCTTGGCCACGCGGGTGGTGGTTGCCGCCCCTTCCAATTGGCTACTGCTGATGGCTTCGTCTTCGATCAGATCGTTGAGTAGATAGCTGAAGTGCGCGTGCTCACCAATCTGACTGGTCATGTACTCCAGCGCCGCGGTCGTGGCTTGGCGGTCGACGGCCGAAATGGCCTTTTGCGCGAGCGGCGTACACACGAACTTGCCGCACTGGACAGGCTCACCCAATGGCAACAGGGCGGAGTATTGCGCAATCCTGGCCTTCTTGACCAAGGCCCAGCACAAGTTCGAATCCAGCCCCGGCGCCCAGCGATAACGCAACTCATCAAAAGGAAGGTAGCGCCCCAGATCATCCAGAGGCTTGAGCAGAGCCAGGTAATCCGGGAGGCGTTCCTTGTGGGGTGATTGCGCCAACAGGTCAAATACCGGATCGAACCTGCCCTTCAGGACGGGGGCCTTTTTCATAATGGCTGTCTCAAAAGCTCTCAAAACCGAGGCTCAAGTACAGCATTCAGATAGCTCTGACTCAATATCAGAGCATTCTGAAATACGTGTAGGACTTGCAGCAGGCTACGATTTTTTTGAAACAACGCTCCATAAGGCTTGAGGACCACCCTCACCCTGGACGAGGGCTCGGGTGGCCTCCGATCCTGTCTCAGTAACCCAACGACAACCCGGTATTCCTGCGCGGATCATTCGCCCCATAGAAGCGATTCTTGCCCACCGGCTTGCCTCCCAGCGAAGGTGCCCCGACCAGAATCGCCGCCACATGATTGGCATCCTGTGGCTTGGCAAATTTATGCCCCCAACTTTCGAGGATCTTCACCGTATCCGGACTGGTGGTGAAGGTCTCCAGGTTGGTCTCTTCCGGCAACCACTGCTGGTGGAAACGCGGCGCATCCACGGCTTCCTGAATGTTCATGCCGTAGTCGATCACGTTGAGGATGGTCAGCAAGGTCGCGGTGATGATGCGGCTACCTCCAGGGGTGCCGACGACCATGACCACTTTGCCGTCCTTGGTGACGATGGTCGGGCTCATCGACGACAACGGCGCCTTGCCGGGCGCGATGGCATTGGCCTCGCCTTGCACCAGGCCGTACATGTTTGGCACGCCGATTTTCGAAGTGAAGTCGTCCATTTCATCGTTGAGGATCACCCCGGTTTTGCTGGCCATGACGCCGGCGCCGAACCAGTCGTTGAGGGTGTAGGTCATCGACACCGCGTTGCCCCACTTGTCGACGATGGAGAAGTGCGTGGTGTTGCTGCCCTCATGCGGCGCTACGCCAGGTTTGATCTCGCGGGACACGCCAGCCTTTTGCGGTTCGATGGCGGCGCGCAGTTTGGTCGCGTAGTTTTTGTCGAGCAGGTGGGCGATCGGATTTTTCACGAAGTCCGGGTCGCCGAGGTAGCTGTTGCGGTCCACATAGGCGTGGCGCATCGCTTCAATCTGATAATGCATGCCTTGGGCCGAGTGGTAGCCCAAGTCTTTCATCGGGTAGCCGTCGAGGATGTTCATGATCTCGCAAATCACCACGCCGCCGGAGCTTGGCGGTGGCGCCGAGACCACGTGGTAGCCGCGATAATCGCACTCCACCGGGGCCAGTTCACGGGTCTTGTATTTATCGAGGTCGGCCTGGGTGATGATGCCTTTGTTGGCCTGGCTGGACGTGACGATCGCGTCGGCCACCCAACCTTTATAGAAACCGTCGGCGCCCTTCTCGGAGATCTCCCGCAGGGTTTTGCCCAGGTCTTTTTGCACCAGCTTCTGCCCGACTTGCATCGGCTCGCCGTTACTCAGGAAGATCGAACCCGAATCGCGCATGTCCTTCTTGAACACGTCAGTCGCGGTTTCCAGCAGATCGACATCTCCCTGCTCCAGCACGAAGCCTTCTTCGGCGAACTTGATCGCCGGGGCGATCACTTCCTTGCGAGGTTTGGTGCCTTATTTGCTCAGGGCCAGCTCCATGCCGGACACAGTGCCCGGCACGCCCACGGCCAAGTGGCCACGGGTGCTCAGGTCCGGGACGACATTGCCGTCCTTGTCCAGGTACATGTTGGCGGTGGCCGCCAGCGGGGCTTTTTCGCGGAAATCGAGGAAGGTCTTGCGCCCGTCCGCCAGTTGAATGGTCATGAAACCACCGCCGCCCAGGTTGCCCGCCGCGGGATAAACCACCGCCAGCGCATAGGCGACCGCGACGGCGGCATCTACGGCGTTGCCGCCGTTCTTGAGTTCATCCACGCCCACGTGAGTGGCCAGATGCTGGGCGGTGACCACCATGCCGTTTTCGGCCGCAACCGGGGCCACGGAGGCGGCGTAAGCACTGAGGCAACTGAGCGCCAATGAGGTCGCTATCAGCGATTTGGCAAAAGGTTCGAACGTCATGATTCGGTCTCTTTTTTTGTTTTTAGGCTCTGTATCAAACAGAGGGAACGCTTCAAGAGCACTAGCCAGTATGGCTGGGATTGCGTATTGCGCCTCTCTGATCAGGCAGTATGCTGAGCGCCTGTTCAGTCTTTTTCGGAGTCCGCCGGCATGACCTACACCTGCACCACCATGCCCTCCCCGGTCGGCGAGTTGAAGCTGGTCGCGAACGGCTCAAGACTGGCGGCCATCCTCTGGGAAAACGACAAACCAAACCGAGTACGGCTCGGGCCGATGACTGAAGCAGCGGACAATCCGATCCTGATGCGCGCGGTTAAACAGTTGCAGGAATACTTTGCCGGCACGCGCAATCAGTTCGATCTGGAGCTGGATTTTGTCGGGACCGAGTTCCAGAAGAAGGTCTGGCAAGCGCTGCTGACCATTCCCTTTGGCGAGACCCGTAGCTATAGCCAGATTGCCGAACAGATTGGCAATCCGAGTGCAGTTCGGGCCGTGGGTGCGGCGAATGGCAAGAACCCGATCTCGATTGTCGCGCCGTGTCATCGGGTGATTGGGGCGTCGGGGAAGTTGACGGGGTTTGCCGGGGGGCTTGAGGCGAAGGAGCGATTGTTGACGCTGGAAGGATGTGAGTGGTCGGGAGCGGCCAGCAGAACGGGCGATCTGTTTTGACAAATCGATCTTTGTGGCGAGGGAGCTTGCTCCCGCTCCAGTGCGCAGCGCTGGCAAAAATCCTTGGTTTAGGCCGCTTCGCAGCCCAGCGTCGGATCGCCGCCCGGAGCAAGCTCGCTCGCCACACTGGACCGCGTCAGTTTCAGGATTGGGCGAAGAGGTTTTTCATCGCCGCATACTGCAACAGCATGATGGTCTTCGCATCGCAGATCTCGCCGCGATAAAACGCCTCAAGCGCCTCGTCGAACTTCCACTCCAGTACTTCCAGTTCTTCAGTCTCTTCTTCCAGCCCACCGCCATCGCTGACTTTCGACGTCGCGTCATATTCGGCGATGAAGAAGTGCAGTTTTTCGGTGACTGAGCCGGGGCTCATGTAGGACTCGAAGACCTTTTGCACGTGGTGAACGCGATAGCCGGTTTCCTCTTCGGCTTCAGCGCGGATGCGCTCTTCAGGTGCCGCGCCTTCGAGCAACCCCGCCGCCACTTCAATCAGCAAACCATCGTGGCCGTTGACGAAAACCGGCAGCCGAAACTGACGTGTCAGCACGACAGTTCTTTTCTCGCGGTTAAACAGCAGAATCGCCGCACCATTGCCACGGTCATAGACCTCACGGGTCTGGCGCTGCCACTCGCCGTTATTGCGCTGGTAGTCGAAGGTGATTTTCTTCAGCAGGTACCAGTCGTGGGACAACACCTGTGATTCGATGATGTTGACCCTATCGGCTGTATTTGCCATGACACCGCATCCTTTTTTTGTCAGAAGAGCCCCCATGGTAGGCGAAAACCAAAAAGCCCGGCATCTCTGCCGGGCTTCTTTTTACGGTTGGCTGGCGACTTCAGGCGCCGCGTGCTCTTCCTCGTGGGTAGAAAGCCGCTTGCCGTTGATCAACGGCCCGTAGCGACGGCTGAACTCCCAGTTGTACGGCACGTGGTCTTTGTTGACCCCGTTATCCCAGTTCACCGACCAGGTCATCAGGCCTTTGATCGAAAGCCCTTTGGCGTCGAGACGCTTGAAGGCATTCACCACTGCCGCCGGGTCGATCACGTAACCCGTGGCCGCGGCATCGACGTTGGTCGGCAAGCCGATCACGAACTTGTCCGCCGGGATTTTGGTGAACCCGCGAGTACCGCTCACCAGACTTTCGGTCAGGTAAAACAGGAAGTCCTCTTTCATCGCGTCGTTGTTTTGGGCAATCCACGCGCCAGCGCCGTTATTGGCTTCCTGCACCCAAACCCCGTCACCGCCCTGATTGTAATACTGCGGGGCGATGAAGTCGTAATAACCTTCCAGGGCCTGGATATAGCCGACATATTTGCCGGCGGTGGTCAGGTACGGGAATTCCGGCGCCATGCTGATGATGAAGTGTTTGCCTTCACCGGCGTAATGGTCTTTGACCAGTTTCAGCGCGGCGGGCAGGACGGTCTTGTTGTCGGCGAAATCAATCGCGCTTTGTTCAAGATCGATGTCCAACCCATCGAAGCCGTAGGTTTCCACCAGCCGGATGATTTCGTTGGCCAGTGGCTGTTCGTTGCCTTTGTGCAACTCAATGTGCGCATCGGCACCGCCGAGGGAAATCAGTACCACCCTACCCTGGCTGTTCAGCACGCCGACCTGGCGCCGGAACTCGGCGTCGGACAGGTTGTACGGTTTGAAGGTCGGAATGCCATTACCCTTCATGAAGGCCACGGCCACCACGTTGTAATCCTTGGGCACGTCCTGCAGCGCGATGTTGGCAAATTGGCCACGCTGGTAACCGTCACTCGGCCCGGCGGGCCAGTTATGCCAGAAGCCCATCAGGATTTTTTTGCCGGCAATGCTCGGCATCAACGAAGCAGCGTCGCTCAGTTGAGATTTCATTAACGTAAAGTCGATCTTTGACATGTTCTATTCCTTCAGAACGTGTGGGGGTTAACGCTGTCGGCTTACTTGAAGTCCACGTCGAACGCTTGATAGAAGGCGTTGCCGGTGTTGGCCACGATCCACACCAGCACGATCACGTGATGGCCGCTTTTATTGCCCGGCAATTTCACTTCGTGGTTGACCTTGGCCTTCATTTCTTCGGAATGGCTGTAGTACGGAACCTGAGTGTAGAAGTCGTCGAAAAACGATTTCGGCTCCAGTTGCGCACGGCTGATGCGCTGTTTCGGGTCCCAGCCATCCTTGGTGATAAACCAGCTGTAGCCACGAGTGACGTGGGGAGCGGTGTATTCCCAGGTGACTTTGAAGGTCTGGCCCGGCTCGACATTCAGCAGTGGCCAGGCGAACGGACGGTTGAGCTTTTTGCTCAGTTCCTCGTTGGTGAAGTTGATGCAGTCACGGGCGTCGACCTTGCCGCCACTGAGGATATAACCGTCGGCAGGTGGCACGTCGCTGGCCGTGTCGGTTTGATACGGTGCCGGGAACGGGCCGGCGACCAACGACGGGAAGTTCTTGCCACCTTCCATTTCATTGACCTGCCAGTTACCCAGCATCCCCTGCTCGACGGCCACCGCGCCGCGGCTGGAAGGGGATGTGACACGACCGTGTCGCAGTTGTGATTGGGTCTGTGGTTTGTTCATTTTTTCACTCCATTGATTTAAGAACTCTCCTTCCTGAGGAGAGGCCTTCAACCTAACGGAGCTGCTTTTTTTGTCCACCGGCCGATTTCCCGCCCCGAGTGATGTTTGCTTGGGCAATCGCTCGCAAATACTGGATATATAACCAGCACATTGTGCCAAGTCCTACAACCTGTGTAGCAGAAGGATTACACCGCAAGGTAGCAATCGGAACCGTTCTCATCTCAGGAAGCCAGCTCAGGAAAGTTGAGCCTTGTATTCCTTCTCATATTGGCCGGCCAGGGATTCTTTCTGTTTTTCATCAAGCAGTTTGCCGGCCATCTGGAAGAACTTCTGCTCTTCTTCCTTGAGGTGGTGATGGACCTTTTCGGACAACTTTTTCGCCGTCACCAGCCACGTCGGATCAGACATCTGTGTCTCATCCAGCGTCTCCATCATTTCGTCCATTTCATGGTGTTCGGAAATGGCATGACGGCTCAGATCGACTCCGTTGTCGAACTCCATCAGCGGAATGTAGAAATACCGTTCTTCCGCGGTTTCGTGGGCCTGGAGCTCGGATTTAAGCCGTTTGTAGGCCTCGGTCCGTTCCGGGGTGTCACCGCTGGTCTGGATCAGCGCGTCGGCATAGCTGCGCTGGCGGTCGTGGCTTTCGCGCAAGGCTTCGAAAATGTTCATTGGCTATCCTCATGGCCGCGTTTTGAGTTGACGCTCTTGAGGCTAGACATCTGCGTGCAAGCGGCGGTTCCTCCCGGTGGATGGAACGCCGGTCGCTTTTCGGGATAGGCTTGGGCGTTCTCACTTCATAGCCATAAGGATGTAGCCCATGACGTTGCACGTCGAATGGTCGCCAAACCCCACCAACGAAGAGCGCGAGGCCATCCTTGCACCGTTGCGCGCCTATAACGCGGCGCAAGCCGGGCCAGCCAACCCGCAACCGTTCGCCTTACTGGTGCGCGACGACCACGGCGAGATTCTCGGCGGGCTCTACGGCCGGGTGTTTTACCAATGGTTGTTCATCGAATTACTGTCGGTACCGGAACAGGCCCGGGGACAGGGCATGGGCTCCAGGCTGATGAACATGGCCGAAGAGCTGGCCCGAGAGAAGGAATGCGTGGGGATCTGGCTCGACACCTTCGACTTCCAGGCGCCAGCGTTTTACAAGAAGCTCGGTTATAGCGAATTGGGCCACATCGCGGACTATCCGCCGGGGCACCAGCGCTTCTTCTTACAGAAACGCCTGATGAATATCGACTAAATCGCAAAACCCTGTGGGAGCGGGCTTGCTCGCGAAAGCGGCTTATCATTCAACATTGATGTCGACTGACCCGCCGCTTTCGCGAGCAAGCCCGCTCCCACAAGGGAAATGCATCAGGTCATCAATTACAAACAGGTCGCCAACGCCGCCAATCGGCGCTTGGCCACGAAATCATCGTGCTGCGCGTAGTAACTCAGCACCGTGCCGGACGCATTGCTGGACAAGTCCACAAACGATTCCGCCGAACGGGTGTAGACCGTAGAACCGCCCTTGCGGCCCGGTTGCAGGTAAGCCCCGGCATCAATCCCGAACACCGCCTCGTCCTGCCAGGCGAATTGCACGCATTGGGCAACGACTTTTTCCGGTTTGTCCGAGTTCAGGACCTTGGTCGGGGATTTGGTGCGGGAGTCATCCATCACCGAGCCCGCGCATCCCGCCAGCAGGGTTGCGGCCAGTGCCACCATCAGAATTCGCATTGTGTTCGCTCATCAAGAAAAAGCGGACTGTATCACCGTGGCGCGGCGTATCGTTCTGCTTTACTTCATTTATACCGCGACACCGCGTGACGATTCGCGCACCCTGTCGCGCAATTAACAGCGCATCACCTCTTTTTTCTGGAAAGCCACATGACACCCAACGCCGAATTTTACAAACCAACCGCCGAATATGCCGACAAGCTGATCAGCCAGATCGGTCAGACACCGTCCTGGATCGCCAAGCGAATCGGCGTTACCGACAAGCGGATTCGTTACATCCTTGATGGCGAAAGAACCGTCAAAGGCGAAACCACGCCGATCCAGATGACCTACCCCGAGCAGTTCGCCCTCGAGTGCCTGGCCGCAGCGGCCAAAGCCAAGAAGCAGTCTTCGTAACCTGACGTTCAAGGAGCGACCATGGCAGCCACCGAACAGCAACACGAGCAGGCGCTGAAGAAGTTTCTCGATGAGCGCCCGGAACTGCGTCACGAGCTCGACAACCTCAACCCGTTGCTCGCCCAGGCCAAGGGTGAAACTGCGGCCGAGTACCGCGACGAGCGCTTGCACGAAGCCTTCGAAGCCGAGGCCGAGCGCCTGGGATTGTTTGCCTGGGAGCTGACCCTGCAACTGACCGCACCCACTGCCGAGGACTACCAGACCCAGCGTCTGGAAGTGCACAAGGAAGTGGCCGAGATGGCCGGCATGGACTGGCTGGAGTATTGCGAGTTATATGGGTTGAGTAAGTGACCGTCTCTGTCGCTGCCTGAGGAAGACCTGCGCCAATGCTGCCATCTGCCTCCACTCACCGCGCCAGCCCTGGCCATCTGCATATCCAGAAATGGCGCGGACGCATCGGCATGTCGCTGGTGGCTACACTTTCAGTACTCGCCGGCATGACCGACGCCATTGGCTTCATGGCCAGCGGCGACTTCGTGTCCTTCATGAGCGGTAACACCACTCGTCTCGCCGTGGCCATCAGCGATGGTGACCTCGGCCTGACCGTGCGTTTGTTGATCCTCGTGGCTACGTTTATCGTCGGCAATGCCTTGGGCATTGTCGTCAGCCGACTTGGCGGACGTCGGGCGCTGCCTTTGCTTCTGTGTATCGCCACCCTGCTCTGCGGTGCTGCCGCGTGGCCCTATGACGAGCAACTGCCGGCGCTGCTGGCAGCGATCATCTCCATGGGCATGCTCAATGCTGCGGTGGAAGAAGTGAACGGACTGCCGGTCGGCCTGACCTACGTCACCGGCGCCCTGTCGCGCTTCGGCCGTGGCCTGGGACGCTGGATGCTCGGCGAGCGGCGCAATGGCTGGCGGGTGCAGTTGATTCCCTGGAGCGGCATGTTTGCCGGCGCGATCCTCGGCGCGGTGCTGGAACACCACCTCGGGCTCAAGTCCCTGTTTGTCAGCGGCCTGCTGGCCGGGGCGGTGGGGTTGCTGTCGCTGAAGATTCCCCGGCGCTGGCAGTTGGGTTACATGCCGCGCTGAACACCGGTTGCCCCCGATCCCTGTAGGAGCTGCCGAACGCGGCCCGAGCCTTCGGCAGCTCCTACAGGGTGTTGTGTTGATCACTAAACCGTGGCTAGACGCAGATCGAATGTGGGAGCGAGCTTGCTCGCGATGGCAGCACCTCGGTCCACGGCTAATCGCCCTTCGCCGCCCCGCCGATAAAGCTTTATCATGGCCGCAGTTTTGCTGATCGAGTCCGTCATGAAGTTCGCCATCGCGCTGTTTTCCGCCGCCCATGCGCCCTCCTCGCGCCGTGCCTTGCTGTTCGCCCAGGCCGCGCTGGCCGGCGGGCATGAGATTGTCCGGCTGTTTTTCTATCAGGACGGCGTCTACAACGCGTCCGGCAGCGTCGTCACGCCCCAGGACGAGCAGGACTTGCCCAAGCAATGGCGCGCCTTTGTTGCCGAGCATCAACTGGACGGCGTCGTCTGCATCGCCGCTGCCCTGCGGCGTGGGGTGTTGAACGAAGAGGAAGCCAAGCGCTATCAGCGCGAAGCAGTGGCAGTCGGTGCGCCGTGGGAATTGTCCGGCCTCGGCCAACTGCATGACGCAGTACAAGACGCCGACCGACTGATCTGTTTTGGAGGCGCGTGACATGCCTAAATCCTTGCTGATGATCAGCCGCCAGGCGCCGTGGTCCGGGCCGAACGCGCGGGAAGCGCTGGACATCGTGCTGGCCGGCGGCGCGTTCGACTTGCCGATCGGCCTGCTGTTTCTCGATGACGGGGTTTTCCAACTCGCGTCGAAACAGGACGCCAAGGTCCTGCAGCAAAAAGACCTGAGCGCCAACCTGCAAGCGTTGCCGATGTTTGGTGTCGAAGAGCTGTTTGTTTGCGCCGACAGTGCCGCCGAGCGCGGCCTCGACCCGACAGCATTGTCGCTGGAAGAAGTCCGGGCACTGACCGCCAAAGAAATCACCGCCCTTATTGACCGTTACGACCAGGTGATCACCCTCTGATGTCGACTCTGCATGTGTTGTCTCATTCCCCGTTTGGCGACGATCGCCTGACCAGTTGCCTGCGTGTAATCGGCGCTGACGACGCGCTGCTGCTGTCTGGCGACGCGGCTTATGCCTTGCAGCCAGGCACCGCGCCGTTCAACGCATTGAGCATTCGTGGCCTGAAACTGTTCGTACTGGTTGAAGACGCCCAGGCTCGCGCGCTCCCAGTGCCCGATTGGGCCCAAGCCATCGACTACCCGTCCTTCGTCGAACTGTCGATTCACTACGACAAGGTCAACAGTTGGCTATGAACTCCCTGACCGTCGGCGCCCGCGCCATCGAGCTGGACAAGGATGGTTTCCTGGTCGATCTGAGCGACTGGAGCCTGGATGTAGCCAGCGCCCTAGCGGCCGCCGAAGACCTCGAGCTGAGCCCCGAGCATGTGGAAATCCTCGAATTGCTGCGCAGTTTCTACGCTGAATTCCAGCTGTCCCCGGCCACACGCCCGCTGATCAAATACACCGCGTTGAAACTCGGCCCGGAAAAAGGCAACAGCCTGCACCTGAACCGACTGTTCAAAGGCACCCCTGCCAAACTCGCCGCAAAACTGGCGGGCCTGCCCAAACCGACGAATTGCTTATGACCGACTACCCAGCACTGACCCTCGAAACGCCCGCCGAGCATCCGTTCGCTCAGTTCGTGCGGATCCTCGGCAAAGGCAAACGCGGCGCCCGCGACCTGACTCGTGAGGAAGCCCGGCAGGCCATGGGCTTCGTTCTGGACGACAAGGTCGAAGACACCCAGCTCGGCGCGTTTTTGATGCTGTTGCGACACAAAGAAGAAAGCGCCGAGGAGATGGCGGGGTTTACCGAAGCCCTTCGTGAACGCTTGAAGGCTCCGGCTTTAAATGTCGATCTGGACTGGCCGACCTACGCCGGCAAGAAGCGTCATCTGCCGTGGTATCTGCTGGCGGCCAAGTGCCTGGCGCAGAACGGCGTGCGGATTTTTATGCACGGCGGCGGCGCGCACACGGCGGGTCGGCTGTACAGCGAGCAACTGCTGGAAGAACTGAAAATCCCCTTGTGCCGCAACTGGCAGCAGGTCGGCGAAGCGCTGGATAACGGCGGCCTGGCATTCATGCCGTTGGTGGATTGGGCGCCACAACTTCAGCGCATGATCGACCTGCGCAACACCCTGGGCCTGCGCTCACCCATCCACTCCCTCACGCGGATTCTCAATCCGTTGAGTGCGCGCTGTGGCCTGCAAAGCATTTTCCACCCCGGCTACCAAGCCGTGCATCGCGATGCCAGCGGCTTGCTCGGTGATACGGCAATTGTGGTCAAGGGCGACGGCGGCGAAATAGAGATCAACCCGGACGCCGACAGTCACTTGTACGGCACCACCGGCGGCGAAAGCTGGGATGAGGAATGGCCGCAACTGTCGGCACAGCGCCACGTCAAACCGGCGACGCTCGATCCTGAACACATGAAGGCCGTGTGGCGTGGCGATGTGGTCGACAGCTATCCGCAAATGGCGCTGATTTCGACCATGGCCCTGGCCTTGCGCGGCCTCGGCCAGACCCGCGAGCAAGCCTTCGAAACCGCCCAGCAATACTGGGACGCCCGGGACAAATCGATTTAACCGATCATAACTGCCCAACCTTTGCGCTTTTTGTTCGAACTCATGGGCATAGACTCCTCTCCAACGCTTATTGGTTAAGGAGTCTTGAACATGGGTTTGTTAGTTGAAGGCCGCTGGCAAGACCAGTGGTATGAAAGCAGCAAGGACGGCGCGTTCCAACGTGAACAAGCGCAGCGCCGCAACTGGCTGACCGCCGACGGCAAGCCAGGCCCGTCCGGTGTCGGTGGCTTTGCGGCCGAAGCCGGTCGCTATCACCTTTATGTGTCCCTGGCTTGCCCGTGGGCCCATCGCACGCTGATCCTGCGCAAACTCAAAGGCCTCGACAACCTGATCGATGTGTCGGTGGTCAGTTGGCTGATGCTGGAAAACGGCTGGACCTTCGACCAGAACCTCGGCTCCACCGGCGACAAACTCGATCACTCCAATTTCATGCACCAGCGCTACACCGCCGATACCGCCAACTACACCGGCCGCGTCACCGTGCCGGTGCTCTGGGACAAACAGCAGAAACGCATCGTCAACAATGAATCGGCGGAAATCATCCGCATGTTCAACAGCGCCTTCGATGACCTGACCGGCAATGATCTGGATTTCTATCCGGCGCCGCTGCGGGGCGAGATCGATGCGTTAAATGAACGGATTTATCCGGCGGTGAACAACGGCGTGTACCGCGCCGGGTTTGCCACATCGCAGACCGCTTATGAAGAAGCGTTCGATGATGTGTTTGCCGAGCTGGATCGGCTGGAGCTGCTGTTAGACAAGAACCGCTACCTGGTCGGTGAATACCTGACGGAAGCGGACATTCGGTTGTTCACCACGCTGATCCGCTTCGATGCGGTGTATTACGGGCACTTCAAGTGCAACCTGCGGCGAATAGCCGATTATCCGAACCTGTCGAACTGGTTGCGGGAAATGTATCAGTGGCCAGGGATTGCCGAGACGGTGGATTTTGAGCACATCAAGCATCACTACTACGGCAGCCACAAGACCATTAACCCGACGGGGATTGTGCCGAAAGGGCCGGCGCAGGACTTTACCGCGGCGCATGATCGGGCGCGGTTGAGTGGGAAAGGGGTTTGGCGCAGGGCCTGAGGTTTGTGCCGGTTTTGAGGGCCCCTTCGCGGGCAAGCCTCGCTCCTACAGGTACAGCGTCGCTCTCACGACGTGCGAAAAACCTGTAGGAGCGAGGCTTGCCCGCGAAGAAGGCGACTCGGTCTCTAGACTTGCGCCTGAGCCCCCTCGAACCACGCCAGTTTCTCGCGCAATTGCACCACTTCCCCAACAATCACCAATGTCGGCGCATGCACTTCATGCTCCGCCACCAGTCGTGGCAAATCAGCCAACGTACCGGTAAACACCCGCTGATTGACCGTGGTGCCCTGCTGAATCAACGCCGCCGGGGTATCCGCCCCGCGACCATGCTTGATCAACTGCTCGCAGATGATCGGCAAGCCCACCAGCCCCATGTAAAACACCAGGGTTTGCGCCGGGGCGACCAGGTCGGCCCACGGCAAATCGGTGGAACCATCCTTCAGGTGGCCGGTGACGAACCGCACCGACTGCGCGTAATCACGGTGAGTCAGCGGAATCCCGGCATACGCCGCGCAACCGCTAGCCGCCGTAATGCCCGGCACGACCTGGAACGGAATGCCATGGGCCGCCAGTTCTTCGATCTCTTCACCGCCACGACCGAAGATGAACGGATCACCCCCCTTGAGCCGCACCACGCGCTTGCCAGCCTTGGCCAGATCCACCAATTGTTGGTTGATCTGATCCTGCGGCACAGCGTGATCGGCGCGACGCTTGCCGACGTAAACCCGCTCAGCATCGCGACGACACAAATCCAGAATTGCCGGCGCGACCAGCCGGTCGTAGAGCACCACATCGGCTTGCTGCATCAGCCGCAACGCACGGAAGGTCAGTAGGTCCGGATCGCCCGGCCCGGCGCCGACCAAATACACTTCACCGGTTTTTTTCGGCGGCTCGCCAGCGATTTTCGCCAGCAGCAAGCGCTCGGCTTCAGCGCCCTGCCCGGCCAGTTGCCGATCGGCAATCGGGCCCTGGAAAACATCCTCCCAGAACGACCGACGCTGCTGCACATCCGGAAGCAGGTTTTTGACCTGAGTACGAAAGCGCGCCGCCAGGCCGGCCAGTTGACCGTAGGTGGAAGGAATCCAGGTTTCGATTTTGGCCCGGATCAGCCGCGCCAGCACCGGCGCATCGCCGCCGCTGGAGATGGCAACGATCAGCGGAGAACGGTCGACAATCGCCGGGAAAATCACGCTGCACAGGGCGGGCGCATCCACTACGTTGACCGGCACGCAACGCCGATGAGCGTCGGCAGAGACCTGCGCGTTCAGCGGCTCGTCATCGGTAGCGGCAATGATCAGCCCGCAACCGTCCAGGTCCGCCTCGACGTAGCCACGCACCAGGCACTCGCCACCGCTACCGACAACCAGCTCGCGCAATTGCGGTTCGATTTCAGGTGCGACCACCCGCAGCAGCGCACCGGCTTCGGCCAGCAGGCGGGATTTGCGCAAGGCAATCTCCCCGCCGCCGACGACCAACACACGACTGCCGCGCAGATTATGAAACAGCGGCAGATAGTCCATTTAGCCGATGACCTCAAGGCCACCCATGTACGGCTTCAGTACGGCCGGCACACGGATCGAACCGTCGGCCTGCTGGTAGTTTTCCAGCACGGCGACCAAAGTACGACCGACCGCCAGGCCGGAACCGTTCAGGGTGTGAACCAGTTCAGGCTTGCCGGTTTCCGGGTTACGGAAGCGCGCTTGCATACGACGGGCCTGGAAATCGCCGCAGTTGGAGCACGACGAAATTTCACGGTACTTGTCCTGGCTCGGAATCCACACTTCCAGGTCGTAAGTCTTGACCGCGCTGAAGCCCATGTCGCCAGTGCACAGCGCCAGAGTGCGATACGGCAGTTCCAGCAATTGCAGGACTTTCTCCGCGTTGGCGGTCAGGCCTTCCAGCGCCTCCATCGAGGTCGATGGCTCAACGATCTGGACCATTTCGACCTTGTCGAACTGGTGCTGGCGGATCATGCCGCGAGTGTCACGACCCGACGCGCCGGCTTCGCTGCGAAAGCACGGCGTGTGGGCAACGAACTTGATCGGCAGCAGTTTCGAATCGAGGATTTCGCCAGCGACGATGTTGGTCAGCGACACTTCAGCCGTCGGGATCAGGTACAGATCGGCTTCGCCTTCGCGAGTGATCTTGAACAGGTCTTCTTCGAACTTCGGCAACTGGCCGGTGCCTTGCAAGGCCGGCGCTTGAACCAGGTAAGGCGTGTAGGCCTCTTCGTAACCGTGTTCGGTGGTGTGCAGGTTGATCATGAACTGCGCGAGTGCGCGGTGCAGACGGGCGATCGGGCCGCGCAACAGGGCGAAACGCGCGCCGGACAGCTTGGCGGCAGTTTCGAAGTCCAGCCAGCCGAACTTCTCGCCCAGGGCCACGTGGTCCTGAACCGGGAAATCGAACGCGGTCGGGGTGCCCCAGCGGCGCACTTCGACGTTGCCGTCTTCGTCAGCGCCGATCGGCACGGATTCGTGCGGCAGGTTCGGGATGCCGAGCAGGATCGAATCCAGGTCGGTCTGGATCTGGTCCAGTTCAACCTTGCCGGCGCTCAACTCGCTGGCCATGCGCTCGACGTCAGCCATCAACGGCGCGATGTCTTCACCGCGTTGTTTGGCCTGACCGATGGATTTGGAGCGCGCATTACGTTCAGCCTGCAGTGCTTCAGTGCGGGTCTGGACGGTCTTGCGCTGTTCTTCCAGCGCTTCGATGCGCGCAACATCCAGCACAAAGCCACGGGATGCCAGGCGGTCCGCTACGTCCTGAAGGTTGCTACGTAACAGTTTGGAATCGAGCATGTCGGTCTCTCGTTATCAAAGTTTGGTCAGGGACAGGCCGGCCCAGGTGGCGAGCAGCCCGCCGAATACGCTGATGGCCAGATAACCGAAGGCTATCGGTGCCTGCCCGCTTTCCAGCAAGCGCAACGTATCCAGAGAAAAGGATGAAAAAGTCGTCAGACCGCCCACAAAACCGACGATCAGGCCGGCGCGGATTTCGATTGGTACTTCCGGGCGCGTCAGAAACAGCCCATACAGCAAACCGATAATCAGGCAGCCCACCAGATTGACGGCCAGGGTCGCCGCATAAAAATGCCGCGGCCAATTGGCGCTGACCCAAGTGCTGGTTGCGAAACGCAGTAATGTACCAGCGATACCGGCCACGGACACCGCAAGAATCGTTCGAATCACTATTTTCTCCGCTGCCGGGGGCTGAGTCGGTCAAGTTGGGCGAGGTGGTTAAGCTTTTCGCCGATTTTCAGTTCCAGGCCTCGCGGCACCGGTTGATAGAACGGTTGCGGGTCGAGCTCTTCCGGGAAGTAGTCTTCACCAGCGGCGTAGGCGTCCGGCTCATCATGGGCATAACGGTATTCATCGCCGTAACCCAATTGCTTCATCAGCTTGGTCGGTGCGTTGCGCAGGTGCAGCGGCACTTCAAGGGAACCGTGTTCGGCGGCGCTGCGCAGCGCGGCTTTGAACCCCATGTACACCGCGTTGCTTTTCGGCGCGCAAGCCAGATAGGTGATGGCCTGGGCCACCGCCAACTCGCCTTCCGGGCTGCCGAGCCGTTCCTGCACTTCCCACGCCGCCAGACACAGGCTCAGGGCGCGAGGGTCGGCGTTGCCGATGTCTTCGCTGGCCATGCGCACCACGCGCCGGGCCAGGTACAACGGATCGCAACCGCCGTCGATCATGCGGGCAAACCAGTACAGCGCGCCGTCGGGGTTGGAGCCACGTACGGATTTATGCAGCGCGGAAATCTGGTCGTAGAAGGCTTCGCCGCCCTTGTCGAAACGCCGACGGGTATCGCCGAGCAGACTTTGCAGCAGATCGACGCCGATCTCGCTGTTGTCTTCGGCCAGGTCCGAGGCATTTTCCAGCAGGTTGAGCAGGCGTCGGCCATCGCCATCAGCAGCGGACAGCAACATCTGAAAGCCTTCATCGCTGAGGGTCAGTTGCCGCTTGCCCAGGCCACGTTCTTCAGTGAGTGCACGGTGCACCAGTTTGCGCAGCGCGGCCTCGTCGAGGCTTTTGAGCACGTAAACACGAGCCCGGGAGAGCAAGGCGTTGTTGAGTTCGAAGGACGGGTTTTCGGTGGTCGCACCGATGAAAATCAGCGTGCCGTCTTCCACATACGGCAGAAAGGCGTCCTGCTGGGATTTGTTGAAGCGGTGTACTTCATCGACAAACAGGATCGTGCGCTTGCCGTACTGCCCGGCCTGCTGCTTGGCGATTTCCACCGCCTGACGGATTTCCTTCACACCGGCAAGCACCGCCGAAACCGTTTCGAAGTGCGCATCCGAGACTTCCGCCAGCAGCCGCGCCAGCGTGGTTTTACCCACGCCCGGCGGGCCCCAGAAGATCATCGAATGCAGGGCACCCTGCTCCAGAGCTTCGCGCAATGGCTTGCCGCGAGCGAGCAGGTGTTCCTGACCGACGTACTCATCCAGATTGGCCGCACGCAAACGGGCGGCCAAGGGCTGAGCAATCGGGGCACTGCGAAACAGGTCCATCACGTAAGGTTCAAACCTCGCTTTATGACATTGCTCTCAAGTCTGGCGAAAATCCTGTGACAAGAGCGACTTACCTGTGGCGAGGGGGCTTGCCCCCGCTCGACTGCGAAGCAGTCGTAAACCATCGCATGCGGTGTTTTTTGAAAAACCGCGGATGCAGGTTTTAGGGCCGCTTCGCAACCCAACGGGGGCAAGCCCCCTCGCCACACAAGCCCGCTCCCACAGGTCCTGTTGTTTATTCCTGGATCACGTCCGCCCCTTTAGGGATGTCGAACTTGAACTTGGACGCCGGGATCGGCTCGTTGGCCTTCACGCCGGTGAACAGGATATTGGTTCGCTGGCCGACGCTGTCGATCAGTTGCATGTCATTGACCAGGCCATTGCGGAACGACAGGCGCAGGCTGTCGAACAGGGTGTCCTTGGTTTTCGGCTTCAGGGTGAAGTCGATCACGCCGCCGGCTTCCTTGGCACTGATATCGAAGCTCTGGCTGATCTTGGACACGTCACCGGACAACAGCAGCGCCGGGGTCTGGGTCAGGCGCAGGTCGAGGTTCTTGATGGTGACCTGTTCCAGGTCCGGGTCCCACAGGGTGACCTTCTTGCCGTCGGAAACCATGGTTTGTTCAGCCGGCGCATTGGTGTGCCAGTAGAACAGGCCCGGACGCTGCAGCGACATGTCACCGGCGGTTTCCTGCAACTGGGTGCCGCTGCCATCGAGGGTCAACTGGGAGAAGTGTGCGGTCAGGGTCTTGGATGTTTCGAGCAATTGGGTCAGACGCGCCACGTCCTTGTCATCGGCGTGGGCCGAGAGTGTGGTCAAAGCCAGAACCGGCAGCAACAGCATGCGGATAAGACGCATGGGAGTCCTCTTGATATTCGTGGGAGTTGCGGAGGCGCGTCATTGCGCCACCCTTTTCAATTCAAATCAGTCGCGCACCGGGCCAGGGGCCAGGACTTCGCGCGAACCGTTGGTGTTCATGGACGTCACGACCCCGGCCATTTCCATGGCCTCGATCATGCGCGCGGCGCGGTTGTAGCCGATTTTCAGCTTGCGCTGAACCGCCGAAATCGAAGCCCGACGACTTTCCAGCACGAACTGCACGGCTTCGTCGTAGAGCGCATCGGATTCACTGTCATCGTCGCCACCGCTGCCGCCTTCAAAACCACTACCGGGCTCTTCGACACCGGCCAGGATCTCGTCGTTGTATTCCGGTGCCCCGCGCAGTTTCCAGGCCTCGACCACCCGGTGAACCTCCTCATCGGAGACGAACGCGCCATGGACACGGATAGGCAGGCTGGTGCCTGGCGGCATGTAGAGCATGTCACCGTGGCCCAGCAGTTGCTCGGCACCGCCCTGGTCGATGATGGTCCGGGAATCGATCTTGCTCGATACCTGGAACGCCATACGGGTCGGAATGTTGGCCTTGATCAGACCGGTGATCACGTCAACCGACGGACGCTGGGTCGCGAGGATCAAGTGGATCCCGGCCGCACGGGCCTTCTGGGCGATACGGGCGATCAGTTCTTCAACCTTTTTGCCGACGATCATCATCATGTCGGCGAATTCGTCCACCACCACGACGATGGTCGGCAACTTGTGCAGCAGCGGCGCTTCGTCGTGGATGCTTTCACGCTTGTACAGCGGGTCGGCCAGCGGCGTGCCAGCTTCCTCGGCATCCTTGACCTTCTGGTTGAAGCCCGACAGGTTACGCACACCCATCTTCGCCATCAGTTTGTAGCGACGCTCCATCTCCGCCACGCTCCAGCGCAGGGCGTTGGCCGCGTCCTTCATGTCGGTGACCACCGGGCAGAGCAAGTGAGGAATG